>Ga0116171_10000306_pt1 | contig 52552 bp, 33 predicted proteins | sample AD_JPNHW2_MetaG_FD_89798 | JGI IMG/M metagenome (GOLD analysis project Ga0116171, IMG submission 89798) | Active sludge microbial communities of municipal wastewater-treating anaerobic digesters from Japan - AD_JPNHW2_MetaG | ecosystem: Engineered > Bioreactor > Anaerobic > Digestate | place... | reverse complement strand
TCAATTCCTTTATTTGTATATTTAATCTTTTTAAAAGTATCTTTTATTTCATTAAATAAATTTTTACCTTCTTCAATTCTTTCTTTCCTTCTTTCTTTTTCTTTAGGTGTATAATCTCCAAATTGAATAAAACTTTCATCTCTATTTAAAACACTATGGATTAATTCATGTATAATTTCTTCAATAGTTACATCTTCAGATACAAATATAGTATTAGTAGGTAAATTATAAGAAGCTTTTGCTCCTTCTAATACCTTTGTGTTATCTACTATTATTTTTATATTTTGTATTATCTTATTTCCTATATTCTTACCTGAAGTACTATTTAATAATTGAGATAATCCAGCTTCTTCTAATATAGTTTTTAATATTTTATTTATATCTATATTATTGTTATTTTGTTCCTCAACTAACTTCTCAATATCCTTATACAACTTACTCACATTTCCATTTTTAGCAAGAACATTTCCTTTTTGGTCGTATTTAATATCTATACTTTTACTTCCTTGTGTAGCAATGTAATCACTTGGTAATACAGTTATACCTTGTTCTTGCAGAAACACTCCATCACTTATTATATCTTTTAAATATTTTTTAGCTAATTCATTTGCATTATTTATTCCTAATATATCAGAAATAAAATCTATTACTTTCTGTATGAAATTTCTATCTTTACTCTCAAGTTCTTTTACAAAGGTTTCATTTGTTAAATGTGCTATAAATTCAAATATATCTTTTACAGGGTATTTATCTTGTAAATTATTGTTATCTCTTACACTTTCAAATAATTTTTGTAATCCTTTTACAGCATTTATTTGCGACTTAGTTAAATTTGTTAAATTACCCGAATTTACTTTATTTATAATTTTAGTAGTTAAAGCATGAACTATTTCATGTACTAACACTTCTGTAAATCTGCCGTTTTTTAAAGTAGATGGTCTGATTAGTATTTCCCCATTCATAGAATTATTGCTTCCATCAAAACCTTCTGTAAGCCTACCTGATGAAAATTTGACTTTAATTCCTAATTTATCTACTATATCTTTTATTAAATTCCAAATTACTTTTTGTACTCCTGTTAATGGAAATTTATCAATAAGTTCTTGTGGTGTATATTCCGTTTCATCTTTTAAATTATTTTCAGATAATATATCTTTTTCAATTTGAGCCTTATCTTCTTTTTTTTCTTCAACCTTATTATTATAACTATTAAGTGCAGATGTTATTTCTTCTTTAGTCATTGTTTCATCTGCTCTTTTCATTCTATCAGTGTATTCAATTTTAATACCTTTTTCATTCAAGAAATCTATTATTTCTTTAAATGATTCTACTTCACCAATCATAAATTTATAAATAGCAAATGCTTTTCCATTATTTTGTACTAAACTTTTTAATTCATTATTAGCATTGTTCCATTTACCTGAATTGGAACTTGCCCCAAAATCATAAGCTCCTTGTAAACTTACATTACCATTAGGTGCTAAAACTTCTCCATTAGAGTTGTATTGGATTTCTTCTAATTGATTGTTATTCTTTATTAAATTTATAATGTCTTTTTGTGTATTAGGAATATTCTCACCCATAGTAATATCCCATACTTTATAAGCAATATTCATTGCTGTTAATTCATTATCTTCTCTTTTATCTCTTAATTCAACAGATTTAAATTCTTCTATTGATAAAGGACTTCCATTAAACATTGTAACTATTGAGTTAAACTTATCTCTAACAGTTTTATCATTTATTTGTGGACAGTGTGCCATATTTTATAGTTTTATTTATTATTTTAATTTTTTATAAAAATAAGTTATTTTGATTAACTAAACAATATTTATTTTTATATAATATAAATTGAAGTTTATTTATACTATATAATAATATAAACAAACTTCAATTTTTATATGTATTAACAATTTTTATGTGCGTCTTTTACTATATCATTTAAATCAATATTAGATTGTTCATTAGAATTTAATTGTTGATTATTAATTATTTCTTTATTTTCATTTATATTATTTTCATCTTTTTCTATATTTTGAATTTGTTGTTCTATTGTAGTATTATTTTGTTCTGGATTTACTTCTAATATTTGAGTAGTTTTATTATCTTCTATTTGTTGATTATTAATTGTATTTTCTTTTATTAAATTTAATATTTCATTTCTACCTTTTCTATTAATAATATTATTTAATTCAAATATAGAAGATTCTAATGTATTTTTCATATTTTTTTCATTAAATCCTGATATTTTTAGTCCTGTATTTTCTTCACTTACTATCCATATATTATTTTCAGTTTTATAAATAAATAAATTTAATTCTGAAAAATCATGTATAATTATCGGATAACCTATTACAGAATGATTATTTTTATTAGTTTTAATAATATATTCTTTTTTCTTTTTAGATATTTCATAATCATTAATTAAAGTTTTATCTTTTATATCTTTTTGATTATTTTCCATTTCTTTTTCTTTTATTAAATTTTCTTCAATATTATACATATTCATAGAAGTTTTAATAAATGAACTTAATCCTGTATTATCTTTAATTCCTAATTGTTTCATTAAATTATCAATTATATCTTTAATATATTGTGTAAATTTTTGAATACCTGTTTTTCCATCAAGTAATTCTATTTCTTTCATTTCTTTTTGTACTTCTTTATTAGTCCAACCGTAAGATAACATTTCAGCAACATTGTCTAACCATGTCCAGTGCATTACTAAATTTTTATCTATATTATCTCTTAGTTTATCTTCAACTTCTTTTTTTTGTTTATTATATTCTTCATGTTCGCCTTGATATTTTTCTTCCATTTTAATTGTTAATTCTTTTCTTAAATTTTCTAAGTTATTATAAATTTCTATTTCTTCTGTTGTTGCAGTATTATTTTTAATTTTAAAACTAAGATTTTTAAAAATAGGGTGTAACATTTCATGTAATAATAATTCTTTAAATTCATTAATTAATTCTTCATTATTATCTTTATGTAAAGTTTGTAATCTATTCATATTAATTATTATTTTAAGTGCTTTTCCTGTATTTTTATCATATACAGTTCTTGCTCTATCAGTAATAGATTGATTAATAAATAATACATCTTTATATAATTCAGGGAAACTTAATATAACTTTTGCAATATTTGCTGTTATATCAGAATCTAATGATAATTCTGTAAGAATTTTAACAACAGTATCGTAAGTTGGATTATTAGCAAAATCATCAGCTATTGTATTTTTAGTACTAGTATATATATTCATATCAATTATAGCAGAATTATTAATTGAATTTATAGTTTTCTCTTCTTTAATAATACTTGTTGTTACATTTGGACCAATTTCAGTTATTCCTAAATTAGTAGTTCCTAATTTATCAATTCGATTAAATACTATCATGTCTTCTGTTTCTAAATTAGCATTTTGTTCAAACATTAAATGTTCTTTTAATTCTTTATTGTATGTTTTAAATATTAACAATTGATTTAATATTGAATAATCTTTTGATTCAAGTATTGTATTTTTATTTACTATTAAATATTGAGGTCGTTTTGAATTTTCATTTTCATTTTGAACTGTTAATACATTTTCTACATCAATTAAAGGTTTATTAAAATTAAACATTAATGAAGGATTATTTTTTATAATTTGTGAAGTTATTTTATCTATATCAGATTCATTAATATTATTTTGATAACTTCTTAATTTACTCAAAATACCCATTTCTTCTAATATTGTAGGATGAATAAATTTAATCCAATTATGTGAATTTTGAATACCGCCTTCTAATATAGTATATTTTACAATATCTTCAATATATTCTACTTTATTTCTTAATTGTTCATCATTAGGATTATTTTTAAATTCATTATTTAAATCATAAAATAATTTTAAAAAATCATTTATTATATTATAATCTTTACTATTATCTTTTAAATAACTACTATATTTAACAAACATTGCTTTATTATCACTTACTATCAATCCTGTTTCTGTATTTGTTACTAAATTATTATTTAAATCAACTTTTAATTGAACTAAAAATTTATTATTAGTAAACCAATTTTCATTTTTATATTGTAATGTTCTAATAGCTAAACTTGAATTTCCATATAATAATCTTTTTCTTTCATCTTGTTCATTTATATTAAGAGCTTGTGATAATGAATTATTAAATATATATTGTAAAAAAGTTTTCCATATTAATTCTTGATTATCTACAAAATCTAATGATACTTTATAATCATTATCTAATTTATTTGCTATTCGATTAAATATAACAGAATCTTGACCAAATAACATTTTATTTGTAATATTTTGATTTAAATATAAATCTTGTGCTAATTTTAATGTATTATTAAATATAATTTTTGTTTCTGTATAATCATCATTATTATATGATATATTATCTACATTACTGATTAAATTTGCATCAACTAATGCTGATAGTACTTTTTTATATCTTATTTTGGTATTAATTAAAGATTTACCAATAGATTTACTATCTATACCTGATATACTAATTATCATATTATTTAATGGTGTAAAATAAGTATTATATACATTACTTAACCAATTTGCTAATAATGCTTGATATTTATAATAATCTTTATCTTTAGTATTATTAATATTATCATTTATTAATTTTAATAAATTTTCAGGATTTTTTAATATAAATTTTTCATTTACTTCTATATTTTCTTTTGTAATATTTTTATATTCACTATTAAAATAATTAAATAAATTAATAAAAATATCTTTTGGTTTATCTAAATTAAAATCACTAATTACAGATTGTTTATTACTAAATGCTTTTACAAATTCAGTTATAACTTCCTGTTTCATTAAACGAGTTAATATTTGAGCAGGTATTCCATTATTATTTTCATCTTTCATTAATAATAAAGCATTATACATAATTGCAGTAATACGATTATAAGCAATAGAAGAAAGATTTAAATTTTTAGCATTATCTACTGCTTCTGATTGTAACATTTGATTTATTGCTATATTATCCAATGGAGTAATTTTATTTTTTAAAACGAAATTACTTTTTGCTACACCTATTCCTGTAATTAAATGAATTTTATTATGTTCATCTTCAAATTTAATTGGAGTATAATTAACAATTTTTTCATTAAATTTTAAATTTTTATCTTCTATTAATGCTATAAATGTAGATACTGATGATTGAGCAGCAACACCTACTTTTCCATCTTGGTTTGTTAAATACATTTCAATAGCATAAGTTGGTGATAATGGATCAAATCTTTTATTTTTATTATCTATTTCTTTTAATAATTTACTTTCATCAGCTAAATAAGGTAAATCTAATACGTTAATCATTTTTTTACTAACTTCTGGATTAGATAATACAGTATGAAAAATATCTATATAAGCATTTTGTAATTGATTTTCATCATTACTTTCTATATCATCTTTATTATAATTTAATTTTTGTAATCCTTCTTTTTCTATCATAATTTCTTTAATATTAGATTTTATAGATTTTCGCATATCGGTTTCTCTTGTTGTTTTTAATATTCCTTTTAATGCTGAAATTTTTTCTTCATTAGTAATATAAGTTTCATACCATACTTTATAAAAATCATTCATTTTATTTTTTATAGATTTTTCAATTTCATTAGTAATTGATGATATTTTAATTTTATCAAAATTATGTAATTCATCATTTTTTATAATTTTATCAAATACTATTTTTTCTTCATCAGTTAATAAATTCTTAATAGAATTTATATTATTTTCTGAATATTTAACTGCTAAATCTTCATATTGTTTTTTTAAACTTTCGTATTCTTTATCACCAACATATTCATTATAAGTATATTTCTGTTTTATTTCTTTTATTAAACTATCATTTTTATCTCTAATTAATGATGTATTTGTATTAAAAGAATAAGTATATAAATGGTCATTATCATTATCACTACCCATTTGTTTTGTAATTTCAGGTGGTAATATAATTACATTCTTCATATATTCAGGTAAAAATCCAGCTATTTCCAATAATAACATAGATGAATGAGCTTGATTAGGAATACGTAATCCTATTAATTTTAATAATTCTTTATCAAATTTATTAGCAGAAGTATCTAAATATTTTTTACCATTTTTTTCTATTATAAATTTATTAATATCTATTATTTTACCAATAGTATCTGTAAAATTAAAAGGAATAAAACATTGAGCATATTGTGTTCCATTTTCAGTTATATCTATAAAATTTAATCGTTTGTTATTATAATTTTCAGTAAATATAATATCAGACATAATTTCACTATTACCATTAAATGTCATAATTCCATTACCTGCTGTATTAATATAATTTTTACCAGGCATTTTTAATTTTAAAATACGATTTGTAATTATAGAAAGTAATAAAGATTGTATTTTATTACTTTTACCTATAAAATCTAATGGAAATTTAAAATCATTATTATTAATTAAAGCTATCATATCTTTATCCATTTGTGTAAAATTACTTGATCTAGCATTCATTTCATCTTTTATTAAATTTTGTAATTTAATGATAAATTTATTTTTATCTTCTGGATTAATTAATATTAAATTACCATCAACATATTTTAATCCTACTGATTTTAATAATTTACTTGAAGATTTATTACTTAAATTTTTTATAATATTTTCTTTAATTTTTTTTAATTGCAATGCTGTTAATTTTTTACCATTCCATATAAATCCAGCCATACTTTCATCAGAACTATCATATCCTGTTAATAAACCAGCAAATATTAATTTATTTGCTTGTGTTACTACATTAATACGACTTTTTACTTCATTCATTGGTTCTTCTAATTGAATACCTAAATTTTTACGAGATAATGTTTCACCATTTAATTCATTTATGATTTTTATATTTGCTGTTAAACTTTTATCTTTTTCGTTTACATTCCATATATTTCTTATATTAATAGCACCTTCTTTTACACCACTACCCATTGCTATACGAACAGAAAGACCTGTTTTTGCTTCTAAATATTCTGCTCTTCGTCTTAACATATTTAATTCACTATTATTTGTTATTTCAGCTACTAATGGAAATGTAGATACTTTTATATATTTAGATATTTTTCTACCTAATTTTTCATTATAAACATGTCCTGAAAATACAGGTTTTGTACTTGTAACATTTAATATTTTTTTAACATCTTCTGGTATTTTATAAAAATCTAATGCTTTTAAAATATCTTCTATTGGAGCATTTTCATTTTCCATTTTTAATATTATTTCTTTATTTCTTTTTTCAACTTCTTCTATTCCATTCATTATTTTAGTATATAATTCATTATCAATATTTTTATAAGCATGAGCCATTATAATATATTCTTTAAATGTACTATATTCTTGTGCATCTGCTCCTTCTACACCATTATAACCAAATACATTTAAATTTTTATATATTTCATCATAAAATGATGTTTTGGGTTCAGTTATATATAATTGTATAAATTTTGAAAAATCACGTCCTTTATTATCTTGCCAATAACCATCTATTTGTGGAGCTATATCTTTAGCCATACGTTTAAGATATTCATCAATAGCTTGTTTTGTTTTATTAATTAAATGTTCTCCATTATTTTCAGTTAATTCTAAAAATGATATTTTACCATCTATTAATTTATTATTATCAAAATCATCTTTATTTATAATACTATCTTGATTAAACTTATCATCACCTTTTGCTTTATAAGTTGATGAAAAATTAGAACCTAATATTTTTGTATATTCAACAGTAGCTAATCTAAAATTAAATACAAAATCAGTAGTAATTAATTTTAATATCATATCATTAGTAATATTATTTTTATCACCTTCTTCATCAAATAATTTTTTATATTTATTTATAAAATAATCATCTAATAAATCAAATCTTGTATTTTTATTTCTTTTTTGAATAAATATATCATTAAATAAATTATAAATATTTTCAATATCTTTTTGTATTGTATCAATAGTATATATAGTTAATGCTTTTAAAACTTCTTTATTATCAGTTAATATTCTTCCTAATTCATCTCTAAATGGAATTAAATCATTAACATCACCATTTCTTGGAATACTTGTCATTCCATTTAATTGTGGTGCAAAATAAAATAAATAACCACCATATAATTCATTTTTAGGAATAGTATCAATATCAATATCTTTATTATATATAGCATTTATATGTTTATTAATTCTACTTACTTCAGGAAAAACGAAATAATTATAAACATCTTGTATTATACTACTATCTGCTTTTAAATTAATAAATCCATTTTTAGTTAATAATGCTGGATTTAATATAGTTTTATTGAATATAAAATTTTCAAAATTTATGTTATATCGTGGAACAGATATTAATCCTGGTGTTTTTTTATCAGAATATGTTAATGGTGAAAATAAAAATACATCTTTCTTATTATTATTAATAAACCCAAACATCATTTGCACTAATAATTCATTAAAATTCATATTAGGTTTAGTTTTAGGATTACTATATTTTGACCATTTTTCTAATGAATCAAATATACCATTATACATATTTGGATTAATATTATCATTTAAATATTTAATCCAAAAAGAGCGATAATGTTTTCCACTTTTAGAAATACCTGTCATTGTACTATCATTAGATGATAATTGTTTAAACAAATCACTATTTTTATCTTTTACTTCAGCTAATGTTTTAGATAACATTGAATTATACATTACACTTTGTACTGTATTTCCTTCACCATTTTTGTAAGTAGTTGAACCAAATCTATTAACACCTGTTAATTTCATCATTGCAAATTTTCTTAATATATCTCTATCTATCCATTCTAATGGATTTACAATATTTACATCTATTTGTGTATCATTATCTAAAATATTGTGTATCATATAATCTATTATATAATTTGGTAATAATAATTGTTTTGATGAATTAACACCTTTTTTTGAAAATAATCTTTTAACGTAAGTGTCATTTATAAAAGTCTTATTAAATTCTGATTTAGTAAATTCTAATCCCAATCCATTTAAAAGATAAAATAAATCATCTGTTGTAAAAGTTTTAGTTGCAATTTTAATCATATAATCTTCTAATTTCTTTCTATTTAATACAATTTTATTATCTTTTTTTATTAAAAATGAATTATCTTTAAAATTACTAACAGCATTTTGTTTAAAAAATTCTATAATATTATTTATTTCAGCTTGATCACTTACAGTTTTAACTATAACTACATTACTTAAACCTTGTTCTGTATGATTAGTTTTAAATAAAAATAATTTTGAATTAGTATCTTGTACTGATGATGTATTAATAAAAGATGCTTTTGTATTATCATCTGCATTTTCTAATTTATTAGCTAATAATAATAATTCAGCATCATCAGCATTTTTTAAAGCATTTATAAATTCTTTAAATTTAAATTCTGGTCCTACATGAATTAAATCAGTTAATATAGATATTACTTTTTGCCTAATAATTCTACTATCATTTCTTTCTTTATTTCCTAATATATCTTTTTTATAAATTATAACTCTTTCCCCATCTTTAATTATAAATTTATAATTTTCATCAACTTTAAATCGAGCAATTGGAATTGAATTAAATAATATTTTCAATCGTAATGATGATTTTAATTCAGTATTTTTTTCATTAGCATGTAAATCCCAATCAGGTTTTCTATTTAATTCTTCATTTTCATTATTTTCATCTTCATCTTCAATATCATTTACATTTTCATTTAAATATTCTAATACTTCTTTTTTAATATTATTACTATTATTAATAACTACATTATATATATTATTTTTAAATTGTATTTCTTTATAAGTTAAATTACTATATTCTTCATACATAGTTTTAATTTCATCAGTTTTTCTTAAATTATCCCATGTATTTTCATCATAATTATTTAGTATAACATTATATACACTAATATCATCATTATAATTTTTTATTAATTCATTAAAATGATTATTAATGTCATCATCATTTACTAATATTTTATTTTCTATATTATCATTAATATCATAAATTATATTTTTGATTAATGCTGTTTCTACTTCATAATCTAATTTAGTATTATTATTTACAGTATTATTTCGTAATTCATTTAAACTTTCATCAGAATAAGATATAGCATTCTCAAATTCTTCGTCTTCAAATTCTTCATTATTATTTAATTTTTTATTTTCTGAACGTTTATGTATAATATCTTTTATATTTTTATCAATTGGTTTTATATTATTTTCTAATTTATCTTTAATAAATTTATTATTAATTTCTTCTTGATTAGATGGTTTTTGCTTAATTTCATTTTTAAGAAAATCAGTTTTTAATGTTAATACAGGTTGTAAAACATAACTAAATATATCATTATCATTATCATCTTTTCCTGATTTTTCAATTACATTAGTATTTAAAAAATTAGATATAAATGATACATAATTAGGAAAAACTGCTTTTTGAAAAACTCCATCTTTTTTTATAGGCAATGTAAATTCTTTATTATTATTAAATTTAATATTAAAATTAACAACTTTTTCACTTAATATATTACTTAATAATTTAAATATATCTTCATAATTATCTCTATCAACAGTAACAGGTTGTAATACTTCACCAGTAGTTGTATCACGTTTAATTACTTGAATTAAACCATATTTAGTTGGATCTGATAAATTAATTTTAAATATAGTAAATGGTTCTATAAAAATAGTATTATCTGAATGTGTATGTGCAAATTCAATATTCCCATCTTTTGTAATATTAAAGAAAAATCTTTTATTAAGAACATCACCTTTATCTAAATCACTAAATTCAAAATGTTTTAAATATAAAAATGAAGATGTAAGACTTTGTAATTTATTTAAATAATAACTACTTACTTTTGATGTAGGATTTTCTATAAATTCTTTAATTAAATCAACTATTACATTTGATAAAAATTTATTATTATCACCTAATTTAGAACGTTTTAGTAATTCAGGTATATATTTAGTTTTATTTGCATTAGGAACTAACATGATAATTGCACCTTTAAGACCATTTTCCCTTAAATTTTTAATATTAATTACATTATTTTCAAGTGTTGTAATTTCATCAGTATATATTTGTGTTCCATCAAATATACCAATTTTAACATCTGCTTTTTGAAAATTAGGCATATTATTATTAATAGAATTTAAAGTTTTATTAAAATCTTTATTTAATACACCATTAGTCATATTTTCAATAGATGTTGTAACTTGACTATTTGCATTAACTATATAATTTCTTATATTATTCAAATTACTTATTTCTTGTTCTACATTAACAGTTTCAGCAATATGACTTTTATGTTTTTTAATCCATGTTTCATCATGTAACATACCAATTATATCACCATTATTATTTTTAATAACAATAGGAATAAATTTATTTTTATCTATATTATTTTTTAAATCACCCCATTTAGCTTTACTATCATTTTCTAATGTAATTTCAATATCATCATCATTTAATACTTCTAATATAATAGTATCTCCTATTTTCATTTTTTCTTGAATTGAAATTTGTGTTATATTATTATTTTCAATATAATTTAATTTTCCATTCATATCAACTTTTAATGCTTCTCTTTCATTATAAGCTACTGAATTTGAAGGTGAGGTATTTTTATTACCTGTATAAATAAGATCTGTTATATCTTCTATTTGTTCATTACTTACAGTTTTATCTTCATCCCATGATGTTATATCTTCTATTGTAGGAGTAATATTATTTATATTTTCTGGTAAATTTCCTAAAAAATCCATATCGGCTATTCTACTAATAATATCACTTGCTTTTGTAGATACAATACCATTATCTTTTAAAAATCGCATAGCATTATCTTCATATAAATCTTTTATCATTTCAGGATTAAACTTTTCACCAAATGATACTATCATAAATTTATAAAATTCTATATAATGTTTATAATCATATTTATTATTATTAGTTATTTTTACTTTATTAATCCATTCAATATATATTTTATTTAATGCACTTGTAAATTTAAAATTTAACTTCATTTTATCTTCATCTGATAAATTATAATTTATTGCATTATCATATTCTGTATTATCATCAGGAATTATTGTTGCTGTATTATTAAAACTTTGTAATATATCTTCCATTTCATTATATGTTTCTTTTGATAAAACATCATTTAGTTTTTCATCAGATTTTATAATAGATTGTGTAACTACATTTACGTTATTTTTGATATTAGTTAAATCTTTGTTTAATTTATTAACTAAATCACTAAGACTTTTTAAAGCATTATTAAATTCATATATATTATCAGTTTTAATTATAATATCAATAGCATTTGCATAATCATTTAATGTTATTTGTAATCCATTTTTTATAGAAATATCAGTAATTTTATCAATTATATTTTGAAATTGATTTTTATTTTCCAAATGACTTTTATATAAATCATTACTGCCAGGTATTGAATTTAAAATTGAAGTTTTACTTATTTCTTCAATTTTATCTTCAATTACATTAATAGATACTTCTGTTTGTTTTTCTATTTGTTGTAATTTAGCAGCTTTATTTGCAATATCTTTTTCATCTTCTTTATCTTTTTTTGTATTTATAAATGCTTCTTCTTTAATTGTTGTTTGTTCATTTTCTGAAATTACTTTTTGTATATATTTAGTAATTGATCTTGTATAAGATTTATTCATTTCTTCTATTTTTTCATTAGTTTGTATATCATTATAACTACTACTGCTTGCATTTAATGCAATATCAGCAGCTTTTTGGGAAATTAAATCAAATAAAAAACTAATATAATTTTCATCTTTAGCATTTAATGATTTAAATAATTCTTTAACAATAGGATTATTATTTTCTTCTTCTGTTAATTCCTTTTTTGTTTTATATTTTTTATAAGGATTTAAAGAATTTAATAATTTTTCTAATAGTAACTTACCAAATATCTGTGAACTATCTTGTCTTGCTTTCATTAATCCTTCAGGTAATACTTCCGATACTAAATATTCATAAGGTGTTACTTCTTTATCTGATGTAGCTGATTTAATTTTAATCCCACTATTCATAAATGTGTGAAATATTAAATCGGCATCTTGTTGTGTTATTTGTCTTTCTTGTAATTTTTTATTTACTGTATCGTTTATACTATTATAACTATCTTTTATATTTTTATTATGAGTATATGCCAAAAATATAGCATTGGGAACTAATGTATCAAAAATATTCTTATTTTTATTTCCAAATGTTTTGTTTATTTTATCATATTCTTTTTCGGCATCTTCTATATCTTTTATACTTTTTTTACTTTTAGTAATATAACTTTTATCATTTAAATCATCTATTAATCCTAATTCTTTTGCTTTTTCTGCATTAAGATTAGAAAAAGAATTAAATGTATTTTTTAATGTTTTAGATGACCCATTCATAATATGAAAATACAAATTAGTATTAAATAACTTTTCACGAGCACTATTTATTTTTGCATCACTATAAGCTATACCTTTACTTTTATTATCTAATTGAGTATTTACATCATTGATATTTAATTGAAATTCTCTATATACATCAGCCATCAATTTAGCTTTTTGTTCAAAAGCATCAAGATATGCTTGTTTTGTTAATCTATATTGATTTGTAAAAACATTTTGTCTTTTAATTTTATTAAATTTTTTTAAATCACTTTTATATTTTTGTTCAGCTTCTTTATTTTCAAATGCAAATGGTTTTTTTGGACGACTAATAATTTTCTTTTCCTTTAATAATTCATCTTTTATGTTATTATTTAATTCTAAATATTCAGCAGGAGTATTTTTCATTGTATATACTGCTCTATCTTTAAGAGAACTTTTTTTACTTTCTCTTTCTATAAATTCATTTTGAAATAAAGCACTAACATTTATTGGAGCATATCCCATAAAAGCTTGATTACCTGCACCACCTAAAAAACCACTCATAAATGTCCAAAAACCATCACGAGAAGTAAATACATCTTTAAATGTATCTGTATTTGTATAAGCATTAATTAAATCACCGCCATTCATTGCATAATTTACACCAACAGCAGTAGCATAATTATTAAGTTGTTCTTCAAATCCCTCTGATACTCCTACTGCTAACAATTTTTTCCAACCAAAATTACTACCAGCAACCTTTTTTGCACTTGTAATTGATATATTTTTAGCTTCTTGTAAATCTTTTGCTATATTTCCAAAAGTATTTTTTTCAATATTTGTAACTTCTTTTTTTAATAATTCTTTTTCTATTAATCTTTCTGCTGATAATTCAGGTACTAATCTTGCTTCAAGTCCTACCATATTAAGTACAGTTCCTATTACTTGATTAGTACCAAATGCTATTTTAGAAGCATCTTTTGCTTTATCTTTTACTTCATCTGCTGTATAATATAAACCTGTTGCAGGATTAATCATTTTCATATAATTGGCTATTGTTTGAGTATATGCTTCTGTTGCTTGCATTGCACTTTCACTAAGAGTTAATGTAAATGATGTAGCAAAAGTTCCTACTTTTGTAGCAGCATTCATCATTTTTATTCCAATACCAGCAGCTTTTAAAGCATTTAGCCCACCTTTCATAATAGCACCACCTAATAATGTTTCAAGAGCAATGCTTCCCCAAGATATAAGAAGTTGATCTGTAAATTCCATAAAACCTTTAAAATCTCCAACTTGTTTATCTTGATAATTTGACAAAGACGCATTTCCTGTATTTCTAAACCATTCGTTATTTTTTTGTTCAAATTGTGTTAATTCATTTTCAAAAGTAAAATCTCCATTAAGAGCATTTATAGTAGCTCCAATTCTACCAACATCTCCTATAATTCTATTACCTATTTTAGCAAACAACATTGGATTAACGACACTAAAAAATCCTTCAAGTTCTGATTGACTATTAGCACTTGCTTTATTTAATTGATTTGCTGTACCATATATATAATTTCCATTTTTATCTCCTAAAAAATGACTATACATTTTACGATTAAAATTAGGGTCATAATTTAATAAATTAAATCCTTTTTCATAATTTAATGTTTTAAATCCTTGTCCTTGTAATTTTTGTTGTTCTTCTCTATCTTTATTTATTAAGCCCATTCCAAAATCATCAACAGGGGTATAAGTTACTTCATCAGTTTTATCTTTTTTTTGAGAATGTGGATCATTATCTGGTGTTATGTAATTATCAGGATTTTTTATATTTCCGTCATAAGTATTATCAGGCATAATTTTATATTTATAATTTTAATTATTATTTGATTAATTATTAGTCAATTGGTTTTACTTTTACATTACCTGGAAGATAAAATCCAGTTGTATTTACATTAAGATCTATTTCACCTAATTGTATCATAGCACCTTGCCCATCAGTAATATTATTAAAATTAGTAATAAGCATTAAATGATTAGGGTTATCATCAGTATAACTCATCATTTGCAAACCACTTTTATCATTACTTGTTTTTACATAAATTATATTTACATTTCCAGTTTTATATACAACTTTTGATCTATCTCCTTTTTCCCCATTTTGATTTAAATAATAAATTAAATCTGTATTATTTTGATAAATATTATCATGTTGTGTATTAGTTGAATAATAAGCACATCCTTGATAATCTGTTCTTAATTGAGTATCAGTAGATTGATTATCTATACTTACTCCTTGTTTTTGTTGAAGGGCATGAGCTATAAATTGCCCATGTTGAGCATCTGTTGTATTTAATCCTGCATTACTAGTTTGATTTTGTGGTATATCTTTAGTATATACATAAGCAGATTGAATTTCTGTTACTTTGTTATCCTTTTTATCAACTCCTTCAATAGTATATTTAAGTTCTACTACAGGTTTTCCCATAATAAATACAGGAGTTTCATCACAAGATATAACATTTATAGGTTTTTTAAAATTTATTGAAGTAAATTGTGATTGTAATGTTTTTCCTGTAATATCATTTATTCCTAAAAAAACATTATTATTAGTAAGTACTTTTTCATTAGCATGAACACCATCAAATATATGTGATTTATCATCACTAAATTCTACTCTTGTAACAAATTGATCTCCTATTGGATTATTAGCTTGATTTTTAGCTATATGTTCATTCATATCTATATTTAATGGTGTAGTTGTATATTCTTCTCCAATACCAAATATAAATATTGTATTTAAAACTGCATTTTTGATAGAACTTCCATTTTTAATAGCACTAAGAAGTTCTTTTTTAGTTATATATTGTATTTGACCATTTATTTCATATCTTTTAACAGGTGCTTTCTTTTGTTCTGAATAGAAAACATCTTGAGTTCCAAATTGACTATCTACAAAATCTTCAACACCACCATTATTAAGCCAATCTTTTTTATAAATATTTGCTATATAACTATTAGTATTATAATCTTGTTGATTAGTATTTAATTCATCAACATTCTTATTATAATCAGTTATCATAGTATTAAATTCCTTTAAATCTAATTTAGTTCCTGTTATTTGTTGTATTTGTTTCCAATTGTCATTATTAGCCATTAATGTACCATCAGTATTTTCATGTATTAAATTATTATTAATTAATTCTTGAAACGCATCTTTTGTTCCATCTGATAATTTTCCTGCTGCTATTCCTTTTAGTTGTTGTATATTAAATAAACTATTTATTAATCCATCTTTACTATTATTTACTTTTGTATTTGAATTTTGTATTGCAGGAATTAATTGATCTGCTGTAGTTAAAATTGTAAATATATTATTTTGTCTTTCTTTAGGATCTAATTTTAAAGTTTTAGAATTTACTTGTGATACAGAAACACCATTTTCTAAATTATATTGATGTGTTTGTAAATGTTCATGACCAGCCATTGTCATACTTACTTCTTTAAAACCTGGTTTATTAAAACTCTCTCTTTCTGCTGCTAAATCAACTACACTTAATGCTTTTTGAATTTTATATTCTTGTAATCCATAATTAAACATTAATTGATTTTTTGCTTGTTCTCTTTGTTCATTTGTAGGATTATCAATTCCTGATAAATAATTATTAATTCCTTCCTCTAATTTACTATTCATTAAATTACTTTGTTCTTGTAATATTAATTTTTCTTTATCAGCATCACTTTTTTCATTCCAATTTTTTGTATTACTTAAATTATCTTCAGCAAGTCTTCTAAAATATTCATTAGCATATTCATTTGGATTAACAGCACCTGTTTTTTCAGCACCATACGTAAACATAATTTCTTGATGTTTATTCCATCCTTCATTAGCCATTACATATCCAAAACCAACTCGTACTACATCACTGCCATTAATATGACTTTCAGTTGCTATTGCTGAATAATAACCATTTCCATCAAAATTTGCTACACGCCATTCACTACCATCAGCATTAAATCCTTTTAACATACTTGATGTTTGAGATTCAAATTCTTCTTCTTTAAAAGGATTAATTATTTCATACTCAACTAAAGGATGATTTTTATAATCAGTTCCATATTGTGCTACAATATTTTGATCTACTTTATCTACATTATAATAATGATAAGCATCTGCATAAGAATTAGTCATTTTATTATATTCTTCATCTGCTTTTTTTCGAGCATTATAATTTGTTACAGCATTAGATTTAGGTGTATTAAATGCAAATTCACCATTAGAATTATAACTATTGTTTTTTACTGATTTACTTCCATTATTAAAATTTGAACCTGTATTATTATTATTACTTCCTGATACATTCTGACTATATGATACACCATTATTATCAATTATACCATGATTAGTTCTTACTTTTTTTATCTGTTCCATAATTCCTGAAAAATCCATCGTACCATCCATCTGTTCTTTTAATTTTGACATATCATTTAAATATGATTGTTTATCTTGTTCAATGTAAGTAGGATCTACTATATGAGTATTATATTCAAAATCTATATTAGTATCTAACATATTTTGTATTGAATCATGTTCATTTTGTTTACCTGTTATTGCATTTTCCATATATTCAAGTGGTAATGGAGCAAATCTTGTTTTATTTTCTCCTTTCCAGCTTTCATAATAGCGTGCCATATTATTAATAGTATTTAACGTTTATTTTAATTGTTGCCGCAAATATATAAAAAAATCCTGATATTAAAATTAAGGAAAAGCATAAAACCTTAATTTTGTAAATATCAGGATAATTAAAAATTATTAATATATATTATTCGGTAGGAGTATTAAGAATACTTTTATCACCTAATAATGTACCATCCATATCATATACATTGCCATATATATCTATTCTATATTGTTTATTTTTATCAGTTTTAGATGTCATTATATAACCACCTTTATTATCAGGAATATAATCATAATTATTTTTTTCCATTAAACTTGTAATTGCAAAATCTTGAGCTTTTCTTTGAGCTGAATCTTGAAATTGTTGCCCAAAACCTTCTCCTAATTGAGTTAAACCATGTTGTAAAGCATTACGTGCAGTATCTCTTTCTTTTGCATTTATTTCATTTTGCTGTACATCCATTGCTATATTTTTAGCATCAATATCTCTATTTAATTGTTGATTTTGATTTCTAATACCTACATTTTGTTGATCATAATTTGATATAATATTAGCCATTTGTTTTTGAGTATTTGAATTAAGATCACTAAGATTATTTAGATATTGTCCTAATTCTTGACCACCAACATTATTCATTTGTTTTCTACTATAATTACTTAACTCTTTCATTTGGGCAATATTTCTATCAGGATTTAAAGTTTCTATTTCGAGGGGAGCTAGACGGGAATAACTTTCAGGATTTCCACCTTTTAATCCTCTATATATATCATACAATCCACCTAAATTTGAAAGACCTGTTTTAAGTAATTCAGGTGTATTTAAATTTAATTTATTAAAATGTATATTTTTAAGTTTATTTCCTTGTTTTTGTAACCATAATTTAAAACTATTATCTTTTAAACGTTCATCCTTTGTAGCTTTTCGATAATTTGGTACTTCGTCATTTGAATTTGGTAATTCTGGTTCATTATTAATAGTATAATCAAAACTTAACGGTTGTGGTTTAGGAAAATCAGTTATATAATTAGGTATAAAACTATTTTTTCCATTTACATATACTTTACCAATATTATAATCTTTACCTCCATTTAATGTATTAGTATTAGGATTTATAGTATTTTGAACATTATTATTCATAGCATTTTGAATATCAGAGTTTATTCCTGAAAGTGTAACTCCATAATTAGGAGAAATGTATCCTCCTCTTATATCACTATTAAATGAAGAACTATGATTTCTATTTGCTACATCACTCCATGTAGAATAATCTGTTGGTGGTATTTCACCACCTAACACATACATACCTCTAATATTATCTAATGTATTATTATTCACACTTAATGCTCCACCTATAGCGTACTTTTTCACTTCTTCTGTAAGATTATTATTTACTAATCCTTTATAATATGAACCCGAATTTGGATTTTTAATATCTTTAAAATCTTTAATATGGTCTATTACTATTGAATTAGCTACTTCTTCTTTTGATGGAAACTTTTTATTTTGAGAATAAAAATTCTTAATATATTCTAATGTATCGGCGTGTTCTAATTCTACTTTACGACCTATATTCAACTCTTTTTTTAGCGATGGTTCTGATAATATATCATGATTATTTATTTCTCCACCTAATCCATATTTATGCGGTGTTTTTGTACATCTTACTTTCATATTATATATAGTTTTAATTTATTCAAATTCATAACCTAATGATTGTAGTCTTTTTATTTGCTGGGGAGTTAAATCATATTCTTTTCCTTCTAATAATCCTCCGTAAGCATGTCTTCTTCTAACATTATATTTACGTTTTTCATCTTTAAGATTTATAATATCTCCATTAATATCAGCATCTCCTCCTGTTTCATCTCCTGTAAATAAACGTTGTTTATAACCAACTGGAAAATTAACACTACCTTCTTTACCAACTTGATCTAATTGATTAAGTTTTTGTTTTAATTGCCAAAATGGAACATCACTACCATTATCTCCTTTTTTTGCTGCTATCCATAAAGCATTATTATAAAGTTTATTTACTTCATTTTTTTGTTTTGTTGAATATAAACTCATTAATTCCATTTTATCACGACCTCTTCCTAATAAATTTTGATTTTCAGGACTAATTGAATTAACATTATGATTATAATGATTAACTTGTTGTTGTGATAATGTAGGAGGAGTATTACCTATAAGATTATTTTGCATATTAAAATCTATTTGTTCATCTGTTAATACATCAGGATAACCTTCTCTTTTTCTTTTATCATCTTTATATTTTGTATTTAATTCATCTATCCATCGTATTGGTGTATTTTTCATATAAAGATTACCATAACTACTTTTTACAGGTGTAATACCATTTCTTTGTAACCAATTTGGTCCACCGTTAATAGGTTGTGGTGGAAAATCATTTTGCCATTCAGTTCGATTTGGTAAATTAATAGTTTTAAGTGGTCCACCTGTAGCAAATTTATTAACAGTAGGATTAGAATTAAAATTACTAATATTAGAATATGGTTTAGGTGATATACTTAAATTATCATCACCTATAAAAGTAGGTCTATTATATTTAGTTCCTGTTGCTAATCGTTTATTTTCTGCAAGATAATTACCTATATTCATAATTAAACCAGAATTATCTTTTGGTTTTTCATCATAAACTATACTATTTATATAATCATCATAAGCAGTTTGTAGTCTATTTGCTTCTTTTGTAAGTCCACGACTTCGTAATTCTTCAATATTATTAGGAGTTAAATAATATGCTTCTCTACCTTTTCCACCAGTACCATATTTAAAATAATCCTCAAACTTTTTTTGATTAATATCAAATTGTTGTTGAGATAAAGTATAACCTTTACCATTATTAGCTTCTCCATAATTTAAATTATTTTGTCTATTAAAATCATTTTGTATATCTAAATTAGATAAACCTGTAGGAATATAACGTCCTACATTATTTACTTGATTAACTGCATATTGTCTTGAACCTTTTAATGGACCACCCAAAGCAAATTGTTGAGGAACTTGCTGTTGCATTTGCTGTTGTTGCTGCATTTGTTGTTGCATTTGCATATCTTGTTCGTTATCTTGTGGCATTCCTTCGTTTTGTTCCATTTGTTGATTATCATCAACATCTTGTTCCTGAGATTGGTTTTCCATTTCTTTTTTCATTCCTTCTTGAATTTGAGATAATTGTGCTAACTCTCTATTCATACTATTTTTAGATATTTCGTCTCCTTTTCTATTTTTATATTTATTTTCAATCTTAGATGCTATTTCTGAAAAACTTTTATCTGTATTAGGAACAATTAATCTATCTGAAAATATATAATTACCTATTCTTATTTCACCACCTTCAACTTCATTACCTGTTTGTCCTAATGGTATTCCACCTTCTTCATGACTTGGACCATTATAACGAGTTACTTGTTGTTGTAATGGACCACCAAGAGCATATCCCATTGTATTACCATAAGGATTTAATGTTTGATTTTGATTTTGCTGAAATGATGAAGTAAATATAGGTTGTTGTGCAGGTAACTGTGGTGATTGAGATTGTTTATTAAATTGATTACCTAATAAATCACCACCAGCTTTACCTAATGCAGAACCAATTGCTGCTCCAACACCAGGAATAGGAATAAGTGCTTGTCCTATTAAACCACCGGCAATACCACCTAAATTTCCACCTAAATTGTAATATCTTTTTTTTCTATTATTATATTGCATAATGTATTTTTATAATTATTTTAATTTATTTTTACAAAAATATGTAAATTATTTTAATTTATTAAGTTAAATTACTTAATGTATAATAAGTTGTTATAGGGTGCATTATAAATTTATATTCATCATCATTATTATAAATAAACTTTAATTTAACATAAGCATCTCTAAATCTATGATTATCTATTTGCTTATTATTACTAATTATTCTTGGAATAACAGTTCTCCATAATCTCTCACGTCTCCTTATATTTTTTATAGTAATGGGTGCATCAATAGGTATTTGTAATCCACCTGTATATAAAGTATCACCATTATTATATACTAATAAATCTATTTCGTTACTATATTGATAATCATTAAAACTCTGTATTGTATTTAATGTATCATAATAATTATCTAATTCTGTATTATCAATAAAACTTTCACTCATATATTCAATATTGTTAAATTCTTTTGTTACCATAGTTTCATCATTAACTATTATTTCAAACATAGATGGATAAATTGTATTATACCATATACTTCTATTATTTACATTATGTTTATAAATTTCGGTATTATATATTAACCCTACTGTTTTATTATGAATACTTGTTAATTCTGGTAATTCTATAAATCTTTTAGTTTGAAATGTATATATTCCTTGAAATGCTTTTATTAATTCACTATATGTTAATGTATTATTAAACATTGTTACAGTATCATTATATATACTAAATAATACTTCTTTAAATCTATTATCATAAGCACCATAATATTTTGTATTTTCATTTATATTTTCATGCAACCATGCTGATAGTCCTTTAACAAAATTAATATCTTGTGTATTACCATTAAAAATTAATACTTTTCTTTCTATAACATCTATCCAATATAATCCTTCTGATGTAGATATTACTTTATTATTATTTTGTAAACCATATTTTTCACTACCTTGTGCATAATTAAAAAATTTAGATATAACTTCACCTTGTCCTAATATAGTTGGTGTTCCTACTGAAGTAGATGTTGTTATTCTTTCATTAACAGGTAACATACAAATACCTCTATGTTGAAAGCAAAACATATAATTATTCCAATTAATTAATTGCTCTATATTTCCATATTTAGTATCTACATCTTGCATACTATTACTATCAAATAATAACCAATTATCTTTAATTTCTCCATTATATTTAATATTAGAATATCTAATACGAGTAGAAAAATTAATTAATTTCTCAAATCCTTCAGGTTTAACATAAAATTCAGTTATATTATTAAGTGTACTATAAATAGAATTATATAAAAACATATCAGGTAAATCAATTTCTTCTGATTTATATGATTCTTTAATTGCATTATTTGGATTAAGCCAATAATATAATTCTGTAATAACCTTTCTATTATTTTTTAATTGAATTAATCTATATGACATATCATTATTTCTATGTAATTCAGCACCATGTATTAATGGAGTTATAATAGATGTTTCTATTGGAAAATATAAAGCTGATGTTCTTCCTTGAGTTTGACATAATTTATAATCAGAAGTGGCATAATATGTAGCAGGATTAATTATATCCAAAATACTTTTATTAAATTCTGCTGTTTGCTTTTCAATACATCTTGTAATTGTACTTCGTGTTCTATCATACATTCCTATATAACAATCACCATAAATACTTTTATCATTTAAAATATTTGTTAATGGAATATAAGTATTATACAATCTATCTTCATAATTGGGTCCATTATAAGGATAAAAAAATTTACGTAAATAACTATAATACATTTTTTTATCAATTTCTTCTTGTGATAAAGTATAAATATTACTTCTTAATACTGAACTATAAGGATATGTAGTAGTATAAGGTGAAGTATCATTAATACGCATTAATGGTATAACATCAATAGTAGAATTAATATTATAATATTTTGTTTGATCTTTTAATAGAATTGATGTTTTTATATCTGGACCGTATGCAAATTTATTAGTTAATCCTTCAATTATTAAAAATTTGTTAGGATAAACTCTTAAACAACTTTCATCTATATTATTAATGATAATAAAATTTAATTTACGATTTTGTAATAAAACATCATGTGGAAAAAATGTAGTTGCATTATTATTTTGTTTTAATAATTCATGAAAATTATTATAATTATTATCTATTAAAAATTGTCTATCAATTCTAATATTTGATAAATCTAAATCATTATAATCTAATTCAGGAGAAATAAATTCTCTTACTTGTGTAAATAAAGTCGTATCATAAACAATAGGACCATTTTTAAATAAATCTTCTAATAAATAAACACCACTTTCATTCCAAAAAGGTTTTATTGTAAATAAATCTATACCACTTCCAATAACAGTTCTATCTATCTTTGTTCTTTTTACATATACATATTGATAATCCATAGAAGTATTATTTAAGTTTTTAGGTATAGTATCAGAATTTATATAAAATTTAAGATTAATAGGATTAGCATAAGTTATAGGAGTAGTAAATTCAAATGGAGAAGAAAAATTTACATCAGGTATTCGTATATCACCAATCCATTTAACAAATGATTTTCTTCCTTTATTATCAATAAATACAATGCCACATCTATATATTTCATCTCGTTGTAATCCTTTTATCATTCCTATATAATATTTATAATCATCATTCATATCATTATAATTAGTACCTAATTCATTATTATTGAATAACATATTATTTTCAGCATCTGTATCTATTTTATAATTATCACCTGTAACAAATTCATATCTTATATTTGGTCCTTCGCCACCAATATTTATACCATCACTTTGATATATATAATTATAATATTCATTTCCATCATTTTCTAAATCATTATATCTATTAATACAATTATGAATTTCTTCTGGAATAGCTGTAATTTCCCAATTAATTGGTGTACCTAATGTAGTACCAGTACCAGTAGGATGTTCTATTGTAAAATATTCATCTCCTATATGATATTTTAAATTTTCATATAAATCGGCACGTTGTCTTTCATCACCAGGATTTGTATGAAAATTTCTAAATCTATATGCTCTTGCATCAAATTCTACATCAAAATATGTTTCTGTTATATTACCTAAAAATAATCTATCATCTTTACGTTCTATTGTTTTAGCAATATAATCAGTTAATATAGTTCGATATTCTTCTACTGTTAAATTATCTTCATAAAATTGACCATTATCTTCTATATTAATATTACCATTATTATTTTTTATATTTATTGTTTTAACTATTTTAATTTCAGGATAAACTGAATTATCAGTATAATATATTCCTATTAATTCTAAATAATCATAAAAATATCTTCCATATATACCTAATGATAAATTTAATTTTATAGATTTATTAGTATTAACTCCTGGTTTATCTCCAATTAATGTATTACTATCATTTGTAATAGATGATGAAAATAATGGTATTAATTCTGTTGGTTGTGATATATTAGTAGTAGCACCATGTTGTTTATATAATCTATATGAATATTGTACCATTCCTGATTTTAAAGTACCATTACCATATCCTGTAAATTCTAATTTTTCAACATTATCCATTCTACCTACCATATCAAATTCAAAAGGTTCTTGATTTTGAATACGAGTGTAATCAGTTTCTATTAATCCTGATTTAGGTAATCCTGTATTATTATCAATATCAGGTACTAAATTTATACATCTTAATGGATTTTCATTATCTACAAAATATAAATGTCTTACAAAATTTGTTTCTGTTCTTCCAACACAACTTATATCATTTTTTAATCGCAATCCATACCCTAATGTTGAATTTAAATTTGAATAATATAATGTAATAGGTCTTAGATATTTACTTGATATATTATCATATTTGTATAAATATATTATAGAATATTTAGGATAATCACTTATTAATTCTTTACTTACAGTAAATAATATTAAATCTTTATTATCAAATACATAATGTCCTATTATATCATAATTAAGTATTAATAAAGGATTATCTTCAATATCCATTATTATTTCATTTCCTTTAACATTTTCCAATATTAGATTAGATGAACCTTCTTGTGTTATTAATCTATAATTTTCATTTGAATATAATGTTTCATTTTGTGGTTGATGTTTATCTATATCTTTATTTAAACCACCACTATAAGTATTTCGAGTTGCCTTTTTTATTCCTGCCATAATTATTTAGTAAAGTTTGGTAATAATTTTAAATATTTATTCTGTAAATAATATTTAACATCTTCATTTTTAGGGAAAATAGATGCTGTTTTTGCATTAATTGAGTAATATCCCCATTCTTGTTCAGCTTTTTGAAATAAGCCTGAATATTGTCCTGGATTTCGTACTGTAAGTTGCCATAATAATTCTTTTACATTAAACCAAACTAATGCTTCTATTAATTGTATTTCTTCTGGTATTAATGGTTCTCCTAATTCATCAATAGGAATAGAATTATAAATAATTATAAAGTAGCCTACTTTTGCATTTGTATATAAATAATTTCCTCTTATTAAATATTGATATGAATACATATCTCTTTCTGTTATTAATTCTTCTGTTCGTGGAACTAATAATGCTCTTGAACTGAAATCTAATATATTAGTTTCTATTTCATCAATGCGATAATCTTGTGATACCCATACTACTTTTTCAATACTATCTAACCATTCCGGTAATTTAATTTTTTGTGTACTATCTATTGCTTTTATAAGATAATATTCATCAGTTTGTTTCATACCTATTAATTTTAATGCTCGCCATATATTTTCTATAACAACATCTCTATTAATATTTATTGATGGTGGTAACTTTGTCTGTAAACGTTCTATAATTGAAGTAATATTCACTTGGTTCATAATAAGTTGGTATTTTTTTATTTGTAATTAAATATTTGGATAATTCTGTTTTAAATGTACGATTTATTTTAATTTTAAAAAATTTCATAGCATTCATTTTTATTTCATCATTATTAATATCATGTTTAATTCTAAAAATATATCCATCAGTATGACTATTCAAATGTACACATAATTTTTTATATTTTTTTGTTGCATTGAAATCTATAAGAGATTTTTTTACTATTAATCTATTATTCTTATTTTTAAAATATATCGGTTTATTTTTAATTATCCTTATAAATCCTAAATGATAAGGCATTATAAAATAACCACCTTTTATTATATATTCTATTATACTATCTATAATAACATGATAATATTTATTCCATTCTACTTCAGTTATTTTATTTAATTTACCTTTAATATAATCACGATAATTATCCCTGTGCTGTATTACTTTGTTGTATGTCTTCTTCATCATTAGGATTTAAATCTTTTATAAATCTTTGAATATTTATTTTAAATATATTTTCTTCTATAAATGGTAAAAATGCTTCTGCGATAGGATATTCACTATTTCCAAATCTAATTAAATCTGGCGTATTATTAAAAATATCAACACTTAAAGGATCTTCAAATATACCTTCTAATATTACAGTTTTAATTATTCGTGATTTATCTGAATTAGAAGCATATTTTATCCATAAATAATCTTCACTTTTAAAAGCATATATTGATTTACGATTAAATATTCCATTTCCTTTATAAATTACTTCTTCACGAGTTACATAATTAATTCGTTCTGATAAAATATTAGTACTTCTTACTGATATAATACCATCACCTATAATATATTGTATAGTACGTGGAAGTTTAAGTTTAGAACGTAATAATGTAGTATTTTCATTTATTGTTATTGGCATAAAACCATCAGTATAAGGTTCTAATTCAATATTATATAAAATTTGTTTTTCATTATTGTCTGGTAATCTAACTTTATTATATTCTTGTTTCAAAAATAATGCTCGTTGTTCATTAATCCAATAGATAATCTGTCGATTATCTATTAAATTAGAATTTGGTATTCTATTATTATAGAATACTGTACGAATATTTTGTACTAATTCTGGCAATTTCATTATACTGTAAAATAAGTAATATTAAAATTTAATATCATTGATAATCCTTGTGTATTATCATAAGTTGTAGTATCTACCCAAAAATCTCCTCCTTCTATTCTAACACTTCCTATTAATAAATTATTATTATTTTCTGAAAATAATGGTGTAGTTAAATTATGATAATTAGGAACTATATTTGCATTAGAATAAAATTGTTTATTTGTAGCATTAAGAGGATTTAATTCAGCAGTAATAGTAATTTGTTTACCTCTATGATGAATATATAATGAACCAGTCCAACCATTTTCAAGTGTATTTATTATTTCTAAAGAATAAGGTTGTAAATTATCTACATATTCTTTATCAACTAATGTTCTGTTAGTATAATTAGCACTATAATCTGCTAAATATTCTATACCTTTATTATTTATATTATTTTTAAATACAAATAGTTTATTTATACTATCATAATATAGTTCACAATATTTTAATGAACCATCTTCTGTTCTTAAACTTATTGTATTAGGTCCTAAATTTAAATCAGAAAATATATCTGCATTATTTCTTTCACTGCGTAAAAATATACCACCTGATTCATAATGAAATAAACTTGTAAATGTACTATTAGTTAAAGTTATATCAAAAGTTTTATTTGTATCAGAAGTTATAGAAGTATTTTTAGTTAATTCTCCTCCCAATTCAACATTTCCTAAATTTTCTGTTAAACCATTTTCAAAAATATACATACCAGAAGGTGCGTCTGCATAAATTGATATTGGTGTAGCGTCTATTAATGATGTTACAAAACCAGTTGATGATAAATAATAAGTGTTAGTTGTCGGATCAAAAGGCATTTCACCTTCACCACCTATCCAATTTAATAATTTTAAATAAACTTTATGATTATCTATTATTGGTCCTAATACAGGAGACCATCCTCTATCAAATATAAATTCATATTCATTATTAAGTTTCTTTGAACTTATCTGAGGATTGTATATGTTTTTTTTAAATAAACCCATAATAATTTGTATTTATAATTTTTGTTACTGTATTTAATATATTTTGATATTCATCATCATCTAATATATTTAGTTGTTTATTATCATAATCGTAATCTTTAAATAATTCTAAACTATTAATTAAGAACCAAGTAATATTACTCATCTTTTTATTTATACGCCCATTATTTATTTGAACTTGTATTGCTGATACAAACTTAGATACATCATTCATTAAATCAAAAGTATCTAATTGATTTAAGAAATTACTCATCATACTATAATGTTTAATGTTTGATAATTAACTAATTCTGTTAATAAAAAATAACTTCTTTCTTTATTTCCTACTTCTACTGAAGCAAGAAAAGATTTAAATAAAGCATCATAATATATTGATTTTTGCATAAATATTTCAAAATCTGTTTGCCAACGTTGTTCAACTAATTGAAATTCTGTATAATTATTTGCAATATATTCAAATATTTTAGCTCTATATATTTCTGATTGTTTATACAAAAACTCACACCATGTATTTGTAACAAAACCACTTGGACCAACAATAGGTTCATATTTAATATATAATGAACAATCTACATATCCTTCTGGAATTTCATCTAATAAATCTATTGCTTGTGGTTCTATTGTAAATACTACTTCAGATTGTATAACAGATGGATCTTGCCAATTAAAATCATTTCCTTTAATTAAACCTTTATTAAAACAAAGATTATCAAGTAAAGTACCATCTGTAATTTGAATATAATCATCTGTTCCATTTCCATTAAGAGTTTTTGCAAATATTTTTTCTCCTTCATTGTAAAATATCATATCAGTTAAAGTAACATTAGTGTTAAGATATGTAACCATTGTTGTTGCATTAGGCATATTTTGATTACAACTTACTTCATAATTATATCCATTGCAAGTAAAATTAATATCTTTTGCATTATTATAATCTGTTCCATTAAAAGGTATAAAATCACCATAAGGAATAATATAAGCGTTTTTTGTATTATCAAAACGATATGTATGATTTGTTTCAAATATAGATGATGTACTTAATAATGTTAAATCTAATTGAGTTAAATCTTTAATATTAATCCAATCAGGAGAACCATCACATCTAGTACTTTCATCATATAATAATAAATTAGTATATTTATCTTGTACTAATCCAAAATTAATTTTTTTACTCATAAGATGTTATATTTTTAGTTTTTGTATAAGTTTCATATTCATCATCATTAATAGGAATATTTTTATATGATATTCCTTTAAAATCACCATTATATTTAGCTTGATAAATAAATTCATTAAAATCTATTATAGTTTCAGCTAATAATAATCTTAATATATCAAACATTGCAATTATTTTTTGTGTTGTAAATAAATACATATCATTATTTTTACAAATACTTTTAATTTCATCAATAAATTTATCTACTTTAATTTGATGTTGAACACTTATACGTTTTATTAATTTATCAGGTATTCCAATTTGTATCCATTCTTTTGTATAATTATCAATAACAATAGATGCCCACATTAAAATTTTATTTTCTAATTGTAAATTTGATAAACTATTACTTTGTAATTCTTTTGCTAAAACCAATCCTTCATTTTTCCACCATTTTAATTTTATTATTAAAGCATCTTTTAATGCTGTTCTATTACTTACAAATACCCATGAATTTATAATATTTATTTTTAATGCCAAATCTACAAATAAAGGATGATCTTCAAGTTTAAATTTTTTCATTTTATAACCTAGCCACCACTTTTGTAAATTAATACCTATTATACCTGTAAGAATAGGTATTATGATTAGCATTAATTCTTTTATATTTTCCCACATAATATATTATTTTATTTTTACTTAAAAAAAGGGTAATAATAACTATTACCCTTTATTATATTTATATTTATTTAATATTAATCCCAAATAGCAGCGGTTACAGTAGCACCAACACTAACAGGTAACCATTGACAATAAAATGTAATTGCTCCATCTGTAATATCAGCAGTACCAACAGTTAAATCAATATCTGTTCCACTAACTATAGCATATTCATTAGTTTGTCCAAGAGGAATTAAAGTAGCAGTTCCTGAATTAGCTAAAATATCTCCGGCAGCTAAAGTTGTGGCATCAGCAACAGTTGCAATACAACCAGCAGTAGCTCCAGCAACTCCAACAGCTAATGTTCCAGCACTAACTAAAGTTTCAGATATAACTCCAAACACTCTTACCATAGCAACACCTGTTACAGTAAATAATCTATGAGCAGCTTGAGTCCAATTAGTTGTAGAAGCATCAGGAGTATTAACAGTAATCATTTGTGGGATACCTGCTAATATTTTAGCATCTCTTACAATTCCTTCGGCTACTAATTGTTTAGTATAAGCCATTAAACTTTTAGTACCACTTACACCATTAGTAGCTGTTGTATCAGTTTTATTACCAATTACTTGAGCAACTGTATCATTACTAACAACATCAGCAGTTGATACATCAAATTTACTTATTAATGTAGTATTTGCAAAATCACCTAATATAGCACTAAGTGTTACAATACCACCTGTATTAACCAATACTCCAATTTCATCAGTTGCAACTTTAATTGCATCAATTAATAAATCTAACCTTCCTCCATCATCTAAATCACCTTTAGTTACTTGTAAATCAGTAATTAATTGTTTTAAATATCCCATTGCAGTTGTAATATCATCTGCTGCTCCTGTATGAGCTGCTGTATTTAATGCACCTATTAATGCTGCTACATCTGTATCAGATGATAAATTAGCTATAACATATCGAAGTAATGCTACTATTGATGATGTATTTGCTGTATTAGCAGCGTCATCTGTTTTATTTCCTAATACTTCACTAAATGTAGTATTTGCTGTTTCATTTTTATCTGGTAATATTGCTACATTACTATAATGAATATATCCGTTTGTTGCCATTTTATTTTTTTTTATTATTTATTATTTAATTTTCACAAAGATAAAATATTTTTATTTATTTGTTTTAATTTATTTACTTTCCAAGAATACGTTTACATCTTGAAGTGTTAAAGTTTCTCTTTCGTTACTTTATGATATATATAAAGGTAATGTAAACGTGTATTGCCGATGTACTTGCAGCTGTAAAAATAACATTAACTGTATCATTGGTAGTCTCAGCTTCTATATATTTTTGAGTAAAGTCAGTAGCTCTTGGAGTAATATGTCCAATTACATCAGACCCAACACTATCAAAATTGCTATTAATAGGTAAAGTGATATTAAGTACGCAACTACCTGCCGATGTAGGCGTTATTGTTGTATCTATATTAACTATTACATAACTACCTACTCTAATATAATTTGCTGCACCTAATGTTGCTGTTGTAATATTTGTAGTTTTTGTTAATGTAGGAGTATAAGAACTACTTAATATAATATCCAATTTACTTTTATCAGTAAAACTCATTAATCCATTTGTATCACTATTATTTACTAAAAAGTTTTGGTTAATACCTAACGGTGATAATACAGTTCCATCTCCTGTTAATTCATTACTATCAATTGCTACAGAACTTAAATAATTTCCATTAATAGTATTTACTTGACTTATTTTTGTGCCTGTTAATTTAATTGAACCACGTATTGACCAATTATTATTTGTATATTGAATAATGAATTTTTGTATACATACATATTCGGTAGCTAATACAGAAGATAAGCCTAAATATAATTCATTTTCTGTTTTTAATAATTCAGCATTATAAGCAGCAGTTAAAGCATTAGCTTGAGGTCCAGTAGCTTGTGTAATACTTTGCCCTTGTACAAACACATGTCTATATTCTTGTGATGATGTATCAGATGATACTGGTATTTCATATACCCATATAGTCATCATACTATCATTAGGCATTAATGTTTGGCCATAGTTAGGTGTAGTAAATGAATTATAATAAGGTCTATTGACTAACAATGGTACAATATCATCTGCTTGTAAGGTATAATTAATTGCATTAGTTCCACTAATATATCGTTGCGAATATTTTTTAGTAATTAAAGATGAATTAATAGTTTTTAAGTCTTCATCATATATAGTACATGCAGAAATATCAGGTCTTCTATTTGCAGCAGTATTACTTAATAATGTAATACCTGAAATATCACCCCCAGATGTTCTATATGTTCCTATGTTATAATGAGCTTCTTGATGACTCTGCCATTGCATAAAACCATGACATTCTCTATTTGCAAATTTATAAGTTGCATTATAATTAACAATTGAAATTAATAATTCATCAAAGCCAGGAAAAGATCCTTCAAATACTATGTCCGCACCATTATAATATAAATAATATATACCAACTTGATCTGTATGTGCTACACTTTCGTATCCTGATACCAATTCGGTAATTAAATTACCTTGATAATATGCAGTTGTAGTTCCAGTTACAGTTATTTTACGTGTAGTAGAATTATAACTTATTACTACATTTTCTGGTTCTACAAAGCCAGTAGGTTCTTTTGTTATAGATATAATATTGTCTATTTTATTATCTAAATTTTGTGCTACTAATACTCCATCAGTATTTATAGACGAAACTAATATACCATTACTATCATATAATTCTAATATATTGGTAGTACCATCATTGGTACTACCATATATTTTCTGAGTATTATGTGTTGAATTAGGTATCATTGTTAGATTATTTTATCTTCTACTATTATATCGCCTGATAATACATAAGGGGTAACTATATCAACATCTTCTGCGCCAATAGTATTAATATAAATTATTGTAGTAAAATTATTTGACCAAATTATTTTTTCTGTTTTATCGTATAATATAATATTATCGACGAGTAATTTAAATAAAGGATCTTTTAACATTGTAGAAGTTAAAAAATTATTTTTACATATAATTCTTTTTAATCTTGTGTGTGTCCAATTTTGATCATCTATAGTCACTAATTCAAAGTCAACTTCTTTTTCTAATAATTTAAGATAAGAAGTATATTCTACCAATTCTTTTTCGGTCATTGGAATAGACGGCTTTATATTTGTATTACGAGGATCTGTTTGTCCTTCAATATAATATAGTGTATTATCTTTGCAATATGAATTTTCATATTTAAGATAAAAAATTCCACTATCTTTTGTTTTTGAGATTTTAATTATCTCGCCTGTTGTAATATTGTTTAGTTGCATGTTATTAAATGTTATTATTTATTTCGTTTGTTAAATTACCACTATTATTTACTAATCCACCGCTTAAATGATTATCTGTAATAATATTATATTCAGAACCAGCGGCTAATGTTGTAGCACCTACAACTGTATTGTTATTTAATTTATTATTATCACCATTAATTGTTAAAGTATTCATTAAATCACAATATAATAATTTTATATAATTCCCAGAAATTGTTGCTGTACCCGTTACTCTTGTGTTACTTACTATTGTACTATCAGCCGTTGCTTCAATTGTTAAATTTCCTGATATTGTACTATCTGTTATTGTATTGTTATCTGAACTAATAGTCAAATTACTTAAAAATTTAACATTTGTAAATGTCCAATTATTATATGTTGATAATGATACTGCACTTGTAATAATTCCATCACTAAAAATAGCATCTGATTGTAGTCCTATAATTGTATTGCATCTAAAATTAGATAAATATACATTACCATCTACTCTTAACCCTCCCGTTGTATAAACCATTATCGCTTTTGCATTTTGAGTAAAAATTATATTGGAATTAACTTCGTTTTGGTAGATGTTGATGTGTGAATTTGCAGTAGAACTTAATACTATAGTACCTCTACAAGTAGATAATATGTTTTGAATGTTTCCCGTATTTGCTACTGTTTCATTAATTATTTTATCAGCATTTATACCTCCACCTGTAATAGTTAAATTAAAAATTGTCCCAGTGTAATTATTATTTGTTCCTAATCCACATAAGGCTAAGTTGGGTAATGCTAAAGTGCAATTATATAAATTAACAGTTTTACTAGTAGTAATAGGACTGTTAGCTATTGTAGATGAATTAATTATATTTACATTATTAAACTCAACAAAACAATTACACAAAGTTCTCCCTACATCTGTTTGATTAGATATAACTGTACCTTTTCCTGTTATATATACAAATGGAAAAGTTACAATTGTATTTATTGAACAATTTGAATATCTTAATGTATAAGAATTTAAATCTATTTTTAATATAGTACCCGAAGTAAGTTCAAAAGTAGTAGTTTCGGTTATATTACTTATTAACTTTAAATTGTGTTTTCCTGCTACCAATGCATCATAAATAGTATTATAATCTCCACCTGTTCCTACTGTAGCATCAAAATATTGAATTTGATAATAATCTTTTTCTATTGGAAAATTATTTGTATCTCCTATCCATGTTTTACCATTTGATAATGGAGGTTTAATTAAATTATATATACCAGTTGGAATTAAGTAACCTATAGATGTAACAACACTTGATGTCCCATCGTATACATAATTTAACATTCCAGAACCACTATCAGGAAGAGAACCAACAAAACCATATTTTATAGTATTATATAATTCTCTAAATGCTCTATTTGTCGTTATATACGCAGTAGCATGAGTATTATATGAACTAACTGATATTTGAGCTGTATATAAACTTGTACTTGAATTACCACTAAAAACACAATCTTTTAATGATAAATAAATGCTAGCATGAACATTAGCAAAATCAAATACTATTTTATTCCCATTATCTAAAAAATTAAAAAAACCACAATTATAAAATTTATATGCAGTCGATGTATTTGATGTATCTGTAAATATAAACTTAGAAGAAGAAGTATCAACAAAATTAACATTTATATAATTACAAAAATATCCAGTATTTGTAATACTTCTGCCATTCATTATTATTGAATTTCCTGAACCTTCTATTTCTATATTATTATGATTAAATATATGATTTTTTGTTAATGTAATATTTTGAGCTAATTTTATTAACCCACCATTATAATTATTAAATATTTCAGTATAAGCAACTTGAAATTCACTTTCATCATGTACATTATATTCAATACTTGTATTATGCTGTATATTATTTTGATTATCTATTTTTCTCCATATAGAAGAACTATAATCAAACCATATATAATCTCCAATACCCCATATATTAATTCCATCAATGTCAGTATTACCCATAACCGACACCACATAGAAATCTCCTTGTTCACCTGTCCCATTTATTATCTCTGGAATATTATTAGCCGCATCCCAATTACCCAAATTATTAGTTAATGAACCAGATGAGATATTAGAATTTATTGGAATATATGAAAATCCATTCCAATAATATGTCATTGAAGTATCTTTTGTAAAATAAAATAAATTAGTTTCTCCAATTAAAGGAAGATTTGAAAATGTATCATGTATTGTTGCTGTTCGATTATCCACATATTCTTTATCTACATCCGATACTTCTTGTATTTGTTCTGATAATAATGGATTGTATTTAGTTATCGACATAATATTATGAATTTATAATTGTTAATACATTATCTGTAGAATCATAAGTAAAAGTTTTTACTAAGGATAATACACCTCCATAAGTAATTGTTTTAACATTTTTATTACCAGAAGGATTTCCTGTTTCAATTCCTGTATAATATACAAATGTCTTTGTAAGACCTACTTTATCATTTATATCTTGGGTTATATTATTAATACTACCATCAGAATTAATTTTTAATTGGTTAGTTCCATTACCAATTCGTGTAATATCATAATTTACACCCTGATCTGTAAGTTGTACATTTAAGTCTCCTGCAGTAATATTAATTGGTCCAGTAGCACTTGTTATTTTTACAGGTAAGGGTATATTATTAGCTGGTGTAACATCATCTTCTACTACATTACTTTGTATTCCATTTTTTAAAAATGTAACATTTTTATCATTAATGTCAATTTCTAATTCTATTAATTTAGATAAAACATCTTGTAATGTAGATTCTAAACTAAGTCCACTTGAAGAACTATTTACAACTACACCATCTGTAAATAATTTGCGTAAAAGAAGTATTGTATCTTGTGTCAATACATCTCTTAATTTATATTGATCTTGCAATCCCATAATATTATTTATTTATAATTTATATTAGTTAATAAAAAAGGGAAGGAATAGCTATATGCAAACCTTCCCTTAAAATATAATTAAATTATATTAAGTTAAATTAGCTGTTTCATTATATGTTCTACCAGTATTAGCTGTTAGCCAAAGATCAAGTGCTTTTACAATACCAGGTGTTACAGTTGATGAACCTGCTGCATCTCCTTGTGTACAAGTAGTAGGAATAGCTACTAATATTGTATATGGAGATTTAGGTGAACCTGTAATAACTGATGTATATGATGAATCATTACCATGTAACAATAAAACATCATAATTAGTATTTGCTACTGCATATTTTTTTCTTGTTGGTATTAAATAATCTGTAAATGAAGTTTGACCTTCCATATCAGAACTTTCAAATTCTAATCTTGAAATTTCTTCCCATGTACCATTACCAAGAGAAGCTGCTACAGAATAAGTAATAGGTGTATCATTAAAGCCAAATACTGAAATTTGAAAATCAGGTTTATCATAAGTATATTTAATAGTACTAATATCATATTTTTTATTTTCACCTGTAAGACGAATGCCCCATGCTCCAGTAGTAGGATCTGTTACAACAGTAGGAGTTGTACTATTACTAGCACTTTGATAAGGTACTTCAAGATAAATGTTATTAGTTGATACAGATTCTACATAATAAATTGCATCATTAGCATCTTTAATGTAATTACCAGCAATAATACCATGTCCTGCTGAACCAATTGCCAATTTAGAAGAACGTGTAAATGCTACTGCGGCTCCAGCTCCAGTTGCTATTGAATCTGATACCATTTCAATTTTAATAAATCTATCAACAGGATTATCAAAATTATCAACACCATTTTTCATAAGACCTCTTGCCAATAAAGATTGATTAGCTGTATTAGTTGTATTATACCAACCAAAAGTTTTCCATGTATTATAACTATCTACATAATGATCTAAAATTCCTAAACGTTTTACGTTTACTTGATATTCAGTTGCAGGAACAAGAACATTATTTTCTAATGAACCTGATGTCATATTATATCCTAAATATACAACTTTATTTACAGCTGCTGAATAAGGAGTTACTTTATAAAAATCAACATCTTTAAAATTAATAACAGGTGATTTTTTAAGACCTGTTGCTATTGTTTCTACAATTTGCATTTTATCTTTTCCTGTATATGTAGCTGCTGTAGTAGTAATAAGAGTATTATCAATACCAGATAAGGCTACTTCACCTTCTTTTAAATAAGTTGCTGATGTAGGATCTTTGATTGTTGTTGCTTGGCGAGCGAAATCTGATACTACGAATAAATAACTTACATTGTTTGTTTGTACTTGTGCCATTGTTTAATTAATTTATATTTAAATTATTATTTAGACTTGCGATTTGAAATTTCTCGCTGCCTATTGCTCCGAGAGCTAATTGTACTGCTTTAAATACAATATCATAATGTATTGTTTCGTCTAATTCACAATCAACTGTATTTAAAGTATTTAAAATATCAACTACCATTTTTCGTGGTCTTTTGATATATGTAACATTCCATCTTTTAAATTCAGAATTTTTATCTATAAAAAGTTTTATTATTTTAGCATCATCTATCATTGATAATTTTTCTATTGTTCTATATGCTACTGTATTATCAGGTACAGTAAAAGGATTGACAGGATTTGAATATATTGATGCTAAATTATCTTCATTTATATTTTTAACTCCTATATTTCTTACTAATGTATCTCCATATTGTAAATCTACACTATCATTTACTATATATAAAACTTCTATTGGTATTTGAAACATTACTGCATTATAATTCATTACTGTATCATAAGTGACTGTTATTATATCTGCTAATGTTGCTGTATAATTTTTAAACGACCATTCATCATTTACAGTATCATACCATAATGTAATTGAACGTTTAAGATTATTTAATTCAACTTCTCTTTTACTACCTATTTCAAATCCTTCTCCAAGTCTATTGCGATTAGCAAATATTTTTTCATTTAAAATAAGACTTTGAGATAAATTTAAAAATCTACTAACTTCAATATCATCATATCCCATTTCTTGTGCTGATGCTCCATCATATAGTTGTTTAAAGAGATTACGCATTTCATTTACAGTCATATCATTTAATTTTAAAGTTTATGTTTTGTAATAGCATCTTTAAATGCTGCTATTTGCAATGAATTTTCAGGCGATGCTAAATATTCTAACATTTGATCTTTTGTAGAAGCTAATAATGTTTGATTTTTATCATAATATTTATATTTCATTATAACTATTTCTTTTATTTTTAGACATTTAGTTAATAGTATATTAGTATCTAAATTAGGGTCATTTAACAATTCATACAAAAAAGTTAATTTAGAACTTTCGATTATATTAATAAATGAATTTTCTAATTCATCAGCAGTACTATCTTTTGAAACACCTATTGTCATTGCATATAAAATATCTTTCATACTATCAAGTTTAGTTCTATGTTCATTTAACCAACCATAACAAAATGCTTTCATTTTACCATTATTTAATCTACCACGTAATTCTTCATTTTTTTCAATCATTACCCAACGATATTCAGGAGTATCATCTTTTTGTGATAACGATGGTGCTACATCAGGTGCAGTAAGTAATAACTTATAAGATAAATAATCTTTTGGATTTGATAAATCAAATTCACGTTTTAATTGAGATAAATCAAATACATCCTTAATTATTTTTACTTCAAATGTTTCGTAATAATTTTTAGGATGATTTACATTTAAATCTGCATTCAATTCTTTTTCTAAATAAGTTCTTTCTACTGCATTTAAAGGATCTTTATAATTACCAAATTGGTCTCTAAAAATATTCCATACTTGAAATGCACCAGTGTACATAAATAACCCATCATGATTATCTGTTCCCATAAATACTTTAGTATGTACTATTGGTATTAATGTTACTTTTTTATTAGGTAAAGTAAATTTACTGGTAGATATTTCACTACCAGTAATTTCACTTATTTTTGTATTTGTTATTGCCATTTTTATGCTTTTTATATTTTATTATTTTAAAATAGATGGTATAAATTCAAGTACTCTTGTAGGATCAATAACAACTGCACCTTCTTTATCCATAAGCATTACTTTATAACCATCAACTTCTGAAGCTACTTGTTTCATTCTTCCCATACCACCTTTATTATAAGGATCTCTAATACCAGGAATAAATGCGTATTGTGGTTCAAAATTTCTAATTCTAATTTTATGAATATTTGGTTCTTGTTTACTTCCCATATCCATAATAGTCATACGCTGAGATTCAGCAGGACCACCATTCGGGTGCATTAACATATTATAAATAGGGTCATCATAATGATCCATGTGCATAAATGATACTTTAATACCATTAATTGATGCAAAACCTCTAAATTGACCAAATTTAACTTGAATGTCATTATCATTCCAAGTATAAGCTCTACCAGTTGTATCTTTCATCCATGTATAATCATTAGCTGATAAATTATCGGCAACCATTTGGTGTAGTCGTCTAAGACCATATTCACCAGTACCAATTACAAAATGTCTATTTTCCATAGTTCTACGACCAATAGATAATTCAAGTAATGTATTAACTAATTTATCAAATGATAATGTATCATAATAATATTTACTTGATGGACCAAATTGTTCACGAATACCAAGACCAGCTTCAATACCATTACCTGATGAACCTTTCATAGTAGAAGAACCATCTTCACGCAATGTACCTTTTCCGTAAAAAGTTAATCTGTTTTTACGCAATTTAAATTGGCGTATCAATTCATATTCCATTTGTGAAATCCATGATGTACGAACTGTACCATCTTCTCCTTGAAAACCAAATACTAATGGTTTATTTTTACCGGCATCAATCATTTCACCAGCAATTGTATGTTCTAAACGGAACATTGAAATACGATTTTGCATAGTAAAAGGACTAACAAAACTAATATCAGCACCATCTTTACTCATATATCTTTCAGAAAGACCATGAGACATTGCCCAACGACTATTATTAGTTAATTCTGTTATTGGAATAAAAAAGCTATCATCACCTGATACCAATTGCATTTCGCATCTAAATCTATTAGGTGTTATTTCTTGTGGATCAGACATAACTCGTAATTGATAAGCATCTTTTATACCTTTAATAACTGAAGTAACAGTAAAATATTTTTCAGGAAAATCCATAAAAAATCGTTGTCCATTACTACCAATACGTTGATTTGTTGTTCCAACTGGAACTGTTCCAGCTTCATCTTCCCAACATTCAAGTAAAGGAATATTTCTTTCATCTCTACCACGTAATTTCCATTTATACATTTTATCTTCATCTACATATTGTACATCAAATTTATTTAGATAATCATCGAATAACATTCCATAATTTACACTAAACATATTAGTAACAATATTATTTAAATATTGAGGGTTGTCCCCAAAAGCATTGATAAAATGAGTTTCTCTTGTTAAACCATTCCATGATGTAGCATCATTTAACTGATATGGTAACGCTGTATAACCTGCCATGTTTTAATAATTTTTTTAATTTTGAATTAATTACATTAAATTTTCGTTACAAATATATAACATTTTTTTATTTTTATTATTAAATTCTAAATGTTAGCATTTTTTGTTCTTTATTATCATTAGAATTAAGTAAGTTCATTTCTAATATATCATTGTTTGTATTACCATTATTATTTTTTTTAAAATTATAATTTTTATTTTTATTAGGTGTATTTAAAATCATAGATAATTTATTTATATCATCAAGTAGTCCATATTTATCTAATATAGATAATTGTAATCTATATTTATCAAAATTAGAAGAAAGTTTATTATAAGTTTTATTACTAAATAATAAATCTTTTATTTCACTTTTATCTTTAATTGTTAATTCTAAATCACCAATCTTATTCATTTGATCTATTTCTTTATTATAATTCATTATTAAGTTCTGTTGATATTGTTTATATTCATTTTGTTCTTTTTGCTGTTGTTTAAATAATTCTTCTTTTGATTGATATTCAAATGTTTTTAATTGTTCTAACATATTTTTACTTAAATCTTTTATTTCATCATCAGAATACTTATTTATAGTCATATTTATTAATTTATCATTCCATTGTGTTGTACTTCTATAATAATCTTCAATAACTTGTTTTTGTAAATCTATATTATTTTTAAGTACACTTATATCTATTTCAGAATAAGTAGTTTCATAATTATTAACAAAATTTTCTACTTTTCCACCATTACGTAAATATTCAAATAAATCTTGATATTGACTAGGATATTGCTGTAATTCACTTTTAAGTCTATCTTCAATTATTTGATTATTTTTTTGAGAAATATAATTTGATAAATCTTGTATAGATTTAAATTCTAATTCAGCTTCTTTTTCCGGTGCAATTCCACTATCTTTTAAAAAATTATAAATTTCATTTACATCATAATTTTCAGGTTGAATGGGTATTTCGTTTTCATTAATAATAGGTTCGTCATTATTAATAATTGTTGGGTCTTCGTTATTTTTAATAACAGGTTCTTCATTAATATTAAAATTAATGTTTTTATTTTCTGTTTCCATTATTATTTGCTTTTATTGTTTTGATTTGATTTGCTTTTATATTGCAATATTGATTTGTATTTTTCTGTATTATTTATAGTTTGCTGCTTTTCATATTCTGACATTTGTTTATTATCATCACTTTCTTTTTTAATATCTTCGCTATCTAATTTACTACCAGCCTGAATTTGAGCAACCATTATTATACCTTCATTCTTTAATTGTTGTAATTCTATTTCATGTTGCATTTTTTCTTTTTCTAATTGTGTTATCATTTCTTGCATTTTTTCTTGACTTTGTTGTTTATCTTTTTCAGCTTGTTGTTGTATTAATTCTGCTTCTTGTTCTTTCATTTTAAGTTTAGCTAATTTTTCTGACATACTTGATGTATTATATAATTCCATTACATCAGATAACTTAACCATTCCACTTTGCATACCAGCATGAGCTAGTTGTAAAAATACTTGTTCTAATTGTAATTCTTTTTCACTATTATTAATAAATATACCAAAATCAATATCTTTAAATAATTTAGGATCTGATTTATATAATACTTGAATAGCATCATCTGTAATATATTGCATTCGTTTATCACCATTTTCAAGCATATTTTGTTTTGCATATTCTAATACAAATTGCAATAATGTTCTTTGTAATAAATGATGTTCTTGAAATAACTCTTCTGTAATTGTTGCTGAACGATTAATACTTTCTTGTGTTGTTCCTAATCCATCAGATGCCATTAAATCACCTCTACGTTGTCTATTAACACCTACAACTTCATCTGCTAATTCACGTAAATACATCATATATTGAAGTGCTTGTGAAATTGAAGATGATAATTCCATATCAACAGTTTGTACAGGTGAATTAAATTGTCCTGACAATTGTCCTTTCATTGCTTCATTAAAAGGATCTTCTAATATAATACCAAATGATGTAACCCAAGACATAAATAAATCTAAATCTAATCCATATTTTTTTGGTATCTTTGATACATCAATACGAGCTAATTTACCATAATTTCTTGCCCATAATAATTCAACTTTTTTATTAAATACATTCCATTTATATTGAATTGGTTTTAAATAATCTACAACTGATTTTGCTAATTTTTTATTTGTTTTAAGTAATATACCAACAACAGGTGCCCAAATTTTAGAAGGATTATTTATATCTCTCATTTGTACAGGACATCTTTTTTGATCAATATAAATGTCACTTAATATACGAGTAGATTGCCAATATTCATTCATATATTCACATTTAATTTTCTCACCATTTAATTTATCAACTTCATATTTATCATCAACTATCATTTCTTCTTCTTCGCCTGTCTCTTCATTAATATAAGTTAAATTTTTTATTTCTCGTAATACTTTAAAATAAACAGTTTTTACTATAACTCGTTGTCCTATTCGTTCTTCATTTGTACTAAATTGATTAGTTTGTCCATCATATATAAGTTTAGTTCCATTACTATTTTCTTTTATTTCTTCATCCATAATCATTAATATACCACCACCAATATGACCTGTACTTTCTCCTTGTATAATTCTAGTTAAATCTTCTTCTTTTAATTCATTTGAATAACGTTCAATTATTTCACCAACAGTTAAATATCTTGATATTACAATAGCTTCTGCTTCATGAACTTTTCCATTATCAGGTAATCCAAAAATTTGAACATCAATAGGATTAACTTTTTCCATTTCAACATTATTATGATAAATATTAAATTGATAAATTTCTTGTGAATTTATAATCATATCTTTCCAACCATCTTTTGTTTTTTGTTGAAAATATAATCTATCAATATGATCTTTAATTACATGATTAGCAAATCTTTCTCTAACATCTTGAGAACCATACATTTGCCATTGTTTTAATTCCATTAATTTTAACTTAGTTTCTTGTTCGCTAAGATTTTTATTTTCTACAATGTCTTTTAACTTTTTATCAAATTCACTTTTTAACCATTTTTCTTTTTCTGATACTGCATTTGGATTTATAACGTATGCTTTAAAATCTAAATTACGTTTATACATTTCACCAACTAATGTATTAAATGATGGTAATATGATAGGTATTATTTCATCTTTAACAGAAATATCATTATCGGTTTGTGGTAAACCCATTGGATTTAATGCTTTATTGAAATATTTAACATCTAATATTCCGGAAATTAAATCATAATTACTTCTCATATTATTAAAATCTCTAATATCATTTATAGCAGCAGAATGTATATACCAATCTGTTGTTCTTTTTAACCAATCTTTTTGTTCATTTTGTTTTTTTGGTAAATATTTTAGTTTACTTTCCATATATTTAATTTATTGATAATTATTTAATAATGTGCAAATATAATATTATCTATAATATTTAAAAGGTCTAGACCAAAATTTTGCACTTTCATCTTTTTTAGTATCATCTAATCCACTTTCTAATATTCGTTCAATATCTCTATAAAATATTGTTAATGCAATCATTGCTGATACTCTATCAAAGTTACCTTCTGGTCTCCATTCTATTAATTCATCTAATAATCCTTTACTTTTAATTGTATTTAACATTAACAATGTTCCTTCTTCATCTATTGGTTGCAATAACCATTTTTTTATAAATCCTAAACCCATGTTATTTATTTTTTCATTTGCTGTATATCCATATTTTCTTTTACCTACAGATACTAATAAGTTATCACCATCATCTAATATTTTTGGTTTTTCTGCTAATAAGTGTTCACTATATCTATTAGAAAAATATACATATAAACCTTTAATATTATTTTCATACATAACTATAGCATTATAGTAAATTGCTAACCTCCTGACGTTTTCATAAAATGTATCTGCTAATTCTGGTCTTCCTGTATATTCTGCTACAATGCGTTGAGTTATAGTATTCATTACAAAACAACTACCTAATGAAAAACTTTTTTCATTAACTTCATTATAATCAAAATCAACAGGATCAACACCTATAATATAACCATAAGGATGTTCTTTTACAGCATCTATTGGTTCTTGAAATATTTCAATTCCACCTTCTCTGTTTAACTTACTTGGATTATGAGTTTCTATAATTCTTATATCATTACTTTCAACCCATAATACTTTTCCATTATTATCAATAGTTAATCTACCACGATGAATCTCACTAAGTAAATCTTTATTATTAGTTAAATTTATTAATTGTTCTTTTAATAATGTACGTGGAAATGGAGAACCTGATGTACGTAATATTGCTTCTTCCGGTACAATTGGTTGTTCTGCTTTTGTTTTTAATATAGTATCTACATCAGCATTAGATGAAACTAATTTATCTCTTTCTATTAATATATCTTCTTTTGCTACATTAATATTACTATTACCATCTTTATCATAATATCCTTCTCTATTTATATATTCAGGTTGAAACCAACCAACTTCATTATTTTCTGAACCTGGTGTCCAATAATTATGAACTGCATATATATCATAAACATGTGGTGTATAAAATAATTTACGTAATCCTTCAAATCCTGGACCTTCTTCTCCTCCTGTACCATAAGCACATCTTAATCCATAAGTTACTTTACCTTGCATTACAGAAGGTTTAGATACTATCCAACTATCTAATAAATTTTTAAATGACCCACCTTCTTCATATAAAATAAGTTTAGAACGTTTACCACGAGCTGAACTTGATGATTGTCCTAATGTCTTTCCTATTATTTCAGATAAATATCCTTTTTCAACTTCAACTCCTTCTTTTAATTCAATATAAGATGCTCGTTTATGAGACATTGTATTTTTCTTTTGTTTTCTTTTAGCCCATGGTGTATCATTATCCAAAAATGACATTTGCGACCAACACTTAGTTAATACACCATCACCACCAATAAGATATTCGTCATCACCAGCATAAATAATACTTCTACTTTTAGGAATTAAATAAAAATTCCTATTCATCATTGACGCTGCTTTCCACGAATATCCTCTACCACGAGTTTTGAGTATAACAGCAGAGAGACCTCTTTTTTCAGCTTCTTCTAAATAATGGAAATAAAAATAATCACCATCCCAAAATTTAGGAAAATCCGTTATACGTTCACCTTGCACATAATTACCTGATTGTAAATCACTTTCATTACCAATAATTCTAGTTAATTCTATTGGTGAATAATTAAGATAAAAATAATGATAACCTGTAATCCATTCGTTATTATTTAAATAACCATATAAACATCTTCTTTTTTCTTCCTTCCAAAATTTACTATAATTACTATCAACGTGTCTATTTGGTGTATCTTGTGTATATTTACCATTATTAACAAAATCTAAAGATACATTTCTAAAATTACTTGTATTATATATTTTATAATTATCAAGTAACCAATTTTCTAATTTATCTTCAAATCGAAAATCTTTATATTTTTCTTTTATATATTTATCATTTTTATAAGTATCTAATAATATTTTACTATCATATAAATGTAAATTATATTCTGATGATATAGATACACATTTTTCTATATTTTCAATAGGTATTAAATATCTATTACTTAATTGTTCTAATATTTTTTTATCCATTAGAAGTCCTCCTCTATTTCATCTTCAAACATTGCTTTCTCTCCACCACCTCTAATTTTTTCGTTTTGAATTTTTTTATTATTTTGTATTTTGATAATAGTATCTTCTATTTTTAAATATGTATCTGTTGCTTGTTTTGCAATTTCCAATACTATTTTAGGATTATTTTTTTGTCGTCCATTATTATCTACTTCATTAAAATCAACATTTGTTATGTATTCTTTTACTTTAAGCATTGCTAATTTAGATGCTTCTAATAATTCTTCGCCTGGTGATTTAGGATAACGTTGTTTATATTTATCCATAGCTTTTGTTACTAATTCATCAGGATACCATTTTTCATCAAATAAATCTTCTATTATATTTTTTTCTCTTTCTCTTAAATCCATATAATCAACCCATATATTATCCTCATTATTAGATAACATTCCATAAATATAAGTTAATTCTTTTCTTACTTTACTTTTATCTTTACTTTTATCTCTATTCCATAATAAATCAAATTCTTTTATACTTAATAGAATAGGATTTATAGTTACACTATTATTATTAAATTCAAATAAGTTATTCATTTGTTAATATTTTATTATTTATCGGTTTATGTAATGAAGCATATCTTTTCATTCGTTTAGTATTTTTTCTATATTTACTTTCAATTATAAATAATTTAGGAAAATATAAAGCAATTTCTTCTTTTTTAAAATCATGAGTTCCTACTAATACATTTATACTTTTATATATGAAATAGAAAATATGTTTATAAATTGATAATGCTATTTTTTTATCTAATTTATTTTCTTCTAATTTACGATATAATATTTTTTCAAAATCATTCATATTATAATTTTGTTGTATAAAATAAAATATATATTGGTATATTATCAGCAAAATGTCTATATCCTATAATAGCATAATTTCTTTTTTCATTTAATGTATTATTATCTTTAACTACACAATATATTTTTTTATATCGTTTAGTTAATTCATTTGCATAGAATATAGCTGTATCTAAATCATAAGGTTTTTCTTTTAATATAGTTTCTATATCTATTGTTTTTAATTTAGTCATATATTATAATTTATTTTGTTGTTTATAAATATCTAATGCCATTTTAGTTTTATCTAATGTATATGGTAATATGGTATTTTTATTTTTATTATTAGGTGCATAAAATTCAAAAGAACTATCAGAATTAAGTTTAATAATTATTCTATTTTTATTAGGTATATTATATGATGATAATATACTATAAATATCTAATTGAATACTATACTTATTTAATGCACTATCATGAATATTAAAAGGTTCTTTTAACATATCATAATATTTTATTAAGTCTTCTGTTGTTTTCCAATCACCTACTGCATATTCATTAGTAGTTTTATTTTTTAATATTAAATCTATACTTCCAGCAATCATATATTCTAGTGAATATACTATATTTTCTTGTACTATAATTTCCCAATTTTCTTCTAATTTCTTTATTGCATTTACTATTGCAATTTCATAATTAGTTTTAGGTATTGTATTTCTATCAAGCATATACATTTGCGCAAATATATGTGACGCTGTTCCTAATGTTGCCGATCTTTCTGATCCTAATTTCCAATATTTGCGTAAATTAATTGGATTAGAAATTCCTTCTTTATTTTTAATGTTCTTTTTTACTTTACTATTAGATGCAAATAAAGAATTAAATGGTTCTGTGTATTCTTTAATGAATTGCGTAACACTAATTAAGGGTTTATTTTCATAATAATATACATGTTCTTTTTCATCAAATATTATTAAGCCGTCATTACTTTTAAATTCATCTTCGTTATTATCAGGTATTTTAAATGCCATTGTGTTATATTTAGTATTTGTATTAATTCATATATTTATAATTACATTGCAAATATATAAGCTAAATAATTAATAACAAAATTTATTATAAAAAAATATTATATTTAAAAAACGTAAAATAAAGGCTATTTTTTAAACGAATTTAATTGAGTGGATAATTTTATCAAGTTTATCATTTAAATTTAAAAATTCTATATGCTATTATTAAATTTTTACTAATTTAAATTAAAATTTAAGTTTAACTTTAATATTAAATTAAATATTAAAATAATAATTAAATTAAATATATATTATATATATTATATATTCTTATTCTTATTCTTAATATATATATTATATATTATTATTATATATTTTATATAATATATATTATATTCTTATATATTAATTAGCAAAAAATTTCTTTAAAATGATACAATAGTATATTACAATATAAAATTATGTATTTAAAATATAAAGGTAGTATTTAAAATAATAAGAGTATATTATAAATGATAATTATTGATTATAATGAATAAATTTACTAAGATCGTCGCTTCGCTCCTCAGAAGAGAATGCCGATGTTAATTATTATATGAATGTAAAAATAAAATTCTAAAAAAACTTATAAAAAAATATAACATTTATTGTAATGATGAATTGGTAAGGCTTATAAGGTTAAAAAAATTTTTTAAATAAAATAAAGTCATAATTAAAAAAATAATATGTGTAGCTGAGAGGAGGAAGTCCCCCCCCTTGAACTTTAATTCAGTTTCGGCAATCGAATACCTCCGTATTCAATCATCGAAAACTTTTCGGAAATTTATTTCCGTTGATAATTCCTGATTGAAAATTAGTCGCAGGTCTGATATGTTTATCTTATATAATAATATAGTTTTATATTATTATGTTATAAATATATACGATTGTCAAAATCTCTTTATAAGAGATAAGAATGAATATTAGGTATAAGTATCTGATTAATTAATACTGTATAAGGTATTGATTAATAGTCGGATACCTTCATACATCCATTCTTATCTCTTTTATTATATATCTTTATTCTTATCTACTAACAGATAAGTATATTGATATAACTTAAACAATCTTTAATAATTTTATATAAAAATACATAATGCGATGATACTAACATTATGTATAACTAAAATGTGTTGTAAGGCAACACGGTATCGAGAAGTTTACTATGGAAAATAATACTATTAAAATCGCAGGCAAGATTGCAAAAATTTCAAGAAAAGACTTTTTGAAACAAGGTAGTCAATCTAATCCATTTTGTGATGTTTCTATCACAAAATCGGAAATAGAAAAAATCTTAGTTTCAACCGGATTAACTCCGGAAGAAATTAAAACAAAACTAGCATCAGCAACCGAAGGAAACTTCGGAGCTTATGTAAGTTTTGGTGGTCTTTCGTTAGTAAAAGACGCCAAAGGCGAATTCACCATTGTTAGAATTTTTACAACCACCAAGCATTTCGAGATTGGTGATAATGTTGAAATTCAAACCAACTACGCCAAAGCTGGTGACAGCTACGGCGAAGAAGGTAAAAAATTCGAGAAGGATGGCTTTCATCTTCCAAAAATTTTCAATACTGCGTCAGGCGATAGACGTCGAGCAGAAGAAGACAGTATTCAACGTGAAGCAGCAGTAAACGTTGCTACAATGAAATCATTGGGCATCAACACCAATGCTTTGGCAGCAGCGATGCTTGCCAAATATGGTGTTAAGAGCACCGATTTAGTAGCTTCGGCTACTAATATCGATTTTGAACCATAATCTCTCAAAATCATCAGTATATTGAAATATATATACTGATGATTTTTATCTTAATAGATTGACTAATCTATAAATAGTATCATTATAAGAATAGTTAGCTTATAATGCAGCAAGACTTATCCTATTATATAATAGGATTGATAGTAGTGAACAGCTATCAAAGTAATTAAGTGCTAAATTTATAACTTAAAAAATAGAAAAAATGAAAACAAATTCAGTAAAATTGTTGTTACTTTTAGTAACAACTTTATTTTTTCTCTTAGTCTTAGGAATAGGGGAATTATCAGCACAGTCTATGCCGATGAAAAACCAATATCACCTTGCATCTTTTTGCAAAGGTGTATATTTGGTAGGCATTAATGATGATTTACCAAAGTCATCAAGTACAATTATTTCATTAAGTCTTTCTCCAAATACAAAGTACGACTTAGTACTTGTTGGAGAAGGTGAAATTTCATTTTCATTTAATGGTAATTCAATTACCATGAACGGAAACGTTCAAAATATTTCAATCGCAACAGGCGACAATGCCAGCACTTTACGATTGAAAATTATAAATAGCGGGATTAGGAAAGAGAGATTTGGATATTGTCTCTCTTTTGTAGAATAATATCTAAAAAGCTATTCGATAAAGCTACACGTGTACGATACACAATGAAGCTACTCGAATAGCTTTCTTTAATTTTTATATACATTAAGGACAATAAATTTAAAGTTTATTTATATCTTATAATGTATTTTTTTAAAATTTAAAAATAAAAAAAAATATAAAAATACGAAAATTAAAAATTATATATTATGAAAAACTTATTAAAAATATCAGACTATTACTATGTAGTAGATGATAATGATTCTAATGATGAAAAAGGATATGGATTAACACTAGGTAAATATATCATACATAAAAATGAAATATTAAAAGTAACTGAAAAATTATTATTAAACATTTCAGATTTAAGATATAATAAACACATTATCTATGCAACAACTAATCCTTCATTACCATTACCTCAAATCATTAATGCAAGTGATGAATTAGTAGGTAAAGAGGTTGAAATTATGCTTGAACCTAATATCATAACTAAATTTGGAGTTAATGAGGTACAAGATGTATTTGCTTTCTTAAAACCTATTTCAAAAGAAACTTCATTAAGACTACCAGATGATGATATATTTGGTGAAACTTCAACTAATGAAACATTAGAATAAATTGCTTATATTAAACCTAATTTAGATACTGTTAGTTTAATGGCAGAGTTATATTGTTCTGATGTACTGCATAAAAAAGTAGGAGAGCATTGTTATAAAGCTGGTTATTTAGCAGGACATTTAGCAGGCTACAAACATTGTGAAAAAACAATGTATTCAGAAGAAGAAGTTAAAATATTGATTACTAAATTTGACAATTTTAATAATGTAAAACCTTTAACTTTTAAAGAATTTCAAATATGGTTTAACAACAATAAAAAATAACTAAGATTAGTGTGTAATATATCTATATACCATGAATATGGTGATTATAGTAATTGGAAGAAATGTAGGTTCAAGTCCTATTATTACACACTAATTTCTTTTAAAACTTAAAGATTATGAAATTTATAAATATTATAATTATTTGTATTATACAAATAATAAAAATAATAATGTTGCCTTTATTTTTGTTAATAACTATTTTATTTTTAATAGATAAATGGATAGACTGGTTAGATATAGAAAAAGAAATTTTTAAAGAAAGAAATACAATTTAAAATAATAAAAACAAACTCTTTCTCTTTAAAACAGATATGAGTGTTGAAATAAAC
>Ga0116171_10000300_pt1 | contig 52862 bp, 46 predicted proteins | sample AD_JPNHW2_MetaG_FD_89798 | JGI IMG/M metagenome (GOLD analysis project Ga0116171, IMG submission 89798) | Active sludge microbial communities of municipal wastewater-treating anaerobic digesters from Japan - AD_JPNHW2_MetaG | ecosystem: Engineered > Bioreactor > Anaerobic > Digestate | place... | reverse complement strand
ATAAAAAATTCAAATATTCAGAGAAATATTTTGATGAACATTTTATTGTTCTTCCCTGCATTTGTGGAAATGAAGATTGTAAGGGATTTGCCTGTGTATCCAATGATGAATTAAGTATAAAAATTCATAAAGATTTATATATTGAGGATAAATAATGGCAACACGTTATGCAGTAGCTAATGGTAATTGGTCAAATGTAGCGACATGGGATGGTGGTGCATCTCTACCTGACGTAGGTGATGATGTTTATGCTGATGGAAAAACGGTTACTATTGACCAAAATATTACCGTATTAAGTATAAGAACAACAAAAAGAACAGGTGGTACAGTCGGTGGTACTTTTACAATAACTTCTGTATTTATAATTACAGCAAATTTAGTAAGTACTCAGTATTATGTTTTATCATGCAATCATACATCGGGAGAAATTATTATCACAGGGTCTATACCAAGTGGTAGGGGTATAGTAAATAATAATACAGGCGATATAAGATTAACTGGAGATGTAGTTGCAGGGAGCGCTAATCTTGATTATGGTATTTTAAATGCACTTAGTGGAAAAATATCAATAATTGGTATGGTTAGGGGTGGTACTGGAACAAACCAAAATAATGGTATATATAATACAACAAACGGCACAATTAACATTACAGGTAATATTTATGGTGGTTTATCTGGAGCAAATACAACTGGTGTTTTTTTGTTAGCTGCTTGTTTATGCACAATAAATGGAAATTGTTACGCTTCAACATCTTATGCATTACAAGCGAATAGTACGTCTATTGTAACTATTAATGGTGATGTATATTCAAGCATAATAAAAGCAGCCATATATGCTCCTGCATCAGAACTTACATTAAAAGGAAATATTTATGGTTATAATAATATATTTCCAATTTTGGTTTATAGTTTTTATTCTGATGATTCTATGCCGTCATTAATTACACTACAAAATATTATAGGTAATGATAGAACATTTTACACAGCAGGCTTGCCATTAGGAAACCCTGCAACCACTGATGTAAGAGATGGAACAACCTATGGTGCTGCATCAGAATTAACAGGAACACTAATAGTCCCACCGCCAGCAAGTGTAGCAAAGAATGTACCTACGGATAATACAGTAGGAACAATGGAAATGACACCGCAGGACTTTTGGACTTATGCTACAAGGACATTAACAAGTGGTGGTGGTGGAATAACTGCTGCTGATGTTTGGGATTATCTTACTACTGGGACTGTAGTTTCTGACAGTATATTAGAATGGATATTAGATAAATTAGATGCTAAAATTAGTAGTATTACTTCATTGACGGCATCAGATGTGGTAACAATATTACAGAATTATGATTCAGCAAAGCAGATACCAACAAATAATAAGATAACAGATTCTGAGAAAAACATTATAAGTGAAATTAAAAAAGTAGGGACAACTACTACGGTAGAAAAGAAAAGACCATATACTTGGTAAATAAAAAACAACAAAATACTTGACTTTTAGTAATTTATTTCGTATCTTTGTATTCAAACTAAAACATTTTTTATGAGTAGACCAGTTTATAAGTATTCAAGTAACGGAGAATTCATCTGTAAATATCAGTCAACAACACAGGCTGCAAGAGACCTCAGCCTAGATGAGTCCACAGTTAGACGCGCAGCAGACAATAGTAAATTGTCTGGCGGATTTTTATGGAAAAGACACAGAGCAGATGAAACAGAATCTGTAAATACGAATACCAACAAACCAAAGATACTAATTCTTGATATTGAGACAAGTCCGTGTTTAGCATATGTATGGCAGACACAGGTTTGGAAAGCAAGAATAAGCCCAGACCAAATTAGTTCTCAATGGTTCATTTTAACTTATAGTTGTAAGTGGCTTGGAGATGATACAATGTATTCAGGCAGACTAACCGGACAAGAAGCAATGAATGAAGACGACGTAAGAATAGTTGAAGAATTATGGCATATACTATCTTTAGCAGATGTTGTAATTGCTCATAATGGTAGGAAGTTTGACATACCAAATATTCAGACAAGATTTATTTTACATGGTTTTCCACCAGCATCTAATTTTAAACAGATAGATACTCTTGCTGTAGCACAGTCACAGTTTGGTTTTACTCATAATGGTCTTGATGCACTAGCAAAATTGTTTGGAATTCCAGGCAAAATAGGAACTTCTTTTGATTTATGGAAAAGATGTTTGCTTGGTGATGATAAAGCATTACTTGAAATGGAGACATATAATAGGCATGACGTAGAAATGCTTGAAGAGATATATCTTATAATGAGACCATATATCAAGGGACACCCTAATTACAACTTGTATACAGATTCTGTAGAAGCAGTATGTCCTCATTGTGGTGGAACTCATTTAAAGTTTGATGGATATTATTACTTTACACAGACTTGTAAATATAAGAACTTTAGATGTCTTGACTGCGGTGCATTATCAAGGGGTCGTAAAACTGTTTTAGATAAAAATAAACAACTATTAGTTAGTAACGGAAATTAATATGGCTACTACATTATCTCAACTTGCATACAACTTACTTAATATGGCTCGTGGAGGAGTCTTATCTGATGATGAAAACATCAGTTACAGACAAGTCCAGTTCTGGGTAAGGAACACACGGGCAATACTAATTAGACAAGACATCCAAAAAGGAAGAACGATATCTGGGAATATAATACAGATGCTGCCTTGTGTTGATGTTATAACTGTGGATGCCTCTACCTGTCCATGTAACGTACCAGTAGGATGTTCTATATTAAGAACTAAGAATAGAATACCAAAGCCAATAGAAACAGATATGAGAGACCTTATAACAAAGGTCTCTTCTATAGAAATGAACGCAAGGTCTTTTAGTATCATCAATATGTTTAGAGCCCCTTGGACTGGATATAATAAGTATGCAAAATCTAATCCAAAAGCTTTTTATTTTGATGGGTATATATGGATTATAAATTCTAATCCAATAGAGAAGATAACTATCTATGGTGTTTTTGAAGACCCAATGGAATTAGCAAACTATACTGATTGTAGTAATCAACCTTGTTTTTCAGATGATAGTGCATATCCAATAAGTTCTTGGATGATTCCAATTATGGAGAAGATGATAATTGAGGGTAATTTTAAAATTATTCTAAATGCAACTACTGATAATGAAGGAGATGCAAAATCAGAAACAGAAACAACAGTTAATAAACAATAATGAAAAATAGGTCTAAAAATAAGATTCAGATTGATTATACCATAGATGATATCTATAACTACTATCATGATATGCATAAGAATGATGAGTTAAATATAGACGAAAAAACATTTAAAAAAGTCTTATATACTTTTAATAAAAGAATCTTTGAGTGTATGCTTGAAGATTCTGAGTCGTTTAAGCTTCCTAAAAGACTTGGAACTATAAGGGTTAAGAAAGTCAAGATGAGTTTTAAGGAAGGTTCAAGCTGTAAGATAGATTGGGCTATGACAAAGAAATATAATAAGAAGATTTATCATATGAACGACCATACTAACAATTATAGATATAGATTTTATTGGCAAAAAGATTCTTGTAATGCTGTAAACAAAACGGCTTATTGTTACGAGGCTACTAGGAAAAATAAAAGAAGATTGGCGTACCTTTTAAAAAACAATCTAACAGACTACTACTTATGATATATAAATATGCATCTATCTATGAAATACTAGAAAAGCTTTTCAGAGACACTGGAATGGCTGACGATATAAACTGGGAAGATTGTGTTGTATGGGCTGGAGAAGCTCTTGATGCAATAGGTGCTTATCAGCAATATATTAGAAAGGTTACTGGAGACCTAGAAAATCCTTGTTTGGATATAGTTGACTTTAAGGCTAAGTTACCTTGTGACTTCCACAAATTGGAACAGATAGCTGTTAATGGCTATGCGGCAAGATATGCTGGAAATACATTTCACCATATTTTAGATGGATGTATGTGTACCACACAGAATAGTACAGCAGAAGACGTTAGTTTATTTACTGATAACTGGGGTAACACATTCTCAAACCTATCTGGTGGTAATCTAAAAGGCTTAAGACAACCATATACATTCGATATTAATGATAACTATATTACATTAAACGTACAAGAAGGTAAGGTATGTATAGCATACCAAGCTGTCCCATTAGATAAAAATGGGTTTCCCATGATACCAGACAAGGATTCATATAAGAATGCTGTAACAAAATATATTATAATGAAACTTGACTATCAGGCTTGGAGAACAGGAAAGATAGCTGATAAAGTTTTTCAACATTCAGAGAGAGAATGGTTGTGGTATTGTGGACAAGCCAAGGGAGATGGAAATACTCCAAATATTGATAAGATGGAACAGATTAAGAAACAGTTTATAAAGTTAATTCCGAATATAGATGCTCACAGAGTATTCGGAAAGTAGTAATTATCAATAAGTTATGAAAAACAAAATCTGTGGTATATATAAAATTACAAGTCCAAGTGGAAAAATCTACATTGGCCAGAGTAAAGATATAGAAAAACGTCATTACAATTACAAAAAATATTTGTGTAAAACACAAACTATATTATATAATAGTTTTTTAAAACACGGCGTTGAAAATCACAACTTTGAAATTATAGAAGAGTGCGATCAGTCTCAATTAAATGAGTTAGAGGCAAAATATATTAAAGAATACAAATCATTTGCAAAAGACAACTCTAATGGCATGAACTGTACAATTGGAGGTCTTGGACAAAAAGGTGTAAAAATGCCAAAACATGTATTAGAAATCTTAATACATTCGCATAGACCACTAAGCGACAAACACAAAATGGCAATATCTGTTAAACTCAAAGGAAGAAAGTTATCAGAAGAACAAATATTGTGTTTAAAAAATAGAGTGATTAGTGAGGAGACTAGAGAAAAGTTGCGATTTGCAGCACAACATATGACACAAGAACATAAAGATAAAATTAGTATTGCAAATAAAGGAAGAGCCCCATCACAAAAAACAATAGATGCTATAATAAAAGCAAATACTGGAAGAAAAAAGACACAAAAAGAATTAGAAGAGCAATCTAAAAGAATGATTGGCAATCAATATACAAAAGGAATGCATATATCTGAAGAACATAAGCGCAAAATTGGAGATGCTCAAAAAAGAGGAAAACACCATATGGCAAGAATGGTTATAGACCTGTCAAGTGGTTTTACATATGACTGTTTAGTTGATTTATGTTCTGATAAAAAATTACAATATGGAACAATATATGCACAACTAACTGGAAAGAACACAAATAAAACACAATACGAATTCGTATAAATAATATATAATGGCAGATTTAAGAAAAAACAAGACCTTTATTTTTACAGGCGGAATGAATAAGGACGCCGCTGACGCTGTTATTAGTGACAAACAATATAGGCATGCAGAAAACTTAAGAATACTTTCCGATAAAGATGGCCAGTCCGGTTCTTTGGGTAATATAAAAGGTAATATTAAATCTGTTGATAAGTCATTACTACAAACATCTAATGTATATTCTTTAAAGTATGACTTTCCAGAAAATGGTGCTATGCCTATACTTGCAGAGACTATTACAATAGATGGAATAGATACAAACTTATGGTTTAATGCATCACAATTTAGGTCAGAATTAGAATTATATAGTAGTATTTCAGCAACATTGTTACAACAATATCCGTACTTATCTATTAGTTATAATAGGTATTGGATGCTGATATATTCGAAAGATTTGACTCATTTAGGCTTTACTCTATCAACAACTGGTGTAATATCAAATGAGTTAGTGTTATCTTCTGAGACAGACTTAAATATCATAGGATATACTTATGCAAGAAATGATATAGTATTATTTACTTGTCCTAATAATAATGTTCAAGAGTCTGGACAGATATGGAAGTTAAACTTTAATGAAGCAGCGACTCCACCATCAGCAACAATAGAACTATTATATAATAACAAACTTAATTTTTCTTTAGCACATCCAATCTTTGATGCCAAAGGTAGTATAGAGAATGATGAGTGCAAGAAGGTGTATTTTACAGATAATAATAATTATCTACGTAGCTTTAATTATGCTGATGCTAACGCATTTGCTTATACACCAGAAACATTAGACATACTAGGAGATGTTAATTTTTCATATAAACCATTGTTAGACAATATGGTATCTGGAAATCTACCTTGTGGTAGAATACAATATGCATATAGCCTATATAATAAATATGGTTCAGAGACAAACATATCTCCATTAAGCAACCTTATTCACCTTGCAATAGGTAGTGACTTTGATAAGACAGATTACAACTATTATGGTGAAGCTGGAACTGAGAACTCTGGAAAGGGTGTCTCTATTAAGGTAAGAAATATAGACAAGAGATATAAATATATCAAGGTCTACTCATTTCTATATAAAGATGGTAATTCAGAACCAGAGACGAGTCAAGTATTTGATGAAGAAATAACATCTAATACTATGGTTTTTGTAGATGACGGAACTTCTATCATCAGAGCGATGACTGTAGATGAGTTAAGTATATATAACAAAATTGCTTTTAGGTGCAAGAGCTTTGATACTAAGAACAATCTTTTAATTACTGGTAATACTTCTGGTGAATTATTTGACGTTGATTTTGATGCCAGGGCTTATAGATTTAATTTATACGATCCATTTAATCCATTAAACAATTACGCTGAATTAAAAGAAAACGACTATAATCCACACTATGCAATAGATATTAATCTAGACGCAAACATATATAGTCCTTCAGCACCACCAGATAAAACATTAAATACTATTAATGTAGACCAGAATATATATAAATATAAAAAGGGAACAAAGGTATTAGGTGGTTCTGGTCCAAACGTAAATTATGAGATAGGTGTAATGCCTTTAAAACTTGGTGCTTTATCTGGAATAGTAGACCCAAGAAACTTTAGGGAAGAACCACGCAATGAATATTGGGGAACTCAAGGTTACCAATACTATATGGGTGAAGACTTTGTAGACAATAAGAATAGCTTCTGTGGGTATGCAAGTCCATTTAACTCTGGTCAGTTTACTGGCTATAGACGTAATGAAACATATAGATTTGGAATAGTATTTTATAATAAGAAGGGTATAAGGTCTTCTGTTAAATGGATAGGTGACATTAAGATGCCAGACATTTATGAAGAAACGCCAAGTTATACTTTGTTTATAGACGATGACGGTGTTCACCATAAAGACTTTAATACGTTCTTTATGGATAATGCATCTGATATTTATTCTTGTCCTTTATATGTAAAATTTGATATTACAATACCAGATGACATAAAAGACGAGGTTTCTGGTTATGAAATAGTAAGAGTACAGAGAAAAGAGTTAGATAAGACTATAAGAGCTCAGGGCTTAGTTAATCCAACACAATGGGATACTGGTTTTGGGCTATACTATATGCCAAGGGGTCTTGGAGATGCTTATGTGCATAATGCTCCGTCAGACGTAATTGGTTTTGCTTCTCCAGAAGGAATTTTTAACCAGAATCTTGGATATAAAAATGGAGATAAGTTACAACTTGTATTGCAGTCTTCAGTAGGAAATGCAAGTACTCTTAGTCCTGGTGGATTTTACAGTACTATATTAAATGGAAATAGTTTATACAATACATCTACCAACCCTCCAGTGCTTAGAGATATGTCTGACAATAAATTTGCTCCAAGTAGTATATATGACAAGACATTACTAATAAGTGAAAACATAGGTGTTAATCCAACTGTCGTAAGACTTGTTATGCGAAGCGTTGCTGATGATACAAATTATCCACAGCCAGCTGGTTCGCAAAACATTATAGTGCTAAAAGGTGGAAATAATTCTATGCCTATATATTTTGAAGATAGATTTATTGCTAATATAGTCAATGACGATGTTATACAATATGGTGGAAGTTCGTATGGCGATAGAATTTTAAACAGTTATATTACTACTGGGTCTTATGCAAATATTACTGATAGTTCTAATACATACAACTCAAATGTTTTTGGTGGTGATACATTTATCACTATGTTTGACTATCAGCTTGGAATATTTAGCTTGGTTAATGATGACTCTGGATTTGGGCAAACAAGATGTGAAAACATTATATTCCCAGTAGAATCAGAAATCAACCTTTCATTAAGAACTGATAAGAGTTTTTTAAAAACTCAAAATATTAAGTTACAGGAAAGGGCAATAGATTTTGCTGGAACTAATGTAACTTATACACAAGAAAAGGATTTATACCAATACAACCCAGCATATTCAAGAGATTCTGAAATTAACTTATATTTTTCAGAGAACAACAATATCTTCAAACCATCTAAATTTGATTGTCGTATTAGAGCATCTGAAAGAAAAAAGAATGGCGATATTAATGATGCTTGGACTCAGTTTACATCAGAAAACTATTTAGATATAAATACGTCATATGGTGAAATTACAAAGGTAGTAAACTTTAAGAATAATATCTATGTGTTCCAAAATAATGCAATAGGAGTGTCTTCTGTTGATGACAGGTCTATTGTTAAGGACACAAATGCTAATGATATTGTATTGGGAAATGGTGGAGTATTAACAAGACATGACTATATTAATAATACGTCTGGCACAAGCCATCAGGCTAGTGTTATATTATCTGATAGTGCAATATATTACTTTGATTCTACGGATAGGCAGATAAAAGTTCTAACAGAACAAGAAGGTTCTATTAGTGATAACTTTGGATTAAAGTCTTATATGTATAATACAATCAGTGGTAGCGTGCTTATAAACGATAATCCGCACATGTACTACGGTGTTAATGGTTATTATGACGATAGATACAATGAAGTTGTTATGACCTTTCATAATGGTACTGATAGTATATTAAAACCAATATATCAAACAATAGTTTTTAATGAGTTATTTAGGGCTTTTAGTTCTTTCTATACTTTTAGTTCACCAATATATATAAAGCATTACAGCAAGATTCTATCGGTATATAGAGACGTTGCAGACGATATATATTTACATAACTTTGGAGAGTATAATACTTTCTATGGAAATAGAAACCCATCTGTATTAAAACTATACTTCAATCCAGACTATCCAGCTATAAAAGTTTTTGATAGTATCAATATGGATTGTGAGATTTCAGATAATAATATAAATATTTATAACGAATTTTTTGATTTGGTAAGAGTATATAATGAATATCAGAATAGCGACTACAATACTTTTAGATATCAAGGAACGACTCCAGGATTTAAGGAACTGAACTATGCTAGACGAGAAAGAAATTATACTTTCCAGATTCCAAGAAATATTGTAGATGCTAATATAACTACAAACCCAGATATATTTGACCCTATTAATTTAAATAATTTCTATAGAGAATTTAAAGAAAGAATGAGAAGCAAAGGACTAACTTTGGACTTTGTGTATAACTGTGCAGACAACAAAAAACTAACAACAAACTTTATTGCTATAAACTATAGAATGTCTTATAGATAATCTAATAAAAAATATTATAAGACTTTTCTTGCTTATTACAATAAAATTTATTATATTTGTAAACTATGATTAAAAAGGCAATAAAAAGAAGGTCTAATACTCCAAAACTAGAAGAATATACTTGGGGCGGAGCTATTAGTGGTTTATCTACCGGGGCTAGCCTTGGTGCTTCAATAGGTAGTGTAATTCCTGGCATTGGTACTGTTGTAGGTGGTATCGTTGGCGGAGTAGCAGGTGCTATAGGCGGAGTAATAACTTCTGACCAAGATGCTGCTGATGAGGCTTTAAGTAAAAAGAAAGCTACTAATGAATTAGAAAACGCCAACTACTATTCTAATACAAGTTCAAGAAACCAAATGGGAATAACAACAAAAGTTGCCTATGGTGGTATGATACCACCTAATGCAGAGGCAGAAGGCGGAGAAGTATTAAAGACTCCAGATGGTCAAGTAGATACACTACAAGGTCCTTCACACGCACAAGGTGGGATACCTATTATTGCCCCACAAGGTACTAAGGTATATAGTGATAGATTGAAACACAATCTTTATGGTAAGAAAGAGACATATGCCGACAGTGCTGCAAGATTAAACAGACTTCTTGACAAATATAAAAAGACAGATGAGGGAGAAGACTTCATAAAAAGAGGTAGTGATGCTTTAATGATTGCTAGGATACAAAGACAATTAGATGCTTTATTTCAAGCACAGGAATTAGATAAGGAAGAAAGAGGTATAAAACCAGTACAAGACAGTTCGTCAAGTAACGAACAACTTGTTGCAGATAATACCAATCAACCAACAGAACAGTCTGATACTCCAGAATTTAAAAGTGGTGGATGGATACAACATGCAATAAATCCAGCACATAAGGGATATTGTACACCTATGACGAAGTCAACATGTACTCCACACAGAAAAGCATTAGCCATGAGATTTAAACACGGTGATTTACATAAACATGCTTATGGCGGAACTACTGGATATGATAATCCAGATGAATTACTTAAGAAAAAGTATTATAATTTTGGCGAGAGTATGTCAACCGATACAAATGCGAATCCAGTAGACTCTACCTATGATATCAACTGGCAAAAAAGTAATTGGAAGAAAAAAGATGTAGACTATATGACGCCAATTAAATCAAAAGATATACAGATACCACAGACAACAGATATTAATAATTATAATATTTCAAAAGCACCAGAACATAATGATGTTACTGGATTGTCACAACCAATTAAAGATAAAAATCTTGGTGTTGCTGAAGACGTAATAGGTACGGTTGCAGAAGCTGCTCCTATGATACATAATATGTTTCAGCCAAAACCAGACAAAATGTCTACTGCTGAATATATGAATACCAAGATGTTTAATCCCAAAAGGATGGACACTACTAATGATATAAGAGAGGCAGAAAGAACTTATTCTGCTATTATCAATGACCAGTCATTATCTCCACAACAAAGAATGCTTGCTTCAAGGCAGTTACAAGCTGTAAAAGGACAGATATTGCAACAGGCTAATAATATGTATAAGCAAGATATGAATAGAGCAGAAGAACTTAATGCTAATATTAGGCAACAGAATATAGAGACTGCTATGAAGATTAAAGATACTAATGATGCTAATGTTGCTGCTTATGCTAATTCAAAGTCTCAGGCCGCTGGTGATTTAAGTCAAATGATACAAAAGAGAAGGCTTGAAATGAATATGCGTAAAAGCAATGATATGCAAATGAATGCAGTCAAAAGTGCCTTTCCAGATATTGAATTTAAGAAAGATGGAACTATGTCTAAAAAAGGCGGTACTGCTCTTACAAGTGCAGAAATAGAAGAAATAAATAAACTCATATATACTATGACTTATTTAAACCAGTACAATACTGGTAGCTATCAAGGATACAATAACAATGGCTACATCAATTCTGCTAATTATGATTTACAGCAAGGTAACAAATAAAAAAAGGAGTTATAATGGGATACGCAACTAACAGATATTTTAAACCAGCTGTATATACTCCGATAGTTACAGAAGTGCAAGCTCCATTCAAGGAGCTTTTTACTGCTGCTCAGGCAAGACAAGAATATGAAGCCGCCTCTGCTAAGTCTAAGGAGATACCTACATCTAATTCAGATATATTAGAAGTAGCCTCAACAGCTACTGGTCAAATTGTAACTAATAAGCACGCAGAGGCCTTACACTTAAAGAAGCAGGCAATAGACCAAGCGGCGTCTACTATGGCTACTGCAATATCTAGACATGAATCTACATCACCAGAATTACAGGGAATATATAATCAACTTAACAGTCAATCTAAGGGCTTGTCTTCTGACTTAGCAATACATGAACAGGCTAAGAAAGACTACGATATTGTGAAGAAAGAACAACAGAGAATCGTAAGTCTTGGTAATCACTATTGGGATGCGTTAGAGGTTGATGAGAGTGTGTTGAGATATATGGGTGGAGAGACAAACTATATAGACCCATATGCCTCAAAAAATAATGAACACGTAGACTGGACTGAAGAAACCAATAAGATAATCTCAAATATAAGAGAAGATGGTAGGGCTTGGTCTGGTCCAGATGGCACATATATTAAATCTGGTTCTTATCGTGGTGTTACAAAACAAAGAGCTGAAGAAATTTTTGATGCTGCTTTCATTGGAAGTAAGCTAGAGAAAGACATGCTTAGAAAGAAAGAGTATAATTTACGTGTCAATGGAATGTCTCCAGAGGATGCTGAAAAAGTTTTTCAGAATGACGTAAAGTCTAAGAGAGATTTTGCCGTTCTAAAAGCTACTGGTCAAACACAGACTGCAAGTACTTCTTCTGACCCTGCACATAACTATGATATAGATAAGCAATTAGCTGCTGACAGACAGACAGAAAATAATGAAACTGTTAGAGCTAAAAACCCAAAAATTGCAAAGGCTAATTTAAATATGATTGAACTTAGCAATGTTGCATCTGGAAAGGAAAAGAATCCAGAAAAAATGAAAGCTGCACTAAACTTTGTAAAAGATTATTTCAATAATGACTCCAAGGTAAAAGGCATTGAACAATTAAATTCATATCAAACAGCCGTAAAGAATGCAGCAGAAAGAACTATTGATTATGCTCACTTTACACACGAATCTACTAGGCTTGGATATGAACAATCTGTACTTAGCAACCTGTCATCAAGAAATATAAAGTTTCTTGGACCAGATGGGAAAATACTTTCTGACTATTCTGGAACTACAAATCAATCATCTACAGCTCCAAATGAATTATTATCAAAATTAGGAGTTCCATCACTTAAGGCTCTATCTGAAATATCAAACATTATTGGTATAACAAAAGTTGACCAGTATAATACTGGTGCTGGTTCACTTATAGGTGAAGTATGGAGTCCTGTCCTTCAAAAGAAAATTCAATTTGTTATTTCTCCAGATGAAAAACAAGAAAAGATTTTTGAAGCTTCAACGAAACTCAATGAGCCATTGCTTAATAGTGATAAGGAAGCATACTATATTGTACCTATAAATAATGGTAAATTAGAATTCCTAAATGGCGTTAGTGTGAGTGAAGGAACTTCTCCTGAAGATGAATCACAATATGGTACTGTTGGTGGATATATCAAATCAGAAAATAAAATTGTAGATGGTGGGACTCCACAGGCTCACTTTGAAGTAGTTTATAAATATATGGAGCGAGGCAAGGATGGTAAATATTTTGAAAATAAAGATATTAAACTTTCCCCAGAGTCCTTATTTGATATGGAAAAGAACTATCATAGTTCTACAGTAAATGTCAATATTAATCAATATAAGAAATAATTAGTCTATGCCAAACTTAGAAGAACAGATAGCCGAATCATATAGAAGAGGATTAGAGTCATATAAGCATACTCCATTAAAGGTTAATCTCCCAGAAGGAGAACAGACATATGAAGTTGGTACAGCTGCTGGTGGTACTCCAAAGACTGCTATTACTCCAATAGATATTAAAAACTCTATAAGAGAAGCAGAAAAAAAGAGACACGATGATTATATAAAAGCACAAAATGATGTAAATATAATTAAGTCTTCTATAAATGATTTTGAAAATGCTAATAGTAATATTGATAAAATCAATGCTATAAGCAAAATTCCAGGCTTAGGCACATCTTCTGTAAATAAAAATATTACTCCAGAGAAAAAAGGAATATTAAAAAGCGCTATTGACGATTTTTATACATCTGATTTTATGAAATCTATGAGAACATATTCTATGGATTTCCTAAAAACAATGGGAAATATAATTCCATCATCGGTATTCTCATTCTTTAAAGGTGTTGGAGAAATGGTAGACAGCCCAAGTCAAATGTATCAGTTAAGAAAGAATGTTGGTACTGTTGAGTCTAATGAGTCTATTTACAATAGAGCATCTATGGATATAAACAAAATAGATGAAGATTTTACTAAGAGATGGAATAGATTATCTGCACGTGAACAAATGGATATAGCTAATTCTGGCGGAATTACTCCAGAAAAAGTACAAAACACTATACATGAAAGAACTTATAGTTTAGCGAACCAGTATTTAAATGAGAGACACGAGTCAGAGAGGCATGGTCTTAAACAATTGTTAACTGGTAAAGTTGACGCTAATGCAGACAATGTCATAAATATGTTAGCAGATGAATTCTTTTGGACTCCGTTTGCAAGTTCTATTTCTCATGAAGTTTCTGATTATGCAACAAAGCAATTGATTCAATGGGGTGCTTTAGATGCTAAATATGCTAATGAGTTTTATAGTAATACGATAACTGCTGTTATGGCTTCTGCGGTAGAAGATTCTAATAAGTGGGCTGCTATGCCAGAAGTAAAAGACCCAAAAAATCCATATAAAGATTTAAATTGGTATTATAGTATGTTGAAAGGAACAGCTAATTCAATAGCTGAATTTCTTCCAATTATGATTGGTGTTTCAAAAGGAACTTCAGCACTTATGAACGCTGGTAGGGGAGCAAAAATATTAACAGAGGCTTTTAATGGATTGAACAAATTAAGAGCATTTGAACAAAACATATTACACTCCGTAACATCTGGTTTCTTAAGTAATAATATAGAAGGACAGATAATGGCTGCTGATGCCTATACAACAAGTATGGAGCAATTTAAACCATATATTGAAGATGGAAGCATATCTAAGGGAGAAGCCGAATATTATGCCACCAGTGTTTCCGATAAATTAGCTGCATATAATATGTCTCTCATGGCAACCAACATGATAGAGATGGCTGGATTGTTTAAGGGCAAGGGATGGCTGTATAAAGAATTGGAAGAATGTGGCTGGAAGGGTTTTAAAAATAGCTTTAATTTTAAGAAAACTCCAATAATGGAAAACGCCATTATACAAAATTCTTTAGAAGCTGGAGAAGAAGGTGTACAGGGTTCATTGGAGAATCAGGCAAGATATGATGTTAAAAAGAAAATGGGTCTTATTCCAGAATGGGAACAAAAAACATTATTTAGTAGAATATTAGATGACATATCAGACCCGGATATTCAATCACAGATGATTGCTGGCTTCCTTAGCCCTGGGATACAGAGGTCTATAATAAAAACATTTAGTGGAGATTACGGAGATAAGGCCAAAGAAGAAAAGGCAAGTCTTAAAAAAAGAATTGAACAGGTACGAGAAGACAATAGAGAATATTTCTTGAATAGATTAGTCTCATTTAAGAAATATATGGACAACTCAGCTGAAGCTCAATTTAATAATGATAAGATTTCAGAAGATATTTTACATAGACAACACTTCTTGTCTATAGTTATGGCTAATGTACAAGCTGGTACTTTAAACGAGTTTGAAGCTATGCTAAAAGGTCTTGATAAAACATCAATATCTGAAAAAGAACTTAAAGAGAGGGGTTGGAGCAAGGATTTTAAAAGCGAAATAAAAGACAATATAGCTAGTGTTAATGAAATTAAAAAACTATATAATTCTCTTGGTAGATATGAAAATGCTGAAGAAATACTTAACAATAGATTAACAAAGAGCTCTTTGGTTAAAAGTTTAGAAGACTTAGACAATCAAAAGAAGGAAATAGAGCAGAAGAAAAAAAATACAATTGAGAGTAGCGCATTATCTGCATTAAGAAAAATCAGAATTATGATGCCAGACTTTCAATTTAAATACAAGGAAAACAAAAAAACTGGTGTACAAGAACCATCATTTGATATTAATGATTATAATGACGAAATAGATTCTAACTATAAAGGTCCTAAAAGCAAAACTACAGTTAAGAGAGAAATCGAAAGTTATTTAAACAACTCAAAAGATGCTATTACTTCAAATCCAGATTATAACGACATTACAAATGATTTTATAGATAATCACAATAATCAAGAGAAGTTATTAAAGACACTTGAACTTATTGATAGTGATTACAGTAAAATGAAGTCAGTAGATTATCAGGTCAATTTTATAAAAGAAAAAAATAAACAATCAGAGCTTTTAACGGACTTGATAAAGATAAAGAAGAAAATAAATAAAGGAAAAGCGTCTCAAGAAAAATATAATGAATTAACTCATAAGAAGTTTGGAACAATATATAAGAACGTTCCAACAGAAGCTGTTCAAAAGGAACAGTCAGAGAAAGAAGCTCTATCTGATTTAGAAGTAAGAAGAAATAGGGCATTATCAGAGATACAAGATACTGGTAGAAAAGATAAATCTGGAGAAAAGATTTATACTACTTCATTAAAGAATGCTGACAATAAGGTTGTTGCAACATTCGAAGGCACTAAACAGTCTATTGAAAAATCTCTTGATTATGAGTATGACAATAGAAAGAAAGATATTAAGCCAGCAGTTGCTAAGCCTGTAGAACCGGTAGTTACTAAAGAACATGAAAAGAAAGAAGAAGCTACTACTGATACAAACGAAGAAACAACTAAACCAGTTGATGAGGCAAAGCAAGTAGAACCTAAAATAGTTAGTACTACAAAGATAGAAGGTAGATATAATCATAAAGACGGAACTGTATCAAAAGATAAGGTAGAGTTTGTAATAGAAGACATGGTTGATGGGACAAAGAAATCTTTTATAGCTATCAATGGAGTTCCACAAGACGTTAAGGAGCATACAGCCGAAGAAACAGACGAAGAAATACTTGATACATATCAAGATTGGTTGACCGATGTAGATATAAAATGGGATGTTCCACGTAATATTAATACTGAACCGTTAAATACCATCCAAGACGCAAACTTGGATTCACAACAGAATTCTAAACAAGAAGCTATTGGAGATGAATACGAAGATGGTAAAGAAAGCGTATTAGATAGTGATGATGAATCTGAAAAAGAACAAGAAGTTGAAAGACAGAAAAGGCCTTTAGCTGCTTCTTTTGGTGCTTTTCTTAATAGGTTATATAAGGCTTTAACTCCAGAAACACTTGTAAGTGTTGATGATAATCTAATAGGTGAAAATAATGAAATATTAAACTTTGATAAGATTGGTCCAAATACCAAACTTACTTTTGAAGTTGACGACGATGATTCAAATATAATTACAGACCCAGATACAAATGAAACTACGACATGGGGTATATACAAAAATAAACCTAATGCTAATATAACTGAGAACATTCCAATAGTTGTAAAAGATAAAAATGGTAATAAACTTTTTTATGTCCATCAGACTTCTTGGATAAACGAAAGAAATACGCAACCAAAAAATGGCTCATCAGAACAAGAAGAAGATAGAAATAAAAACAGAGCTATAAGAAAGTCTATTATAGAGTCAAAGAAAAAAAATAAAGAAGGAAAGACTATAGCTAGTGGTAAGATTAGGTCTTATGATGATGGAGTGTTATTCAGAACCCAAGGTGGAAAGCAGTTTAGGACATCTGAAATGATGGAAGATGAAAACTTAATAATAGCTACAGCAAAGAATAATGAACTATTTGTTGGAGAAGGTGTTAGGATTCCAGATTCTATAAATAGTAAACTGAAATTTAAGAATGACTTTCATAATGGTGTAACGTATGCTATTATAAAAGTCAACAGAAATGCATATAGGGTTATACCATTAAGAAGTGCAACATTTAGAGATAGAAAGGGTTTTAGTAAGAATCAAACTACAAGGTCTTACTTAATGAATACAATTAAGATTGTTCTTGATATTGCATATTCTACCAGCGAGAGTCTTATTGCAAAACAGATGTACGAAGAGAAGTTTGGTAAGCAGCTTCCAGCAATAATAAAATCTATAGAAAACGCTTTTGGATTAAACATAAGAAAGACAAATAAGTTTCAAAAGGTAGATACAAGAAAATTTCTTGAAAATTTCTTCTACTTTAGAGATATGGGTAATAATAAGTCGTTGGAAGAATTCTTTGCTAACGAAGGTAGTAAACTTGGTTCTAATCACTTTGTAATTGGTGTCATAGATGGTGTTGTAGTTTATGGAACTATGAGCAACAATCAGAATAAGATAACCAATGCCGCAGAAGCAAAAGCTTTCATAGAATATGTTTCTGATAATAAAGACGGTGTAGATATCTTTTTTAATACAAATAAAAAGAACTTATCAAACAATAAGAAATTTATTGTTATTGACGACAATGGAGATATGCTTGAAAAGACATATAAGCAAGTTGTTAAAGACAATACAACTACCAATATACAAGGTCATAATATAGGAACTAAAGAAAATCCATTCTATACATATACTATACATCCAGCTGTTCAATTTGAAGTAGATGGACAAGAAGTAGAGAAAGATGTAGTAGCCACTATAAATGAAGAGACTGGTGTTGTTAAAAGTGATTCAAAAGTAAAACCAGAAAAAACTAATACTGCTCACGACGAATTAAGTGGTTGGGACACTGACTATTATCTAGAGCCAGCTTCTGATGAAGATAAAACTGGACTTGAAGAGCAGACTGAAGAAATATCCGTAAAAGGATTATCAGCAGCTAAACAGTTTCAGTTAATAAAATATCTTACTTATAAGATAGTAAATAATATGCTAACCTCTGAATCTCAGAGAGTAGAGACAAAGGTTGCATTCGCTAAGCTTTTAGAACAGTTTCAGAAAAGAAGAGAATTGATAGAGAAAAATCTCGCAAACAATTCTTACAATGAAGAAGAACAGGCTAAGGCAAATATCATATTAAAAGACCTACATTCCATAGAAGATGGTTGGGGTGTAATCACCAATATGACTTACGACGCATTAAATAAAATACGTTCTGTAAAGTTTATTAATCAAGATGGTTCTGAACTAGATGACGAATCTATAACTACAAAAGAAAACGCCAACTGGGATAGCGTTAGTGCATTTACTATGGATAGCAGAGATTCTGCTTCTTTACACGTGAAACACTTCTTCTCAGCAATAGAAGAAACATATTACGATGAGCAAGGAAATCTTAAGGTAAAACAAACATTCTTTGGTGCTCCCATGCCAGTAAGTTTTGATGATGCATATAATACTTGTAGAAGGATATTATCTAATCATGGACAAGATAGGTCTGTTAAGAGATATATAGAGGTATTGAGAAGCTATAAAAAGTCTTTCCCATTCTTAGAACAAATAGCAATGAAACTAGAAAGTGGTTTTGTTGACGAATCAACAAAGAATGAATTTCTCAAGGTAATGACAAGTCATTATATTGGAATGAGGTTCTTTAAGATGTTTAAAAATAACAAAGGAAAGTTTACCTCTGTTATGTGGGCTGATGATTCTAGTTCTGCCTTTAGAAGTGTTATGAGAAGGTGGGATGCTAGTTTTACAGTTAATAACATTGTTATAAATGCATATGATGATGAAAATGGAGACCAAGTATTAGTATACGATAAAGATATTGTAAATAAATTAAATGGTCTATTATTTATTAATAAGGATAAGAACAATAAGGTAACAGCAAGATTAAAGACAGAAGATGGCGAAGAAATAATATCCTTACAGGAAAAAGCTATCTATGAAAGAAAAAAAGCTACTGGTAGATTAAAAAAGGGAGAAGAAAATAGTGCATTAGAATTTACTGAAAAGGATTATAATACAGCATTGGACGTTCTGAAGAACTTTGGGATAACGTTATCAGATACTACATGGCAAGCGATGAAAGATGGTAAATACAAGATGGGCAAATCAATAAAGACTGTTCCATTTTATGATTTATTCTTAAATAGTCAATCTCCATTTTTAATGTTGATGAAGAAAACATCTTCTAACTATTTCAAAGCAGATGAACATCCATTAGATGATAATATAATAACAAGATTAGCTAGGTTTGAAGCTGAACATTCACCGCATATGTATAGCGATACGTTCTTAAGTGCTGGCAAGATGGTTCAGTCATTCTCTAACAATAAGTATCTTATTGAAAGATTTATGAGTTTAAAAGAAGATAAGCAACTTTTAAAGAAACTCATCGTCAACCCATTTACTAAAGATTCTATATGGCTTAAAAAAATGTTAAAGACTGATGCCGATGGTTATTATGTTGATGCTGATGGTAAAAGACTTGTTGATAAAGATGGAGTTGTAACCGGAGAAGTAGAATTCAATGATGAATCATCATTCAATGAATCATTTGACTATTGGACAGTTTCTCTTGAACCATTTAAGACTACTGACAAAGCCAGTGATTCTCATGAATTTAGAACACTAACAGATTTGGAACACGAATTGTTTAGGTTGCAGGGAATACAAAACATAGCATATGCAGAAGGTAATAAAGGACAAAGAGTAATCTCTGTATTAAATCCAACTTCTTCTGACAAGACAACGGCATTAGCATTTATGATAGAAGCAATGAACATACCGTATGATATGGCTACTGGTAAATTCAAGATAGAAGAAGGGCAGAAACATTCTACTGCTGTAGAAATGCTTTTCAAACACGTAGTTATACCAGAGATAAATAGTATAATTAATTTTAATAAACAAAATAACCAGTTTAATAATAAAGCCTATACCGACGGTGGTGGCTCACTGTTTTATTTTTTCAAGACCCTTAATACAGAAATACCAAATCTGTTTAAATTATCAGAAGACAGAAAAACCAGAATTATTAATGAAAATATCTTTGAAGAAAATGAGGAGGGCGAAGCTCTAAGAGACGCTATTAAGCTAGAAGTTGGTTCATATGTCAATTCTTTGATAGAACAAAAACTGGAGTTCTGGAAAGAATATGGTATTGGTGAAAAGATGAAGAATGGCGGATACAGATATTTTAACTCTAAGTTTGTAGAACACAATGAACGTGGCTACAAATCAGATGATAAGGTAACTCAAGCTGCTTCTGATATGGTTATACAAAGTTTGTTTGCCAATGCAAATATATTTCAACTATTTGTTGGCAATCCAGCAGAATTCTTCAAAGCTGCGACAAATGAAAAAGGCGAGACCCTTGATATGTCTGATGAAAATATACCAGCACATCTTGAAGAAACACAAACCAATATTGGTAAACGTCTTGCCAGTGATATAGCTCCTGGTAGTTCATATTTTACAAAAGAAGATGGTAATATGAGATGTGTATATATTAAAGACCCAAAGATGGACTCCTTAAATATAGCACAACTTAATAAGAGTTTAAAAGATAAGTCAAGCAAATACAAAGGAATAGCAATAGCTGATGGTCAGGGACTTTCTTCTACGTTAGACTTTTGTTTTGGTTTATGGAAACAAGGAAAGATTACCGATGTTGAATGGAAACATATTCAAGAAGTTATAAAAAATGCTAATGGTGGATATTACGAACTTGGTACAAAGCTTACAAAGAAGATAATTCTTAATGTAGAAAAGCCTGTATATGTAGATAATATCTATGACGATACTAATAAGGCTGAATATAGAGTATATATCAAGCCTTCAGTATTTCCATTATTACCAGAACTTACGACTGGATTAGACATAGATAAGCTAAGAGCTGCTATGGAAACTCAAGATGAGAATGGCAACTATTTGGTTGATAAGGTGTTCTTTTCATCAGCAGTAAAATCTGGTATGACTAAATCTATTAATATCTTTGGTAGTGATAGTGGAATATCAATGTCAACAAAAGAGATAGTAGACGAAATCAATAAAGAAGGTGTTATACAGTTCTTACCAAGAACTGGTTATAAGATACAGCAGGAAGTTCCTTATAAAGAAAAGACAAGCATAGGCACTGTTACTCAGGCTGCTAAGGGTTTGTTTACAGACTTATTGGAATATGGTGGATTTGTTGACCCAAAAACAAATAAAGAAACTACTGGTAGAGAACTTAAAAAATCATATGACGATTTACACAAACAGTTATTCCAACAGTTTGCTGATATCTTCAAAGATAAAATAAGTTATAGAATTGAAGACGGTGTTATCTATATAGACAAAAAAAGCTTTATAGAGATAATAGAAAAAGAAGCAAAAGAAAGAGGTTGGCCGCCATCAGAAGTCAAGAATATGACAAATCCAGACTTCTTTGACGCTATACCCTTCTCATCGTTTGCAGAGCGATATGAGAGCGTTTTAATGTCTATCATATCAAACAACATCATTAAGATAAAGATGCCAGGGATGTCGTCTGTATTAGGTACACAGGCGGGCTTTAAATCTACTGATATGACAAGAGAGGAATTCCTTTCTTCTATTAAAGGTAAGTCAATAGTAACTACTCCGTCTTATGACCATTCCAAGGGTTTACAGCCAGCTGGAATAAGAGAAGATGGTAAGTGGCATCCAGCACAAGCTTTTATACCAATGAAGTTAAAGGACGCTAATGGGAAGTCAATAGATATTAATGATTTTGTCGATTCCAATGGTGTTTTAGATATGTCAAAGGTAGACAAAGACATATTAAATATCATTGGAATGCGTATTCCTAATCAGGGATTAAACTCATCATCATTAATAGAGGTAGTCGGATTTACCAAAAGAAACTCTGGGGACTTATTTATAGCTACTGGTGACTTTGTGACACAGATGGGTAGTGACTTTGACATTGATAAGCTCTATTCTTATATCTCTCCTATAAAGGTTGAGAATGGTAAGATGATGAAATATACGGACTCTATTGACCATAATGTTTTAAAACAAAGTATACAAAAAGTTAATGACGATATATTAGAACGTGAAGAAGAGATAAAAAATCTCTCTGCCGTCAACAATATTGATGAGATAGAAGTTAATCTTAAGAAGATTAAGCATATACAAGAAGAAATCAATAGACTTGTAAAGGAAAGAAAAGAATTATATGGACAAAATGTTCTTTATACACAGTCTTCTATAATAGATATTTACAAGGCAGTTCTTGGAAATCCATCAGAAGAAGTACAGAAGCTTATAACTACTCCATTAGACTATGGAGACCTTGAAGATATCTCAAAAGAGATGGCAAGGATAAAAAACAAGAAGAATCCCAATCAATACAAGTCAAGTACTATCTTATCTGATGCTTATCAAAAAGAAAAGTTTATCAATGCTACAGCTGGTAAAGATGGAGTGGCTATATTCAGTTTAAGTAATACAGCAAACTCAGCATATCAGTTTGCAAAGAAAGATGATGAAGGATTAACAATATATCATAATAATTCACCACTTATTGTTAAGTTTGGTAAAAATAAATCACTTGGAAATCTTAGTGGTTCTGACACATTTAATGGTAATAAGAAATCAGAAATCATAAAGTCATATCAGTCAGTATCTGTTGATAATGAAAAGCTACAGATTCTTGGAGCTTTAAATATTAATAAATATACTTTTAATGTTATAAGGCTTATGAATCAACTTGGATTTGAGCAAGAGACATTATATCTTATTAATCAGCCAATAGTATTAGAATACATCAAAGAACTTAAAAAGATACAAGGTAAGTTTGACGAGTATACCGATGATGCTAAAAGCAAAGCAAGAGAGATAGTTATGAAGAAGTATTCTGATAACTATATAGCAAGAAGAGAACAAGAGATACATATTGTTAATGGAGCTGACAACGGATTAGACTTCTATAAGGAGATGTTTGAATTTGAAAATGATGTTAATAGTTATAAGTCTGAAATAGATGATAACGATGGCATTATGACAGAAGATTATTATAATGACACACAGTGTTCTGTGTTAGATAAATTTATTTTTCTTGAATTAAAGGGTAAAGAACTCGGATTTCTAGAGTCTACTTCAAACATAGACTCTGGTGGTATTGGTGTTAATGTTACAGAGATGCTTATAAAAAAGCAAAATATAGAGTCGATACTTAATGGAGAGACAAATATTATAAACGCTGAAAGAATCTTTGGAGATGTTGATGAAGATACTGGAGAATTCACACCAACCACTATTGCTGGTTATGCATATGAATATGGTGTAAAGTTAGCAAATAAACTATACATAGAAAGTAAAAATACTGACAGAACGAGTGGTATTTTTAAGTATGATACTAAAGCTTTTAAGCATACACACGAACAAGTTCTTGCTTTTTCTAAGTCAAAGATAGAGAATGTAAAGAGAAAATCTAAGATGATGCGTTCTGTATGGGATTCTATGAGGGCGTATCTTATGTCTGCTGATTCATTATGGAGACTACCTAATAGTGATACCATCGTTGAGGCAAGGCAAAATATGATGTATGATACTTATAAGATGATTATGAGTCTTGATGAAAATCAGGAAGAACAGTATACTCCAGTTATAGAGCATAAATCACTTGCTTACATTATAAATGAAATACAGCAACTTAAGATAGGTGAAAACACTTATATTGAAAGGTTAGATACTAAACCCGCCAATAAGCCAAGTTATAGCGATGTTAAAGAATCTGGTGAGATAAGACAAGCTAAAGATATATCCTTAATAAGATTTGACGCTACATCTAAAGAAGGATATGGTGAACAACAGATATATGCTTCATTCTTAGACTTACTACAGAATGATAGAAAGATAACCAACTTAGACGGAACTGATTATATAGTAGATGGCAAACCATATATGACTTCTTCCCTTGCACAAGATTTGATATTATATACCTATGCTAATGGTGCAAAACAAGAGGCTATACAATTCTTAAAATACATTCCTATGCAGTTTTTACATACTATAGGTGTATTTGAAAAACTGACAGATATAGACTATAATAAGTTAGAAGCTTTTGGTCATAGTGAAAATCTTGACTTCTTTACACCATCAAGTATGACCAGGCAGATATTCCAACATTCACCAGAACTGGCTGTTAGGATGAGTGATATAAAGGCTGAGACGCTTATGAATGATGGCGATGGTAAGGTTGGAGCTACAACGACATTTGTAATTGCTCCTCATGCTATGAAAAGTAAGTTTCTCGTAGGAGGTCCTATAACACAAGATGGCGAAGCCGACATTCCAGTACCTTTTATATCAGTATTTAACGCTTTCGCTGACACATCTTACTCTTTATATGAGTTTGATAAGTTAGATAAAGATGGTAACTTTATATACAAACAGATAGACACGCTAGGTACTTTTGGTATGTCTGAATATAATTTTGGCGTGGCAAGACCTACATCTTTAGTATGGAAAAACAGGTCAATAGTAAAGAATGACTCTACATTAAAACCAAGTCAAAAGAGTTCTAATAACTTAACAGATAGACAGAAGTCAATACCAACAAATGCTGAAAATGATTGGATTGGAAAATATAACTTCAATAATGTATCTGGTGAAAAAGCTAAAGAAAGAGTGGCTTCTATATTAGAAAAGATATCAAAAGAAAGTAATAATAGTCTATTTAAGACATATGCAAGTGACTTATTAACAGCAATAGGCTCTATACAGTTAGAGAAAGATGGGGCTCAGTTCAGCTTAGAACAAGGTAAGTTTTCAAGTTATATAACCGCAACACACACTTTAACTATAGATACAAATGCCGTTAAGACTATAAATGAATTTGAAAGAGTATTTTTACACGAGTTAACACACGTTCTTACTTCTAGATATATAAGAATGTATGGCACAAGTGAATTTGAAAGTCTAACTCCTGACAAAAAAGCAGCTATACTAAACATTATTAATCTTTATAAGAGATATAATAGTCACTTTAAAAATAATAGTGATTTGCAACTAAGAGCAAGATATGATGCTTTTGATAAAAAAAATAAACTTATAAAAGCATATAAGGAAGCTATGGCAAAAGACCCTTATGCAATGAGTTTAGAAGAACTACAAGAAGAAGCGACAAAGATAGAAAATGACGTAATAAACGCTTATAAACAAGAGCATAAAGTAGACGTTTCTAACAGTGTTAAGAGTATAACGGTTAATAAAGACAATAAGATAACCGCATTAAAAGATATCTATAGTTCTGAAGACAGAAAGATATTTTATGCTACTGCCAATCCAGCAGAGTTTGTAACAGAGATGATGACTAATGAAGCTGTTATAAAACAAGGTCTTAATATACAATATGATGAAAAAGAGAATAAATCTTTTACAAGCAAGTTTATAGACTTCTTAAAGGATTTGTTTGACTCTTTTACTGGAAAGAATATATCTTCTGAAGCTATAAAGAATATATTAGGATTAATAGAGGTTAAAGAACAAAGTGAAGTTAAACAACAATTAGATGCTACGATAGTAAAAGAAGATGATTTATTTTCAACAAAAAACGAGGAAAATGAAATAAAGAATCCTTTTGATAAAAATGATAAGCCAATAGATTTCTTCTTAGAAAATCCAGGAAACAATCCAGACCTTAAGTTCTTTAATATAAATAAGAAAGCAATATTAAAATATTTTGGTAGAGATAGTATGTCTTTCTCAGAATATCTTGAAGAATTAGATAACGAACCTAGTAAGAGTTCATTTTTTGACACTATAACAAGATGCTATTAATATGAGTATATGTATACATTGGGAAAATAGTGATTACAAACCACTATTGAATGAGGGGTGCAGTTATGCATCAGTGAGAGAAGCAGTAAATCTATATTTTGATGATTATGGTGAAGTGCCATCATTAGACTGGGTTAGAAAGCACGCTGCTGTTACGAAGAAACACGCAGCTAAAGAAATAGGTGTTAATGTTAATAGTAGGAATATAAGTTATTCTGAACTTAAAAAGTTGAGATTTAAGATAGGTCTTGCTAATGACAGAAACTATGCAAGAGGTTATGAGAGAAAGTATGAAGATGCTACAAAGTATTTATATGGTGATAGCTATTATTTCATATTAACACAAAAGCCTATCAAACTTAATGCAAGTAGAAAACAAGATGAAGCTAAACTGGAGAATACTGTTGCTAATAAAGCTAGTAGTAATAAGTCTTCAAGTATAGAAAGTGCTATTGCTAAAGGTAGTATATATCACGCTTCTGCCCCAGTAACAAGATATGGTGTTCATAGACCTTCTTATAGCAGGATGGAGCACCCAAACTTCAATACAATATCTGGTAGAATAGAAGATAATGTTCAAGACTACGATTTAGAGCAAAAAGAAGAAATAAATTATAATGAAAATGAAGAAAATGAAATAGAGTTTGATGAACCAATAGACTATGTGCGACAATCAGAAGATGATTTATTTTCAATGCAATCTTCTGGTTTAACAGAAAAGACTATAGATGGCGTCAAGGTTGATATAGTACCAGAAGACGATTATAGTAGTTTTGAAAAAGCTCTTACTGTAGCAGAGACAATAAAAAATAGTGATAAAAGGTTTCAGCCATTAGCTATGCAAATGCAAGTTGAAGTTGAACATAACATTAGAAAACTCCAAAGTGCTAAAAATAAACTAAAACTACATTCGTCTGGAAAGACAAAACTTACTCAAGACCAACTGGCTGTTGTTAGAAAAAGTCAGTCTATGGCAAGACAGAGGATTAAAGATATTCAAAAGAAACAATTAGAAATAATAAAATTCAAAGCTCTTGAAGATATTACTGCTACTGCAAATGAACAATTTGATGAAATAGAAAAATTGATGAATAGTAATTCTATATCAATAGAAGATGCTAAACATATTTATTCTGTATTAGACCTTTGGGCACAGGCATATAGCAATAATACATTCTTTAATGAAAGTGAGATAAAAGCTTTTGACTCCAAACTTATGAAACCCATAATGGATAAGTATAGCGAATGGCAGGCAACGGCTGAAAGATTGTTAAAAAAATTAGACAGTATAATGGTAGCAAAACTTGATGAAAATGCTAAAAATAATTATACTAGTGATGAAGAAATATTAGATTATCAAATTGGTATTAAGAACAATTTTTCAAGTACTATAAATAAAGATATAAATTTCTTTTCAAAACATTTTATAGATATATCAGAACACGGAGATAAGGTTCTTAATTATGTTTACAAGCTTAATAAGGATGCTAATTACTTGGCAGCATTAAGAGCAAAAGAAATAATAGATGAATTAGACATCCTAGATAGAAGTGCTTCTAAATCCATTAAGGCTTTAAGAAAACCAGGAAAAAATAAATACGATATCTTTCTACAGACACAATCTAATGAAGACGATAGATATACCAGAGGGCTTGTAAAAATGTCTACCAACAACTTCTCTACCGCTAAGAAGAGGGTTATGTATAACACTAACAGTGGCAAGTCAAAAGTTAATGCTACGTTTACTTGGATGAGAGAAAATGAGCATATTTTTGATGCAAGATTGTTATTTAGTGAAAAAGAACTATCTACTTCTGACAAGAAAAAACAAACAGAACTTATAGATACATTAAAAAAGACTCTTGGAGAATACGATTATAACAGACTTTATAAACAAGCTGAGATAAAAGCTCAAAACTATAATGATAGTATAGAGCCACAGAAAGCACTATTTAAAGAAAGGTTTCCAGGTGATGCGGCATCACAAGAAAGAGCTTTTACAGAATATGAAAATGCATATTCACCATATAAAATTGCAGAATTCATTGAAAAAGGATTTAGTAAACCAAAAATTGGTGATGAAAATCCTAATTTAGAAGAAAGCATAGTAACAGTGCCTAAAAGAACTATTAGTGGAAAAGAAACTGGATATTATGATAATAAATATAATAGTATTGTAAATGACAAAGATTTACTAAATCTTTATGAATACATGATGGACACTCTTAGTGATTTAAAATTACTGATACCATCATTTAATAAAGATTTAATGCAAGATAATGCATTACCAAACATACAAGCTTCGATAGTTGAAATGTATGCTAATGAAGGTACGCTATCAGCACTAACATCTATGTGGCAGACAATAAAAAGCGTAAATACTGCAAGTCCTAATCCAGATTTAGATTATCTAAATAAAAAAGATTCTGATGAAAAAATAAAAGACCCATCAAAAATATATGATTACTCTTCTGGAGAAGAAATGAAGTCTATACAGGCTGGATTTTTGGAGGGCAATAAGAAAGAGATAGATACATACATTGATATGAAGAGAATGGAGTATTTTAATACGCATTTAGGAGAAAAATCTATCAAAAAAGAAATAGAAGAAGAATGGAGAAGAGAGATTGTTAATGAACTGTTTAAATATCAGTCACAAGACGTCTTAAAGATTATGAAATTATTTGCCTTAAATTCATTGGCATATTGGCACAAACAAAATGTAGAGCCATCAATGGATTTGGCAAGACAATATATCTCTAAAAAGAAAATCTCTGACACCGAATCAGAGATGGGCGTTACAGATGCTGAAAACTTTAAAAAGGCAGCAAACTTCTTTTTACATAATTTCTATGGATATTCAAAGACAAGAGTAAGTGGTAGAATAGACAAGACAAAGAGAATGAAGCTTGGTAGTAAAGAAATTGAAATATCTACCAAAATATATACTGGCATTGAAAAGAGAATGAAAGCACAGATAGATGCCTTAAAAAAAGAAAATAAAAAACAGCTAGACGCAAAACAGATAACAGAAAAACAATTTAAAGACAGAGAAGATGCTTTAAATAAATGGATTGACAAGTCTGGTAAAGTATTAGCTACATCAAAATTGATGGAACAGCCATTAAAATTTAATCAGTTACTTGTTATGGGATGGAACTTAGGTAGTGCTATATCTAACTTAACATTTGGATTTGCAGCAAATATGATTGAGGCAGCTGATGGAAGATTATATAATCAAAAAGACTTAATTGCAGCATATACAATGGTAACAAATTCTATGTTAAGAAACTATTCTTTTAATCTTTTGACTACTGGCCCAGCTAAAAAGATAAAAAGTTTGATGGAAAAGTTTGATGCTTTAAAAGAAATGAAGTACGAACAAGTAAGACCAAAAAATGAAACACTTGGAAAAAAAGCTATCAAATTTTTAAAATTTACTACGCCATACAACTTACAATCCAGAACCGAATATGTAAACCAAGCACCAGTGCTGATTGCTACGTTAATGAATATCAAACTAAAAGATAAGAATGATAAAGAACACAGTCTGTGGTCTGCACTAGATAATAATGGTAAATTAAAGGAAAATTTTAGAACAGAAAACAATATCAAGAATTTTGAAGGAGATTTATCTAATTCAGAACATAATAAAGGGCTTCTCTTTACTAAGATGCGTATTGATAAGGCCATTAAGATTAATCACGGTAACTACGACCCAGATAGCACTATATTAGCAAAATATAGATGGCTTGGAAGGTCTGCTACTCAGTTTAGAATGTGGATGCCTCAGGCTATAAAAGAACGTTTTGGTAAATATGAATTTGATGATAACCTTGTATGGCAAGATAAAGGTGGTGATTTTCATTATGGTATGTCAAGAAAAGGTAGATATAGGACTGGATTTGGAATGTTTTCCTATGCAAGAGTAATGGATAACAATGCTATTATAAAAGATAAGAGTGGTAAGACATTAGATAATCCAGATACTGGAAAACCATATACTTGGGGTGAATATAAGAACATTGCTAACGCCAATACAGCAAAGTATGGAACTATGGATTTAACTGGTTCTAAAGGTATGCTGATGCAAACCTGGTTTAATACAAAATATTTGTTAAAAAAACTTACATTTAATATTGCCTTTAAAAATGCAAATTATGATAAATTTGGTTTTACAGAAGTAGATGCTGCTAATCTAAGAAAGAATCTTAATGCGATGATAATACTTGCTGCATTATATTTAATAAAGTACGGCATGAATAAGCTTGGAGATGATGACGATGATAGTAAAAGAAATAAAGACTTTTGGTTAAATCTTACATTTAATCAATTAAACAGACTTGAAACTGACTTATCGTTTTATAGTAGTCCCTCACAAATGGCTCTAATGGCACAGGGAAAAGTTCTTCCAATTTTATCATTAGCGGAAAGAGTAGAAAAATTATTTTCTATATTGCCAGATATGATGAGTGAAGATGAAAAAAGACATACATATAGAAGTGGTTCTTCAAAAGGTATGAATAAATTGTTAACTTGGACGATGTTAACAACTCCATTAGTTGCTAGCGGATATAAGTTTTATAAATCAACTTATCAGAGATATAACTCTCCCTCAGACTGGTTATTGAGAAATAAGAAGCCAAAAGCTAAGACCAAGACTAAAAGCAAAAGTAAGATAAAATGGGAATAAAGTTGCAATAAATGACAACGGAAATTTTTTTGTTACAAAATAAAAGCCAGCACAACTAATGTACTGGCTTTTATCATTTCTATTGATAGGCTAAAATACCACAATTATGAATAGTGTAAACACTATAAGGTATTTTATCATTTGGCTCTTTTGGATTATATCCACCAGAGATAATATTCTTTAATCTTGGCAACGCTCCCTGAACAAGTATTTGTTCGATATTATATGGATATGATTCAAGAAATTTCATTGGGTCTTGATATCCATCACTATGTTGAAATGCTCTTATAAGTAATGAATAGAGTGATATTAAGTGAGTTCCAGACACCCAGAACATATCCATCTTTGACAAAAATAAATTATCATCGATTTTAATAAACTCTGATTTCTTTTTCACTTTTAATAAGCCCTCTATGTCATTTATCATTTTCTGAATTTCAAGATAGTTTTTATTTAACCTTTCTTTATCAGCAATAAATGTACTTGTTGGATACGAAGTTCTTTGTGTCTCCAGTTTTGGTGGAATCTTATAGTCAAGTATAGAGAAAACAAGATATGGGTCATTGTTTTTAAACAAGTCTTTTTTATCTCCATAATGGAAACCAAATACTGCTCCTATACTTTTCCCAGTAGATTCTGTATATACTACGTCATTAAGATAGTCTTTACAAGCAGATATAGGCTGAATCATTTCATAAACATTCTTTTCTATTTTCTTTGCAAAGCCAAATCCCATTTGATATTGTCTTCCTTCAGAAAGTTTCGTTCTGTCTTTTTCGTTAATAAGTGTTATTTTCATATTCCTAGTGAAACTTGACTATTATTTTCTGTAGTTTTGTTTTTTTTCTTTACAAATAGTTGCTTGCTATAAAAAGCATCTTTAATAAAGTTTAGATATTGCATATAATTGTCTTTTGTGTCATTACTTAATATTAGTCCAGATGGCGAATGTCCCATCTTTCTAACTATAAAAGTATAATATAGACCTTTTTCCGACCTATAGACAAGTTCATTATCATATCCTATTACATTAGGGTCTGTTGCAACTTCCAAATCATTGACATTATATTTATATCGAAATATTACATTTTGATATAATGCTGGATATTCATTACCTTCATATTCAAGATAATGACAGTTTGTATCTGTTTTAGACCAGATACAATCTCTTTTCCATATTATATCAAAACATATTATTTCTTGCTCTTTGTCTCTCATTTTTGGCTTTTTTGTGGTTCTTACCTTCATTTCCGTTTTCAACAGTTTTTCAAAATCTTCATTTTCTATCAACTCTTGAAATATTATATTTTTATTAGGATATAATGAATTGATAACTTTTCTCCATATTTTTAAGTCTTTTCTTAAAATTACAAGTTGAATGGGTATTACTATCTTTATCATTATTTTCTAATATTATTTTATTAACTTCTTCTTCCATCATCTTCTGTTGATGGCATTGGAGCGCGAATAGCTTCTTCTTCATCTCTAATTTTCTGTACATCTTGATAACTATTCCAGGAAACGGTTTTTTCTTTAAATTCACCAACACTGACAGAAAACTTAAATCCATCTTCATAATGTTCAGTTCCACATTCATTACATGTTAATATAAGACTATTATCTTCATTTATTGATTGTGTAAAGTCTTTCTTTTTAGAAAGGCAATGTACACATCCAGACTCTTGAGCTTCTTCTATTCTATTCATTTGTTTTTAGTATTTCTTCAATTTTTTGTTTAATACTTTTTTCGTCGTCACCATTAGTATCGAGTTCAATCTCTGGATACAAAACAGATAATGATGTTTTTAGACATTCAGTATTTCCCTTATGCGGAGAGTTTAGTTTAATTCTCTCCGCATAACTTTTAATACAGTTAATCTGACTCTGACTTAATTTTATCATTTGATTCTATTTTTTGTGGATTGTCTTCGCCCCACATAAGAAACATCAAATTTGCCATTGCATGGTCAAGGTGAGATTTCCCAGATTCTTTGTCTATTTTATACCCAGCTTGCCAAGCAAACAAATGTCTAAGTAATGCCGCAAAATATCTACTATTAAACGGCTTAACCTTCATCCAATTGGAATCTGAATACTTTTTTGCACCCATCGTCAAAATATAAGCAAGTTTATTAATTTGATTATAATCAACAAGGTCTAATCTTAATTTCTCTTGGTCAAACTTCTCTCCCTGCATCTTCTTCCTTTTTTTCTGGTTCAGTAAATTCTTTCTTGATAAATGCATTAAATTCTTCTTCTTCAGAAGCTTTCTTTTTGCATTTGAATCCAGCACTGAAGATATCCCTTATCAGTTCTTCTTCATTCTTTTCAGAACCATTGATAGTATTTACTACTTCTATAAGTGCTGCCCTCCATTGTAACATAGCTTCAAGTTCAGACTTATCTTTTTTAAGTCTGTACTTTCTGTATCTGTTATCTCTTATTTCAATTTCTTTATCAAGTTCTATAAGCATTGATACTACTTTAGAGCCAATAAGTGTTGTTTGTTTAATCATTAATTTCTTCCTTTTTCGTTATTATATAAATCTCTTACGTTATCTGACTGATGAATTTCTTTTGTTTCAATATTCATTATAGATAATCTTCCATTATAACCAGCTCCAGTATCCAGATTCCAGACATTAGCGGCTTTCATAGGCTTATCTGTATTCCAGTTAATAGTTGGCGTATGTCCTATGTAAGTCTCGTTATAAAGCGTTTTAAACTTATATCCTTGTACTGAATTAAAAGATAATGCTTGACACCATAAATCTCTATCCCACATAAGAATATCTGATTTGTTGTATATTGCATCATCAATAGGAAAATGCCTGTTTAATCCACCATGTACAAAAACATTGTTATCTTTATCAAGATAATATGGTATTTGGTTATTGAAAAATTCAATATGTGATATTGGAATATGTGTCGGGTCTAAATCTGTAATGTATTTTCCAGTACCAGTAAGATAAACTATATCAAGATTATTACAATAAGATTTTAGTGTTCCATCACCACCTTGCAACCAACCTATAGGATGAATACCAGTATTAAGAAATGTCCTAAACCAAGAGTCATGATTTCCACGAATGTCAATTCTGTGTTTAATTTTTAACAACTCCTCAACACACTCATAAACCTCTGAATATCCGTCACATATATCTCCAAGAGTAATTAGTTCATCATTTTCATAATCAAAATTACTCCTTTGAAGACATTGTATTAGTGCTTTATAAGTACCATGAATATCTCCTATTACATATTTCATTGTTTATTTTTATTATACCATTTTATAAATTTGACAATACAAATAAATGTTGATTCTAATTTCGTTTTTGATTCAGAATAAACTGCTGGAAAGTTTCCATTTAAAAAACAAGTATTATGTTGTATTTCAATTGTTATATCCATATCATTTATTATCGTCTTTTCAATCTTTTCAACAACAGGCATTAACCAATCCCATGAAGAATGATATTGTAGTTTATTTTCATGAAATAACACATTGCTGTTTATTCCATAAACTATCAAATCTGAAAATAAATTTCCAGTATACTTATTTTTTATTAATTTACCACCCATAAATTTAGCAATAAGTTTATTGCCTTCAAGTATTTCTTCTTGTGTCATAACTTTGTAATTTTAGCTTTACATTTATCAATTATATCATTATTATAAAAAGGGTCATATTCTGTTCCTCTTATAAATTCTGCAACTTCTGGAAACATTATTAATAATGCATTAAAAAAACATTGACCTCTTCTCCAACTATTGTTTTTTTTACTTAATACAAAAGAATAATTTTCAACTAATGATATTTCAAGTTTACTTAATTTCATTATTATCCCCCAGTTGTATCTGACAATATATATGTACCATCAGAATTTAAAATTAATTCAAATCCACAAAATAACATTATTACTTCATCGTTAGCAACTTTACATGCATGTGGTGTAAAATGTTTTTGATTTGGATTATATTCGTTTGGTATTATTTCAATTTGGTCTTCAAACCAAGTTTTTAGGTTGTCATATTTTACTTCTTTTTCCATTTATCTTAAAGATTTAATAAATTTATCAGAACAATTTGTATGCGTAGGATATGAAGCGTATTCAGCACAATCTATTGCAAAATAATGTACTTCATGTGGTTGTCCAATTGGGATTGTTTTATTACAATATTCACAATCTTTATCCATTTTTGCTCTTGTTCCAACACTTCTTGTTTCAATAAACCATTCTTTTGTTAAGAAACTATGTTTTTTCATTTTATTAAATTATTAATTTCTTCTTCTGTCATTCCATCTCGTCTTTGTCTAACAAGACATTGTTTTGTTATAAGTTCTTTTACCCTTTGATAACTTATAGGATAATAATTATGCGCATCTACACCTACATCAAGAGTTCTTGGATTAAACTGTGGGTCGTAATTATAAGGCTTGGAATGTATATGCCCAAACAAATTCCAACTACCATTGCCACTACCAGCCCAAGAGTTCATTGGATAATGGCATAAAAATAGTCTTTGTTCTTTGTCATCCATTTCATCATCTAATACTCTTAAATCAAGAATATCATTAACAGAAAAGAATAGTTCCCTTACTACTGGGCGATTTATCTTATTCTGATAATCATGGTTTCCTAATATTAGGTGTTTTTTACCATTCATTTTAGATAAAATGGTTTGTATTTTTTCAACACTTGACACCATTCCAAAATCACCTAAAATAAAAGTTTCTCCATCTTCTGGAACTACTTCATTAAAGTTTGATATTAATACTTCATACATTTCTTGTGAAGAGCTAAAAGGTCTTTCACAAAAATCAATTATATTTCCATGAAAAAAATGCAAATCGCTTGTAAAGAATGAATTAGTACTTTGTATTTTCATTTTATAGTTTTTGTGGGGGAGATATTTCACTCCCCCATATTATTACGTTATTGTTTGTGGTAATAGCTCCTTAGTGATATCTGGCTTATCATACACCTCTGCTTCTGGACCTATATCGTCATTAAGCAGTTGCGCTAATTGGTCTCTATGTTTTTGTTCTGGATACAAAATAACTGCTAAGTTCTTTATATTATCCATATTTTCATGAGACATCAGTATCAATTCCTTGGCTGAACTTGAAAGTTTTGAATATTTACCTTTGATAAAATTATCAAAATCATCAATTCTATTCTCTGGTATATCAAAATCAAATATAACAAATTCATTAGAAGGTCTTAAGTTACTAAACCAACTATGTTCTTTTAGTTTATTAGAAATTTCTTCATATTGCTTATCTTCTTTTTTTTCAACTAGTACTATATGAATCATTTTTTCTGGTTCTATTGAGATATAACAATCGTGAAACATTCCATCATAAAAGCTGTTGGCAAAGCCAAGCCAGCTTCTTACAAATGTTGACGCTTTTGTCATAAATATTCTACTCCTTCATTAGTGTAATATTCTTGTGGAAAATCCCATCCATTTTCATAGTGAAAGACATATCTATTAATAAGGTCTTTATATTCCAACATTCCTTGTTCAATATGAACTTGATTAACGTTAAATACTCTTACTTCATATAATGTATTTGTCTGTGCTACTATAACGTTCCATTCTGGCGTTACTTCTTTCAATGGAATGTCTGGATACATAGTTTCAAATATCTTCCCAGCAGCAATGGTATATATTGCCAGTTGTCTAGCGGTATGATATTCACTAAATGCTTCTCGGTATTTAGATAGTGGTTTTGACGTTGTCTTTAACTCATTGATAACCATTTTTCTATTCTTTGGGTCAAAGATAATATGGTCAACAAAACCATGAATCCACAAATCTTTTCCATCGTGAAGTTTTCTTCCCTTGAGCATAAACTCTTTTTCGGTGAGTACATCACAATCTTTATGATTATCCATATATTCAAACAACTTCTTAGCACCTTTATGTACAAGAATATTATCTGCGATACTAGTTATTCTTTCAAAGTCATCAAAAGATATAATCTTCTTACCTTCCGAATCACTGATAGAATCTATGTATGGCTTTAAAGTCATAATAAGTTTTTCAGCCTCCGACTTTATAGTATCACTAGTTTTTGATTTGATACTATAAGAAGCCTTATAAGCTTCAACTATATCTCCATTGTTGTTTCTATATTCTGCACAAAACTTATGTTGTTGTGCATTAGCAGGCATAATAGCCTTTAGAACATAGTATTCCTTTGGAAAGTCATCTCGTCTTAATATATAGCAATGTAATGCCTTGCCAAAGTCCATAAATTGTGACTCTGGCTTTGGTAGGTCGCCATTAGACATTGCCCTAAAATATGCTGGAGATTCTTCCAACCAAGTTAAAGAAGAAAAACTTACCTTAATGCTATCTTCGCTTATTTCAATCTGGTCGCTCAAGTTGCTCTAATGCTTTAAAGTAAATATCTTCTCTTTCTAATAATCTTTTCGCTCTTGTATATAGGTTGCGCTTACCTTCTTCACCCTTTTCCAAACATTCGATAATATCTATGTTTGTTATTTTTTCATCGCTCATACAATTAAGGGCATTAATCAATTGCTCATCGCCATCCATCGCCATCTTATGATATTCGACACATGCTGGATAAGTCTGTATGAGTTGTTCTATAAATTCCTTTGAGAACTTTATCATAGTTTATATAGTTTAATAATCATTTGGCTATCATCGTGATTTTCAATAGGATAAAATGTTGTTACCATTTGTCTTACATAATTAAGATTATCATCTTTAATTATTGAGATATAGTTTTCTTTGTCTGATGAAAACTTTCCATTTTCATCTTTTACAAACTCTATGTTCCCCGCTAACGCATCGTGTAAACACTTTCTGTAGATATGTTCAAAATTGTCTATATCGGCAGATGACTGTATAACATCATATATATCTATTGAAATACCAATAGGATAGTCTTTGTCGTCAAGTACTTGACATTCTTTAATTGCATCATAGAAAAACTTTTTTAGTTCTTTGGATATTTTGCTTCGTAAATGATGATTCATTCCAACCCAGATATCTTGACCAGATATCTTGATAGTTCTTTCTTTACCTGCGGTTCTTATATTTTTAATAACTGGTATATGAGTAGTTATGTCTATCAATACACCATTTTTGTTAAAATCATATTTCTCCGTCTGGTACTTCTTCGGAATCGAGGCACAACCTTTTAGATAGTGTTTCGACTTCCTTTTCTTTGATAAGGTAATTCTGTTTATGAAGTTCCTTATTCTTATTTCTCGCAGTATAGATTCTTCCGTCATCTAAATCGTCTTCTGAAAACAATGGATTATAAAGCCTTCTTACACTTGCTTCAGTGGCTTCAGGATTTTCTTTGAATACTTGTTCAAAAAAGTGGTTAAAATTTGACATTCCATTTTGAACTTTTATCATAGTTTTTTCATTTTCAAAACAAATACGAACAATATACCTTTCGTTCTCTTTCATTTATTTAATAAATTATTAATTAGTTGCTTAGCTTCTGCAACACTGTATTTTAATATAAAATCACTAATATCTTTTACATTATACTTGTCTGGTATTAAAATCATATCTATCTGATACTCATCAGATATCATCTTACTTCTTTCAATTCCAGTTTTGTCATTGTCATAAAATACTACTACGTGTTTAAATCTCTTTAACATACTGTCGTGGAGTTCTCTTGGGTACATATTAGTTTCACCGTGAAGTGAAAATGCATTATATCCAAGTTCTCTTAAACACATAACATCTTTCATAGACTTTGTAAGTATTACTATATCTCCAACCCAATCTAACATATCGAATCCTTCTACACAGTTTGGAGTTATATTACACATCCATTTAGACTTTTTCTCGGCAAATGGCTTATAAATCTTATACAATATATTATTATTGCATTTGAATATATAAGCATATGTTGGGTTAGAATTTGAATATGTTGATATTAGTTTATTGTTTAGCCATACATACTTACAAGATTTGACATTATATTTATTTAACGTAGACAAGCTTATTCCATATAAGTTCCAATACTTATAGTCTGTTATTGTGAATATCTGTGGTAATATAAATATTTCAGAATATTCTTTGTTATCATCATTTTCTACTATCTGCTTGAACGTCAATGGTATTTCTACTCTTGTATCTGTTAAATTTAAATTAAGTTTTTCGTTAATAATATATAATGCCTCATTGAAAGAACACGCATATAGACTTTGGACAAAATTAAAAGCATCACCATGTTTACCATTTCCCCAGTCTCTAAATATTATTTTATTAGCGACTTTTTTAAATGTAAAGGAAGGAGACCTTTCTTCACGAAATGGACTTAATATGGGTTGCTTAAACTTTATCTTATCACCCAGAAACGCTTCAATAATATCTTGTTCAGTTACTAATGACAGTACTTTTTCTTTTGTTAATCCTGGTGTATAATCAAATGTAAGCATATCGGCTGAGGGGGAAGTTGCTCCCCCTCAATTATTTAGTTATTAAAATGGTAATCCGTCTTTTTTATCTTCTTCCTTTTTAACATCGTTGCTCATAAATGATGGCAGATTTACTTCTGCTGCTGGCGATATAGGAAGCCTCTTATAATCATAATGGTCAGTTTCTTTGAAAAGCAACTTGCTTTCATTCTGCGCCACATGAATGTTTTCTGCGAAATTTGGAAATCCAATTCCAACTTTTACTTGGACTTTTCCTTCTTTGTCAATATATTCTTCTCCAACAAATTTCTGACGATAAGGTTTACCAATACAAATATTAATCATTGACTCCAATAATTCAAGTTTGTTGTTACCTTTGATTTTTGCTTTATCAGTGTCTGTAAGATTACAGTTGTTGGCAATATGCTTGACGTTGCCTAATGAGATATCTAAAGCTGTTTTAGTTTTACCTGGCTTTAGGTCGTCATTGACATAAAATTTAATGTTAGCTTCTCGTGTAGCCTCAATATTAGTATACTTTACGAGAACATATTTTGATTTTGTTACATCTTCTGGTGTTTTTAGTTCTGCTCCAAGAATTATTACTTCGTGAATTCCAGGGTTGAGTGTAGGTTTAAAAGTTGATTGTGCTTCTTCGATGTCGTTAAATGTAAACATAGGTTATTCCGATTTTTGATAAGTTTCTATTTTATTAATTATTTTTGCATAGTCGTTGTCTTCGTATAAATCAAGACAGCCTTCAGGAGACTTTGCAATCCTTACTCCGTCTGTGTTTGTTAGAAATCTGTATTCCATTTTTCCGTCTGCACCCATAACTGGGTCGGTATGTAATACATATGTGAAATAGCTTGGAACTTTTATAGAGTTCTCAAGTAATTTTCCCGGGCTCTGTAGCGTTATTATCTGATTACCCTGAACATCTGTTGATGTTGTAGTATGTCCTATTACAATAAGCCACAAGTCCTCTCTAAGGTTATTAGAGACTTTAATTAAGGCATTATAAGTATCTACAGCTAAATCTGTCCACTTGTCATATGACTTAAGTTTTGCGTCTCTCATTACTCTTTCTGAAAAATAATGTGTTATCGACTTGTTATCTTATTGGCTCTTTATCCAATAATTCTGCAATTTATCTGTATTATATTGCAGTCCAGACTATCTCATACTTGTTTTCACAAGTTCTATATTTCGTGCCAGAGTTGCTTCTGTTTAGCTATCTGGTAGTCGTTGAACCTTTAAGATTCTTTATTTACAGGAATCTTACTTGGTAACTGATTGCCACTAATTACAGCGTGGTGTTCCAGTTTTAAATAGATTTAACGAGGACCTATTTTATATTTTACTGACCCTATTGGATATTTGGAAAGAATTTCTTGAACAATGTGATTAGAACGACTATTTATATAAACCAGCGTATATTTTGCCTTGTGCTTATGTAATACACTGTCTATATTAAATTTGTCTTTTAATATTTTACAATATAAAAGTTGTTCGTCTCTTGTAAAATTGCATAAATATAGACGAAAAGTTATTCTATTTCTACATCTATCACAATTTCCATCATCGTAGAATGTTATTGCAAATGCCAATTCATTATAAAATTCATACATGTATTCATAAGATGGCATAATTCTTTTCCCATCTTTATAGAATATTTCATGCAAATCCTTCATAATGCCTAAATTCATTGAATGCGCCTTATAAACATAATCATGTATAATGTTGTAATGATTCATTATTCCTTTCATTTTTTCATACTTATACATAAAGTATTCTTTTTGTTGATAAGTGTGGCATAATTGATAGGCTGGGTATCTGCTTAATTTTGTTTTATAAAAGATACTTCCATCTCCAATTAGTCCACCAATGAGAATACTTCTTTGTTCATCAGTCATTGTGACTTGTCTATAAATATCATTCTTCTTCAATTTGTTTTCTTGTCTCCATCTCCAAATTGTTTGATAATGAATATTCAGTTCTTTTGATATTTGCATATCATTCATTCCTTTAGTCCAAAGCTCTTTCGCTTTTTCTCTCCAATTTAATTCCATAATTACTCATTTTAGTTTGTATTATACAAAGATACGAAAAAAAGTGAGTAAAAGCAAGTAAAATCTTATTTATTTTTTAATCCTCGATTATAATGCACTTGACGTGTGGCATCTTGCCGTTTACACCTTCAATAACCTTTTTTACTCCTTCAAAATTTTCTATTTTAAAGAAGTTTTGTTTTTCTGCGCTAAATTTTGCAGAACCGCCTTTAAAAGGAAGTTCTTTGTTGTTTGGTGATACTATGACCGTTTCTTTTGGGTCTAGGTTTAATGCTGCCCTGGTTTTACCAGTCCCTGGTTCACCGATAATTAGTAATGATTTACCCATTAATGTACTTTAATTATTTGTTCGTAGTGTTGTGAAGTCATCTCTTCTGACTTCGGTAGTTCGAAGAATGTTCCAGTCTGTCCTATAAATCCCATACCAAGAATCTGTTCTGCATCTCCGTCTCTGTTTTTGAGCACTGATAGGCTTCTAAATTTGTTTCTTAGTAGTCCAGTATTATAACCATAAAAGCTTTTTATATCATATCTGGAAGGATTAAACACCGCTAATACTATATCAGCATCTTCTTCTGGATTCTGAGAATCCTTGAAGTCTGATAATTGAGGTTCTACCCTATTAGCTGAAAATCTTTCCGAGCTTGACATACTCCTATTTAGTTGTTGTATAAGAACAGGACTATATTGACATTTGTTTCTTAATATTATACAGTATTCAGACATTTTGTCTATATTCTGTTTTTTATTATATCCACGTTCCATTCGCATAAGTCCTATATGGTCTACAACAACAAGAGTTATCTTGTTTGGATTTGTAGGTTTATATTCTGAAGGAACAAATTCCCCTTCTGAATTTCTAGAGTTGGTCCACACTCCATTGTTTTTTGAATAGTTTAGAACATTCATCCATATTCCAGTAGGATTTTCTGTTCTGTCGAAAAATGTAACATATTCTTCTAGCTTATAGAAATAATCACATTCAGCAAGAACTTGTTTATATACTTCATCACTAATCCTATGTTTTCCTTTTGAGAGAACATAGTTAATGTCTATAAGTATTTTATACTTATGAAATATTCTTCTTGCTATTGCCTTTGCAATCTTTCTAACCTTATCTAATTCTAGAGAAAAGTATAACACATGAAAGTCAACTTTCTTTTCGTTAAGTTGAACGTATTCATATGGATTGTAGACAAATAATTCATCTACTATTGAACTCTTCCCAGTTCCAAGTTCTCCACCAACCAGATAATATGTTCCTTGTTGTATACCAGGAATAACATTTCTAAGCCTTTCAAAGCCCATAGGTATTCCCTCGTTGAGTCCTAGTCTCCCGTCATCAATTTTTTGTTTTACATCATCAAATATCATATTTGTTGTACAAATTCGTTATTATATTCCTCCGTATTATCTAATATTGCCTCGCATTCTCCCGCTAGCATTGACATCCCATCCTTCTCTATAAAATATGGCGCTATTTTCATATACTGATAACCTTTTCTTTGACAACTGTCTATATAATTTGATGTAGCCTTCATAATGATTTCGGGCGTAAATTCTGGATGCCTTATAAGAAACTTTTGTAACTTTTTCTTACATCCAGATAGGTCTGATTTAATGTAGTATCCACCAGACTTTATTCCTTTTGGAAACATATTAAACCATTCATCTGTCCAGTCTTCTTTTACTGGCTTGGTCTTGTTTTCTACAAAGATACGAAATTTTTCCGTAATTTGCAAGTTTTCAAACGTAATTTTTTGATTATTTTCAATTTTTATCCATCCATTGCTTTGTAGTTCTGTTAATTCTTTAGTTTCAAAACCTCCATGAGCTTGAATATAATCCATAAGAACGTCTTTTCTATTCTGATATACGGTATAGCATATCAAAAATTGATTCACATTCATATTGACTTTATTCAGCTCATTGAGGTCTAATTCAATAATCATTTATAATGTTTAATTAGTTATGATTTTGCACTCTGCTTATTACTTGTTGTGCTTTTTATTTTACATCGATGTCCACTTTTATATACGCAGACCCTTGCCCCTATTCCCATAAGACCTTTTTTAAGTTTTCTCTTGGGACAATCTAGAATCCCAGAGGAGCAATCGCAGTAAGTTGTTATTTTAACCTTGTTCAAGATATTTCTCCTGTTTTATAATATTCGACAATTAATGATTTAATATAATCCATCTCTACGTCTAATAGAAATTGAGTTATAATCATTTGTGCTATGAAATCACCACTATACATTTCTCCGTATATATCACAATACAGAGGCAGTATTCTGGCTAATAGCTCGTGATTGCTTTCACCATTTTGTTCGCCTGATGATTCAGCAGAAACTTCAACGGCTTCGTCTATATCATCACTTCTTCTAACTTCGTTATCCACTTTACGTATTTTTGATTAATAGTTTTAGTTCTTGATGCTACCCATTTAATATCTTGAGTTCCGAGAATATATAGATTAAAGAACAATGCTAATTTATCATCTTGTTTTCTAGATATCCTACCTTGTCTTTGAACCATATCCAGCCACTTACTATTACCAGAAGCACATATTGCTAATGAACATTCTGGTACATTAAATCCTGCATTTAAAGCTTTTACAGCACTGATAACACGTATCTTATTACTTTGTATCTCAAATGCTAGTAGTGACTTCTTGCGCTCTGGTTTTGACATTCTGGAATGAAATAATACACATTCATCTGGAATCTCATCATATAATTTTTTGGCAAAACTGATAGCCTCAGAAAAGACTAAAGCCTTTTTCTCTGGAAACTTTTTTAATATCTCCATAGTAGCTTCTATCTTTTCTGGACAATCATATAGAAATGATTTACGCTTGTTCATCATAACCCAATACATTGTTGCTTTATGAAACAACGCATTCTGTTCTTCAGTTCGCTCTTCTTTTGGAATTGGTCTTATGTTTTTTAATACATAACTCGAAGTTCCAAAAGCTCTCAATGGACCACCAAGACTTGATTCATATTTATTATATAACTGCATAATATCGTCATACTTATTTTGAGATTTCTCTGAAAGTTGGATTCCATAATTAAAAATAAAATATGGTGCAACAATTTCTAATTCTCTTGCTCGATTCATATCGGTTGTATGTAATATTGGTGCAATATCATTGATAAACAGTTTCTTGTCTTGGTCGTCTATTGTAGCAGTAAAACAAATCAGTTTATTAATTTTGTTATTCAGATAAAACATTTTATATTCTGGACTTATGGTAGTATGAACTTCGTCAACCACTGCATTAAACTCTTGTCCAGTAATCTTATATGCTGTCTGAATACAAATAATTTGAACTTTTGATAAATATTGAGAGTAGCCCCATTTGATAAACTCTAGAACCCATTCGTTGTCTCTTAGATTTTCAGTAGGAGTGATTACCAACCATTTTTCATTTGGATTAGAAATAAGGTTTTCTACAATCAAATCTACTCCTATCTTAGTCTTCCCAACTCCAGTAGCACCAATATACGTTCCACGATAATTGTTGTTCCTGATTTTGGATTTGACAATTTCTTGTTCTATTGTTTTATTATCATCTGGCATAATTAATCAACAGTTTTATTATCATTGGCATATGTCATAGTGTAATTATAAAATAATTCTATAGGATTTACTCATCGTTTTATCATCATTGGCATATGCCATAGTGTAATTATAAAATAATTCTATAGGATTTACCCATCGTTTTATTCCATGTTTTTTATTTTCTATCAGAATACCTGTTTTATAAAGTTTTAATACCATATATATCTTGTTTTCTTCTGAATGATTTAAAAACGTCTCAATAGTTCTTGATATAACCTTAAGTTTACTTAATACCGACTCATCTCCAAATGCTTTTATCACTGATAAAAAGTGATTTTCAGCAAATTCGAATCTAGGTCTAGATAAAGATACGTTTAACATTATACCACGTTGACTCAAAGTAGTTGCATATCCGTGACTTATACCTTGATGAAACACACCCAGTTTACCATCTGAATTTATGGTAAAAGTACCATATTTCCTTTTCATATGAATTGGATAGATTGAAACATCTTTTGTGGGCATGTCACTGGTCGTTGTGTTTCCTTCGACAAAATCAGTGCTTTTCTTCCAACTTCTATCAGCAAAGCCTTGTATAGGTTTTATTGGAGCTCTGTCAGAGCTTACAATACCGCCACAAATTCTTTTACTTGGACCAAACACATCTTCATTGTCATAATCCTTGTCATAATTTAGCTCACCATCAAAATTCATAGTGATTACGTTACTATAAGTTTTATAACTTGTGTTAGAATACAACAACCCGTTATCCTGAATAAACTTGCTAAGTCCAAAAACATAAGCACTTCTATTTGGGAATAAGGCAATCATTTTGTTGTTTTGAAAAATCTCACTATACATCTCTTCAAGATATGCTGGTGCATTAACAAATATGTCATACACACCATTCTTTGATAAAAAATCAAAGGCTAGGTGTGCACTATCACAAAAGTTATCCTGTTTGTCAAACTCTCTTATAATACCATTGTGGGCTATTACTGGAATTGGAACGCTATTACAAACAGTATCGTGTAGAGATGGCGAAGAGGAGATATAAAATGGATGACAATTTTTATTATCATTACTACCAGAAGTTCCACGTCTTGCATGAAACAATAATTCGTCATTCTCAGAAATATGATAAGCTTCAAGGTCTGCCATAAGAAGATTTGGATACCAATATCCTTTTTTCATAATGATATTATTGGTATTATTTTTCTTAACAGCAAAGCCAGAGCCATCTTGATTAACACGCATACAACTCTTTATTATATCGTGGAAATTTCTTGGTAATGGAACGCCTTTTGGTTTAAGAACCGCTATACACATCTTTTACTATCTCCTTTTTAGTTAACTTTTTGTTTACATTATTAGCAATTACATATTCTCTTCCCTCAGAAGCATCATCAAAATCAGCAAATGTTTGCTTTCTTTTTTCAATGTATGCTATAAGATTTTTATGACCCTTTGGATAGGTCTTGGTTATAATATCAGCAAGGGTAATACCAGGCCTAATAAGACTTTTATAGTTTTCTACAAAGTTTACTATGCCCATTGTAATGAGAATCCAGTTTTCTATTTTGCGATAGTTCATTGTCGCAGAGTGACTCCTTATCTCAATTGTGTAGCTCTTATTACCTCTGATATTATACATTGCTGGAACAAAGTTTAGCCACCAATATCTTGGAGTGTCTCTTTTATATCCACAACAATGTCCTAGTGGATGGTCTTTATCTTTAGAGATTTTATAATCTTCTGGATTATCTCTAACATTAATAACCTTCCTTATCTGTTCAAATGCATTGATAATTGATATGTCATAACTTGCGTTATGCGGAGGAGCTGATATTGGTATCTTAGTCATTTTATTGCAATATTCACTTTTTGACCTAGACTTAGGCATAATAGAGAAAATTTCTTTTTCAATATATAAACCTAAAAGATACATATAAACAATGAATTCTTGAGTAAAATCTACAGAACCAATATGCACATGGACAGAACATAGTTTGTTGATAGCACATCTCTTTGAAATCTCGTTGACTATGTCATTGAGATGAATTAATCCAGCATCACCAGTTAAAACACCTGTTACATATTCACCACCATGAGCCTTACCATCTTCCAATCTCAACGAACCATCAAATACTGATTTAATATTTAGATTTTCTCTAATATAATACGGAATAACTCCCATAATAGTTTCTACTTCTACCTCTAGTTTTCTCTAGCCGGACTATCCCTTCATCTTTCTATTTTACTAGTTAAGATGCACCTATTATAGTCTCTGCACGTCACTCTATACTTTAAAAATTACCCATAGGGTGTAGAGTTTTCGCTCAGGGTTCTTCATGCTAATTCCCTGAATTTAAGGTGTTTCATCAAATTATTTCTAATTTGCGTGGCGTTATAATACTTTCTTTGCAAGAAAGTATTAGCATTATTATATAAAAAATCAATAATTTTTTTAACTTCTGAATTTTTATTTACTTGAATATCGTATAATACCTTTTTATTATTTCTTAAATAAACGTGGTTTTCAATATTATTTTCTTGTAATAAATCAGAAATTTGTTTAACAAAATCTTTTGAAGCAGAAAATATTCTTACACAATTTCTTTTTCCACAGTAAATACTTCCATCACCATCTATTAATCCTCTTAAGAAATGATTTGTAATTGGAAAGTTTACTTTTATAGAAAAGGATTTATTGTTAGTTATTCCCAGTTCGCGTAGAAATTCAACTATTTTTTTGTTTCTAAATGCTACCCTACAGTATGGATATTCTTTTCCGAATTTTTTATAAATACCATATATAATATTTACATTACCTAGAAACTCTTTAAATTTAATTAATATTTTTTCGTCATCTTTTTTAAGAGACAATGCAATTCTATCGCCAAATATACTTCCATCTGCTGATAAAAAACCTAGCCAATATTGCACGTCTTGATTGGATAAATCTTTGAATACATTATCTCTTACGACCTGAGAACGATTACTATCTTTATTTCTAAACTTTTTTGTTAAATTGTATACTGTACATTTGCAAACATTAAATTTATTTGCTATATCTTGTACTGTATATTTTGAATTATTGTACAAATCGATGATTTGTAACTTAACTTCATTGTTCATATCTGTATTTTTCTAATACAAAGATACAACATTTTTATTTAAAAGTCAAGCTTTTTTATAGATTTATTTTATTTACCAAAAGTATACCTCTTTCCTTCTGTTTTGTAGAAGGTTTGAGATTCCATACCATACTTGATTTTTTCTGCTTTTGACATATCCTTCCTGAACTTATATGGATAGTCAAATTTTTCAAAGTCACGAAGGTTTTTCTTGTCACTAGAAGAACTTGAAACCATATCTGGAGATACCAACTTACCCTGAGCATAATCATCTACAAAGCCTAGTTCTAATGCAGCTTTGTAGTCTTTAATAAAGACAGCTCTTCTGGGATTTGCATTACAAATCTCTACTATCTTATTAGCAGTAGTAACATGATGCCAAGGAATAGATTCTAAAGAAATGAAAAGGTTTGCATTAATTGATGGTGCAATGGAATATACATAAGAAATTTTATTATCCTTGTATCCAGTAATAATTGGATTAGAATATTCTATTCCTACGATTTCTCCATTTTCGTCTTTTACTACGCACTCCTTTGGAATATACCCTATACCAAATACACGTTTGAATGTATTAGACGCTTCTACACAATCTTCTATATTATACGTTTTATCGTAATATGTAGTTTTTGCCGAAATTGCTTTTTTTCTTAAACTAGCTTCTACTGATGATACTTTAGTTTTTTTTACTGCCATATACTAGTTTTTTTTTCTTGTTAAATAACCTTTTTGCATAAGATATTCCTCTTTGATAATCTTTTCAAATTTAAAGACGAAATCTTTTACTTTTTTTACATGGTCTTCTACTGATAGTAAGAATCCACCAGTTTCAGAATCAATAAATAACTGTACTGCATCTTCCGTCATACCATCGATGTTAACATTCACACAGTCGCTTTGTTCATCTGATAGAGTATTGACTTCTTCAGCTAAAACCTCCAAATCATCATATAAATCTCCTAATTGTATCCACATCTCGCTTATTGTACTTCTTTCTGCTTGATATACATCGAAAGGTTTATATTCTTTTTCTTTGGATTTTTTATTTGAAGAAGTATCAATGGATTTATCTTCTGGAGTATCAGCATCTATATCTGCGCTTACGTCATCTTCTTCTCTGTCATTGACACTCGTACTTGTATTAGTAGTATTTACAACGTTAAAAGCTTTATTTATAGCATCTATAACGGATTCGTTATTTTCTAACGCTATTTTCATTCTTTTAACAATACTTACTTGTTCAGCTACATCTTTTATGACATCTACTTTTGCCAATGCGCTTATTATGGCTTCATTAGCTTTTTCATCTACGTCAATATTCTTGAATTCTTTCTTAGGTATAACTGGATTTATTACGGTGACTGATGTATTTTTATTCTTTGTACTTGCTTCTCCAACACCAATAGACTTAGCGTATTTCTTAATTTCTTTTGGAGTTTTATCGCCAAGTTGTTTAATTAATACTTCTAATTCGTGTTTTGTTATAAGTCTAAAGGCGTCAACAGACCATTCCCAGCAAGTGCTTTTCTTCTTGGATTTTGGATACACGGTATAATAACAAAGCTTATCAGAATCGCCATTAACACCTTCCTTATAATCATATACATAGACAAGGTCTTCGGTCTTAGTACCATGTTTCCCATCACGGATAGCAACAGCTATAACGCCCTCTTGTTTTACTGGCGTACAAATCATAACATCGTCAAGATTATACATAGTAGTCATCATATTGTCTAATCCGTTAGTACTGTCAAACTCACAAGATATGTCCAATTGTGCATATATGCTAGAACCACGAATATTAGAAGAAAGTTTATAATAACCCCCAACTTTCACCCTTTCACGCTGTACAGCAGTAATATCCTTAGTAATGATTTTTACATAAGTACCAGTACGGGCTATAATATGATTATAATCCTTGTTATCTCTACTGTAATCATCACAATAACCATTAGTAAGGTGATTATTAAGGGTGGTGTTGTTGGAATTATAAACCGTAACAGTCTTAGGAATAATCTGTTCATCAGGCATACTCCTTGTATTGATAATCTTCCCATCAACAATATTGTAAAGACATTTGGTTTTAAATTCCTCAACATTAGTACAACCAATAAATTCAAGAGATTCTTTTATAGAAGAGATATATAGTCCTTCTTCGCATCTTCCTCTCCATAATGGTCTTTCGTCATTTTTTCTGAAACAGAAAAGTGGTTTTTCTTCCGATTCAGATTCAACAGTATATATGATACTTGCAGCACCTTTGATTCTTTTCAAAACGTTTTTATCTACCGCAATCATGGCAAATAATGCTTGAGAATCAGTATCATAATCCACACTTTTAACATCATAGTCACTGCATATTTGCCAGTGATTTGTTAAAGTGCCATTATGAGCACCAATAACAATCTCTCCATTATGTTCTGCTTTGAATGGATGACAATGAGCTTCTTTTTTATGTTGTGTATATGTAGACTTTCTTGTATGTCCAATAAAAAGCTTTTCTGGAACTATATTCCATTTGATAATTTCTGAATATACTTCCTCACTGCTTTTGGTTATAATACCACAATTATACATTCCACAACCTTCTAATCCCCTTGAAGCATTATAAAGAAATAAACTCTTTATCTTTGCTGGGTCAAAGTTATTTTCTCCTGAAAAACCTATTAAGCCACAAAATAAAGTATTACTCTTTTTTAATATTAGCGACATTATTGCATTATATAGTATAATGCAAAATATTATAGTTATAAACACACCACCTCCAGCTTATCATTCATTACACCTTCTTCGTTAATCATATTAAATACTTTCTGCGCATTGCCATTGGTTAGTATAGTACCTTCCTCTACAAGTGAAAAATGTAATGGATTGTGTTCGAAGAATACTTCTAATTTTGTTTCTTTATGAATTATTTTTTCTTTTTTTACAGTCATTTTACGTTTTTTTTAATGCATTAATAATTTGCTGGCATTTACTGTTTGACTCCATAACTCAGTTGTGGCTTTAATTATACTCTTAGCCATTCCTTCATTACCAGTGTTAATACAATATTGCACTTTTTCATAGTCTTTTGGATTTGAACGATATCCTTTATTAAATAAATCTATGGCTAGCATTACACTGTCAAAAATCCATTTCATCGTCGCATCGTCTTTAATCCAAAAACTTGAAAGTGTTCTGTATTCAACCACATGGTTTTATTCCATGTAGACTATCCCTTTATCCTTTCTTTGTGAGATTAGGATAGAACCATTATAGTCGTTGCTGCTTCCATTATATTTAATATCAATAAATAATTAATCCACATTTTTTCTATTAATTATTCTCCATTAAATCACTGGCTTGCTTCAGGATTCCCAACGCTGGTTCCCTGAGTTTAGGTTCTTGTCTCAAATAATTTCTTATTTGTGTGGCATTATAATGTTTCCTTTCTAAGAAAACATTAGCGTCTTGATATAATTTTTCAATAAATAATATTAAATTTTCTTTTTTTGAGGAAATTCTAATATAAAATATTTTTCTTTTAACTTTATTGTAAACTGAAAACATAATTCCCTCTGATTCTAAAAAACATATTACTTTTTTGATAAATTTTTCACTACAAGATATAAGAGATACTTCTCTTCTTGATGAATTAGATATATATCCATCTCCATCAAAATATCCACGTAAAAAATTCCAAGTAATATTAAAATTAGGGTCAAAATCAAATGTTTTATTTTTACAAAACCCACACGAAATAAAAAGTTAAAAAGCAAGAAAAATTATCAATTTTTTTCTTTTACCATATGGCTTAGGTCTAAAAGCACCAGCTTTACCATATAAGATACGTCTCTGTTTGTCTTTGTCAATCAATACAGATGGTACTCCAAGTGTTAAGTCCAAAAGTTTAAGAAGTTCGGTATTTATTTCCATATCTGGACTTTCATACCCAATATGTATATGTCCACCGATACTTCTTAAACAAGGATTCATTTTTATATTTGGCTTATCATTCTTTTCTAATGTATAAGCATTATAATCTGGCTCACAACCAAATTGACAAGCAGCCTCAGTATTCAGCTGGTCTTTATCAAATATAGCACTCGGAGTAAGACAATATGATAAACTACTTGGCAATATCTTTTTCATCTCTGAGAGAGAAAAATTTATTTCTTTGGCAAATTCATCAGCAGTTCTTACTGGCGGTATGTTAAATTCAGCCGTAACATTGTCTTCTTGTGCAGCGTGTCCACGTTCAGACAAATATCTTGGGTCATCTTTTGAACCACCTATAAGTCCTACAGAGGAGATATATTTCTTATTTTCATTGATAAGAAATACTTCTATATCTGCACCTATGGTTACATTTTCAATCTTATCGCTCATACAAAAGGTTTTTAATTATATATTTTGCAATAATACAATCTAGCTCTTCCAACTTGTTAATATATAGGCTCTTTATCCTATATTTCTAATACTTTATCATCGTATTAGTTCAGACTATATCTTTAACTCTATAAGAGTTAATGGTTTTTCGTGGATATATTATATTCTAAAATAATTTTATATATTATTTTAGTTTCAATATCTAGTCGTTGCACCTACTATAACCATTTAGATTATAGCT
>Ga0116171_10000299_pt1 | contig 52906 bp, 48 predicted proteins | sample AD_JPNHW2_MetaG_FD_89798 | JGI IMG/M metagenome (GOLD analysis project Ga0116171, IMG submission 89798) | Active sludge microbial communities of municipal wastewater-treating anaerobic digesters from Japan - AD_JPNHW2_MetaG | ecosystem: Engineered > Bioreactor > Anaerobic > Digestate | place... | reverse complement strand
CCTGTGGCCAAGAAGCCTGTGGCCAAAAAGCCTGCGGCCAAGAAGCCTGCAGCCAGGAAGCCTGTGGCCAAGAAGCCTGTGGCCAAAAAGCCTGCGGCCAAGAAGCCTGCAGCCAGGAAGCCTGCAGCCAAGAAGTAAAAAATTAATTCATCTATCCGTGATAAAACCGCGTTTCTGATAAGGGCGCGGTTTTTTTATTTCAGCACAGTAAACATCAGTGTGTGATTTTACAAAAACAGCTTTTATCAGGTTAAAGATACGATAGAGGAAATGCCGGGAAAAATGATTTTTTTTAGAGCATTTAAAAAAAAGTTTGAATATTATAACACAGTTGTGCTTTTAGACACTAACTGCGCACCTGCAGGAAATTGTGCAATATTATTGAGCATCAGGGAATTCCATGCTGAGGGATAATGTTGAAAGTGATGTTAATTGCAGGGATTAGAGCTGTATTCCGTCAAACACATAAAAAAATGGTAAAAGTTGAGGCCGGTATGAATGAAGCGGTTTTTTTTGATCTTGATAAGACAATTTCTGCTGTTCCTACAGAGAAATACTTTGCTTATCATCTCTTTAAAAAAAATATTATAAGCACAATGGACTTTATAAAGGTAATATGGCAGTGCCTTATGTATGATTTGCATTTTACACGCGATTTCTACGCTGTAAAGAGTAATGTAATCCGCATAGTGATGCGCGACCAGTGTGCTGTTCAGATGAAGGATGTTTACCGTGAATATTTTCACAATTTCCTCAGGGGGATGATATTCCCTCAGATGCTCATGGAGATAAAAAGGCACAGGCTGGAAAACCGCAGGCTGGTGATAATTTCCGCGTCACTGGACTTTATAGTTGAGGAGTTCTGTGCATACCTTGATATTGACCATTTTTATGCTTCGAACCTTGAAATTGTCAATGAAAGGTATACAGGAGAAACGCTCGGAAAGATTTATATGGGCAGAACAAAACATGACGCGGTCAAGGAATACGCAGAAATTCACAATGTTGACCTGTCAAGGAGTTATGCCTACGGTGATTATGCGGAAGATTCCCATATACTCCGCATGGTAGGGTTCCCCGTAGCTGTCAACCCTGACAAAAAGTTGCTTAGCGAGGCGGTTAAATATAACTGGGAAATACAGAACTGTCAGCTTTCAGCATGATGAAGGTTCTGCAGTATGTCCCTGTTTTAGAGATTGATTGTTTCAGTTATGTAAAGATTTAATATTCATGAAATATTGATTTACTCTTTGTTATGTGAAACATTATTCCTCGTCCTCTTCTGTTACACCCCTGTTAAATTAACGACGTATAGTGTATCGTTTTATGTCTGCGGTTGACCATATCAACAGTGCATGAAAAATCATGTTATCATTTATTTAATGGAGGATGATTATGTTAAACGCAGCAGATACCGCGTGGATGTTAATTTCCACGGCAATGGTAATGGTTATGACGCCGACGCTTGCTTTTTTTTACGGCGGTCTTGTGAGGAGAAAAAATGTTCTGTCAATATTGATGCAGTGCATGGTAATACTTTCAGTGATATCTCTGCAGTGGGTTCTGTTCGGTTACAGCCTGGCGTTCGGGCCTGATAAGGGAGGAGTTATAGGCGGACTTGACTGGGTATTCCTGAGAGGCGTTGGATTGGAACCGCTGGAAGGACAGACAATTCCCCACCAGCTGTTTATGAGTTTCCAGATGATGTTTGCAGTTATTACTCCTGCGCTTATTGTGGGAGCATTTGCAGAGAGGATTAAATTTTCGGGATTCCTTCTCTTTACAGTGTTATGGTCAACATTGGTGTATGATCCTATGGCGCACTGGGTATGGGCCCCGGGAGGATGGCTTTTTAATAAGGGGGTTCTGGATTTTGCCGGAGGTACGGTAATCCATATTCTTGCAGGTATTTCGGCACTTGTTTTTTCATTCCTCATCGGCAAAAGAAACGGCAGAGGGTCTAGCCCATCTCCGCATAACCTTCCATTTGCGGTGCTTGGTGCGGGATTCTTATGGTTCGGATGGTTCGGATTTAATGCAGGAAGTGCTCTGGGAATCAAGGGGCAGACTGTTTCTGCTTTCGTTAATACAAACACCGCGGCAGCTGCGGCAGCTCTGACCTGGATGATCATTGACTGGTTTGTGCACAAGAGCCCTACAATGCTGGGAGTAATAACAGGTGTTGTTGCCGGTCTTGTTGCTATCACTCCCGCGGCCGGGTATGTTTCTCCAATGTCATCAATAGCAATTGGTGCAGGAGGCAGCATGCTTGGATTTATCTTCGTAAGCTATATTAAGCCCAGGTTCGGATATGATGATTCACTGGATGTTTTTGGTGTCCATGGAATGGCTGGTATCTGGGGCGCAATAGCGACCGGTATATTCGCATCGAAGGCTATAGGCGGTACGGATGGTCTTATTCACGGTAATGCCGGGCAGGTGGGAGTTCAGGCAATCGGCGTTCTTGTTGCTGTAGTTTTTGCGGCGGCGGGAACATTTGTTCTGTATAAGGTCTGTGATTTTTTTGTAGGAATGAGGGTCGATTCACGTGAAGAAAATATTGGTCTGGATCTTACTCAGCATCACGAAGCAGGCTACACCTTAATGGATTAAATGGAGGATAAGATGAAATATATAATAGCAATAATCAAATCACACAAATTGTATGATGTAAAAAAGGAACTGGAGAACAACGAAATTCACCTGATGACCGTTAGTGACGTCCTTGGATGCGGCAGGCAGAAAGGAACAACCGAGGTCTACAGGGGAGTAACAGAAGTTGATAATCTCCTGAGAAAAACAAAAATAGAAATTGCTGTTAATGATGATTACTTTGAACGTGCAGTAAATGCAATAATGAAGGCTGCCCCGGAAAATGAAATCGGAGACGGCAAGATTTTTATTTTTGACCTTGCGGAATGTATCAGGATAAGGACAGGTGAAAAGGGCGGCGAGGCCATAGGCTGAGGCGCACGGAGGGAGGGGTCAGCGGCCCCTCTCACCCAGATACCTGCAGATTCCCCCTGCGGCCTCGCGTCCCTGACGTATTGCCCAGACCACAAGGGAAGCACCTCGGACAGAATCACCTGCAGAGAAGACGCCATCAACAGAACTCATATAGTTTTCATCAACCCTGACATTACCCGACGCATCCAGTGCCAGGCCCAAATCAGTAACCGGGCCTTTATGCCTTACATGCAGGAAACCGGCAGAGATAAAAACAATGTCAGCCTGAAGTTCTATAACTGATTCGGGGAGTTCCCTCATGAGCTCTTTCCCGTCCGCGTCCTTCTCCCATGCAACGCGGATGGCGGAAATTTTTTTCACCTGTCCGTTCTCACCGTGAAACTTCATCGTTTTCACACACCAGAGCCTGTCGCACCCTTCTTCGTGTGAACTGGATGTTTTTTTAACCCTGGGCCAGAGCGGCCATGGTTCGGCGTCTTCCCTGTGCGAAGGCGGTTCGGGGAGTATCTCGACCTGCGTGATGCCCGCGGCTCCCTGCCTGTTCGCACTACCCACGCAGTCGGAACCTGTATCGCCTCCGCCGATTACCACTACTTTTTTATTTATGGCTACTATAAGTTTATCCTCGGGTATTTCTTCACCTGCAACCCGCCTGTTCTGTTGTTCAAGATACTCCATTGCAAAATGGATTCCCTTAAGCTCGCGGCCTTCTATTGCAATGTCCCTGGGTTCGCGGGCGCCTGTGGCAAGGAGAACAGCATCATAATCTCTGTGCAGTTCTTCAACAGGGATCTCCCTGCCTATCATTGTCCCTGTACGGAACTCGATCCCCTCCTGCTCAAGTATCCTGAGGCGCCGGTCTATTATGCGCTTGTCAAGTTTGAAGTCCGGGATCCCGTAACGGAGGTAACCGCCGATCCTGTCTTCAGCTTCAAATACTGTTACAAGATGTCCGCACCTGTTCAGCATGTCTGCGGATGCAAGCCCTGCGGGCCCGCTTCCGATCACCGCGACTTTTTTACCGGTGCGCACCTGAGGTGGTTCGGGTTTTACAAGGTTAAGCTCAAAGGCTTTTTCTATTACTGCAAGTTCGTTCTGGCGGATGGTTACTGCTTCGTCTGTCAGGGCGAGTACGCATGAAGCTTCGCATGGTGCAGGGCAGACGCGGCCTGTGAATTCGGGAAAGTTGTTTGTTTCACTGAGAAGTTTATATGCGGACTTCCAGTCCTTGCGGAAAATCATGTCCTGCCATTCGGGCATGATGTTGCTTACCGGGCATGCCCAGTGGCAGAAAGGAACGCCGCAGTCCATACACCTCGAAGCCTGGGCTTCCCTGTCCCTGTCGGGCAGAACTGATTCAACCTCCTTGTAATCGTTAACGCGTTCTTCAACAGGCCTGTATCCTGATTCGCGCCTTTTTATATTAATAAAACCCCTGGGATCTCCCATCAGAATGTCTCCTCAAGCTGTTCTTCTTCCCTGATCGTCCTGAGCTTTTCGTCGATCAGTGCATTTTTTATTTCGTTCAGAGCGCGCTTGTATTCAAGCGGCAGTACGCGCACAAATTTTGGCATGAACTCATACCAGCGCAGTATTATATCTTTTGCAAAAGAGCTGTCTGTATAGTGAATATGCTTTTTCAGCATCTCGATAATTAAATCCTGGTCGTCGTAATCGCGAACAGGTGATATTTCAACCATACCTTTGTTGCAGAAGTAGTCAAAGTTTCCATCAAGGTCCAGTACATAAGCAATGCCGCCGCTCATGCCTGCACCGAAATTTCTGCCAACACGGCCCAGCACCACAATCCTTCCGCCTGTCATATACTCGGCGCAGTGGTCACCTGTGCCCTCAACAACTGCGTATGCACCGCTGTTGCGTACGCAGAAACGTTCTCCCGCGATGCCGCGGATATAGGCCTCACCCGAAGTAGCCCCGTACAGTACCGTGTTGCCGGCAATAATATTTTCTTCAGCCTTGAACGATGAATCCTGCGGTGGTAAAAGAATCAGGCGCCCGCCTGAAAGGCCTTTGCCGAAGTAATCGTTAGCGTCACCCGTGAGCCTGAATGTGACACCCTTCGCAAGGAATGCGCCGAAGCTCTGTCCTGCGCTGCCGTTAAACGTACACTGCACAGAATCATCCGGAAGACCAGTCTCCCCGTACTTTTTCGATATTTCGTAAGAAAGCATGGCGCCGACAGAACGGTCAGTGTTGCTGATTGGCATCTCTATGTACACATTGACCTCTTTCCCGCTTTCAAGTGCAGGTTTTACACGCTCAACCAGCCTCCGGTCAGGCACCATGTCGATTTTGTGGACCTGCTGTTTTACGCAGTGCAGGTCTGCGGTTGCCGCCTCTGCCGGTCTGTGCAGTATGTCTGAAGGATCAACGTGCATGGCCTTCCAGTGGTTTATGCTGCGTACCCTGAGCAGGGCAGTGTTGCCTATAAGGTCATCGAATCTGCGCACACCCAGCGAAGCCATTATCTCGCGTATCTCCTGCGCCATGAACCTGAAGTAATTGATAATATACTGTGACTTGCCGCGGAACTTTTTGCGAAGTTCCGGATCCTGTGTTGCCACTCCAACCGGGCATGTGTTCAGGTGACATTTGCGCATCATGACGCATCCGAGAACGATGAGCACACCCGTACCGAAACCGAAATCTTCAGCACCCAGTATCCCCGCTATTACAATGTCGCGGCCGGTCTTCAGCTGCCCGTCAACCTGCAGTTTAACACGGCCCCTAAGGTTGTTCTTCACAAGGGTTTGGTGAGTTTCCGAGAGTCCAATTTCCCATGGCATTCCGGCGTGTTTGATAGAACTGATAGGGCTTGCACCGGTCCCGCCGTCGTAACCGCTTATGAGGATGTTGTCAGCGTGCGCTTTTGCCACACCTGCCGCGATAGTCCCCACGCCTGATTCTGAAACAAGCTTCACGCTTATCCGTGCAGAGGGATTCGCATTCTTCAGATCAAATATAAGCTGCGCAAGGTCCTCAATTGAATATATATCATGGTGAGGCGGCGGCGAAATAAGGGTTACGCCCGGAGTTGCGTGACGTGTCCTGGCAATCATTGAATCAACCTTGTAACCGGGGAGCTGCCCGCCTTCGCCCGGTTTTGCACCCTGTGCCATTTTTATCTGGAGCTCATCCGCGTTCGCAAGATAGTTACTTGTAACACCGAACCTGCCCGAGGCGATCTGCTTGATTGCGCTGCGTGATGATGTTCCGTCAGGAAATGGAGTGAAACGTGCCGGGTCTTCGCCGCCTTCGCCGGAATTGCTGCGACCCTGTATGGAGTTCATGGCGATTGCGATTGCCTCGTGCGCCTCTCTGCTTATTGAGCCGAACGACATTGCGCCCGTGGTGAGGCGTTTCATGATCTGTTCAACTGGTTCGACCTCGTCAACGGGAATAGGGCTTTGCGGATTGAAATCAAAGAGTCCCCTGATAAAATGAGGCTTGCTGTTCCTTAAGTCAACAAGTGATGTAAACTCCCTGTACTTTGTGTAGTCGCCCGAACTTGCAGCCCGTTGCAGAAGAGAAATTGACTCCGGGTCCCATGAATGCTTTTCACCGTATTTCCTGTAGCTGTAGACTCCTTCAGATTCAACAACAGGTGATGGACCGAATCCCCGGTTGTGCTTCATGATCGTTTCAGCTGCAATAACATCAATCCCGATGCCTGATATTCGTGAACTGGTACCGGTAAAGTATTTATCGAGTAATTCCCGTGAAAGCCCGATGCATTCAAACACCTGGGCACCGCGGTAGCTTCTGATCGTTGATGTGCCCATCTTGGAATAAATTTTAAGAAGACCCTTGTCGATGGACTTAATGTAATTATTAATAAGACCGAGTACACCTGTATCTGACCGGGCCTTTCCGTTCATTTCAAGCTCGGTGATTGTGGCGAATGCAACATAAGGGTTGACCGCGTCTGCACCGTAGCCTATGAGCAGTGCAAAGTGCATCACCTCGCGCGCCTCGCCTGTTTCGCATACAATACCGGTCCCGGCCCTTTTTTTGGTCCTGATAAGGTGATGGTGAACGGCTGAGCATGAGAGCAGGGAGGGCACAGGGGCACGTTCCGCACTTACATTTTTATCTGACAGAATGATCACCTGGCAGCCTGTATCAACCGACTCTTCAGCTTCACGGCGTATTCGTTCCACAGCCTCTTCAAGTCCGGGGTTGCCGTATGAAACCGGAAACGTACAGTCTATGGTTGTGCACCTGATGTCAGCATGGCCTCCGTCGCGGAGTTTTTCCAGTTCCTTGTTTGTAAAAACAGGGCGTATGAATTTTATAAGCCTGCAGTGCTCAGGGGTTTCTTCAAGGAGGTTTCTCCTGCGGCCCATGTAGCTTGTATTGCTCATGACAAGCTCCTCCCTGATCGGGTCAATGGGGGGATTCGTAACCTGTGCGAAGACCTGCTTGAAGTAGTTATAAAGCGGCTGGGGCCTGTCCGAGAATACAGCAACGGGAGTATCGGTTCCCATTGACCCCACCGGCTCCTGGCCGTTAACAGCCATCGGCTGGATTATATCGCTGATATCCTCGCGGTTATATCCGAAAGCGATCTGCATGCGGCGCAGCTTTTCAGTCTCGATCACGGTTTCAGCAATACCACGGAATATAATATCATCAAAACTGATCCGGTTCTCCTCGACCCAGCGTTTATAAGGACTCTGGTGAGCGATCCGTTCCTTTACTTCGCTGTCTGGAATTATCCGGCCCTCTTCTGTGTCAACAAGAAGCAGTTTTCCGGGCATGAGCCTCCCCTTGTGCTTTATGTCGCCGGGATTGAAATTCTGCACACCTACCTCTGAGGCCATAACGATCATGTTGTCGTTTGTGACAATATAACGCGAAGGTCTGAGTCCGTTCCTGTCAAGAGTCCCGCCGATAAACCTCCCGTCACAGAAAACCATTGAAGCCGGGCCATCCCATGGCTCCATCATCGTGGAGTGGTATTCATAAAAATATTTCAGGTATTCCGGGATCGGGTTCTTGTTGTTCCATGATTCCGGGATCATCATCATAAGTGAATGGGGAAGCGACCGTCCTGCTGCAACAAGCATCTCCAGTGCATTATCAAATGAGGCCGAATCGCTCTTGCCCGGTTCAATCACAGGGAGAACCTTCTCAATATCGCTGCCAAGAAGCGCGGATTTAAAATCAGCCTCCCTTGCCTCCATCCAGAACCTGTTTCCCTTTATTGTATTGATTTCGCCGTTATGCGCCATCAGCCTGAACGGCTGGGCCAGGTCCCATGAAGGGAAAGTGTTTGTGCTGAACCTTGAGTGCACAAGGGCCATTGCGCTTTCCATTCTTTCGTCGCGAAGGTCAGAGTAATAATTCCTCACCTGCCCCGGCATAAGCATACCCTTGTAAACAATAGTCCTTGAAGAGAGTGTGACTATGTAGAACAGCCTCCTGTCTTCAATTGCCGATTCGCGGATTGTCCGTTCAATAAGTTTTCGTACAACAAAGAGACGCAGTTCAAGAGGCATCGGGGAACTTTTACATGCTGTTACAAATACCTGCCTGGAAAGAGGCTCTGACCCTTTTGCAATCTCGCCTATAACGCTGCTGTCAACAGGAACATCACGCCACGTAATAATCTTCAGCCCTTCAGATGCCATGATTTTTTCAATTTCAAATATACACGCTTCCCGCGCTGCCCGGTTTTTCGGAAGGAAAACAATACCTGTTCCATACTCACCCGCAGCGGGGAGTCCGGGCACGATCTCGTGATAAAATGAATGGGGGATCTGCATCATGATACCGGCTCCGTCGCCGGTTTTATTGTCCGCGCCCTCGGCTCCCCTGTGCGTCATCCTTTCAAGGACTTCAAGTCCCCTTTCTATTATGCCGTGGGACTTTTTACCCTTAATATTCGCAACAAAACCTATGCCGCAGGAATCATGCTCAAATGACGGATCATACATTCCGGACTTTTCCGGCCTGGTGTAGTTCATCTTAATGCTCCAGTAAGACATGTTGACGGTAGAAAGGTTAACTCATTGGATACCGCGTGATGATAAAATAAAAACAGGCTGATCTCTTACAAATAAAAAATTAAAGGGCAATGTTACGTCAGTGTTAAAATATAACTTCTATTAAACAAAACAATCATGTATACGATTGCAGCTGGCATGGCTCATGCAGGATCGTCCCTGCTGAACAATTTAAAATTTAACATATCTGTAGCATAAAAAAAACTTTAAACATTGATTATCCTGTATTTAACTGGAGAATGACAACAGTAATTTAATGCAGAGTTCCCGAGGTGTGCTTATGTCCGAAGACAGGACGAAATATATATTTGTAACAGGAGGCGTCTGCTCTTCCCTTGGAAAGGGGATTTCGGTTGCTTCGCTGGGTATGCTGCTTGAAGGCCACGGCTATAAGATATCAATCATAAAGATGGATCCCTACCTGAACATCGACCCGGGCACCATGAGCCCATTCCAGCATGGAGAGGTTTATGTTACCGAGGACGGTGCGGAAACAGACCTTGACCTGGGATACTACGAAAGGTTCACCGGTTCCAAGCTGTCGCGGAAGAATTCCGTGTCAACCGGCCAGATATACAACACGGTCATTCAGCGTGAGAGGAGGGGGGACTACCTGGGGAGCACGGTACAGGTTATACCTCACATCACAAACGAAATAAAGAAAAGGATTTACGATGTTGGGGCCGATGACGACCTGGATTTTGTACTGGTTGAAATCGGCGGCACAGTGGGCGACATAGAATCGATCCCGTTTCTTGAATCGATCAGGCAGATCCGGCAGGAGCTCGGAATCAAGCGGGTAATGAATGTTCACCTTACACTTGTTCCGACGATTGCAGTTGCAGGGGAACAGAAGACCAAACCCACACAGCACTCGGTCAAGGAGCTTATGCAGCTGGGAATCATCCCCGACATACTGCTGGCCAGGGTGGAAAAACCCATGGAGAGCGAGATGAAGGCAAAGATCGCCCTCTTCTGCAATGTTTCTGAACGCAACGTAATATCCGCCGAAGACATAAAAGGTTCGATTTATGAAATACCATACATGTTCCAGCGGAACGGCTTTGACATGATAACACTTGAACATTTCAACCTGCCGGCCGGCCGCATAAACCTGGGTAAATGGGACAGCTTTATCACCACCCTGCGTAACCCGAAAAGGCGCGTAAAGATCGCGGTCGTGGGAAAATACATGCAGCTTAATGACGCGTACAGGTCAATCTACGAGGCACTGGTGCACGGTGCAGTAGCCAGCGAGGCTGAGCTTGATATACTCAAGATCGATTCAGAGGACCTTGAGTCATGCAGTGAATCATCCGCGGCATCAATGTTTGATGGAGTTGACGGTATACTTGTACCCGGCGGGTTCGGCAACAGGGGAATCGAAGGAAAGATAGCTGCGGTCAGCCACGCAAGAAGGAACGGTATTCCTTTCCTCGGTATATGCCTTGGCATGCAGTGCGCGGTAATCGAGTTTGCAAGGAATGTATGCGGACTGGCGGGCGCAAATTCCACAGAGTTTAATTCATATACGCCGCACCCGGTTATATCGCTGCTCGAGGAGCAGGAGGTTATTGCAGAGAAGGGGGGCACCATGAGACTTGGGGCCTACCACTGCGAATTCACACCGGGGAGCAGGATAGGGTCCATATACGGCAGGGAGTCTGTGATGGAGCGCCACAGGCACAGGTTTGAGTTTACAATGAAGTACAGGCAGATATTTGAAGAGTACGGGATGATTGTCGGAGGGATCTACCCCAGGAACAATCTTGTGGAGACTGTTGAGGTTCCAGGTCACCCGTGGTTTGTGGCAACGCAGTACCACCCTGAATTCAAGTCGAAACCGGTGAACCCGCATCCGCTTTTCAGGGATTTTATACGTGCCGCTGTTGAACGCAGGGGATAAAACTCTGTATCCTGTGACCGGTCTTATTCCGGGTGCTTTACAGAATTAACAAGCATCCGGACCTCTGATGTTTTCAGAATGCGGTGGTCCCCCTTGTTAAGCCTTCCCAGCGAAAGCGGGCCGTAACCGGTTCTCTTCAGCTTTAACACGTTGTACCCCAGGTTTTTGAAAGAGTACCTGATCTGTCTTTTTTTGCCTTCAGCAATCAGCACCTTTACGAACATGCGTGATTTGTCTGCAACCGTTAGCGTGGCAGGCCTTGTCCTGGTCTTTATCTGGTGAACAAAAAAACCTTTTTCAATCTTCTTCAGGTCCTCATCTGCTGCAGGTTTGTCCAGTTCGACAAGGTATTCCTTTTTTACCTTGAAGTCTGGCGAAGTCAGCATGTGGGAAAGGTCTCCGTCATTGGTAAAAAGAAGCAGCCCCTCAGTATCCTTGTCCAGTCTGCCCACGGGAACAACACCCGCCCGGATGAATTTTTCCGGAAGAAGCGACATTACTGTTGCCCGCCCTTTTTCATCGCTCAGGGTGGTAATGTATCCCTTTGGCTTGTTGAGCATCAGGTAGTATGTCATGCTCACGGCAGTGAGCTTTTTGCCGTTAAAGCTGATTACGGATACGTCAGGGTCAACTGTCGTGGCAAGGTCTGTAATGACACGCCCGTCAATTTTTATAAGGCCTTCAGTGATCAGCGATTCAACTTTCCGCCGCGAACCGATACCGCATGATGCGAGATATTTATTCAGTCTAGTTTTCATCAGTTTTTTTCAGGTCCTCTGCCGCGTCTGGTTTTCCGCCGGTCACCTGGTCTTCGGATACCTCAGACTGTGATTCGGGGTTGTTGTTGATTTTCTTGAACCGTATTTCATCATTCACTGTATCACGGTAGAGTGAGAAGATGTCACCCCTGCGCACATAGTTGAGTTCCCCTTCAAATGATGTTCCCGCAAGAAAAATAATCCGGCTTTTGTTGAAATCGAAATTATAATTACCCTCGATTTTTTTTGTGGCCCCTTTAATATATGAGGCGTATCTCCCGTCCTTATATATTTCGAGGCAGTGGTTTGTATAGTCTCCGAAACGGTTTACACTCCACCATTTGCCGTGTAGAGCCTCGCTCAATTCATCAGTCTCTTTCTCCCAGAATGAACTCAGGTATGATTCAATATTGTCGCTGCTTGAATCGCTTAGTATGCTGATATTTTTTCCGAACACCCAGCCTGTTATACCGTTTGACAGCCTCACCTTGTACCAGTAATCCTTCTGGCCTGCTATTGACTGCACCACCGCAGAGCGTTCAATAACCTCGGTAATTTCACCCTTTTTCATCTGCGCAATACGTGAAGTTGATATGAGCGGATCAACACGCAGGGCTGTGTTGGCAGTAGTGATAATTGCAATGTGTTTCTCCTGGCCGGGAGCTCCGGTTACAGGACCGGTTTCCTCATCTTTTCCGCACATGGCAAACAGCAGGAGGCTTATGGCAGACAGGAGGGATAACGTTTTTCTGTATCTTCTCATTTAATATGACCTTGTATATTAGTGTACAGGCATCGGGCCTTTTTTTCAATGTTTTATGCGTACCCGGGTAAGCAATTTAAAAACTTAAGGTTTTCTGACTGATTTTAATCTGTCTATGTGAGCTATCCATGTTGTCAATAACAAATCCTCAATGTATATAGCTGCGGCCTGTACAAAAATATCTTGACGCTTTATATTAAACACGGACAATAATCAGGATTCTTGTCATTAAAACCTCTGCACAACAGATCAGAAAATTACAGAGCATAAGAGTATTCGGAACAGGTTATTATTAAATGAAAATAAGAGAACTATTCAGCGGGAAGGTTTATACAGTGTCAAACTTTCTTACTCTGCTAAGGGTGATTGCTGTCCCGGTAATTTTTTATTATATGCATCTCGAGAGTATAACCGGTAATCAGAAATACATGTATTACCAGGTGTTTTATTTCGGCATAGTGATCGTCTCGGATTTTTTTGACGGATTCCTTGCAAGGAAATTCAACCAGATATCCAAGCTCGGGCAATTCCTTGATCCTGTTGCGGATAAAATCTGCCTCATAGTAATCGGCAGTTCACTTGTCTACTACAAGGGATTTCCGCTATGGGTGCTTATTATCGTCCTGTTCAGGGAGGTGGTTGTCGTTCTCGGTGCAGTGTTTCTTTTTGCAAGGAGAGACGTTGAGGTACAGCCGGGCCTGATGGGGAAAACAGGTGTGGCATGCATGGCACTCTCGGCACTGTTCTACCTTGTTTCTTTTGATTATCAGCTTTTCAACATCATATCTGTAAAGATAATCTCGGTTTCCCTGATACTTTTATTCTATATTCCCGGGTCTGTTCTATATGTTAAAAACTATTCAGAATACTGCTTCAAGGATAAAAAGTTTTAGTTCTATTGCTTTTATTGCCGCGGCAGTACTTCTGTTTACCGGGGCATCTGCTGACAGGACTATTCCGCTGACCGTGATCGACGGCAGAAAATACATTTCTCTTCATGCATTTATTACCACGCTTGATATTGAAAACAGTTTTGATCACGTATACCAGAAGGGCCGTCTTTATTACAAGAAGCATTACATGGTGTACAAGACAGGTTATTCGGTCGCAATAATCGACAACAGCCTCTATACATCGGCTTACGAGGTGGTCAGGTACAAGGGGGGCATATACCTCCCTGCTGATATGGCCGGGGCAGCTGCGGGAATGTTTTATTCCGGAATAACGGTTGTGCTGAGTGAGGACAGGCTGGTCATCGCACAGAAAAAACAGGAGGAACAGCCCGCATCTGAAGTTACCATACAGAAGACAAAGGGGCGTATAGGGTTCATCATAATCGATCCCGGACATGGCGGCAAGGATCCCGGGGCGATAGGTAAGGGCGGGATAAGGGAGAAGGATATTACGCTGAAGGTTTCGCTTAAGCTCGAATCCCTGCTGAAAGAAAAATTTAAAAATATCAAGATAAAGATTACAAGGAACAATGACCGTTTCATTGAACTTGCACAGAGGGCTGAACTAGCAAACAGGGAGATAAAAAAGGATGTCAACGGACTGTTTGTAAGCGTCCACGTAAATGCCTCGATCAGTCCTAAAATTTCAGGCTTTGAGACCTATTACCTTTCACAGAATCCCACGAACGAGGAGGCACGAAAAACCGCAGCCCTTGAGAATAATGTAATTATCCTTGAGGATAATTCCCCGGCAGATGACGTTGAATACATGGAAGCGCTGATGATTACCACGCAGATACAGAAAGAGAGTTCCATGCTGGCTGATTTTGTCCAGAGGCAGATGGACTATAACATTTCAGAATTCAAGTCAAGGGGCGTGCACAGGGCCGACTTTTTTGTACTCAGGGGCGCCCTGATGCCCGCGGTTCTTGCGGAGATCGGTTTTATTACACACCGGAAAGAGTCATCCTTCCTGAAAAAGGAGAGCTACCAGGATAAAGTCGCAGCAGGGATATGCAGCGGTATAGTAAAATTTATTAACCGGTATAATAAAATGATTGAACAGTAAGAGACCGGTTTTATAAGGGAACCACAATAAATTAGAATATGGATGTTCCCTTGTGGGCACAACTGCTGTTAAAATCAGAATCTTTTATATTTGTATTTCGGAAGATTCTGATTTTTAGAGGTGCCCATAAGTGAAAAAGTATCTCCGGGAACAGGAAAGCAGGATGAATTTCAGGGAAAAAATATCGCAAATCAGCAGCAGAATTAAAGGCTTCAAATGGGCATCATTAAAATCAGAAACCGCTTCATTAAAAATCCGGCTGCTCGACCAAAAAGAGAAAATTAAACAGGGAATCGAAAAGATAATCGCAGGGGCAAAGGCTGAACAGAGGGAATACAACAGGGTCATGTTCCTTTCAGTTTCAGGCCTCTGCTTTTTCGGGTACCTGATGCTTTGCCTGCTCACAGAGAAAAATGTTTTTGATATATTCCCGCCGGTCCCTGCTATTAAAGAAAACAGAAAGATAAATATATATATGCCCGCTGAAGGGTGCACGGGTATAATCCAGGAGCAGAGAAGAGTCTTTTCAGACCTGGAGGAGGATAAGCTTGTGCACAGGATTTTTTATCTTGTGGCGGCCGGTTCACAGTATGAAAATACAATGTCGAACGTACCTGCAAAATTTATAATCAAGAAGATCTGGATTGTGGATAATGAAAATGGTGACGGGAAAATATGCCTCATTGACATTATGCCTGTCATGCTTGAAAAGGATATAGCCGTGGTCAAGGGCTCAGAGCAGATGTTCAGGGAGGCTCTTGAGAAAACAATTATCGAAAATGTTCCGGGAATTAAAAAAGTGATTCTTCTTGAAAAGGGTGTACCCGGCAAGAAGCTTTGGGAGATCTGACCTACAGCAGCCATTCCCCCCTGAAAACTTCAACAGCCGGACCGGTAAGGAATACATGGTTGTTTTTTTCGTTCCATTCAGTCTTTAAATCACCGCCGGAAAGATACACTGTGAGTTTCCTTTCAGTCTGCCTGGTAAGCACTCCGGCAACTGTTACTGCAGATGCGCCGGTCCCGCAGGCCAGCGTTTCGCCTGCACCTCGTTCCCATGTTCTCTGGATTACCTCTTTCCTGTTTAAAATCTGTACAAATTCCACATTGGTCCTCTGGGGGAAGAGGTTGAAATTTTCAATAACGGGTCCGTATTTTGCCACGGGAAATTTTTTTACATCCTCAACAAATATTACTACATGCGGGTTACCCATTGAGAGAGCGGTTATTTCAAAGTTTATCCCGTCCGGCAGGTGCAGGTTTTCGTTGATTACCATGCCGGGTTCGCCGAGCATGGGTATCATTTCGCGCATGAGCATGGGCTCACCCATATCCACCATTACCGATGACACTTTCTCATCCTTAACCTTCAGTACCAGGTGCTTGATCCCGCCGCCTGTTTCAATGTCAATCTCCTCTTTGTCCGTGAGCTTGTGGTCATAGACATATTTGGCAAAACATCTTATGCCGTTGCCGCACATCGCGGACTCACTGCCGTCTGAATTAAACATTCGCATCCTGAAATCGGCGTTTTTTGATTTTAAAATGAGTATCAGTCCGTCGGATCCTATGCCGAAATTTCTATTGCTCATTTCAATTGAAAGTTTCGACGGATTGACAATACTGTTTTTAAAATCCTCGACGTATATATAATCATTTCCTGCGCCATGCATCTTCGTGAATTTCATCATACTCTCCTGTAAGCCATGATCATCTCACAGTTTCCTGTGTGCCGGAAAACTGCTTAAAACTTATATTAAAACCTGGAATTTTTCAATACAAATCGCATATTCAATTGAGCCCTGAGGCTCCTTAACTGAATCAGTAACTCCGGCGATGTATAATGTCCATGATATTTTTTTAGGGATAAGCTTTTTATAACCGGCAGCTCTCCCGGATTATACCGGATCTGTTTCTGCAGGGCTGCTGCAAAGTGTTAAATCGTGAATCCCTGTTTGACGCCTGAAAAGTGCATTTTTAGAGTTTAGTTCTTGACAGATTTTGAACAATGTGACTATCTAATAAACATAATTAATTCATCGGTTTGGATCCTTTTTTTTAAACACTAAACATAATTTTTTGCAGTTATGCTGTTCCGGTATTTTTTAAGTTAAGCCGTTTTTTTAAACAGGCTCCAATCTGAAGTTCATACATGCGGCAGTCATAAAAGGGAAACTATGAAACGCGGAATTTTATCTATTTTACTGTTAATCATATCTGTTACGACAGTCATCAGCGCACAGGACAATTTTTCAATTGAGTCCAGGAGAATCGGGGAATACAAGGGATTCACTGGCTTCTGGACAGAGCCGGCTGATGCAGAGAACCTGGAGTATATCATAAAAACATACGGTTCAAGTGAAAAGAAAATAATCCTCATTAACGGCAGTGATTACATGAGCCAGGAGAGAATATTTCTACCATTGTCCGATTCATACCTTGCATACATGAAAACAAAGGGAACTGCGCAGACGGGGAGCGGTATCTGCAGCGATTTTGACTGGCCGATCATGTCATTTGACAGGTTAACATCAACGTTCGGAAAACGCTGGAATACCTTTCATGAGGGTATTGATATCCCTGCAGGAAAGGGTACCCCCATTGCTGCAGCAGGCAGCGGAAGGGTAATTGTTGCCAGATTTATGGATAACTACGGACTTACTGTATGGCTTGAGCACAGAGACAATATAATCACAAGATACTGCCATGCTTCAGAGATCCTGGTCAAAGAGGGGGATATCGTAACAAAGGGGCAGGTAATTGCCAACGTGGGAAGCACCGGTAACTCAACCGGTAACCATCTGCATTTTGAATTACGCTATGGAGATTTTCCGATGAATCCCCTTGATTTTCTGCCATATAATCCGGGCGTTAATAAAAACCAGTACTTAAGAAAGATTGATTAATATTGTAGATTAAAAAACCCGCTTCAGCGGGTTTTTTAATCTACTGCTGAATTCCGGTTTATTATTTTTCCATGTCTTTCATCGTTTCTTTGGACTGTATATCCATTCTCACCAGGTCTTCTATCAGTTCAACTGTATCAGCTTCGAGTGTGGTGAATTCCCTGTTTATAATATTTTCCTCTTCGGAAGTTCCTTCAAGTGCTTCTCTGGCCAAATCCTTGATAAGCGTTTTTATGTTTTCCTGTGAATTCTTGTAAATGAAAATGATATTCGGACCTGATTTATATCCCCAGTTGAATCCATCCGGGAGATCAACGCTGAATGTCTCTGTAATCCCGTCACCGTCTGAATCTTCAGCGAAATATATTACACCCTCTTTTGACCTGGCAGTCACAGATGTATAATACTTTGTTTCACCTTCATAACCCAGGCTTTTTGGATTAGGTCTTCTTATTATTTCAACGTCAGAGTCACTCCTGTTTATTATTATACTTCGAAACACCTTGATGTGCTCTTTGATGAATGAGTCACGGATTTTCTGGTAGTAGTTACCATAGGTATCAGATATATTATCCGTGGGCTTTGTCGTAAGACGTTTCATGATTTCACGTCTGCGGTCTGTGATAATCAGAAAATCCGGTTTATTGTCGATTTTTCTCTCCCAGAGTTCGTTCTGGATAAGCTGGTTTTCCATCTCCTTGATGACCCTGTTCTCTTCAACTATCTTGTGGTCATCGAAACCGTCTTTGAAGAGGTACATCTTCCTGTCCCTGATTATTAAAAGTGTAGCCACTGAAGTATCCTGGGACTGGTGCTGTTCAGGATCGACAATATACTCAACCTGCTGGTAGGTTATGCGGTCTTCATTGTATCGTGAAATACTGTCAATATCAATTTCAAGATATGACATGTCCTTTGCCATAACGGGTATCGCAATAAAAAAAGTAATAAATAATACCGCTGTTCTTCTTATTAAATTCTGGCTGTACATCTATCTCCTCCATGATGAAATGATGCTTTATTTTTGCAGAAACACCGTTTTAAAAACCGGCAGCTTCAGACTTCCCGGCATTCTTTTATGTTCCAGGATATGTATATGGGAACTTTAAGAAATATCCATTACTATTAGTATAAAAATTTTTAACAATTTGTCAAATATTTTATAATGGAACAGGACAAGTATCTTTTATATTATTCCCCCTTCCGTGGCTGAGCTCAACCAGAATCGCAGATTTCAGAGCTCAGGATCTTCATTATTCCTGTTTTTTTCCTTTTTCCATTTTGCCTTGTCGATTTTTGTCCAGCTTTCAACAATATGTTTTGAGAGTAAATCTACCGGTTTTCCCTGTTTTTTTTCTGATCCGGGAGATTTTTTCCTGACGGATTTTCTGTTTTTTGCAAGAAATTCCTCATGTTCCTTTTTTGTTAAGGATGATTCCTGTGAGGATAACTCCTTGATAACCTGGTCCCTGTTTCTGCCTGCTGCTATATCTGCTGTCATTGAAAGAATTTTTTTTCTGTTTATCAGACCCTCTTCAAGGCCGGGAGGTATGCAGTCACCGAACCTGGCACAGGTTAAAGCACCCGCAATGGACGCTATGGCTGATGATGCACCGCCTTCCGCTGCAGCAGCAAGGAATACATCAGGGGGATTTGCCGTGTTGGCTGCTATGGAGATCGCAAAGGGGAATACGGTAAACGGGAGATTTACACTTGCCCGTGTAACCGGGGTTTTAAGCTTTTTATTGACTTCAGTTATTATGACCTGTTCCGAACTGGTTATGCTGCCCGATGCGGATACTTTCCGGATAATTGTGTTAATACAATGAGCCTCATTAATCACATAATCGGGGTTGTAGCCCAGTTCAAAGAGCAGATGCTGATTTTCTTCAACATATGATGCTACGGCAGCGCTTGAGATCATTGCCTGTTCGAATAATGAAACCGTATTTTCAGGGTTAGCCTGGTCTATAATATGTACCAGGATTGCCGAGCTGAGTGCTGTCGGAATGTCTGAGGTAAAAAGGGAGACAAACCTGAATACCGGTATGATCAGGTTTTCACCGTTCATCCGCATCAGGAGAGCCGGGAGTGAGACAGGAATGATCCTTGCACAGGGATGATCAAACCGTGCCTGACCAGCAGGGAGTGTTCCTGCAAAAGTGATAAAATTTTTTTCAGCAGCTCCCGGATCGCGGAAGTAGCTGTAATCATGGTCCGGCAGTTCAGGAGCATTTTTAACTGCGTCACTGAATTTTTCTGCATTGAAGAACCTGGTTTCTGTGCATGCACCTGCGAGAATCATGAATTGTGTAATGGACGAGTAGAGACCCGGCTTGCGCCACTTTTCCATTCCGTGTTTGAGTGCAGGCGCAGTATCGGTAAAACCCTGGAGCTCGTGGAATACTGCGTTTATGTGGGCTTTTTTAAGACCGTTCAGTGTGTAGCCTGCGGCATCACCGATTATTGCGCCTTTAAAAATAGTTTCAAGTGATTCAGCCATTTGATCTTATGTATCTCCTGGTTAATAAAAGACTTACTGAGAAACGCAGTTTCGCAGCAGGAATAAAATTGAAGTTCGTTCAGGATTGTTGGGATTTCAGTAATATACATTATTAACATGATGATTTTATAGGGGGCAAGGGGTGCAACCCCTTAAAAAGCCCCCGCAGGGCCTCCCTGCGCATGGGAAACATTTTTTGTTAATAAACAATCAATAATAATGAAGCGATTTCCCAACATTCAGGAAAGAGCTATAATGAAAGTATTTACATTGATAATAATTTGTCGATTTTATTATTGAAAATATAATATAAATATTAGTATTAATTCATCAGGGGTGTATTAACTCTCTCAAACCGGTTTTATACACATTAAACCGGTCATTTTATACAATCTTTGAAGGCGGGAATCATGAAGAGGGATTTTTTGACAGCTGCGGTTCTGGTTGCTGTTTTGTTGTTATCCGGGTGCAGCAGAGAAAAAGCCCCTGAAACAGCGATGATCACATTTATCATGGGGGATGTTGTAAAAAACAGTGCAGAAGCGGTTATTGGTGAACTGGTCAAAGAGAATGATGTAATCACTACTGCGGCAGATTCATTCTGTGATATAAAGCTAGGTGAATCATTTATCAGAATTAAAGCTAAATCAAAAGTGACCATATCATCAATGCTGATAAACAGCGGACGGGAGAGCATCATCCTTCTCCTTGAGGATGGGATGCTGCTATGTAAACCTAAAAAGATGATTAATCCAGATTATTTTTTTATCAAAACTCCAACTGCAGTTGCCGCTGTGCGCGGAACACAATTCAGTGTAGAAACAGACAGCCTGCTGACAACAAGGGTGAAGGTTTTTAAGGGAGAGGTTAAGGTTATAATAAGGGTGAAACAGTTCGATGCTGATTACGGAAGGTTTCTTGAATATGCGCCTTCATTAAAGGAAGAGGAGAAGGTTGTTATCACAGCTTCTGAATTCAGGGATACAAATAAGATTGTTGAACGCGTGCTGAAAGAGGAGACCGGCCGGGGGAATGCTTCAGGCGGGAATGTTATTGAAAGGGTAATCAAGCGGACAAAGAACGACGTTGTGGTGAAGAAAGAGAAGATTAAGAAATTCAGGCCTGAGGATTTTGTAAGTGAAAACCGGGAGATAATCGAGGTAGAGGAGAAGCCCGGGGATGTTGTTAAAAAAATTGCCATGTTTGTAAAGCAGGACAGGGAGAATCCTGTCCCCGAGGGGCGGCTGCTGATTACGCGAAGCAACGTTTATTTTATTAAAGAGGGAAAAGTTAAATGGCAAAGCAGGCTCAGGGGTGATCCGGCCGGGAGAGGAGACAGGCTGTTTATAGCCGCAGGAGAGTATGTTTTCTGCGCAATGTCCGACGGTCCCGTGGTCTGGAAAAAACCGGTAGCTAATGATGGAAGTATCGATCTGAAGGATGGCAAGGTTATAGTAAGGTCAAACGGCAAGCCCGTAACCCTGGATGAATCCACGGGGGACTGAGGGCCGGGGATATCCCGTTTCCCGGACAGCACAAAAAAAGCCATCAAGTGATGGCTTTTTTTTCGGATGTTTATGCATGAATACTCAGAAGTTTGTTTCCTTGATTTCAAAGTATGCCTGTGGGTGCAGACACGCAGGGCACATCTGCGGCGCTTTTTCCGCCTCGTGCAGGTAGCCGCAATTTCTGCATTTCCATACAATCTTCCCCTTGCTTTCAAAAACTTTGCCTGCCTGCAGGTTGTCGTAAAGTTTCCTGTACCTTGCCTCGTGCGCCTTCTCTGCAACAGCGATTAGCCTGAATGCAGCAGCAACATCCTTGAAGCCCTCTTCTTCTGCAATCCTTGCAAATTCAGGGTAGAGTTCACCCCACTCCTCCTTTTCGCCGTCAGCAGCAGCCTTGAGATTTTCAAGCGTTGTTCCGATTATACCTGCCGGGTACATTGCAGTAATTTCGACCATCCCGCCTTCGAGAAACTTGAAGAACCTCTTGGCATGCTCTTTTTCGTTAAGGGCTGTCTCTTCGAAGAATGCCGCAATCTGCTCAAGGCCCTCTTTCCTGGCCTGCCCGGCAAAATAGGTGTACCTGTTCCTGGCCTGCGATTCCCCTGCGAATGCTTTTAAAAGGTTCTGTTCTGTTTTTGTTCCTTTTATGGATGCCATGTAAATCTCTCCTTAATTTAATTTATTTTTATCATAAAACCGGTGTTATCCGGTTGTATTTCAGTTTTACTTTCAACGTACCTCTTCAAAACTGGCCTTATCAGCACCGCATAGCGGGCACCTCCAGTCCCCGGGCAGGTCTTTGAAATCAGTGCCCGCAGGTATACCGTTATCAGGGTCACCCTCGGCGGGATCATAAAAATTTCCGCAGACCACGCACTTAAATCTTGTACCTGTACCGGCAGCATCAGCGGATTCATCATGTTCAATATACGTCGGTGCGTTTTTCGGGGCCCGCCCTTTGCGTTTTTCCCTGTACCATGAGTATGTGAGGGGCTCCCCCTTTGCGTCAATTATTTCACTGTTCAGTATTTCTGCCGTGAAAAGGATATGGGTACCGAGATCAACTGACTGGTTCACCCTGCATTCAAACCATGCAAGGCAATCCTGTGTTACTACAGGGATTCCTGAATCAGCCATAATATGCTTTGTATTCGTAAATTTATCAACATCCCTGCCGCTCTGGTAACCGAAAAGTGAAAGAAGCTCCTGGCCTGCGTCTTGTGCAAGAACTGAAACAGAAAACAGGCCGCTTTCAGAAATCATGCCGGCAGTGAAGTTATTCCTGCTGCAGCATATTGCAAACCGGGCCGGATCAGATGTAACCTGGAAAACGGCGTTTGATATATAACCGTTCATTTTACCGCCGCTTTTTGTGCTTACTATATAGAGTCCGTAGGAAATTTTGTAGAATGCCTCAAGGTTTAGAGTGCCCGGATTTCCGGTCATTAGTCCCTCCCGTTTTTGTGATTATGCTGTAATAATACATTAGTTATTATGAACATTCCAATAATAGTATAGAATAAAAATACAAACTGGAAATTAAGTATTCAGTTAAATTATTTATTTATAAGTTACTGAAAAATTTTGATTTCTGGAGAATTTTTCTGCTGAATCCGGTTTTTTTCTGTAAAATTTTTAAAGGGAATCTATAATCGTATTTTGCAGGATTTAAAGTCTCCGGAAAAGGGCAGGGAAGTGTGAAAACAGTTTATCGCGTGGCAGCCTTTTTTTTAATAGTATGTTTCCTCCCGTTTTTTCGTTCATGCGGCGATGTCTCAATGGGATTCCCTGCTGCCGCACTTGCAGGCGACTGGGTGCTGAGCATTGATAAAGTTAATTGGCTGAGTCTTGTAATCAATTTATGTGTAATGATGCTGCTCAGTGTCACAGGGGTCATGGTTTTTAAAAAAAGGCCGCCTGGAAAAATTGTATCTGCCGGAATTAAAGGTGTTATTATATACCACGTGCTTATACTCGCCGGGTATTTTGTGACCTATCCGCTGTACATGGTTTTTCATAACTGGTTCATGGAATATGCCGTTGGAATACACCTGTACGCACTCTATCCGCTGCATGAAGTGTTTGAATTTCAATCGCTTGACAGGATAAGTGAAACAAGTGTTATCTACGGCGATATGTATGATATCAGGCTCAGGCTGCACTATCTGCTGATGATATTCTTCTGGTTCGGGTCAGGGTGTTTTGCGGGGTATTTAAGGTCACGCAGGTCTGCGGCCGAGTGAAAGGTTAAGGAGGGACGTGATCAATACTAAAAGAACAATTCTGTTCGAACAAGTCAGCCCTGCTGATTTCGACGAGATACTTTCGCTTGAAAGCATTTCATTCAATGAATATGATATGATGAACAGGGATGACCTGGACTGGTACCTTGAAAAATACGGATCAGGATTTTATAAAATCATGGAAGCCGGGAGCTTCGCAGGATACATACTGTTTTTCATTGATGATGGTGAGGGCTACATGGAGTCGATCGCCATAGACAGAAAGTTCCGCGGCCGGGGGATTGCCGATATGGCAGTTGATTTCATGATCAGCCGGCTGAAGAGCGAAAATGTACCGGTGCTGAAGCTTCATGTGAGGAGTGAGAATAAAGCGGCAATCGCACTTTATGAAAAACATGGATTCGTATTCATGGGAACCGAAGAGGGTATCTATGCTGACGGTTCTTCCGCGTGTGTATATTCAAGGCCGCTAATGTAGAGAACAGCCTGTGAGGAAACTGCTGTGAATTTAGGGAAAATGGATCAGGCAGCCAGGGACGCGGCGTTAAAAGAGGAACTCCCCGAAGAAAAAATCAAACTTATCGAAAAATACCGGCTTAAATCGACACCCGACCTTTACTGGATATCCGAAGAGGAGAATGCTTACCGCCGTGTTGTGTGCAGGCACTCATTCATGAAAAAAAATGACATGGTCATGATCATCGGCAGGCTGAACTCTCTCTGCTTTGCCAAGGTAAAATACATCAGGAGCAGGATCGGTCTGCTTGATCCCTATACCTATGACCATGTAAACGGATTCGTAAAGACTGAACTCTGGAACTCCAGGTTCCTTAAGCACGTTCCCAGCGGATTCATGCTTGATTACAGGGAACTCGCGGAGATCAGTGATATTGATGAGTTTCGCCGGTTATGTGGAATTCTGGATTCATATTGTGAAGGGAGTCCGGACCAGCTACAGACAGTATAACCGCAGTTATACTGTCTGTAGAAAATTCCCGTAGTGTATTTCACCTTCAGAATCAATACTTTCAATACTGCAGCCGATCCTGTACCATTTGTCATTGAGAGAGATGTTGGCAACCCTGCATAAAATTGATGCGCGCTTATTGTCAGGCAGGTAGGCGGTAAATATTATAAGGGCATCCTCCTTAAAGTGTTTTGCCAGAGATTTTTCCTTGAAGAACATGCCGAGCCCGTTAAGTGAAAGGTCCGAGATCGTTATGGTGTCCTCCGATGGGCTGAAAAGCGTAGTATCTTTTGAAATTGATTCGGAATAAGCCAGGCCCAGCCTTTTTATGATGAATAGATTCTCCTCGGTAAGTGGTGACTCGTGGTTTACCTGTATATAACCGAACGGCATCATCATTTTATATAGCAGCGGGACCGAAATTTCCGAAACCATTTTTCCGTCTACAAGTTCATTGTCATGGTAGAATATATTCTGCATGTATGATGTTTTGTCAGTTTCATTCTCCTCCGCTTCCCTGTCAGAGTTTACATCGCGTATAAAAATACTTTCCCTGTCATCCATTATCCAGCACATTCTTGTATCCGTGTTTTTATCACCAAGGAAGAATATTTTTGTGTGACTGTACTTTGCTGTTATTTTCCCGGAGATTTCATGCCTGAGCCAGTCAACCCTTGCCTGGTTCTGCAGCAGGGACTCCTTTATGACAAAGTTTGATATTAACTGGGAAATAACGGTTTTTTTACCGGGCACCGCCTCCAGCCGGACTCTTTTTTCTTTTCTCGGGGCAAAGAAAATCTGTGAGCCCTCTGTTTCAAATACATATAATTTTTCGTCCATTCCGGTTGGTATGATGTGTGAATAGGCAACCTCTTCCATATTCCTGGTGTATATTGCTGTACGCTTTACGTCGTAGTTCTCAACGGGAATATCCAGGTAGATTTTGCCGTTGCTGAATTTTACAAAATTAACTTTGATGTTGATACCGTCAGATTTTAAAAATACATCCTTTCCTATAAAAAGCGAGCTGTATAGGTCTGACAGGCTGTTGCGGTCTGTAATATGTTTTACGGATTCAGATTTCATCGTTACTAACCCTTCGAGAGAATTTTTAAAAATGTTCATTGCTTGATTCAGCTTATCTGATAAAATTATTGTAATCAAAATATCTAAGATGGTCAATTTTTATTTTTTAAATAGGTGCAGGGTGGTTGTGTTTTTATATGGAGTAATAAGAAAATGTGAATACAGGGGCGGGATGTCCACTTTTTGAAAGATTTCTGTTAAGGGAACTCCCTGGAATGAGAAGTTCCCGGATATATGCAATACACAGAGCCTGCTCTCAGATTATAAAAAAGAGAGCTATCGATCCATAAATTGTGACATAAAATATTATATTTGCAAGCACCGGCCTCTCCTGTTTTATCCAGCCCCAGGTGTATGCTGTTGTCATCATCGCGGCAAGCAGAATGGCTGTAGCGAGGAGACACTCATCAATCCCGAAGTTCCCATATGCAATTGATGACAGGCTCCTGTCGTTCCACAACCTTCTGTAGATCAGCTGCAGGTGGAGCCAGTATACAACAAGCGACTGACGGCTTACGTCAAGGAAGAATCCTGCTGCTGCACCGGTATTTCTGTAATAATACCAGCATGCAGAAAGAAGGACAGCTACAGCCCCGAACCTCTCAAGGAAAAAGAGCGGACTCGGTTTAAGCTGGAACCATGAGAATGTGTCTAACCATGCAAGTATGATAAAACATATAACGGCTGAAGTTAATCCGAATATAAACAGCTTTTTAATAAAATCTTTTTCTATGAAAGTTTCTCGCGCCTTCAGATAGTAGGTTGATACGGCCGCACCCGCAAAAAGAAATCCTGCCCAGGGGAAGATCGGGAAATATGAGCCGTTCATTTCGTTGAAATAACACGCCAGGGGGAGAGGCATGAAGATGCTGAAGTCTGTATTCCACAGGACCGGGGCAAACAGCGTGAATACCAGTGCCATGGTTATTGTGAAAATATGGAATAACCGGTCAGACCTGATTGCCAGCCTGGAGAAAAAAAGAATCAGGAGAGCTGCTCCGATACACTGGAGTACATCAACATTGTAAAAACTTTTAAGGTCTGAAGGCGATGCCCATATCAGAATATTTTTAAACGAAAAGAAAGGGATATGCATAGAATAGGCCACGAGAAAGATCAGGGCTATCATGCCGAGCTTTCGCCAGAACTTCCATTTAAATGACCGCATCTCATCCAGGCCGCTTTTTGATGAAAGTATAAATGCGAATCCTGAGATAAAAATGAATGAGGGTGCAACAAGGCCGTTGATAAAATTAAGGAAAGGAAACCAGAGAGCATCCCGGTATTCGGGAATGAGGAAAGTGTTGAAGACATGCACTTCGATCATTACTGTAAGTGCGGCGCCACGGAGCAGGTCAACAAAGAGAAATCTGTTTCTGGAATCCATGAATAATACCCTGATATAATAATTGTAGCGGCGCCCGGCGGAAGTTGTCCGGCCCTGGCGCCTGAAGAGTTATGTTACTGGTGAAGCCTTTTGTCCACTTCGCGCAGGAAGTTTTCAGTGTTGACTATGTTTTTAACTGGCGCTTCCGAGAGTGATGCAAGATCCTTGGTCATAGTCCCTTCGCTTATGGTTCTGATCGATGCTGCATCAAGTTTGTCTGCAAATGCAACAAGGTCATCCAGCCTGTCAATTTCGCCGCGTTTACGCAGGGCGCCGGTCCAGGCGAAAAGTGTTGCCATGGAATTGGTTGATGTTTCCTCACCTTCAAGGTGCCTGTAATAATGTCTTGTTACAGTACCATGTGCCGCTTCGTATTCGTATTTTCCGTCTGGTGATACGAGCACTGACGTCATCATCGCCAGGCTTCCAAAAGCTGTTGCAACCATGTCTGACATTACGTCGCCGTCATAATTCTTGCATGCCCAGATCATTCCGCCCTCTGACCTTATTATGCGCGCAACGGCATCATCAATCAGGGTGTAGAAGTATTCTATTTTCGAATCATCAAACTGTTTTTTGTACTCATCCTCAAAAATCTCTTCAAATATATCTTTGAACCTGTGGTCATATTTTTTCGAGATAGTATCCTTTGTGGCAAACCATAAGTCCTGCTTCTGGTTGAGGGCGAATGTGAAGCACGACCTTGCAAAGCTTTCGATTGATTTATCAGTATTATGCATACCCATTATTACACCGGGGCCGTCAAAATCGTGTATGGTGTGCCTTGTCTCTTTACCGTCTTTTGAAGTGAAGACAAGCTCTGCTTTGCCCGGCCCTTCGGCCCTGTGTTCTACATTTTTATAAATATCGCCGTACGCATGCCTGGCAATCGTTATGGGCTTCTTCCATGTCCTTACCGTGGGTTTGACGCTGTCAACGATAATCGGTGCCCTGAACACGGTACCGTCGAGTATTGCACGCAGTGTCCCGTTGGGACTCTTCCACATCTGCCTGAGATTGTATTCTTCCATCCTCTGCGCGTTAGGTGTAATCGTCGCACATTTTACTGCGACGCCGAACTTTTTTGTTGCCTCTGCGGCATCAATTGTAACCTGGTCTTCGGTTTTATCCCTGTATTCAAGTCCCAGGTCGTAGTATTCGGTTTTAAGGTCGATATATGGTTCCAGGAGAATCTCCTTGATGAACTTCCAGATTATCCTGGTCATTTCATCACCGTCCATCTCAACAAGAGGGACATTCATTCTAATTTTTTTCATGCGGTTTTCCTGTATTTATTAAATTCTTAACACCGTTTGTTTTCTGCGTCATATATTATTCGCATGTACATCTTCTGTATATATACCGGCTTGATTTATTTTATTCTTCAATGTTTTTAATGCCTTTATTAACTCTCCGAATAACGTGAGAGAAATAAGGGCATGGTAAAGAGTCAAGTTTTTTATAATTGGATGTTTTTTTATTAACAGTAATCCGGAAAATCAGGTGAATGATTAAATAACCTGAAAATGGCTGTAAATATTAGAGTTTACCGGGCTGATTAATTCGTTCATAACAGAGAATTTTCGGCTTGATTTTTTATAAGTGTATTAGGTATTTACATATATATTTGCTGCAACTTTAACTGGTGTGTGAAAAAATAAAGAATTGCTGATGCGGCTGTGGTCATAATTAAATTTGCATATATTTTAATTTGCGTAATTGTTTCCGCATTATGCGATCTGTGCGTAGATGATAGATTTATTATTTCATTAAGTGGTTTTTCCATGAAAAATTCTTGACGTTCACAGGCATAGATTGAGTTTTATCATAATTAATTGTGAATTAAGAAGTCGCAACAAAACATAAAAAAATGAATAATGCTTCATTGTAAAGGATAAATAAAAAAATGGAAACCTTTATCATAGTGTTTTATCTTTCTATACTAATTTTAATGTCAATTTACGGAATAAACAGGTATTACACGATCTATCTTTTTAAAAAACACAGGCATGACAAAATCACACCCTTATCACAATACAAGAAACTGCCGCGTGTTACAATCCAGCTCCCTGTATTTAATGAAAAGTACGTTGTTGAGAGACTCATCGATTACGTTGTTAAGATCCGCTACCCGAAAGAACTGCTCGAAATCCAGGTGCTTGATGATTCAACAGATGAGACCCAGGAAATAGCACTTAAGAAATGCAAAGAGAAGAAAAAAGAGGGATATAATATTAAGTATATACATCGTGAAGACCGTACCGGTTTTAAAGCAGGCGCGCTCGAAAACGGTATGAATCTCACAAAAGGGGAATTTATAGCTGTTTTTGATGCTGACTTTCTCCCCCCTGCAGATTTTCTTGAAAGAACGATTCACTTTTTTACTGATAAAAAGATCGGCATGATCCAGGCCAGGTGGGACCATGTAAACAGAAGGTATTCGCTTCTTACTGAATGCCAGAGCATCCTTCTTGACGGCCATTTCATGATTGAACACACGGCGCGCAACAGGTCAGGCCGTTTCTTCAACTTTAACGGTACTGCAGGTATCTGGCGGAAGGCTACGATAATCGACGCAGGCGGCTGGCAGCATGACACTTTAACTGAAGACCTTGACCTGAGCTACAGGGCACAGCTCAAGGGATGGAATTTTATTTACCTGCCTGATCTTACAGTCCCGGCGGAATTACCCATAGAGATGACTGCATTCAAGTCTCAGCAGTTCAGGTGGGCAAAGGGATCAATCCAGACATTCCTGAAACTTAAAGGGCTGATCCTCAGGGCGAATGTACCCTTCAGAGTTAAACTCGAGGCATTCTTTCATATTGGCGCGAACTTCATGTACGCACTGATGGTTCTCCTGACAGTGATGATGCCGATTATCCTTGTCATAAGGTTTGAAAGGGGTTACAAGAACCTTGCATACCTTGATGTGCCGATATTTATCTGTGCCACGCTTTCAGTCTTCATGTTCTATTTTTATACAGAATATATCGTCATAAAAGAGACCCTTAGTGTCCAGAACCGGTCCACAACAAAACCTCTCGCGTTTCTCCCGTTTGTCGTGGCAATAGGGATCGGACTTTGCATAAACAATTCAAAGGCCGTGATCGAAGCGGTAATGCACAAGCAGAGCCCCTTTAACAGGACTCCCAAGTACAACGTATCTGATAGTGAGAATAACAGCGTGTCCAACAGGATGAAACATATACTGGGCAATGTGTACAGGACAAGAACACTTGACGTTGTTACAATCATTGAATTCATTCTGGCAATATACATGACTTATGCCGTGTATTTTACATACAAGAATGATCTTTTCCTTTCACTGCCGCTGATTGTTCTATTCCAGATAGGGTTCTTCTACACTTCAATGCTGAGTATCATGCAGACCCCGCTTTCAGTATTTAACAGAAGAAAATGATTTTAATGGAGCAATGGGAGATAAAAAAAGAACCGGCGCTGGTTCTTTTTTTATCTGCATAATCTATTTAAATGCACAACCGGTCGCGACTGCAGCAGCGATGCTGACCTTTCTACTTCGAGTTTTCCTTTATTTTATTCTCCATGTCTGTTATAGTATATGGTTTCTGTAAAAAATCCTTTGCACCCAGGGAGCGGAGTTTTTCGACCTTGGGATCATAGCTGTTCCCTGAACTGATAAGTACCCGGGCACCAGGATCTGTTTTAAGCATATCTGCAAAAATGTCGACCACTGACCGTCCCGGCATGGTCAGGTCAAGGAGGATCAGGTCTATCTCCTTATTCTTCTCAATGAACAGTTTAAGCCCGCTGTCGCCTGAATCAGCTGATAACGTATGGTATCCCAGTTCATGAAGAATCTCCTCCGTGGTCAACCTGATAATCTCGTCATCATCTATTACAAGGACTGTTTTTGGCATTTTGAACTCCTGCTGAAAAGGATTAGTATATAATATAATAAAATACCGGGAAAATTCATTTTTTTAAAGAATACCCGGATTTTTTATAAACCGGCATCCGGCGATTATCAATACAAAATATTTATTGCAGAACCGGCCGGAATATATTTATATAAAACCTGCATAACTATAGAAATCAACCAGTTTTATAAATCAGGGAGTCATCCGATGCAATGCAGAAATTGTTCAGGGAATGAATTCAGCAGGACCGTGAGCGGCAACTTTAAATGCAGTTACTGCGGAACTCTTTATTATGATGAGAAGAAGACAGCTGCCACGTTGATGAATTTATACCGTAAAGCTGCAATATCAGCCGGGGCGGGTAGTTTTGTAGTAAAACGAAAAGGGCTCTGACCCTATTGAATATATTGAATCTTAGATTCAACAATTAAACGCAACACGTTTCTTTAAAAATAATTCATTCGGAGTAAAAAACTCCAATCTTTTTCTCACTGGAAACGTATTAATATCAGACATTGATATAAATACGGAGACCGATATGCCCAGACCTTTAAGAACAATAGTACAGGGTGTAACCTACCACTGCTACACTAGATGCCGCGGGAAACGAAACCTGTTGAAAGGGAGTTACGGAAAGAAATTTTTTATCGAATCAATTCAACTGTGCCATGAGAAATACGATTTTAAACTCATAGCTGCAGAAATTGTTGCTAACCACATCCACCTGATAATAAAAACTGTTGAGAACAAGGAGACTATATCGCTTATTATGCAGTTTATAAAGGCGCGGATTGCAGAAAAATACAACCGCGCAAAGGGTGAGACCGGGCCGTTCTGGAACGAAAGGTTTGGTTCCTCAATAATCGAGGAATCCGATAATCCGGAACAGTACCTGCTCTGGTTATTGTGGTATATAGGGTATAATCCTGTGCGCAAGGGGCTATCAAGCGATCCGCGTAAAAACGAGATCGGCTTCATAAACTGCTACCTCGATGAAAATTTTATTTCGCCGCTGCTGTTTACACTGCATGAATATTTTCATAGGCTCGGCCGGAATTTCAGGGAAAGGGCTGATAAGTTCCTGGCTTACGAGGATGCGTACCGGAAAAGGCTGGTTTTGTGGATTTAGAGGGGGGCGGGGTCAGAGCCCGGTGGCACGCCGACACTTAATGCGTGAGCCGGTATCCTAAAACTGCATTCCTGCATTAAATATTGGCATAAAGAGAGTGTTTCTTCGAATACGAAATTAGTAATGCCAATCTGTATCCCGCTGAAATCATCCGCAAGGTTAAAGAGCTATGCCTGAAATCCGTTCATCGCGGTTGAATGGATTTCAGCAGAGCGTATTAGGCAGCATCGTGTCAGCTAAATCATAGCTGCAGAGGGTAATACCCGGCCGCCATGTAGTTGGCGATGGAAATGTGCGGAATCCTATTTACTGCTCAAGGTCGCGTCATACCCTGCCATGTCGAAGAGCGAAATAAGGTCCTTTTCAGCAAGGTCTGACTCAAGGCTTACTTTTTTTGTTGCAAGGTCTATCTGAAGGGCTCTGACCCCTCCTGATTCGTTCATTGTCTTTTCGATCCTCATCTTGCAGTGGTTGCACGACATATCCGGAACGTTGAATGTGTATTTCATTTCTTTATCTCCAGTAGGTTTATTTTTCTTATACCGGTTGAGTTAAGTATAACGCTTATTGAACTCAGGATCATGCAGATTTCGGCAACTGCAGGGTGCATAAGCCCCATGATTGCAGCAGGTATGGCCACAAGGTTGTAGACCGATGCACGGAAGAGGTTCTGCCTGATCTTGCTGAACGTGACCCTTGATATGCTTATGGCCGCAGGGACTGCTGTAAGCCGGCCTGCGGTAATGATAATGTCTGCGCTCTCTATTGAAATATCTGTACCTGTGCCGAGAGCGATCCCGAGATCTGCCGCCTTGAGGGCTGCCGCATCATTGATCCCGTCGCCCACCATGCAGACGTGGTCTCCCTGCTTCTGTATATCCTGTACCCTGAACAGTTTCTCTTCGGGCTTGACCCTGCTGATTACATGTTCAATACCCGTGGCCGCGGCAACTGCACGTGCAGTCTCCTCTGAGTCACCGGTGAGCATTACAGGCCGTACGCCCAGCGCTTTCAGTTTTGCCACAGCCTCTGCGGAATCGGGCTTTACAGGGTCAGCAACCGAGATGAATCCTGACGGCCTGTCGTCTATCCTGAACTCCATCACTGTCTCGCCGCGGGACATCATAGATGAGTAGGAGGCATTATCAAGCGGCCTGCCTATAAAGTATCTACTACTGCCGCAGGTTCCTGTTATGCCCGAGCCGGGAATTTCCTTTACGTCTGTCACATTGTCGTGCGGCTTGATGTCCAGGAGGGCACAGTAATCCTTAACAGAGTTTGACAGCGGGTGAATAGAGCTGTTTTCCAGTGCCAGCAGTACAGGGAGGTGCCCGGGTTCGATTGAATTTGAAACAACTGCCGGTTTACCTTCGGTGATAGTACCGGTTTTGTCCAGGAATACCGTGGTAATCGAGCCGGCTGTCTGTATGGCCTCGCCGTTTTTTATGAGCAGGCCGTTTCGCGCTGCAAGCCCGCTGCCGGCTATGAGCGCCATTGGTGTGGCAAGCCCAAGGGCACAGGGGCAGGCTATGACCAGTACTGCAATGAAGATAAAGGCTGCGGTTGATCCTGCACCGCCGTCCGTATTTACCCATGGGATGTATCCCGATGCAAACTGGAGGAAAGGACTGAACCTCTCGTAGTTGATAAACCACGCTAAGCCTGAAAGTGCAGCCAGGATAAAAATTGCAGGAACAAACATCCCGGTGATCCTGTCTGCCATTGCCTGGATCGGAACCTTCGATGATTGAGCATCCTCGACCAGCCGTATCATGCACGCCAGGAACGTGTCTTCACCGGTGCGTAAAACCTCGGCCTTGACAGAACCGCTCTCGACCACGGTACCGCCTGTGAGTTCATCGCCCTCTTTGCGGAAAACGCGTCCGGGTTCACCTGTAATCATCGATTCATCAACAGTGCAGTTCCCCTCGACTATCCTTGCGTCAAGCGGAACCCGTTCGCCTGAACGGACAGCGACAAGTTCGCCTGCGGCGATGCTTTCAACAGCGACACTAACTATGCTTCCATCCCGCACTATGAATGCATCGCGCGGCTTCATCGCAAGAAGTGCCCGCACTTCACTCGACGCGCTGTACTTGAGCCGCGATTCAATGTACCTGCCCGTAAGGTGCAGCGACACGAGCATGACGGATATGGAACCGAAGGAACTTATGTTGACACCGGATATATGCAGGAATGACGTAAGCATGGCAAAGAACGCGCTCATGAGAACGAGCGAATCCATGTTGGCATGAAAATGTGCGGCGGCAATGGCAGCACCCCTGATAACGCCGCGTCCGGGACGAAGGAGCACAAGGAGTGCTGCTGCGGCTTCAAGAGCCGGGAACCACGGCAGGTGCATGCCGGACATGTGAAGTACCATGAGAACTGTAAGTGGAAGCATCACTGCGAGTGATTCGACCATCATCCACCGCGATCTTTTAAAGTCCTTCATTACCTTTTCTTCGTCCGGAACTTCCCGAAGTCCCCTGTAGCCGGTACTGTTTATCGTCGCAATAATATCATCGATCGTTACGCCGGGTTCTGTAATGACATAGCCCTTTTCCGTGCCGAGATTTATCGAAACAAACTTCACGCCCTGCATTTTGCGGAGTGAGCGGTCAACAATGCGAACGCATGAAGCGCAGGTCATACCCTCAATACCGAAGGTGAAACGGTTTTCATTGTTATCTGTCTTCATGTTTCTCCCTATTGCCCGTCCGTATTTAAATTTTCTATTACAGCATTGCAGTCAAGTACCCTTGAAAATGTACCATTCAGGGATGCCAGGAAGGCGTTCTGAACATCCGCTGCAGAAATATTTTTATCATCAATTTTCAGGGCCATTGTTGCGCAGCAGTCACCGGCAACAATGCATTGGTACCCCAGGTCAAAGGCTGCCCGAACCGTGGTGTCGACGCACATGTGGGTCATCATTCCTGCGATAACAAGTGTTGAAATTTTATTCGCTTTCAGGTACTCATCCAGTCCCGTGGAACGGAAGCTATTGGGGAAGATTTTTTTAAAAACTTTTTCAGTATCAATGGGCTGGACATTCTCATGAAATTCTGCCCCGGGTGTTCCTGGTACAAGAAATACCGATCCCGGCTTAACTGACTGGTGCTGAATATGGATCACTGGCATAGATCCTTTCCTGAAATAATCCAGCAGTTTTCTTATCCTGAGGCTTGCCTCAACACTCCCCTGCAGCTCCATGGTGCCGCCTGGAAAGTAATCATGTTGGACATCAATTATCAGCAGTGCCTTTGTCATATAGATCCCCTGTTTATTGAATTAAATTACAATATCTTTAATTCAATAACTAATTTGAAATACAAAAAGGGCTGTGTTACATTATGTACAGTAAAATATTTGAAAATTAAAGTAAATTCTTAAATATTATTCCTGCTGAACAAAAAAGTCTGGATCATTTTTGGCACCCGGGATAATTGCATATATATTATAGATAAGTGAGGAAAAAGCGATGTACGGTGTGCCGATGCTTGTAATAGTCCTTTTTTTCTGCCTGTTCGCGGTCTACCTTGCGTTCAGGAAAAAGAAGCAGTAGACTGCGGCCGGGGATTATTCCCCGGACCTGCGGCCAAGTCTCTTGCGGTCCAGCTCTTTGAGTATTTTTTTACGCATTCTTATGGACTGCGGTGTGATCTCAAGGAGTTCATCATCCGCGATATATTCAAGCGCCTGTTCAAGGCTGAAGAGCCTGGGTGGAGTAAGTTTCACCAGGTCGTCCGAGCCTGCGGCACGCATGTTGGTCAGCTGTTTCTTTTTACATATATTGACTATGAGGTCACCTTCACGGTTGTTCTCACCTATAATCATTCCCTCGTAAACGTGGATTCCCGGGCCTAAGAAAAGTTCACCGCGCTCCTGCAGGTTGTTTATCGCAAAAGATACAGAAGAGCCCTCCTCCATGGCAACAAGAACACCCTTGCCGCGGCCGGGAATGGTCCCCTTGTACGGGCCGTATTCATAGAATGTCTGGTTAAGGATGCCTGTACCGCGGGTCTCGGTGAGGAACTCATTCCTGAAACCTATGAGCCCGCGTGAAGGTACCTTGAATTCAAGCCGTGTGTAACCGTCAGAACCCTGTTTCATGTCGGTCATCTCGCCCTTGCGCACACCCAGCTTTTCTATAACAACACCCACGAACTCATCTGCAACGTCGATCATTGCAAGTTCGATGGGCTCGCACTTTTTGCCGTCAATTTCCTTGTAGATTACCTCGGGTTTCGATACCTGGAACTCGTATCCTTCGCGCCGCATATTCTCTATAAGAATAGACATCTGCAGTTCGCCGCGCCCTTTAACAATGAATTCTTCTCCAGTGGCTACACGCTCAACATTGATGCTTACGTTGGACTGGACCTCGCGCTGCAGCCTCTCCCAGAGGTGGCGTGAAGTGACGTACTTGCCCTCGTTGCCCATGAATGGCGAATCGTTCTGCATGAATGTTATTGCAAGGGTCGGCTCGTCAATATCTATTGCCGGCAGAGCCTGGGGAATCTCCCTGTCTGCAACAGTCTCGCCAATGTCGATCCCTTCAATCCCCGCGAGTGAAACAATGTCACCGGCATAGGCCTTTTTTATTTCAACGCGCTTCATTCCTTCATAGGAGAAAATTTTCGATACCCTGGATGTTACATGTTCACCCGAACGTTTGATGAGAGTAACAGTGTCGTTCGTGGTAACCTGCCCGTTGTGGATGCGGCCTGTACCAACCCGGCCGATGTAGTTGTCATAATCTATGGCAGACACAAGGAACTGCAGCGGCAGGTCCACCTGCCCGTCAGGTTCCTTGACGCTTTTAATAATGGTGTCAAAAAGCGGTTTCAGGTCAACGCCTTCATCCTCGACTTCGTATTTTGCAATGCCCTGCTTGGCCGATGCATATATAATGGGAAAGTCCAGCTGTTCATTTGAGGCGTTCAGCTCTACAAAGAGGTCAAAGATCAGGTCAAGCACTTCGTGCGGCCTGCTGTTGGGCCTGTCGATCTTGTTTATGACAACTATGGGGCGCAGCCCGATCTCCAGGGATTTTTTAAGAACATATTTTGTCTGCGGCATGGGTCCTTCGAACGCGTCAACAATGAGAAGGACGCTGTCCACCATCTTCATGATGCGCTGTACCTCGCCGCCGAAGTCAGCGTGGCCGGGAGTATCGACAATATTTATCTTGTAGTCTTTGAAGTGTATTGACGCGTTCTTGGAGAGGATCGTGATTCCGCGCTCCTTCTCCAGGTCATTTGAATCCATCATCCTTTCTTCAACATGCTGGTTGCTGCGGAATATTCCGGATTGCTTCAGCATACCGTCAACAAGCGTGGTCTTGCCGTGGTCAACGTGCGCGATGATCGCGATATTTCGTATTTTCTTGTTCATTAATGCTTCCTGATTTATATAATTTAACTGAATAAAGATTTCTTTTCAACGCAATAGTAAATATTACCAGGGGCTTAGCGGGGTAAAACGGTGACTGCACTGCCTCTTCTACTGCCGGGTATCCTTAAAATCGCCATTAATTGTGACAGAATACAGAACCATAAAAAGGGGGTATATGTACAAGCATTTTTTTATTAATTTTCGGGCGGCCGGGCGGGCTCTCGGCTTAAACTCCTCACGGGCGGAATAATACCCGGTGCTGAGGAGTCAAAACATAGACCCGCCCGCTGCGGGGTAACGCCTCCATCCCTGCCGCGGTGAAACCCGGGTAATCAACGCGTCCTTAATTTTTTATTTACATAATGCATTCAGTATTAAATAGTGAAAAACAGAAACTTTGAGAGTAAGGGGTGTGCGCCTTGAAAATAGTATCATGGAACGTAAACGGACTGCGGTCCATAATCACAAAGGGATTCTACGAATTCCTTAAAACAGAAAAGCCCGACATTATCTGCCTCCAGGAGACCCGCGCCGATGAATCCCAGGTGAAACTTGAACTTGAAGGATACCCCCACAGGTTCTGGGACGCGGCAGAAAAAAAGGGTTATTCAGGCACTGCTGTATTCAGCACGCATGAGCCACTTACGGTGACAAAAGAGCTTGGCAAGCCTGAACATGACGGCGAGGGGAGGGTCATCACGCTTGAGTATAAAAAGTTTTACCTGGTGAATGTCTATGTGCCGAACTCAAAGCGCGGGCTTGAACGTCTCGACTACCGCCACAAAAGCTGGGACGTTGACTTCCTGGCATACCTGAAAAAGCTCGAAAAGAAGAAACCTGTAATCGTGTGCGGAGACTTTAACGTTGCCCATAAAGAGATTGACCTTGCGAACCCGAAGACCAATGTGAAGAACGCCGGGTTCACGCCGCAGGAGCGTGAAGGCTTTGACAACTTCGTGGCAGCAGGACTTGTTGATACTTTTCGCGAATTCACGAAAGATGGAGGCCACTATACATGGTGGAGCAATATGGCAAACTCAAGGGAGCGCAACATCGGGTGGCGTATCGATTACTTTCTTGTTTCAAAGAAGATCATGCCTGATGTTAAAAAATCGTACATACTCCCTGCGGTTATGGGGTCAGACCATGCGCCGGTTGTAATCGAAGGGGACCTGGAATGATGCTGTCTATTTCATGTAGTGAGATGTGTACCTGTCCAGGACAGCTTTAATCATCACCTGGTAGGGCACGCCTGCCTGCTCTGCCCTGTGTTTAAAAAATTCAATGCTTGATTTACTCAGGGCTATTGTGATCTTGACAGTCTCCTCTTTTTTCACCAGAAGTTCAGGCGCGGGTAGAAAGTCTTCTATAAATTCCGAAACCTTTATGGCGTCGTTTACATCTCCGGGCGCGCTGCTATAATTCGTTTTTTTCTTCATACTTTTTTCTACCCTCCCTCCAGTATCCTGCTCCGAAAATCCTTATCCTGTTATTACGTAAAGTGAACCTTACAGTAAGAATTTTATCCTCGACCATGCCAAAGCAGAAAAATCTATTTTCATCAGTCCCTGAATGCTTAACATCAGCGGTAATTACTCTTTTCCTGTCAAAGAATGCATTCTGCGCTTTATAAAATGAAATCCCGTGTTTTAGTATATTCTCCACGTTTTTGTTTTCATCCCACTCGAATTCCATGACTACAAAATACATATAATTATATGTATGTCAATAATTATTTTGTTACATATTGACTTTAACATCAAAAGCGATTTTTAGTAATATGTTACTGTCTTCATGAGGGTCATCTAAACAAAATTTAAATTAACCGGCATAAAGACTTAGGGTAATTATTTAAGGACAATATTTAATTGACAGCTGCTATTGAACTGATAAATTCCATTTTAAGATGAATGTAAATCTTGTATTCGGGGACACCCTGGAATGAATAAAAATATGCAGAACAATTTAAACACTGATGTGTTGAAAGAATATCTTGCATCAAATAAGGATTTTTTGTGCAGTAAATATCACCTGAAAAAAATCGGGTTTTTTGGTTCATTTGCCAGGGGGGAACAGAACCCTCACAGTGATATAGATATTATTATTGAGTTCGAAAACAACACCTTAAATCTGTATGAAATAAAAATGGAACTGAGGGATTTTCTAAAAAAAGAATTTAACAGGGAAGTGGATATAGCGAGAGAAAAATATATTAAAGACCGGATAAAGACCGAAATTTCCAGAGAGGCGATTTTTGTCTGACAGGAATTTACAGAATATTTTTGATATAGCTGAAGCCGCTGAAAAGATACTAACCTATACATCCGGTATCAGTAATGCTGATCAGTTTTTCAGACAGTCACTTGTTTTTGATGCTGTTATGATGAACTTTGTTGTTATTGGTGAATCAGTATCAAGATTGTCCGATGATTTTATTAACTTATATCCTGCAATAAACTGGTACAAAATAAAGGGCTTAAGAAACATTATAGCCCATGATTATTTCGGTATAGACGCCGAAGAAATTTGGCAGATTATTATAAATGACATCCCCGTGCTGATACATGATGTAAAGGGGATCATCGATGAGTTCCGGACAAAAAAATGAACGATCACATCGCAGAATTAAAGCAGAAATTTGAATCCGGCGATCTATTCCCCAAATCCCTGGGCATAGAACTTGTTGAACTTGAGCCGGGCCGCGCAGTGGTCGCAATGACCGTAACTGAAAGCATGGCAAACTTTCACGGTACAGCGCACGGCGGCGCGCTCTTTACGCTGGCAGACACAGCCTTCGCGCTTTCATGCAACTCGCACGGTACGCCTGCTGTTGCGCTCTCTGTAACAATGGACTACATGGCGCCAGCAAGGCCTGGCGACAGGCTGGTTGCAGTAGCAGAGGAGGCGCAGCGCACAAAACGCACAGGGAGCTACCACATAACGGTGACGGCGAACGGTGAAACAAAGATCGCGTTTTTCAGGGGACTGGCGTTTATAAAGGCGTAGCAGGAATATCTATTTAAGATATGATTTTAATAACGTTTCAATTTTTTGAATAGTCTGCTTAAACAATTTTGTTAGTTCATTGGTATCATCGGATGAGAAAACATCTGCCATAACTATTTTATCAGCATCATCAAGAACGTTTTCTTCAAATAATAAATTTCTTTCAAAATATAACTGATAGGATTTCTTTAATCTCGATATATACTTGAATAAAATAAATATTTCATCGATAATTCTTCGATCAAGAAGCATTTCAGCTTCAATCAAATATGCATTCAATGTAAGTATATGGTCATCTAGCTTATGTACTTTTGCTTCATAAATATTCTTGATCGCTTGTAAAGGATTTTCGTTTACATCACAATCGCTCGGAAAATCTCTGGAAAATGTTTTATATGAGCGAAGGTAGTTACATGCATTTCTTATTTTATAAATGTTCTTAAGTAAGTTATTAATAATCTCTTGCTTTAACTTCCAGCGCGACTCTTTTTGCCATGAATTAATTCCATGCAAAGCGCCAATCGCTGCTGCAGCAGCACTTACAGCTATTACAATATTACATATAGATTCTATTATTTTATCATTTGTCATGATTTCACTAACCATTATTTTTTATTTCTGTCAACATGCATACAAAAATAATTTGTTCAAGATAAGAGGAAAATGAGTAATAATTTTTTTACACAAGGTATATAAAATGAAATCCCTGTCTTTAGAATATAAACTTTAATTATTTGACAAATTGCGTATTATACGTCATTTGAATAATATTCATAGAACTTGCGAGTATCTCAATGGACAATGATGCCTTAAAAATTATCGGCTGGATGGCTATTCTCTTATTTTTTAGTCCTTTTATTGTCGCGGCTGTTCAAGATGCAACAGTCTTTATTAAAAAGTCTATTCGTGATAAGATTTATAATTTGCGACGTCCATACATGCCATGTAAACATGGCGTAAAACGTGCTTTTGCTGATGTTAGCCTTTGTCCTGACTGTCTTGATGAGCATAATAAAATGATGGCTGAAAGGGATAAAGAACGAGAACGTATTAGACAGGATGCACAAAACAGAGAAAGGATCAAATATTCTAACTGGGCTGAAGATGTTCATATGACCGAATATCTTCAAACAATGAATCCTATAAAGTTTGAAGAACTGGTAAGCTATTTATATACTCAAATGGGTTATGAAACTGAACTTACAACCGCAACCGGGGATCACGGTGTAGATTTATTCGTATATAAAGATGACAAGAAGATTGCTATACAATGCAAAAGGGTTATAAGCAAGGTGGGTGAACCTGTTATCAGGGATCTGTACGGGGCAATGCATGATGCAGGTGCGGATGCAGCAATAATTGTAACAACAGGTTCTGTATCAAAACAGGCTAAAGCATGGATACAGAATAAGCCTATAGAAATTATTGAGCTGCTGGCACTCCGTAAACTTATAGGACAGCATATCCCCAGGAATATGATAGAGATCCCGAAGGAAGTCAGTATTTCCACAAGAAGCAAAACATATTGTCCTCGTTGTGGAAATTCCATGCGTATGATCGATACTAAAAATGGCAGTTTTTACGGCTGCCGTTCTTATCCTTCATGCAGATATACAATATCAGCAAAAAGATTTAATCGTGCCAATTCATTAAAAAGACCTTGGGATTGACTGCGTATGCCGTTTATTTCTATCAGTACAAGAATTTTGTAAATTTTCGATTGTTCTAAAAACTTCATCCACACGTAATATAATAATCATTCATTTTAAATAAAACTCTTGACTCAGTAGCCATTTTTTGGCTACATTAACTTATGTACGATGTAAAATTCAACAAGCAGGTAAAGAAGAACATCGAGAAGATACCAGCATCCGCTCAGAAAAAGTTCTTCTTTCTTGTTGAAGACCTGGCTTCTTCCGGGCCAGTAAGACCGGAATGGCCGAATTACAGCAGGTTAAATGACAACGAATACCATTGTCACCTTTCACATAAATGGGTTGCCTGTTGGAGACATGAAAAAAAAACAGTAATAATAGAGGTCTACTATGCAGGTTCACGTGAAAACGCCCCGTATTAAAATAGATATGACAGGTGATATTCCCATTAAGGTCATCAATCTCCTGAAAGAGGTATACGGGAAAAAGGTCAGTATAACAGAAACTGATGAGTATACCAGTGTTAAGGATTCTGACTGGTATAAAAAGATGAAGAAGAATATTACGCCCGGCGAGACTGTGGCATTCTACCGTAAAATGCACGGGATGACGCAGAAGGAGCTTGGCGAAAAGCTGGGTAATTTTTCAAAGCAGAATATCTCTGAAATTGAAAGAAACATCAGGCCTGTGAGTAAAAAGACAGCGAAGCAGCTTTCAGAAATATTCAATATTTCTGTTGATAGATTGATTTAGAATACTAATATTCCTGATTACAGGGTAATGCTGGAGAAAGATCAGCATTAAGATTTATCCCCGTATTAAATAAGATGCAGAATTCAATTCAGGATTCGTTCTTCATGTAACTTCTCAAAATTTATTGCATCTACATATAAACCGGTTTAACAGCAATGAAACGAAAACTTATTATAATACTTGCAGGTGTCCTGATGATAACAAGCCTTGTCTATGGAATTAATGACGAAGATGACAACGGGTTCAGCGAAGAGAAATGGAGAGAATCTGTGCAGGCAGTGGACAGGTCGCAGTTCCACGCGCTTCATGTTGATGGCGGTAAGTATTTTAATCCATGGATGGTCATGGAGATGAAGGGCTTTGCAGAGATAATGAAATGGCGCTTCTTTGCTGATAAGCAGGCATACTCGGAGCTTGAAGAATCCGCACTGCCGGCAGTTAAACCGCTGACTGCGGAATTCATAAACACGCACGATAACTTTATGTCATGGATAGGGCACGCCTCGGTTATAATCAAATCTGCAGGTAGCGTAATACTGGTTGACCCGGTGTTCGGTGACATCCCTTTTGTAAAGAAGAGACGGACTCAAAGCGCAATAACATATAATGATGCTTCACGCATAACCGGAAGCGTAACAGTTCTTCTTACACATAACCACTACGACCACCTTGACAGTAAGAGTATGGAGAGCATACCTGCGGGAGCTAAATTCATTGTTCCTGCCGGTCTCCGTAAGACCGTGGAAAAACTCGGCGCGTCGGATATCGCTGAAATGGACTGGTGGGAGGAGCTCAGAGTCGATGGAATTAAAATTATTTTCCTTCCATCCCAGCACTGGTCAAAGCGCGGGATGTTTGACATGAACAAGTCACTGTGGGGTTCGTTCCTTGTTGATACAGGTAAAAAGAGAATATTTGTCTGCGGGGATTCGGGGTATTCATTGCTGTACAGGGAGATTGCCGCGAAGTACCCGGCCATAGACTACGCGTTCATGTCTTTGGGGGCGTTTCATCCCAGGTGGTTCATGCATTACTCGCACCAGGATGCTGATGAGGCTGTCAGGGGATTCCGTGACCTTAATGCGAAGGTGATGGTTCCGTTTCACTGGGGAGCGTTCCGTCTTGGGGATGAGCCCGAAGGTTACCCGGCCATTCATGTGAAGCTGAAATTTCCTGAAGCAAGGATCACCGACTGCGGAGAGGTGATAAAAATTTAGGTGATGCAATGGCTTTCGTAAGAATAGAAGGATTCAGGGGACTTGTCTTTGTGCCGGAGAAAACCTCCAGTCCGAAGAAACACGCGTGTGCGGACTGCTTTGAATGCGCCTACTGCAGCGATGAAAGGTGTAAACTCTGCCTGAAAAAGAAAAGCCGTAAAAAGAATGACGTCGGCAATGACGGGAAGACCGGTTAGAATTATTTTAAAATTTTAACTCCAAAACTGAATCCGTCTTTAAGAGCTTTTTCATTTTTACTCACAGGCATCGTTTCGGTACATACTCCAAGAGTCCCTGCAGCTTCCATTTTCAGGTAACCGCATATCTCCACGAACAGCTTCTCCACAGTTTCCGGCCCCGAGTTCGGCAGTTCGCCGCCGTATGTCATAAGCATCGCGACCTTTTTTTTGCCGCAGGTGAAATCCATGCCGTACATCCTGTCTATCATGAGCTTCATTTGCGCAGTGACGCTCCACCAGTAGATCGGTGTGGCAAGGATGATAATATCCGCTTTCCGGAGCGCGGCGTAGATTAATCCCATGTCATCTTTAATTACGCAGCCGGTACTGTCTGCTTTTTTGCATGCATCGCACCCGTTGCATGGGGAAATCTTCATATCGTGCAGAAAGAAATATTCGTTCTCAACGTCCGCTGTTTCGTTGATTCCCTTAAGCACAGAATCCAGAAGCGCTGCGGTGTTCCCTTTTTTTTTCGGGCTTCCCAGAAATGCTGCTACTTTCATAAAGTTCGCTCCAGACTGAATTTTTATTAATGAATCGCTTCTTATCCATGAATTATAAGCTGTTTATGTCTATAATTTTTTTGAATTATTGTCATGGTCTTAGCTTGCAAGTCTGGACATGGATATCACCGCGTACCGGTACATGCTTGTAAGCCCGGTCGATTAGTTGTGCTATCTGGTGTACCCTCGCATCATGAATGAACGTCATCGGATGCCCATTCAGAGATACATATGTGAGGTAAATATGAAATATTTTAATGCTGCACTTACAGTGGTAATTATTATTGCCGCGGCCTGTTTTCAGGTTCGGGCTGAAGGGGAGAATAAGGGCATATCATTCAACGAGTATATTAAAACTGTTACTGGTACTCTTCCCGCGCTTAAAAAGAACAGGCTGCAGGTTGACAGGGCGAAGAACAGCCTTGATGGAGCTTACAGTTCCGGTGATGTCAACATTACGGGCAGCGGTTCCTGGTCGTCAGCCGAAGATTACACAACATCAGGAAGAGTGACGGATTACCAGTTTAAAGCCGGCGCCTCGAAAAAAATAACACAAACCGGAACTACCATAGAAGCAGGGGTAGGGCATGATACAATAAACACTGAAGGTTATGGAACAAAATATTATCCATCGGTGTATGTTAAATTTTCGCAGTCTGTCCTCAAAAATTCTTTTGGTGTTATCGACAGGTACTCGGTGAATAACGCTTCGATGAAACTGGAAATTGAAAAATTAAGGCAGGCCGAGTCAGATAAAACTACTCTTAACTATTACAAAAAACTCTACTTTTCATGGATCGAAATCACAGAACGCCTTGAACTGCTGAATGCTTCAATTAAATACGCATTTATGATTGAAGCTGATACAGATAAAAAATACAGGAGCGGGCTTACAGGGATTGAGGACCTTTATAATGCCCGGGCCCTTGTTACACAGTACAGGATACAATACGAGAGCCTGCTTTCCGAAAGAAGTGCAGTCGAGGCGGAGATGGAGGTATTCCTGGGAAACACAGCATCACCGGACAGGGGGGAATTTAACAAAATGTATACAGAGGTAAAAACCATCGGGTATAATACAGTCCCTTTTGTACGGACTCAGAATGCGGAGATATTCAGGCTCACAAAGAATAACCTCGTTTATGCCGGTGAAGTAAAAAATAACAGCCTGCTTCCTGAACTGAATATTGTTGCACAATACACAAGAAAATCCGCAAAGGATGAATTCTCTGCGTCCTTTACCGGGCTTGGTGAATCGGATTACTATGTGGGATTTACCGCATCATACCCTTTGTTGAATACTGAAGCAGAAAGTGCAGTCAGGGAGTCCGAAATTGCAATTGAGGAGATTAATGCCGAGTATGAAATATCGGAAAACGCATACCGGACTGATATTGAAAAGCTTGTCAGGGAACAGGATAGCATCAAAAAAATGATCGCGTTTTCCGAAACCAGGATAAACTCACTGGAGGCAAGATATGCCACTGTGTATAAAAAATATAAACAGGGAAACCAGTCACTTCAGGTTGTGATAGATGCCCTGCAGGATATAACAACCGAGAAGACAGCGCTCTTCAGGTATAAAAGTAATCTTATACAGGGGTACATAGATTACAGCGATTTAACCAGGTAGCATCCTGGTTTCCAGGGGTTGTGGAAAGCAGTTTTGCAGGTCAACACATTAAATTTTTCTTGAATTACCATGCGTATATTAGTTATTCATACTAATATTTACCGGAAGGTCATCCCCGCCGCCGGAGCGGCGGGGAAAATTTTCCCCAAGCATTGTAATTCAGGATAAAAATAATGGATACCATTATCTGGCGTTTACTCGATTTTCTTGCTGTTGCCGAATTCTCACAGGCCGTGTTGCTTGTGTTCATACTCCTTGTAATGGAGAGGAACAGGCGGGCCAATATATTCTTCGCCGTGTTTATACTCATACTGTCATCAAACTTTTTTTCATTATATCTGATGAAGGCAGACATGAAGGTAGTGTCATCCATCTTCTTCCTTGTAGCAGTACCGGGCATATCGCTGACCGGGGTCTGTATATATTTCTATGCAATGTTTATTACCGGATTGCTTGAAGGACTCAGGGTGAAGCACATTCTTCACCTGGGTGTTTACCTGGCCAGCCTTGGTGTGACAGTTGCTGCAATGTTGAGCATAGACGGCAACCCGGCGCGGGCGGTACTGAAGGACTCGGTACTTTTCAGAAACTCTATATTCACAGTCATAAGCGCGGGACTTCTCTGTTCCATAGGCTACATCGTGTACACGCTTGCTCTCCTTAAAAGGTATTATGACAGGATCGGTAATTATTATTCCGACATAGAGCGCATGAGCCTTAACTGGGTACGGCTGCTTTCAGCCATGTCATTCCTGGTGCTTGTCTTCTGGTGCGTCGGATTCTGGCTTGGACATCTCCATGTTATTCCAAGGAGCCCGGCGGGTATGACTATTAATTTAATTATGCTCATAGCAATAATATTCGTCACTGCCTATCGTCTCATAAACCAGCCGGAGATTTTCAAGTACAATGTTGAGATGACACATGAAATTGAGGAGACTGATTCTCAGGCTGGAGGTGAAAAGTACGCAAGGCAGAGCATAGACGACAGGATGCAGGATGAATACCTGGAGAAACTTAAACAGTACATGGAGGGGGAGAAGCCCTATCTCAATGAAAACATCACCATCAAGGACCTTTCCGAAGAGATAAAAATTCCTTCGCACCACCTTTCTATCGTGATAAACAACCGGCTTGGTAAAAATTTCTATACCTTTATAAACGATTACAGGATAAAAGAGGCATTATCCATACTGAACGATCCTGAAAATTCCGACGCGAGTATACTTGCCATTGCGTTCAGGGCGGGCTTCAATTCAAAATCAACCTTCAATTCCGTGTTCAAAAAAATCACCGGAAAAACTCCTTCCGAATACAGAAGTACATCAGGATTCAGGTCTGAACTTGCAAGTTAGGACTGATTAACGTCCGCCTTGCGGTACATGCTTGTAAGCCCGGTCGATTCATTTTTATTTTCGTATATATTCATGACATGATGTATGGGCCTGACCTGTATGTCATTCCGGCCTTTGAGCGGGAATGACAGTTCATTTTACCCGGCCCCGTCAGGATTTTTATCCAGGAGTAAGTATATGAATATAGCGAAACTCGCAATCAAACGGCCGGTGTTTATTTCATGCATCGTGCTTATCATCATGATAGTGGGAATGATCTCCTATTTCCGTATCGGCGTGGAACTCATGCCCGATATTTCATTCCCGACAATCGGGGTGGTTACCTCGTACTCCGGGGCGTCGCCTGACGAGATTGAACAGCTCATAACAAAACCGCTTGAGGATGAACTGGGGACCATCTCTGGTCTGAAGCACCTGAGTTCGAGCAATACAGAGGGTCTTTCCATAATAACAATGGAATTCGATATGGAGATAGACGTGGACAGGGTCGTGCAGGATGTGCGTGATAAAGTAAGCATAGCCATGAACAGCCTGCCCGATGATCTGGAGTCCGATCCGGTCATACAGAAATTTGATCCAGGCGCATCGTCCGTAATACGCCTTGCGCTGCTCTCTGACCTGCCGCCCGCAGAAATGTATGGCCTCGCGAAAGAGACGATCAAGCCGCAGATCGAGCGTATAAAGGACGTGGGCAACGTGGAGATTTCCGGCGGAAGCAGCAGGGAGATCCAGGTGGAGATAGACCAGGACAGGCTTAACGAGTACACCATCTCTATGACAAGGGTCGTAAGCAGCCTCAATGCCGCGGGTTCGAACATCCCCATTGGTACAAAGGAGAGGGAGGCTAAAAAGACTGTGTTCAGGTCAATGGGTGAGTTTGTTTCACTTGAGCAGATCAGGAATACCCTTGTGTCATTCACAGGTGACGTTGGCATATTTGTTAACGTGGAATCCCTGGGAACTGTACGTGACGGCGTGGAGGACACGACAAGTACGGGATACATACATTACCCGGAGAATTTAAAGAGCAAAACCCCGGGCCGCACCCAGTCATGCGTCTACCTTGACGTAATAAAGCAGTCGGGTAAAAACACGGTGGAGGTTACGGACAGCGTTAAGGCAATGCTTGAGAGCATTAATAACGAGCTTAAACAGGGTAAAGGGCATTCTCAGATCATAGTAACATCCGATCAGTCTGAGTGGATAAAAACCAATGTGAACGAAACTATAAGTACCATTATCATCGGCATAATACTTGCCATACTTGTTGTATATCTCTTCCTTGGGAACATCAGGTCAACTGTAATTACAGCGATTGCCATACCGAACAGCCTGCTGGGTGCAGTTATTATAATGAACGTCACGGGGTACACATTCAACATGATGACGCTCATGGCTCTTTCGCTTGTTGTGGGGCTGCTTGTGGATGACGCCATAGTCGTACGGGAGAATATATTCAGGAAGCTGGAGCACGGCATGAACCCGTTCCGCGCTGCTGAGCTTGGCACCAGGGAGGTAATGCTTGCCGTTATTGCCACCACCCTTGCTATCATTTCGGTTTTTTTCCCCATCGGTATGCTCAGCGGTGTAATAGGGAAAGTATTCAAGCAGTTTGGGTTTACGGTAGTGTTCGCCATGATAGTGAGCCTCTTTGACGCACTTACAGTGGCGCCGTTCCTGAGCGCGTACTTTGCCGGTGATGGTAAAAAATCGGACAACATTATAGTCACTACCTTCGAAAGGTTTCAGTCCTGGATGGACAGGAAGTACGGCAGCCTCATGAATTTCTGTCTTAACAGACCGCTGGTGGTGATAATCATAACAACCGCCGTATTTTTAAGCAGCATCGCCCTGGTCGGCATGGTAAAGAAAACTTTTTTCCCGTCAGGGGACAGGGGTGAATTCGCCATCAGCATAGAGATGCCTGCGGGTACAAGTCTTGCCGGCACAACGGATACAGTGAAACAGATCGAGGAGAAACTAAAAGACTTAACGGATATTGATTATTACAGCGTATCAATAGGCAATTCAAACGGTGAAGTCACGAAAGCCGAGATTCACTGCAAGCTCCTGGAAAAGAGAAAAAGAAGCACTGACGAGAACAAGGAGAGGACAAGAACCATGCTGGTCGAATTTTCATACGCAAGGCCTTCGGTCAACAGCACACATGGCGGCGGCGGGGCTGATTCCCCGTTCGTTATTATTGTTTCAGGCCGCAGCCTTGATTCAGTGGAGAAGGCCGCTGAAATGATAAAGGACCAGGTAAGAACTATCCCGGATCTTGTAGATGCTGATACAACTATTAAGAAAGGGAGCCCGGAGTTCAGGGTATACTTTGATTCAGAAAAAATGCAGGGACTGGGAGTCTCCACCAGTACGGCCGGCGCTGAACTGAGGTATGGCATAGCTGGTTCGGTTGTTGGTTCATTCAGGGAAAATGGCGTTGAGTACGATATACGTGCAAGGCTTAAACCGGAACAGCGCGACCTGGAAAAGAATTTTTATAAAACAAGGGTTGCAAACAACAGTAACAAGATGGTTCCGCTGAACATGGTAGCCAGGGGAGAACAGGCAACAGGCACGGCAGAGATAAACAGACGCGATAAGGCATACATAATCAAGGTTACGGCAAATACAGCGCAGGGCGGTGCCATAGGCAGCGCCATGACAAAAGCGAGCGAACTCATTACAAAGAATGTTCAGCTGCCCCAGGGTGTGACTTACAGTTTCAGCGGCGAATCCGAAACTCTCGCTGAAACCGCTTCCAGCATAATGTTTGCACTGGTCATGGCCATAATCTTCATCTACCTCGTGCTGGCCAGCCTGTACGAGTCCTTCATAACACCCTTCGTAATCCTGCTGGCGGTTCCACCCGCGCTTACAGGGGCGCTGTTCGCGCTGCTTATTACCGGGTTCATGATGGACATGTTCAGCATGATAGGGATGGTAATGCTCATGGGACTTGTGACGAAGAATTCAATACTGCTGGTGGATAATGCCGTGCATGGAGTGCAGGCCGGTCTGGACAGAAAACAAGCTGTACTTGAAGCGGGCCAGCGCAGGCTGCGTCCCATTCTCATGACAACATTTGCCATGCTGGCAGGGATGCTTCCGCTTGCAATGGGTATTGGTGAGGCTGCACAGATGAGGCAGTCCATGGGCATATCAATAATGGGGGGGCTCATCATTTCAACGCTGGTTACGCTCATTGTTGTGCCTGCGGTGTTTGAATTCGTGGATAAATTCAGGGAGGCTACAGAGGGGCGCATCCTTGTAAGGGAGAAGGAATAACCTGCCCGTTCCCGGCTTCAGCTTTTACCTGACGCCGGGAACGTAAATCCTGCTGAATTTTTAAAATGAGGTTGATTTTAAAACTCCCAGTTAGTATGTTGAATAAATCAGCATATCCAATCGGGGACTATCATGTATACAATACTTCACATTGAGCCCGGGATGCTCTATAAAAAGGTCGTCCAGGAGATTTGTCTTGAACTTGGTGCTAAATATACGGGTGCATCGGGTGCCAGGGAAGCATTCGAAATTCTGAAAAATGAAAAGGTCAATCTTATACTCACAGCCATGGAGCTTGAGGGCGGCAGTTCGTATGATTTTATCAGGTCGATCAATGAGTCTGAGCACAGGACTGTACCTGTTGTAGTATTCACGGGCAATGATTCGCTCGAGGACAGAACCAAGATGTATGAGCTGGGAATAACAGATTATATACTGAAGACCTCGGGAGCCGATACTATCAAACAGAACCTGGCAACTTTCAGGAGAGAGGATACACTCACGCTGAAAATGAGAGACCTGTCATACGCGGTGGTCGATGACAGCAAGATTGACCGGAAAGTTGTTGAAAGGATCTTTTCGTTCCATGATATTTACAATGTTGATTACTATGAATCAGGCCGCGGGCTTGCAGAATCAGGAAAGGAGTATGATGTCTACCTTATCGATTTTGTTCTACAGGATACATCAGGCGACAAGATAATAATGAAACTCCGCGAGTCCGGGAGCAACAGCGTTATTATCGCTATTTCCGGCATAGATAACACCAAGACAATCTCACATGTACTTTCGATCGGGGCAAGCGATTATATTGTTAAACCCTTTAACTATGATCTATTCATCGCCCGTCTAAAGACCAATATCCGGAACTACCTGCTGTTTAAGGAAGTTGCAGTGAAGACCCGGGCTCTTGAAAAAATGGCAATCACAGATACACTTACCGGCCTGTTCAACCGCGGGCATATCTATGACCGGCTTAACCAGGAGGTGGAAAAAGCAGAAAGGTACGGGTCAAAGTTTTCCCTGCTGATGCTTGATATTGATAACTTTAAAAAAGTCAATGACCAGCATGGTCACCAGTTCGGCGATGAAGTCCTCAGGGTTGTCTCGGACGTTATCCGGCTTTCAACAAGGTCAGTTGATATCTGCGGCAGGTACGGCGGTGAGGAGTTTATGGTAATATTCCCCGAAGTTCCTCTGTCGGGTACGATCCCGGTTGCAGAGAGAATCCGCAAAGGTATTGAAGCTATGCGGTTTGCAATAGATAATGTAAAGATAACGGTAAGCGGAGGTGCTGCTGACTACAGCGGCAGCATTGAGAACCTCGTGAAGAAGGCCGACACCCTTATGTACAGGGCAAAGGAGAGCGGCAGAAATGTTATACAGTATTGATCAGGGATATAGCGAAAAGTTGCAGTTGATATATTGTGATAAAGTGTTTGTCTGTTTATAAGCAATAATACTGTATAAATAATAACTAGTGGAGCCGGTTGATGAAAAAACTTCTGTGTATGATAATCGCAACAGCAGCGCTATTTCTTGTAAACACCGCGACGGAATCTGCCGGAAACAGGATTAATGTCGGTGTTGTAAGCAGCGATGCCGCTGTCTACGGAGAGATGGTGTCTCTGCTCACCAGGAGCGAATACCTGCAGGTCATTGAAAGAAGGGATCTTGGTTCGCTTTTCAAGGAGCTTGAGCTGAAACAGTCCGGTGCAGTACTCGGACCATCAGACTCACGGTTAAAAGGAATTGAATACCTTATAATGATAGACACT
>Ga0116171_10000295_pt1 | contig 53396 bp, 43 predicted proteins | sample AD_JPNHW2_MetaG_FD_89798 | JGI IMG/M metagenome (GOLD analysis project Ga0116171, IMG submission 89798) | Active sludge microbial communities of municipal wastewater-treating anaerobic digesters from Japan - AD_JPNHW2_MetaG | ecosystem: Engineered > Bioreactor > Anaerobic > Digestate | place... | reverse complement strand
CGGTCAAACCAGCAGAGGACAAAGAGGTGTTTCTCTCCATCTATCCGGAACAGCCCGGTCTGGTAGGCGGGATCGATGACGATCTTTGAGACGGTATCTGACAATCTCCCCTGGCGGGGGGCATCTCCGCGTTTTTTATAGCGCGACCGTACATGGCCAATGGGATGGAGTTCCATACTCATCAGGATGACACTTCCCTCTATCGGAATAGAATCACCTTTTATTCATAAGTAAACTGGCACGGGGAGGTTTGGATTCACGTTGTCTCGGGAGGAAGACAAGGCCTGGGGCATACCAGTTCTCCGGTTCCCAGGCATCATTGAGATCGGTCTGTCGGGTTTGTGCTTTTTTCGACCAATTCTGCGAATTGGCACCTCCTGGAGCGATTGTCCCAGCAGATACCGCTGATACAGCTCTCTGAACAACACGAGGCCGGCGGTTTATCAGTGCGGAACTAATAACAACACTTCAAAAGAGTGATCTTCTTGTGAAACCGTGGATCATTGACCTGGCCGGACTCGGCACAGGGTTCTGGTTGATTGGGTATCTCCTGTCACTGGTGCTCTTCTTCACCTCATGGGCTGAGCACCTGGGGTGGATCATCTCAGCCCTCTGCACCCCGGTGGTGATTGTGATCACCTTTCGGTGGTTCCGGACACGAGACCTCCCGCTCTCTTATTTTGTGGGAGTTGGCCTTGCATGGGTCCTCATCGCAGTGATACTGGATTACCTGTTCATTGTTCTCCTGTTCCAGGCAGCCTATTACAAGACCGACGTGTACGTCTACTATGCCCTCACCTTCCTGATACCGGTCGTTGTCGGAATGTACCTGAAATCTACAAAAGATGATCGTGGTGATCCGGTATGAACATGCCTTGTGAAGTTCCGGATAGTGACTTTTGGAGCGGGATGAAGCCGAGGGTTTCCACACGGACTCTGTGACCATGAATGGGAGCGATATGGTGGATCCCACCGATAAGTAATAAAGAAGAACCGATCCTAATCCTGAATATGCGACCAGACTACCAGAATGGTGCGGGAGTCCTCCTCTTTTTGGCGGGATTCATCGCCCTGATGGGTATCATCACCGGAGAGATATTTTATCCTGCAGGATACTCGACGGCTCACAGCGAGATCAGCGATCTTGGATCGACACGGCCTCCGGAAGCCCTCATCTACCAGCCATCTGCCACCATCTTCAATACTACCATGATCCTGGCAGGGATCCTGATCATCACCGGGGCCTACTGTGCCTCCGGGTCAGGATGGGAGCGATGGTCTTCACTGCTGCTCGGACTGCTCGGAGTGGGTATTCTCGGCGTTGGTATCTTTCCCGGAAACGTCGCCATCCTCCACCCGCTCTTTGCCATGTTCACGTTCGTTATCGGGGGTATCGCAGCAGTCCTCTCGGTAAGGGGGCTTTCCGGCCCCTATCGGTATCTCTCCGTGATCCTTGGAGCCGTCACGCTCCTCTCCCTCCTCTTCATGGGAATCCTGATCCCGGTGCTGGGAGATGGAGGTACTGAACGCTTTGTCGCCTATCCCCTCATCTTCTGGCTGACCGGCCTGGGAGCATACTTCCTTGGTCGTGCCAGTACGCAATAAGAGGCATCGCACCCGGCTTAGCTGGTGTTTTGAGGAATCTGATACTCTTTTTTCTCCGAAAATCCTTCGTATTTTCGTCCTTTGTACTTGAACGAACCGAGGTATTTTGAAGATTATGGGGAACGCCTAACGCATTTTATTCTTAATCCTCGAACAGACAGAGGTCACGCGGGTTTTGTGATATGCATCCCACGTTTTCATCCTGGATATGGTGTGTTAAAGGTGAAGCAGCTGATTATTAAAAAAAAGAGCGATGTGCCCTTACACCGCCTTCCTGAGGTGGGCAGCCCTGTTCAGGAAGAATAAATGCCGCTCAACAACCTCGAATCCGGCAGTCTCCGCCTCTTTTAGGTGTTCCCTGAACTCCCTACCTGAAACAACGTAGAACGGTTCGGTGTAGAAGAACAGGCCTCCCGGCCTGAGAAGGCGGGATATCTCAAAAAACAACTTCGCCGGATTAGGGACCTCGTGAACGACGAATATCGCACAGGCAACATCGACCGTGCCATCATACCCGGGCGGCAGTCCGATTGAATCCGGCCTACAGTGGTGAATCACCACCCGGTGCAGAAGACCTTCGTGCTCCATCTTCTCCTTAAGGATGCGGAGCATCCCTTCCTGAAGATCGACGGCAATAACCTTCCCGTTGTCACCTGCTCTTTTGGCAAACTCACGGGTGAAAAAGCCAGGACCGCAGCCAAAGTCCAGGACATTATCGCCAGGCTTCACAAGGCGTTCTGCCAGGATATCCGGCCGGTACAGGAGGCGCCGGAACCGGGTGTCGAGCTGCCCGGCTTTTTCAGCCGAGAAGACCTCGTGATGATGGTGAGGTTCTTTTCGCGCCTTGTCCCCGGTATCTGCCCTTTCAGGTTCTGTCGTTCTGACCACTCGACATTACATTGGTGCATGAAGAATAAATAGAGTACATTAAAAGCTCTCCTGTGATATGGATCTGTTCTTGTTTCTCCGATTGGATATGCGGGGACATCACCTTTCAAACAAATCGTCTCCTATTACACAAGGAACAAAGCTCAGATCGAATCATCCGTGCCGTTTCCGGCAATCTGGTTCTTCATGAAGTCCACGAGGTCCAGTGCAGCGGCTGGTGGTGACAAATGCGGTGAGGATTGTTTCAGAACATTCCGGAACTCCGATTGAAAAAAAGTATCGGATGAGGGGTTACCGCACCTCAGAAAGACGGATGTAGGGAAGGAGTGTCAGGAGATCGGATTTGAGCCGCTCAAACCCGATCCGTTCCAGGAACCGGGCTGTCCTCTCCTTTGGTTGTGCATGTTCCCGGTAATAATCAAGGAGACGATCGACGAGATCGAGTGCATCGCTTCTCGAGAGGTTCTCGGCAATGAGGGTCCCTATGGCAGGCCTTCTTCCACTGTTCCCGCCAAAGACTACGCTCCACCCTTTTGTTGTCCCAATCAGTCCGACATCCCGGGTATAGTTCTCCCCGCAGCAACGGAGGCACCCGGAGACCCCGAACTTGATCTTTGCAGGAAACTCTTCCTGGTGATACTTCTTCTCCAGTTCGAGTCCGAGCCCGGTTGAATCCTGGACGCCATATGTGCAGACATCGGTTCCGAGGCAGATCTGGACATATTTGACACAGGGGGCAGTCTCCTTTTCAGCCAGCGGTCCGAGATCCCTGTAAAGAGCGGCAAGGTCCTTTTCTGGAATACCGATCAGCATGAAACGCTGCCCGGAGGTGAGTTTCATCATCGGGACCTTGTATTTCCTCCCTACCGCAGCAAGGTTCTCGAGCGCTTCAGGGGTGATAAACCCTCCGGGTACCCGGGTCACCACCGCGAACGTTTTTCCGTCTCTCTGGAGAATCGCACCGGTATGATGGGGCATTGACTGTATTCTCCCTTACAGCAGCTTCGTCTCTTCGGTCGGTTTAGGCACCTTGATGACCAGGACCCGGAATACCTCTCCACTCTCATTGATCCACCGGTGCGGTATTCGTGCCGGGCTCTCGATCAGCGTGTCCTTCCCTACGATGGCCTGCTCTTCACCGATCTCCACGGTACCGGTTCCTTCCAGGACATAGAAGATCACATCAACGGGAGTCTTGTGCCTCTTTAAGGATTCTCCCGGCTGGAGCGTGATCATGACCACCACTGCGTGGGGGATCTCGCAGAGCTTTCGTGCATCCACTTGGTGGGGATTGGGCGAGCTGGTCGCCGTTGTTGCATTAACGATCTTCATACAAACACTCTCCTTCTTCATCGTTCTGCAGGATTGTCATCTCTGTTATAACGCTGGATCTTCCACTTCGTTCCGGCCACCTTCAGATCATACATACGCTTTCAGATCACGCATACTTTACAATCCTGGTTGCCGCATGCAATATTCTCGATCTTCCATTTCAGGGCCCATTGCTTGATGGCACGGATGATCCCGATAATCTCAAGCCCGCTCTCGGTCAGGGTATACTCGGTCCGGACCGGGAACGCGGTTGCGTCCACCTTCCGGGAGATGAGCGCCTCCTCCTCGAGTTCCTTCAACCGCTCAGAGAGGACCTTGGGGGTGATACCGGGAAGAGCGTCACGGAGCTCTGAAAACCTCCTGGTATATCCCTCTCCCTTGTAGAGCTCAAGGATAACGAGGAGAGTCCAGCGCCTGGACAAGTACCTGACCGTCTGGCTGACTGTGCATGAATCCTGCATGGTATCTTGGTGGAAACTCGATCCTATTTATACTTAAGTATTATAATGATATTTCGTATCAAAAAGAGATTAAAAGGAGCCTGAAATGTTCTGCTATCAGTGTCAAGAAACGGTCAAGGGGATCGGATGCACCGTGAAAGGTGTCTGCGGGAAAGAGGATGAGATCGCGGCGTACCAGGATGTGCTGGTCTTCCTCTGCAAGGGTCTCGCAGCCCGCAACCTTGCGGCGATGGAGAAAGGAGGAGGCAACCCGGAAGCGGGGCTGTTCATTGCTGAAGCCCTCTTTGCGACCCTGACCAATGTCAACTTCGACAAGGACCGGTTCAACGCCCTGATCATTAAGGCGGTCGCATTCCGTGATGCGCTTCCCAGAAGCAGCAGCACCGAACCGGATGCCTGCACCTGGAAACCCCGGAGTGAGAGCGATATCCTGAAGAAGGCAGAAACGGTCGGGATCCTTGCCACGGAGAACGAGGATCTACGGTCGCTCCGGTCTACGCTCCTCTTCGGACTCAAGGGGATATCGGCCTACTATACCCATGCAGAGGTGCTCGGCAGGACCGATGATACCATCACCACGTTCATCCAGAAGGCGCTTGCCTCCATGCTCCAGGACCTCCCTGTCCCGGACATGGTCTCCCTGGTGCTCGAATGCGGAGGGGTAGGAGTAAAAACCCTTGCACTGCTTGATGAAGCCAACACCAGTGCCTACGGAACACCAGAGATCACCACCGTGAAGACCACGGTCGGGAAGCGCCCTGGGATCCTGATCACCGGCCATGACCTGAAAGATCTCGAGATGCTCCTCGAGCAGTCAAAAAATGCCGGTGTGGATGTCTACACCCACGGGGAGATGCTCCCTGCCCATGCGTATCCCGCGTTCAAAAAATATCCTCACTTGATCGGCAATTACGGTAGCTCATGGTGGCACCAGAAGGAGGAGTTCGACCAGTTCAACGGGCCGGTCCTGTTTACCACGAACTGCCTCGTCCCCCCGAAAGAGAACTACAAGGGGCGTCTTTTCACAACAGGGTTGACTGGATATCCAGGAGTGCCGCACATTGAAGCAGGTCTGGGCGGAGCCAAGGACTTCTCTTCCGTCATTGCGCTTGCAAAGACCTGCCCTGCACCGAATGCCCTGCCGGGAAGCGGAAGGGATCTTCTGACCGGGTGTGCCCATGATGCCGTGCTTTCACTGGCTGACAAGGTGGTTGCAGCGGTAAAAAACGGGCAGATCAGAAGGTTCATCGTGATGGCAGGGTGTGACGGCAGGCAGAAGGAGCGGGAGTATTACACGGAGTTTGCACAGGCGCTTCCCAAAGACACCATCATCCTCACTGCAGGGTGTGCCAAGTACCGGTACAACAGCCTGGACCTTGGCACCATCGGTGGTATACCGAGGGTCCTTGATGCCGGCCAGTGCAATGACTGCTATTCGCTCGTCGTGATCGCACAGGCACTCGCAAAAGCCTTTGGCGTCGGGATCAATGATCTTCCGGTCTCCTACAACATCGCCTGGTACGAACAGAAAGCGGTCCTGGTGCTCCTTGCCCTGCTGCATCTTGGGGTGAAGGATATCACGCTTGGCCCGAAGCTCCCGGCATTCATATCACCTGCGGTCCTTGACGTCCTCGTGAAGAACTTCGGGATCCGGAAGAACAGCAGTGTTAAGGAGGACCTGCCGCGGATGGTCCCCGCCCTCTGAAGCGAAACCAATAAGAGTGGAACCACTGGATTCCTTAACGGGAAGGATGAGACAGGATGGCAGAATTCGACCTTGAAAAGGCAGAGAAGCGCGATGAGAAGCGAGCGGAGCTGCGGGGAAAGGTGCTTCGCCTGAAGGATCTCGTGGAATACCAGGATGGCACGGTCGCGAGCCGTATGATCGTGAACCGAAAGGTGGGGAGCATTACCCTCTTCTCTTTCGATGAGGATGAAGGGCTCTCCGAGCATACAGCCCCCTTTGATGCCGTGGTCACCATCCTTGACGGGGAATGCGAGGTCTGGGTTTCAGGAACCACGTACCAGATGAAAGAAGGGGAGACCATCATCTTCCCTGCCAATGCACCGCATGCCCTCTCTGCGATCACCCGGTTCAAGATGATGCTGACGATGATTAGGGGGTAGCGATGGCCGGAGATGAGAAAGACGGATACTACTGCTCGATCTGCGGTGGGATCCCCCCCGACAAGATCAAGACCAGACGGATCCTGATCGATGGAAAGGAGACCGGGATCGATCACATCGAATTCATCCTCGAGGAAGTGAAGAAGCTACACCTTACTGATGAATCGGAGATCGTGGCGGAGATCATGAAACGGGTCAAGGTCTTCAACTACGTGCCGACTAAGAAGGCAGATCGGTATGCGGAGGCACTGCTAATCGAGTACCGGCAGAAGGAGACCCAATAGATGCTTGATCGCTGTCCGGGGGCAGCAACCCTCCGGACCCCGACCCTCACGATCAGGAAGTGCCCGGAGTGCGGCGAGGAGATCGAGATCTTTTCAAACGATGTCTCCGTTACCTGCAGCAGGTGCGGGTTCACCGTGTACAACGATGCCCTCTCCTGCGTCCAGTGGTGCAAATACGCAAGAGAGTGTGTGGGGGAGGAGACCTACCGCAGGCTCACCTCCCACCCCCCAAAGGAAGAGGGATGATGCAGGGGCTCCTTTTCTGCAATAGTCATGACAGGCCGGACCATCCTGCCAGGCAGAGCGTCCCGTCATTTCATCAGCAGTTTCCTGGTAATTGAACCGCCCCTTGCGGAAGAACCGGAGGATACGGGAGTAAAATGGCAGGGAGATCGGGATTACCCGGATGTGGAATAATTCAAAAAATTGAGGAGGCATGAGGATATGAAACGGAAGATCATCAATATCGATCAGAAAAAATGCACCGGCTGCGGCCAGTGCATCCCAGACTGTCCGGAAGGGGCACTCCAGCTGATCGATGGCAAAGCACGGCTGGTAAGCGACCTCTTCTGCGATGGGCTTGGTGCCTGCATGGGGACCTGCCCGGAAGGGGCGATCACGGTCATCGAACGGGAGGCAGGGGAGTACGATGAGAAGGCCGTGATGGCCAACGTGGTCCCCCAGGGACCCGCGGTGATAAAAGCTCATCTTGAACACCTCGTTGGGCATGGCGAAAAGAAGCTGTATGACCTGGCGATCGAATATCTCAAGGAGCACCAGATTCCCGTCCCTCCACACCGGGCTCCAGGGTCCCCTCCGGACACTGGTGTCTGCGGCCATCCTTCCTTTTCAGGATGCCCGGGATCTGCGGCACGTTCTATTCCCCGGAGACCTCGTGAAGGCTACCGGCATGAGCCCGGAGAGACAGGATCCGAACTGAGACAGTGGCCGGTGCAGCTGAATCTCCTCAATCCCGAAGCGCATTACTTTGACCATGCCGACCTGCTCATCGCTGCAGACTGCGTACCGTTTGCCTACGCAGGCTTCCACCATGATTTCCTGAAGGACAGGATCGTGATCATCTTCTGCCCGAAGCTCGATACGGACGTCGAAGGATACATCACGAAACTGAAGGAGATCTTCTCTCTCCATGAGATCAGGTCAGTCACCGTCCTCCACATGGAAGTCCCCTGCTGCAGCGGGGTGACGTACATCCTCGACCAGGCACTCAAAGGGTCGGGAAAAACTATCCCGGTCAGGGAGTACACAGTCATGATCGATGGCGGAGTCGTGGAGTCGTAGCCATACCGGGGAAAAATCCGTCCATCCGGATGGAGCAGTACGCACTATAAAAAACGGTAAATCAGAGGTCCCTGCATCGGGAACCTCCCTTAAACACCATCCGGTCGACCAGGGAGGATACCTCTGGTGGAGCCATACCTACGATCGGTGCCAGGGATCAGCTCCTGCCCTGCAGAATCCCCGGCGCCAGCGCTCTCACCTCACGCACTGCTGATGCACCCGGCCTGGTTGCTCATGTGCAGGCTTGATGAGAGATGAGGCGCAACCACACACAAAGAGATTCCCGGCCGGGGAGATCTCCCGGGATACCAATAGAAGAAAGGGGATACCAGTCCGTGAATGCAATCGAGGTCGAGCACCTCACCAAAAGGTTTGGCACTGTCACTGCTGTTGACGATATCAGCCTCTCCGTGCAGAATGGTGAAATCTTCGGATTCCTCGGACCGAATGGTGCAGGGAAGACCACCACCATCCGCCTGATCACCGGAGTCCTGACGCCCGATGCAGGGAGTGCCCGGATCAGGGGTATCGACATCCACCGCCACCCGATCAATGCCAAGATGCAGATGGGAGTCATCCCGGAGAGCAGCACCGTCTATGGTGATCTCTCCGCTGAACAGAACCTGCACCTGACCGGGAAGATGTACGGGATGCCCCGGCCGCTCCGGGAAGAGCGGGTTGACGAACTCCTCTCGAAGATGGGGCTCCTGGCACAGCGGAAATATCCGGTCCGGACCTTTTCGAAGGGGATGAAACAGCGGGTCAGCATCGCCTGCGCAATCATGCACCGGCCCGGTGTCCTGTTCCTTGATGAGCCGACAAGCGGGCTCGATGTCCAGAGCCGGAGACTGGTGGTCGAGACGATACACCAGATGAACGAGGAGGGCAGTACCGTATTCCTCACCACCCATAACATCGAGGAGGCAAACACCCTCTGCAGGACCGTCTGCATCATCAACCGGGGAAAGATTGTTGCACAGGATAGCCCGGAACGTCTCAGGAGGATGTTTGAGGCCACCCAATCGGTGGAGGTCTCGTTCTCCCGGGGCGTCCGGAAGGATTTCTTCCAGGCAGAGGGGATCATCCGGGCTGAGCCCTGCGGCGACAAGTGGCGGGTCTACACGGACAACCCTGACCGTGTGGTGAAATACCTTGTCAGCCGGGCCGACCGGGAGTCACTCGGGATCACGTCGCTTGCCATTACCGGCCCCAGCCTCGAAGAGACTTTTATCCAGCTGACGGGGTGCACATGAAAACACCTGCGGTGTTGCTCCGGGGCATTCTTACCATCTGTGAGAAGAACATTCTCCTGTACTACACAAAACCCCCGGTGCTGATGTTTGGCATCCTCTTCCCGATCTTCATGTTCCTCGCCTTCTTCGTCGGCCGGAACCTCGACCTCGTTCTGTTCTTCCCGGGATTTCTCGCAATGATGCTCTTCTTCACCGCGTCATCGGTTGGCCCCCTCATCACCCCTTGGGAGAAGCGGGAGAAGACCTACGAGCGGCTCCTCTCGTATCCCGTCATCCCGGAGAGCATCATCTTTGGTGATGTCCTGGCGGGTGCGATCTTCGGCCTGGGCATCTCCCTGATCATCTGGATAGTCAGTACCCTGTTCATTCAAGTGCATATCATCAATCCCGCCCTGTTCCTGTTCACCTTCGTGCTGGGGACGATCGCATGCTCCTCCCTTGGCGCCCTGCTGGCCTCCCCTGCCTCCAACAGTCCGCCTAACGTGATGATCTTTTCAAACCTGATACGCTTCCCGCTCATCTTCATATCAGGGATATTCATACCGCTCTCCCAGATGCAGGGGCTCTCCCTTGCACTTGCCTGCTGTTCGCCGCTCACGTACGTGGTGGACCTCTTCAACGCAGCGATATCCGGGGTATCGTTCTTCTCTCCCCTCCTTGACGGGGGAGTGCTCATTGCTGCCACCGTTCTGTTCATCCTGCTCGCCCGGTTCATCCAGGTACGAAACCTGGTCAAGGGACTCTGAAAAGGATTCGGATCCAAATAACACGCCTTTTTACAGCAAAGCAGGGCATTGGAAGCTCCGTTGCCCAACCAACGTTTCCGGGCTGCTGCCAAGGCAGAAGTTCACCTGGTCGCAAAGGAATATTCAATTAGCCGCGGGGGATAACACCCTACAAGGAAAGGTGATGACGTTATGACTGACGATGCCAGGAACCCGGCAAAGTCCGGGATGAACCAGGGACCTACCGGCAGAGGAAGGTCCCTCCGGGACTGGTGGCCGAACCAGGTGAACCTGAAGCTGCTCCACCAGCACTCCCCCCTGTCCAATCCAATGGGCAGTGAATTCAACTACGCTGATGAGTTCAAGACACTCGACCTCGCAGCCGTGAAATCAGACCTGCGGGCGCTGATGACCGAATCGCAGGACTGGTGGCCGGCGGATTTCGGCCATTACGGGCCCCTATTCATCCGCATGGCATGGCATAGCGCCGGCACGTACCGCATTGGTGATGGCCGTGGCGGCGCCGGCTCCGCACAGCAGCGTTTCCCGCCCCTCAACAGCTGGCCCGATAACGCGAACCTCGATAAAGCACGCCGGCTGCTCTGGCCGATCAAGCAGAAGTATGGCCGCAAAATCTCGTGGGCCGACCTCCTGATTCTTGCCGGCAACGTCGCCCTTGAGTCGATGGGATTCAGGACCTTCGGCTTCGCCGGCGGCCGTGAAGATGCCTGGGAGCCGGATGAGAGCGTCTACTGGGGTGCAGAGAACGAGTGGCTGGGTGACAAACGGTATTCCGGCGATCGGAAGCTCGAAAATCCGCTCGCTGCTGTGCAGATGGGCCTGATTTACGTCAATCCTGAGGGTCCGAATGGTATCCCGGATCCGGTCGCGGCGGCCAGGGATATCAGGGAGGTCTTCGCCAGGATGGCAATGAACGACGAAGAGACGGTTGCGCTCATCGCCGGTGGTCACGCGTTTGGCAAGACCCATGGTGCCGGCCCCGCATCACACGTCGGGCCGGAGCCCGAAGCGGCCCCCATCGAGGAGCAGGGCCTCGGGTGGAAGAGCAGTTACGGCACCGGCAAAGGAAATGATACGATCACCGGTGGCCCGGAAGTGATCTGGACCCAGACGCCGATCAAGTGGAGCAACAACTTCTTCCGGAACTTGTTCACGTTTGAATGGGAACTGGAAAAGAGCCCTGCCGGGGCATACCAGTGGAAGCCGAAGGGCGGCGCCGGTGCAGGGAGTGTGCCGGATCCCCATGATCCCTCAAAGCGTCGTGCACCCGGCATGCTGACCACTGACCTCTCCCTGCGGTTTGACCCTGTGTACGAGAAGATATCCCGGCGCTTCTATGAGCACCCGGACCAGATGGCGGACGCATTTGCCCGGGCATGGTTCAAGCTGACCCACCGCGATATGGGTCCACGCTCACGCTATCTCGGCCCGGAAGTTCCCGCCGAAGAGCTCATCTGGCAGGATCCCATCCCTGCTGTTGATCACCCCCTGATCGATGCAAAGGACATCGCCTCTCTCAAGGGCAGGATCCTTGCTTCCGGCCTCTCGGTTTCAGAGCTGGTCTCGACTGCCTGGGCATCAGCGTCCACCTCCCGGGGCTCCGACAAGCGGGGGGGTGCCAACGGTGCCCGCATTCGTCTGGCACCGCAAAAGGACTGGGAGGTCAACCAGCCTGCCCGCCTGGCAAAGGTGCTCAGGACCCTGGAGGAGATACAGGGCGAGTTCAATAGCAAAGCCACTGGCGGCAAGAAGGTCTCCCTGGCTGACCTGATCGTCCTGGCCGGCTGTGCCGGCGTCGAGCAGGCTGCGAAGAATGCCGGTCACACCGTGACGGTTCCTTTCACGCCGGGACGCATGGATGCCTCCCGGGAGCAGACCGATGTGGACTCCTTTGCTGTGCTCGAGCCGAAGGCGGACGGATTCCGCAACTACCTGAAGGGGAAGTACTCAGTATCGGCCGAGGAGTTGCTGGTCGACAAGGCACACCTGCTGAACCTTACCGCACCCGAAATGACGGTGCTCCTTGGCGGTATGCGGGTGCTGGACACCACCTTCGGACAGACCCGGCATGGTGTCTTTACAAAGCGCCCGGAAGCTCTCACCACCGACTTCTTTGTGAACCTGCTCGACATGAGCACGGAGTGGAAAGCAGTCTCAAACGACGCCGATCTCTTTGAAGGGCGCAATCGAAAGACGGGAGAGGTCAGGTGGACCGGCACACGTGTCGACCTGATCTTCGGTTCGAATGCCCAGCTCCGGGCTCTCGCCGAGGTCTATGCCAGCGAGGACGCGAAAGGAAAGTTCATCGAGGACTTCGTGGCGGCCTGGACCAAGGTGATGAACCTTGATCGGTTTGATCTCCATCGGTAAGAGCACAGAGGCCTCAACAAAGGAATACCTCACGAATGCAGATAAGGAATCCCGGGCAGAACTGGGGAAAAGAGGTTGGAGCGATGAAGGTTCTCTCCCTTGGGTCGCCGTCTCTCGCCTCGTGGAATTCTTTTGTCAAGGGAATCAGAGAATGACTGGACCATCATCTCCACCTCTCCTTTCTCATACCTATCTCCCTTTGCCTTCGAATAAAAAGGGAATTAGGGGGTTTTCGGGAATCACCTCACCCCAAGTCTCAAAGAGACGGGGGATATTAACCCGACAAGGAACGTCCTGGATCATGGCCTGATCCCTAATTAGGGAGACCAGTTCCCTAGCCGTCATTCCTGAAAATAGGCCGATACCATCTTCCCCACAGCGAACTATCCAATCACAGGAATGATCCTGGTTATCGCTTCCTTCATCATCGGGCTGATCCTGCTGCTGAAAGGTGCCGAGGTGGCGGTCAGCGGAGCAGAAGGTCTCGCATTCCGGATGGGAGTGTCAGCGACCACGATCGGGCTCACAGTGGTCGCATTCGGTACTTCACTCCCCGAATTCTTTGTCACAACGGAGGCATTTTACACAGGCACCTACGAGATCGGGCTTGCCAACATCACCGGGAGCAATATCGCAAACATCGGTCTCATCCTGGCCCTCTGTGTCCTTCTCAATCCCTCCCTCACATCCTCCCGGCACCTGCGTCCCCGTTTCCTGAAGGATTCGCTCCTGATGCTTGCTGCAACGCTCCTGTATGCGGTGCTCTCCCTTAGGGGGCTGATCGACTGGATCACGGGGCTTGCATTCCTGAGTCTGTTCTTCGTTATCCTCTTTTTTATCAGAAAGAACTGCCACGATGATATGACGGATCCCCCTGCCGAGACGAGATATCCCCTGGTTAAAACGGTCCTTGGGCTTGGAGCAGTCATCCTTGGATCCCATCTCCTCCTCACCTCCGCGGTCGACATTGCAGCGATCCTGGGTATCCCTGAATATGTCATAGGCCTGTCCCTTGTTGCTATCGGGACCTCTCTCCCCGAGCTTGCCACTTCGCTTATTGCCGCCGTCAAGAACAGTCCGGCCATCTCGGTCGGGAACATTGTCGGCAGCAATATCTTCAATCTCCTCTTCATCCTTGGGATAAACTCGCTCTTTACCACCGTTCCGATACCTGGATATACCGATACCCTGGTGATGACGGGATTTGCCGCCGGGATCTTCGGGCTTTTTTTTGGGAGCAGACTGCAGAACCGGGCCTGGGCTCTTGTTCTCCTCGTCTCCTATGTGATCTTCATTACGATGGTTTTTGGTGCATGGTAATCAGTAAGGGCCCTGATTGTCGTCATGATTGCCCGGTCTGCCTCAATGGAGAAAGATAGCCCGGGGGAGGAAACAGGGTTCAGGAAATTCTGACAAGGGGACGGAATTACTCTGTTCTGTGGAACTTGTTGCCAAAATCCCGAGGGGTTACCCCTTCTCGATTATCCGGGGGCCAACACGGTGCTCCTGATGGCAGCAGGTGACCAGAGTAATGATATTAAGTTAATATATTGAATGTTTTAAGGAGAAACAAAAAATTATATCCGGGGCGGGATGCAACTTTGACATCTCCATGGCACCCGTCCACGCTCATTCCTACGAACCATTCACCGGTGCAGATGTGCCAGCTCTCCTCTGTCTGTTCCTCGTTGCAGGAGTATTTTTTTTGGCTTTTCCGGCATCAGCGGCTACCACTTCGCTTCATATCGAGAAGATTGCAGGGGATGGAACGACCATCCTCTCATCGACTGATGTTGATGCTGCCTGGATGGAGACACATCTTCCCGTGTATGGTGATGGGGTGACCCATTATTACCATCAGGGGCCGGTCTTTGTAGATGATCCCGACCCGGGAACTGAAGAGATGATCCGTTGGAATGCTGCAGAGGACACCAATGTCCAGGAGAAGGACATGGGTGCCGTCAGAGGGACCGCGGTAAAGGATCTGGTCAGTCTTGCCGGTGGGATGGACCCGGGTGACACCGTCACCATCAGGGCCGTCGATGGATTCTCCAAGACGTTTGGGTACCGGAATGTCTACCTGCCACCTGATCGCCAGGGGCCGATGGTGATTACCTGGTACCGGGAAGATGAGGGCTATGTCCCTGAATACTCAACAGGAATGAGGCTGGTCTTCCTTGCCGATGCAACAACGAATCCCTGGGGTATCCATGCATTCGGAAACTGGGACTGGCATGAATCGGCCGATCCAGAGTATTATTATTACTACGCACAAGGCAGCGAACGATACCCTACGACAACAGGGTTATCAGTGCAGATGGTCTCTTCCCTGAGCATCCGCCAGGCGTCGATCACGACCGTTCCTGATACCGTGCCTTCCACACCCTCTGTTTCCCTCGGTATCCTGACGATTGCTTCAGGAATGCTCGCAGGAGGCTGGATTATCCTGCGAAAAGGAGGTACACGATGAGATCACATTGTACAGAAAAGAACCTGGCAATAGTGCTCCTGGGCTGCATCATCTGCTGTGCAGGGGCCCTTGCAGTGCCGACGACTGAGCTGCTCGTATCAGCGTATGGAGCAGATGGTGCCCTGTCCATGAACAATACCGTGACCATCCCGTGGATGGAGGCAAACCTCCCGGTCCAGGGTGATGGGAAGACCCACTACTATCACCAGGGCCCGGTCTTTGTCGATTCAAAAGAGGGGCAGTGGGACATGAAAGAGACCACTAATTTCAAGGACATGGGAGCAGTCAAAGGTACCGCCGTCCGCGACCTCTGCGATCTTGTCGGAGGGATGAATCCCGGTGATGACGTGATGGTAAAAGCAGTCGACGGGTATCATGTTGAGATCCCGTACGAGAATATATACCATCCTGATCCCCGCCAGGGGAACATCACCGTGTGCTGGTTCAACGGGGAAGAATCATCAGTGGGAGAGCGGCAGGGAACGGGCTATCCGCCCTCCTACCACGTCGGGATGCGGCTTTTGTTCCTCGCCGATACATCAACCAACAGTGAAGGGAAGCATGTCTTTGGCAACTGGGACATGCATGAGGTGATGCCCGCTGATCGCATCCACCTGTTCGATAACCTGTACCCCTCCACCGGGGGTTACACCGTGAAGTGGGTTGATGAAATCCGGGTGTATCGGGATGGGTACAAGGGATCATCAGATCTCCTCCCCAAGTCCTACGAGTCAAAGGTGAACGAGACCTATCCGGCTCCCCCCACAGAATCTCCGCTGCTTCTTATCCCCATCATCGCTGGGTGCGGTGCCATTCTGATATTCAGGAAGTGGAACCCGTGAAACAATTGGCAGTATCCCAAATGGTCGTCCTTTTATTGACCATCGTTGTGTTCTCCCTCATTATCGCCGGGTGCACGGCTCCCGTTCAGGACTCGCTTGCGGCGGACTGGCGGCTGACCATCAACGGGACTACCGAGAAGGTGCTGACGATGAATGACCTCAGGGCACTTCCCGCAGTGAACGGTCATGGGTATTGTGTCTCTACGACAGGCTTCAGGTTCGGTCCCTACACCTGCAAGGGAGTGGATCTCCGGGATCTCGCCGGTGTTGCAGGAGGAGTGGGGGAGGGCCGGCAGGTCTGGGTCTCTGCCCCTGACGGATATCTCTGGGTCTTTGATGCAGACCAGCTTGAAGGACGGGGATTTGTGACCTTTGATGAGAATCTGAAAGAGATCCCATCTCCCCCGTTGCGCATCATCCTGATGTATGAACAGAACGGAACTCCCCTGTCCTACGATGACGGCGGTCCGGCCCGCATCGCAATCATCTCGGAACAGCCAGGGGTCATTACCGAAGGGAGTGCCTGGGTGAAATGGGTGGATCGGATCGAGATAAGGGATTGAGAAGCGTCGCCATCGCGATACTGCTGGCCGGGAGCATCCTCCTTGCGGGGTGCGCGGGCACTGTTCCCCCATCCAAGACCCTGAAGGTGATTGCTGCCGGCAGTCTCCTTGCTCCCTTTGCAGAGGCGGAGCAGGAGTTTGAAGCCTCACATCCAGACATCGATGTCCAGATCGAGGGGCACGGGAGCATCCAGGTCATCCGGCAGGTCACCGACCTCGGGAGGACTGCTGATGTGATCGCCGTTGCCGACGAATCCCTGATCCCGGACCTCATGTACCACCCCATGAAAGACTCCTCTCGCAACTATACCGATTGGTACCAGCCCCTATCCACGAACGAGATGGTGATCGCCTACACGAACAGGAGCCGGTATCACGATGAGATCAACCAGGAGAACTGGTACCGGATCCTTGCCCGGCCGGATGTCCGCCTGGGATTCTCAAACCCGATGCTCGATGCTGCAGGGTACCGTTCCCTGATGGTGCTGCAGCTGGCTGAAGAGGAGTACAGCGAACCTTTGCTCTTTGAGACGCTCGTCACCGATCACTTCCCTTCGACCATCACCGTTTCATCCGGGACAGGGGGCACCACGATCTCCCTCCCCGAGATCATGCGCCCTTCCGATGAGAAGGTAGTCATCCGGGATGGGAGTATCTACCTGCTCTCGCTTCTCTCCGCAGGGGGGATCGATTATGCCATCGAGTACCGGAGCGTGGCAGAAGGGATGAACCTCTCGTATGTCACACTCCCTCCCTCCATCCATCTCGGTTCCGCGGAATATGCCGACCGCTACCGCGATGTCACGGTCATCCTGGGATTTCCCCGGTTTGCCACCATCGGCAGTGAGAGAAACGGCCGTCCCATCGTATATGCAGTGACCGTCCCGGCAAACGCTCCGAATCCGGATCTCGCCCTCGAGTTTATCGGATACATCGCCAATGAGTCAGCAAAAGGACGCCCCGGATGGCCCGCACCGCTGCCGGAAGGGGCAGTCTCATGAGCTCCCCGGAGCATCGCCTCAGGAAGAAATACTGGTCTTCGGGAAATTCTCTTGCCGCCTTCTGGATCCCCGGGATGATCCTTGTCGGGATCATCGCCCTGGCCCTTCTCGTGATAGCCGTCCCGGTTTTCCAGAACCCCGGATACCTTGCCGGAGCCGCCAGCGACCCAATGGTATTCCAGGCCTTCTTTGTCACCTTCCTTGCAGGGTTCTGTGCGGTCGGGATCCTTGCCATCACCGGAACACCGCTTGCGTATGCACTCAGCCGAAGCGATACTCCCTGGAAGGGCATCGTTGAGACCCTGGTGGATATTCCGCTGGTCCTGCCGCATACGGTCGCAGGGCTGATGGTCTACCTTCTTTTCATGTCCAGGGGGCTGCTCGGAGCTCCGTTCGGCGGGATCGGCCTGACCTTCGAGGACGCGTTCCCAGGCATCGTTGCTGCCATGGTCTTTGTCGCCATCCCCTACTACGTGAACGCCGTGCGGGAAGGATTCGGAAGGGTGCCGGTCCAGCTCGAGAACGTCGCCCGGAGCCTTGGTGCCTCCCGGGCCAGGGCGTTTATAACAGTGAGCCTGCCCCTTACCACCCGCCATATCCTGTATGGCGCACTCCTTGCGTGGGGGAGAGCCATCGGGGAGTTTGCTGCCGTGATCATGATCGCCTACTTCCCGGTGGTGATATCGACCCTGATCTACTACCGCTTCAATACCGGCGGGATCGCAGAAAGCCAGGCCATCGCATTCATCCTCATCCTGCTCTGCCTGGTCCTCTTTTTCGTGTTCCGGTTCCTGACACGCCGTGCAGGGGTGTATGATGATCGCAGTTGAGGGGGTCAGTCTGACCCGCGGGGACTTCTCATTTGCAGGGATTTCGCTCCAGGTTCCCGAATCCTCGTATGCGGTGCTCATGGGGCCTTCGGGTGCAGGAAAGACCCTTCTCCTCGAGAGTATCGGGGGATTCCTGCAAGTCACCGGGGGGAGGATCCTGGTCGGTGGACGGGATGTCACGATGTTGCCACCTGAGAAACGAGGAATCGGGTTCATGTACCAGGACTACTCGCTGTTCCCGCACCTCACTGTTGAGGAGAACATTGCCTATGGGCTGAAAATGAAGGGGATCTCGTCCCGCGAACGGACCAGCACGGTCAATACACTCCTCTCCTCGTTCTCACTCCAGCCTCTCGCTCAACGCCATACCGGCTCGCTCTCGGGCGGGGAGAAACAACGGGTAGCGCTCGCACGGGCACTTGCGACACGGCCTTCTGCACTCCTCCTCGATGAACCGTTTGCTGCGCTCGACCCTGAAGCGCGACTGTCCTGCATGGACGAGGTGAAGGCTCTCCAGAGGGAGCACGGGCTCACGATCCTCCAGGTGAGCCATGACCGCGATGAGGCATACCGTCTTGCCGACCAGGTGATGGTGATGGATAAGGGACGGATCCTGCAGGCCGGCACACCAGCAGCCGTCTTCTCATGCCCCGTTCATCCGACCATTGCCGCGCTCGCGGGATTTGAGAACATGCTTGAGGGGATATCGGGCGCCGCATCCGAGGGTGGAAGAACCCTGCTCTCGATCGGGACTACCGGCATCATCGCCGAGGGCGCGGTTCCTGCCGGTGAACGCATCCTTGCCTGTATAAGGTCACGGGATATCATGCTTGCCGGGGCGGATATCTCACGAAGTGAGCAGGTCAATCGTATCGAAGGACAGGTGATCTCCATGGTAGCAACCGACCATGGCTGCCAGGTCCGTTTCGCAGGTCCGTTCCCTCTTCTGATCGATATCCCGGGAAATTGGTCGTCATGGGAGTACCGGCCTGGAGAACGCGTTGTCGCACTGGTTGATCCGGAAGACGTACATCTCATCCGCCTTTCGAAGCGCCCGGGTGAAGAGGGGAATGTCCCATGAAGTATCTCTGCACGCTGCTTGTCATTCTCTGCCTCCTCCCGGTCATGGCCGTTCCGGTTGGAGGGGCTACCACCGCAGTACGGGTTGTCCTCTATGCTGCCGATGGGTACACCATCCTCAATGAGACCACGGTCGACTACCGCTGGATGGAGGCACACCTCCCGGTGATGGGTGACGGGACGACACAGTACTATCACCAGGGACCGGTCTTTATCGATGACCCTGATGAAGCGACCGAAGAGGCGCTCCGCTGGAACCCGGAAGAAGATGTGAATGTCGAATCAAAAGCGATGGGTGCGGTGAAGGGTACGGGGGTCAGGGAGCTCTGCGATCTTGTTGGAGGGATGCAGCCTGACGAAGAGGTGAAGATCGTTTCAGCCGATGGGTGGAGCATGCGGTTTGCTTATACCAATGTGTATGAGTATTCAGGCCGGGAAGGGCCCATGATTCTTGCCTGGTATAACGGGGCAGAAGCGCCAGGCACCTGGGAACGGCAGGGCACCGGGTATGTGCCAGATTACCAGTCAGGCATGCGGCTCATCTGGCTGGCTGATACCAGCACCAATCCACAGGGGCTCCACGCTTTCGGTAACTACGACTGGCACGAGGCTGCAGACCCGGAATACTGGTATTATTATCAGTCGGGGGGTGAGGGGTATCCTACCACGACAGGGCTCTCAGGGAAGTTTATCTCAGAGATCCATATCCTGTCCAACCGGGAGCCGGAAGGATCGATCGAGGTAACCTCGAATCCAGCGGGGGCAAGGGTCTCTCTTGATGGTGTCGACAGCGGGTTTGAGACCCCCTGCAACATCGATTCGCTTATGGAGGGAGTGTATTCCCTCACGGTCAGCAAGGGAGGGTATCTGACCCCTGAAGAGCGATCGGTGGAAGTACTCCCTGGAAAGAGCATCCCCGTACATTTTGATCTTGCCCCTGCCCCTAGTGTAACGGCGGATTCAGGAACGGACTCTTCAGGGAATGGTCCGCTCTCACCTCTCCCGGACCTGGCAATCCTCGAGGGGGGACAGCTGATAGTGACGGAATACCTCCAGCTGAACGGCAGCTTTTCCGCCCATCCTTCCACTATGACGCCGTTCACCCTCAAAGGCGGGGAGGAGCAGACTATCACCTTTGACGGGGTCATCTCGGGCTCCTCTCCCGGGCTTCTCCGGGTCTACCTGTTCCTCGATCAAAGCAGCGCCGATCCCGGGATCGATGCTGATCCAGAGATCGTCCTGGTGGCTGATCAGGGGGAGGTGGCACCGGCCAGGACCTGGGTTGAACGGGGCGAGGATGACCAGCCTTATGCCACGACGCTGGTATTCTCCCCCTCGGCACTGGACCCGGATGGGACCGTGATCGTACGGAGCAGGAACCATGCTTCCTGGAATGCTACGGTAGCAGGAGGTCTGCTGCTGGTGGGAAACGAGGATCCGGGAGCAGGTACTACCGGGGTATGGATTGCAGAAGGGGCGGATCTTATCGGAGATGCTCCCGGTCTTGGGAGCCCCATGACCCTGGCAGAATTCGCGGGGCCTTTCCCAGTCCGGAAATCAAATGCCACCCTTGTCATGGCAACCACCCCGGGCTCATCGGCAGGAAATCTGAGCTTTTTCATCAACGGTGTCAGCACCTCGGGGCGACTGGTATCAGGAGACGGGCCGGTAGCAATCAATGAAATACTGGTTCCGGAGGATGGTGGATCCGTGGTACGGTTTCACACCGATGCCGGAGATTCCGTGGTGACATGCCGGGTAGCGATCCTTGCCATGGATATCCCTGACCAGAAGGGGGATACGGCCGGGACCATTCCGATAACGGGGAAGATCACCCCCAATACGACCACCCCTGCTGTCGTCTCCCCCGGGGTATCGATAGCTGCTATGGAGGGGTCAACTCCACCAACGTCTCCTCCAGGTTCACCGATGCTGCCTGTCAGCGACCCGATTGGGAGCTTCCTCTGCTGGCTCCATAATTTCGTTCTCTGGTTGCAAGGCCTGCCTCCGGAACCCTGCTACCAGCGAACTATCACGGTACCTCCCGTAAGCGATAGTGTCCTTCCTCCAGAGGAAATCCCTGCAGAGCAAAATTTCATGATCCAAATCACTTCTACCCCGCAAGGGGCACGTGTCTCTCTCGATAGCCAGCCTACCGGACTGATGACACCGTGCGATCTCGTGGTGCCATTCGAAGGAGAACACACGATACGACTGGTAAAAGATGGATACCAGCCTGCAGAACAGGTCATACAAGGCAATGGATCCATAGCGCTGCTCCTCCATCCCGTCATGCCGGCAGTGGAGGTAACAACGCTTCCTGCAGGAGCCCCTGCCCTGGCATCCGGCACGTCACATCACGGGGGGATTTATATCCGGACCTACCCTGAACAGGCCGAGATTAAGATTGACGGGGTGATCGTGGGCACGAGGTCCCCACTCCTCGTCTCGCCTCTGCGGGAGGGATTCCACACCGTATCGGCAGGGATCCTCACGACCGGGAACGCCTACGCATCGCAGGAGACGATCCGGGCGTGGGTCTTCCCGGATGCCATCATGCCCGTCGAGTTCAACCTGATGGATGCCGCCTCGCCCGGTTCTGTCACCATCGGCGGGGAGTCCTGGAAAGGCACGTCGTTCACGGTGAATGGGTATTACCCGGTAAAGAGGGTCCCTGAAAAGGTCGAGCTTGCAGAGCATCCGTCGTTTGTCACCCTCATGAAGGACGCCGCCTATTATTCCTATACGATCCCTCAAAGTAGCCGGGACAGCAGGGAGTTCCTTATCCCGGCCAAAACACCCCCGGTCTGCAATCTCTCGATTGCGAGCGATCCAGCCGGTGCTGAAATTTTTATCGATGGAATACGCACCGGGCTCCTATCTCCTGCCATCATCCCGAATGTCTCTGAGGGGTACCACCGGGTTTCTCTCACCGCAGAGAACAGGATACCGGTGACCGAGCGTATTTTCATCGCCGAAAGCCAGTGCCTCCTCGGAGAATACCCGGTACAGTATTCACTTCCGTGGTATGCTTCAGGGAGCATCGGTCTCACCAGTGATCCCCCGGGGGCGGCGGTCTCCATCAGGGGGCTCCGGACGGGAGAGGTGACCCCCTGTACTATTGACGGGATCCCGATAGGGGTCTGGGAGGTTCTGCTCACCCTTGAAAAGACAAAGCGATACCTTGATGTTACCGTTGAGCCAGGCCAGACCAGGAACTATTCGGTGGTGTTTGATTGAGCGTGAGTGCTTGATACAAATACCACTAACGGTATACAGCATTCCAATATCACCTGACAACCGAAGCCTACGGGACCTCGCTCAGATACCATAACTTTCTTAAAATCCCAACCCGGACCATACAACCAATTGGTTATGCAGAACATGTTATTATTTACAAAAATTTATATATGTAATTAAACGCAAACCCCTTCCTATACATTCACTTCCTCATCATTTTCGCCATTTCCAAGAACGGAAACAAGCGAAGAGATGTCCGAAGAGTTTCTCCCTAATCAAGGTGGTAGAGAGATGTCAATAAGATTGCAAGGACGATATATACCGGTTCTTCTTGCCCTCATTCTGATGGTGGGAATGGGATCGGCTGCAACTACCGAAGTACATATCGTGAAGTACGCGGTCGATGGGACAACAGTCCTGAACGAGACCACGGTTACCTATCAGTGGATGATGAACAACCTCCCGGTGCTGGGTGATGGAGTGACCCATTACTATGCCCAGGGACCGGTGTTCAAAGACGATCCCGATCCAGTGATTAAAGAACTCATCCGCTGGAATGTAACCGAGGACACTAACGTCCTTGAGAAAGACATGGGGGCTGTCAGAGGAACCAACGTCAAAGACCTCTGTGATCTCGTGGGAGGGATGAATGCTGGTGAAACCATTAAGATGACGGCACCTGACGGCTTTACCAAGTATTTTGCTTTCAAGAATGTCTATGAATATTCCTCCCGAGAAGGTCCGATGGTTGTCACCTGGGAGAAGAATGGTCTTAAACCAGATACCGGATATACCGATGGCATGCGTCTTGTCTGGCTGGCAGATGCCTCCACGAACCCGTGGGGGGTCAATGCCTTTGGTAACTGGGACTGGCATGAGGCTGCTGATTCGGTATATTGGTATTATTATGTGAGTGGAGCCGAAAGTTACCCTACTACCACTGGCCTTTCAGTCCAAACTGTCTCCGATATCATCATCTACAGCGATGACCCCGTACCAGTCGCACCGACCGCAGGATTCATCTCAGATGTCCAGTCCGGGACCGCTCCGCTGACCGTCAATTTCACCGACACATCGACCGGAACTACGCCACTCACGTATGCCTGGGACTTTGGCGACGGCACGGTAGACAGCACCATCAAAGATCCTTCCCATGAATACACGATGGCCGGCACCTACACCGTGAATCTTACCGTGGCGAATGCAGCGGGTATTGATTCAGAGATCAAACCAGACTTCATCACCGTCAATCCGCCTCCGGACACCACAGCACCGGCAAGTGTCACCAACCTTACCAACACTACCTTCTCCCAGACCTTGATCACTTGGACATGGACCGATCCCGCTGACTCCGATTTCGAGAAGGTCATGGTCTACCTTGACGGTGTATGGAAACAGAACGTCACCAAGGGGGTCCAGTCCTGGACTGCAACCGGCCTCTTCCCGGATACCGAGTACACCATCGGCACCAGGACGGTCGATACTACCGGTAACATGAATGCCACTATGGTGACCGATGTCGCAAGGACTGCAGCTGTCCCCGACATCACAGCACCGGCAAGTGTCACCAACCTAGCCAATACCACCTTCGCCCAGACCTCAATCACATGGACCTGGACCGATCCCGCTGACTCCGATTTCGAGAAGGTCATGGTATACCTAGACGGGGTGTGGAAACAGAATGTCACCAAGGGGATCCAGTCCTGGACTGCAACCGGGCTTGTTGCCAATACAGAGTATACCATTGGCACCAGGACGGTCGATTCTACCGGAAACGTCAATGCCACTACAGTGTCCGATCCTGCACGGACCGCTCCGGCAGAATCCCCCCATGCCCAATTCACCGCATCCCCGCGAGATGGCCCAGCTCCCCTGGCTGTTCAGTTTACTGACCAGTCTACCGGTTCGATATCCAGCCGCTCATGGGACTTTACCAATGATGGCACCGTTGATTCGACCCTCGCAAACCCGGTGTTCACCTATTCGAACCCGGGCACCTATACGGTGAATCTCACGGTAATGGGTCCCGGTGGATTGGATACAGAGATCAAGACCGGTTTCATTTCGGTAGAAGAGCCTGCTTCAGGGGTCTCGGCCCAGTTCACTGCATCCCCTCTTGCGGGATCCGTGCCGTTGACGGTCAGGTTCACTGATCAGTCCTCCGGTGAGATCACTTCGTATGCATGGGATTTTAACGGTGATGGTACTGTAGACAGCCGGGTAAAGAATCCGGTAACGGTCTATACCTCTTCGGGCACATACACGGTTACCCTCACGGTCCGTGGGCCTGACGGCATGGACACCGAAGTCAAAACCAAATATCTGTCTATCTCTGGATTCTTATCACGACCCAATGCATTATTCTCGATGGATAAACAATTCGGGTCGGCTCCATTGACCGTCCACTTCACTGACAAAACACTCAATAACCCTGATACGTTCCTCTGGAAGTTTGGTGACGGTACTACTTCCGCCGAGCGGAATCCAAGCCATACCTACCTTACAGCAGGCTTCTACAAGGTCAGTCTTACTGCATCAAACGAAGCCGGGAGCAGCAGCAGGGCAATGTATGTATTTGTCAGCGGGTTCTGATATCCCGAACCGCACGAAAAGAAAACCCGGTGGTTATTTCCGGGCTCTTTATTTTTATGATCCCATCCACCCCCAAGCCTCTTTTAAAAGATCAATCATTTCATTTTTACTAAACGAAAGAGTAATTTTTTAACCTTTACCAGGAATTCTAGTTTACCATGTGATCGGACTCTGCAGTCCTTGCGATCCGATCCCAAAGGAGGTATAATGACCCATTTTAAAAAGAGCATGATAATTGGCATCTCTCTAGTACTGTTGCTCGTGGCATGTCTGCCCGCAACCGCAGCAACAACAGAGGTCCATGTCGTGAAGTATGCAAATGATGGCACAACGGTGCTTGGTGAGACCACTGTTTCCTACCAGTGGATGATGGCCAACCTCCCTGTCCTTGGGGATGGCACAACGCATTACTACCACCAGGGGCCGGTCTTTGTGGACAATGCCGACCCTGAAACAGAAGAACTACTCCGTTGGAATGTTCCCGAAGATGCAAACGTCCTCGAAAAGGACATGGGCGCGGTAAAAGGGACCAACCTAAAAGATCTCTGCGACCTTGCCGGGGGGATGAGTGCTGGCGAGATAGTGCGGGTAAAAGCATCGGATGGCATGTTCAAGTATTTCGCCTATGACAATGTGTATGGCTATTCATCAAGGGAAGGGCCTATCGGGCTTACCTGGTACGTGGACGGATTGGCCTCCTATCCCGGGCACTACCCAGATACGGGCTATTCGGATGGTATGAGGCTGGTCTGGTTTGCGGATACCTCGACCAATCCATGGGGCGTCCATGCTCTGGGTAACTGGGACTGGCATGAGGCGGCTGATCCTGAATACTGGTATTATTATATTTCAGGTAGCGAGTACTACCCCACCACCACAGGCCTCTCGGTAAAATACGTGAGCGAGATTGCCATTTTCTCCGATGATCCGGTCTTACCAGTACCTGATGCCGGCTTCATCGCGAACGTGAACCTGGTGGCGAATCCGGGGTTCGAGACCGGGACCTTTACCGGGTGGAGCCAGTCGGGAGCCTCGGTGGTTACGACATCGGTTAACACCGGGACCTATGCAGTAAAACTCTCATCCACAAAAGGGTCCACGTCGTATATCTCCCAGAATGTGGACCTTACCGATGTTGCAGCGCTCACCTACTGGTACAGAATAGATGCCGTGAACAGCGGCTTTTTTGAGGTATTCGTAGATGCCACGAAGGTGGCTAGCTACAGCGCGGTCACCGGCTGGTCCCAGAAGAGCATCGATACCTCGGCCTATACCGGAATTCACAATGTGAAGTTCAACGCCCGCAGCGGAACGAACAATAAGAACAAGATTACCGCTTACCTGGACGACATCGCGGCTCTCTCTCCTCAACCCACCGGTGTTACAGGATACCCGCCCCTGGCCCTCTCCCTTACTGATACGTCCACGAACAGCCCCACATCATGGGCCTGGGACTTTGGTGATGGATCTACCTCAACTGCCCAGAATCCGTCTCATACCTACTCGGTGCCCGGAGTCTATACTGTCATCCTGACCGCAACGAATTCCTATGGATCTGATACCGAGGCAAAGACGGCTTTTGTGACCGTGAACGGTAATCCTCCGGTTGCAGCCTTCACTGGCAGTCCCACCAGCGGGACGGTGCCCCTTTCCGTCAGTTTCACGGATCAGTCCACCAATATACCGACATCGTGGTCCTGGACCTTCGGTGATGGAGGTACCTCGACAGCACAACATCCCATCCATGAGTACACCACTGCCGGCACGTTCACGGTAACCCTGACGGTTTCCAATGCCTGGGGAAGTGATGGAGAGACAAAGACCGGCTACGTCACGGTGACCCAGGCTGGGCAGACGCCTCCTGATGCCCAGTTCATCGGCACGCCAACGACCGGATCAAAGCCCCTTACGGTGCAGTTCACGGACCAATCCACGGGGAACCCGACCTCCTGGTCCTGGACCTTTGGAGACGGGGGAACCTCTTCACTCCAGAATCCGTCCCACACCTACTCGCGGAAGGGTTCCTTCACCGTGACCCTTACTGCGACAAATGCGAATGGAAGTGACAGCCTTACCCGAAGTAAGTACATCGTTGTCACCACCTGAAGGGACAATGATTTATAAGGGAAAGCGGTCTAGCCTACCCTCCTTTTTGTTAAGTAAAAATATTTACTTATGCGGGATATCAGAACACCATTATTTATGTGATGACACTCCCTACACCCCCTTTGTATTTTCCAATGAGGGAGGTCGGAAGTGGCACACAAAAAGAGAGAACGATGGAAGGCATTCCATGTTCTCATTGTTATTCTATTCGCGGTTGTTCTGGTTTCGGCAGCTGAGGCCGCAACCACCCTCTATTTGAGGGACACGGCGGCATCTGAGCCGATGCCCAATGCGAAGCAGAGCGGGGATACTATCGTCCATGACTATGCCACAAGTGTTGCGACATATGCGAATCCTGCCCTGATGACGACCACTGCAGGAACAGTGAGCGGGCAGAATGCCGCGACCTTGAATGAACCCGGAGCTAACCATTATACTCATCTGGGATCGTGGATATCCGATCCGGTCGCTGCCCAGACTGTCAGCGGAACGGTAACCATTGGCCTCAATGTACAGGAATACGATGCAAAGGCAAACATGAATCCACGGATTATGATATACCGCTGGACCGCAGAAGATGTAAAAGGTGAGAACCTCCTTGCCCTTACCACGTCCGGAACCGAGGCACCGGCTACCTGGCCATCATCACCAACGACCTACTTCACATCAGTCTCCCTCTCGGCTGTGGTTTTCGAGGCTGGCGACCGTATCGTAATTGAAGTGGAAAGTTATGATGCCAATACCAGAACCAACTCCTTTACCCAGGGTATCAGGTTCGGTGGTTCCAGCGGGGGAGCCTACGGAAGTTATGTCCAGTTCAGTGACGATCTGACTTTTGTCCAAGTCCCAATAGCAGATTTCTCGGCTGACGATACTACCCCTGATATTGGCCAGACAATCACTTTTTCCGACCTTTCGACCAACATCCCTACCTCGTGGGCATGGACTATCGAAGGGACCGAGAACACCGATTACCAGTTCGTTGATGCAACCTCAGCAACCTCGCAGAATCCGAAGGCGCAGTTCCTGGCAGCAGGTACCTATGATGTGAGCCTGACCGCCACCAATTCAGCCGGAAGCGATGTCGAGGCGAAGACGGATTATATCACTGTCACCGGAGCCTCCTCTCCCCCTGTTGCCGCTTTCTCAGGCACACCACGGTTCGGGACAGGGTATGTGACAGTACAGTTCACCGACCTCTCAACAAACAACCCGACTTCCTGGACCTGGGACTTTGGCGATGGTCTTACGTCCTCTGAACAGAATCCGTCCCACCTCTTCCTCGGTGCAGGATACTATACCGTTACCCTCACCGCCAGCAACAGCGCTGGGTCAGATAGTGAGACAAAGGTCAATTACATCTATGTTCTCGGTGCCAGTACCCAGATACGAATCGTGAAATATGCTACAGATAATACGACTATCCTTGCGGAAACAACCATCACCAACAAGACCATGGAGGATACGCTCCCTGTCGTTGGTGATGGAACGACCCACTATTTCCACCAGGGCCCGGTATTTCTCGATGATCCTGATCCAGTGACCCAGGAGATGCTCCGGTGGAATCCAGGAGAGAACGTCAATTATCTGGAGAAGGATTACGAAGCCGTGAAAGGGACAAACTTAAAAGATCTCTGCGATCTTGTCGGGCCTATTCCGGAAGGCAGCCGTATCCAGGTAAAGTCCACTGATGGCTGGAATAAATTTTTCGCCTACCGGAACGTCTACCAGTATTCTGACCGCGAGGGCCCTATGGTTATCACATGGTGGAGGCCGGACCAGGGCTATGTCCCCTACTACCAGGAAGGGATGCGGCTGATATGGTATGCTGACACATCAACAAATCCAACAGGGAGTCATGCACTAGGAAACTGGGACTGGCATGAAGCCGCCAATCCCGCCTATTGGTACTGGTATACTGATGGTGTAAAGAAATATCCAACAACCACGGGTATATCGGGCCAAAAGGTGAATGAAATCGCCATCTATACCGGCATTATCACTCCCGTTGCTGATTTCAAGATCAATCGCACATCAGAGCATCTGCCATTCACAAGCTACACCGGGGAAGCTCCCCTGACAGTGCAGTTCATCGACTGGTCCACGGGGGATCCCTCTTCCTGGGCCTGGGATTTCAATAATGACGGCATTACAGACAGCACCCTTGAACGGCCGATCCATACCTTCACCACCCCTGGCACCTACACAGTGAAACTGACAGCTGCCAATAGTGCCGGGAGCGATACGGAGACAAAGACCGGCTGCATCGTGGTCACCGGAACAACCCCCACCATTGACATTGACACAACTGGCGGCATCTCCAACTGGGCCTTAGTGACCGGGACAAACGAGGACACGACATCGGTGGACCTGTCGGTAACGACCACGGCAAGCTCCTGGGAGGTCCGCGTGAAAGACGGGCTTGACGATGGGAAACCTGCCGATACCGCGGGAATGATGTCCGAATATACCGGATCTGCCTATGTCACGAGCGGGTATAAGTCGCTGGTAAACGCCCTCCAGGTAAAGTCAGGGACCGGCAGCTATGTTACCGTCTCTGGCAGCGACCAGGTCGTCCAGATGGGGAGTTCTTCAGGGTCGTTCAGCTATGATATCGCGATGAAACAGGAGATAGCTACAGGAGATCCTGTTATCACGCCAAACGTATACCGGATCGTGGTCACGTTTACGGGGGCGACCAACTAGGAGGGGAAAGAGATGGAACAGTTAAATTTGATTATCATTGTCCTCTGCGGCATCGTGGTGCTGGGGTCCGGTGTGGTAAATGCCGATTCTGCCAGCCTGACCGTTTCAGGCACGGTCATCTCACCTGATACTCCGGTAGCCAATTTCACTGCAAACGTGACAACCGGGTACGCACCCTTGTCGGTACAGTTCACCGACCTCTCCACCAATAATCCGACTGAGTGGGAATGGGATTTTGAGACCGATGGAACGATTGATGCTCTTGTCCCCAACCCGGTTCAAACATATGCCTATCCCGGAGTCTATACGGTCTCGCTTACCGTTCTGAATACCGAAGGATCGGATACCGAGATCAAACCGGATTACATCACGGTTCTGGAACCTGACCCGATGGTCAGGATCGAGGCGCTGAAGCAGTATATAGAGGGAAGTCCCATCCCCGGCTGGGCACAATGGTTCCTAATCAAGCCGCTCGACCGGGCACTGGATCAGTTGGAGAAAGGGAACATGAAGCCAGCATCCAACCAGATGAGATCATTTGTGAACTTTGTTGAGCTCCTCCATGGATTTGGAGTGATCACCGATGAACAGGCTGCGTACATGAACGGCGAGGCGATGGCAATCATCGACCTGATCGGGCGATAGCTCCGGTTGGGAGGAATTCTCATTTTCATCCTTCGCAACCCAGTGAACTTTTCCTGCCAGATAACAAAAAGAGATGAACTATTCCGAAACTTTAATATCTTCTTCCATTCCAGTCAGTCATGTTAACTCATTCAAAAAGTTAAGGAGGATTATTCATGAAGAAACTCGTTTTCGGGGCTCTTATTGCCCTTCTTGCGCTTCTGGTGCTGCCAGGGGCGGTATCAGCAGGACCTTCGGACACGATTACGGTGACTGGAAGCATTGGTGGTAGCATTGACGTTACTGTTACTGCTGATGTGAACTTTGGAGCAATGACTCCAGGAAACACGTATACAGATACCAACACGGATCTATCGGTAACTTCCACATTCGCGTCATGGACGGTCAGTGCAACTGATCAGAACGCCGGTGAAAATACAGGAAAGATGCTCTCTGGAACAACACCACTCGCTAATGCTTTCAAAATTAATGTAAATGCTGGAGCTTTCCAGCCACTTCCTTACAGCCCAATCTTATCCGGTAGTGCTGGTTCATCTACGGCAGATGTAGGATTCCAGCAACAGGTTGTGTCTGGTGATCAGGCAGGTTCATACACCATCACGGTTGTATTTACCGGTGCTACAGCCTAAATTGGGAATAGCCCAAGAATTACTATCCGGTATGGTACCGCTACAGGCTCATACCGGAATCCTTTTTGATTTTACATTACGAACCAGATTACTATCTGAGGAATGTCAATGAAGAATTCTTACTGGCTCTTACTCTTTACACTTTTTCTGGTCGCGGTTTTTATTATTTCTCCGATCACTGCGCTGAAAGTGGAGGGGGCGAAGGTCTTGCTGGATGTAAAACCCGGGACAACATACATCTTCCCAATGGCAGTCTCCATCAAGGCCGATGATTCTGCCTCTGAGTACTCAATAGATATCCTAGGTTTTGGGCAGACACTGGATGCAGGGATGTATGAGGGGCTTTCAGCTGGCAAAGATACCAGTCCCTATTCCGCCCGGTCATTCATCACCTTCCCCTCGTCCACCATCCGGCTCCAGCCTGGCGAGCGGAAGGAGTTCAACGCCACCATCAGGATACCAAAGGACGTGGGAGTGGGAGGCCGGTATGCCGTGGTCCTGATCCACCCTGCAGCAACCGGGACAGGACAGGCATCGTTTGCTACCGCGGTCCTCGTCCCTGTGATGCTCACCGTTGAAGGGACAAAACTGGTGGAGACGGGAACAATCACCGGGGTCTCGGTTGGTGAAGTCATCGCCGGGAAACCGATCGTTGTCGCAACGACGCTCCAGAATACCGGGAACCACCACTACTACGGGGCTATCAACCAGGTCTCGGTCAGGGACCCGTCCGGCCGCGAGATCGGGTCGGCACAGAGCGATCCCTTCGCCCGTGCCGTCATCCCCGGCCAGTCCGTACGGTTTGAGACTCAGCTGACTACCGGGCTCCCGGTTGGGACCTATACGGTCATCTCCCGTATGACCCTGGAAAACGGGACGCTCCTTGGCGAGAAGAGTAGTACGTTCTCTGTACAGGAAGAGTACATCCCGCCGTTCGAAGAGGCTACCGCGACGGTCGTCCCTGACCGCGAGACCGTGCTCAGGACGTCTGGCGGGGAGATTACTATCACCTTCCCTCCGGGAGCTGTCCTTGCCGATGCTGAAGTGACCGTGTCACCGTATGCAGACACCCTCCCGGCACCCCCGTCCGGTGCAACGGCCGGGACCACAGCGTTCACCGTTGACGGACTGAGCGGGATCCTTGCCAAACCTGCCACCATGGTGGTGAAGTATAACCCAGCCGACCTCCAGGCAGCCGGTGGGGACGCTGGCAAGCTCTCCCTTGCCCGCTGGGACCGGGTTGACGGGAAATGGACAATACTCCCCACCACCGTCAATGCCGGAGCATCGACCCTCACCTCCTCTACCGATCGGTTCGGCACCATTGCGGTGATGGCCGGCGCCAAGCAGGGAACGAGCGGAGGTAAGAGCGGCGGGTTCCTGCCCGGGCCGCATCCTGCGATCATGTTCGGGGCGCTCGCGATCTTTGCGGCGGTTTATCTGAAAAGGAGGAGATGAATTTTTTTTTGCGAATGCTCCCCTTGGTTTAGTCTTAATCCATTTTATGATAATCTGATGTCCTACATCCTCCCTTGTCATATGCCATGGTATTCTGGAAAACCGGATTTCATAGTAAATGCACTTGAACGTCCTCATTTTGGATTGCCCACACGAATCAGGTCCAAAGTACACTAATTTCATTTAACTTTTCTTAAGAACTTTAAAAAACATTTATCGTAAGTGAAAACCAGGGTATCCGTACTGATCCATCATGCCATAAGGGGATGATCCGATTGGATTAAGGGGTTGAATTATGAACGATTTCATCAGAACATTGGTTGTTACCACATTTGTTGTTCTTCTCGGGATGGTCCTTGTCACACCAGTTTTGGGAGCGACAACACAGGTGCACGTGGTAAAATATGCAAGCGATAAAACGACCATACTTGCCGAACAAACGCTGACCTACCAGGAAATGGAGGCCACCTTGCCGGTAATGGGAGATGGAATTACCCATTATTACCTCCAAGGTCCATGCTTTGTCGATGACCTGGACCCCGCGATTGAAGAACAACTCCGGTGGAACTCTGCTGAAGATTGTAATTGTTATGAAAAGGACCATGGCGCACTCAAGGGCACCAATGTGAAGGATCTCTGCGACCTTGTCGGCGGTATGGATCCTGGTGATACTGTCGTGATCAAAGCTATCGACGGCTGGAACATGGACTTTGCGTATAAAAACGTGTATGAATACTCCGACCGCGAAGGACCCATGGTGCTGGTATGGTGGTCGAATGGAGCGGCGGAGCATCCGTCTTCTGGATATACCGGTCCTGATTTTTCTGAAGGTATGCGGTTGTATTGGTTCGCGGATACCTCAGTCAATCCCTGGGGCTTGCATATCTTCGGGAGCTGGGATTGGCACGAGGCAGCTGCATCAGAGTATTGGTATTATTTCTATTCAAGCGGTGAATTCTACCCGACTACTACGGGACTCTCCGGGAAATATATCTCGGAAATTAAAATATACAGTAACGAACCCGTTCCTTCTGTCGCCCAATTCAGTGCGGTACCTCTTACAGGCTATTCCCCTCTTAACGTTCAGTTCACGGACAAATCTACTGGAACCGATATTTTAACCTGGTCATGGGATTTCCAGAACGACGGTGTCATTGATAGTGAAGAACGGAATCCGTTTTTCGTTTACGACAGCCCTGGAATATACACGGTTAACCTCACCATCACCTTTGCAGCCGGCACCGATTCCGAGGTCAAACCCGAGTATATCACGGTAAATGATCCCACCCATGTCCCACCAATCGCCATGTTCTCAGCCGATCAGACATTAGGCGAACTCCCTCTCACCGTGCACTTCACTGATTCTTCGACCCTGAATCCTACTTCGTGGTCGTGGGACTTCGGCGATGGGACTTCTTCCACTCTACAGAATCCTGAACATACCTATTCAGCAGAAGGTTCCTATACCGTCTCGCTCACCGCGACAAATGATTATGGGAGTGATAGTGAGATGAAGGCCAACTATATCACGGCACGTTCACTCCTCTGGGGCCCCTACCTCACCGGCTCCAATACAACCAGCACCACAGTGAATGTGAAGACCTATGATATGTCTTCCATAACCGTGGAGTACGCCACTGATGTTTATTACCAGGCGCATAGTGGCTACGATATGACAGCAACCGATGGGGAAAACACTCAACTCCATCACATTGCCCTCATGGGACTTACCCCTGATACTTTGTACCATTACAGGGTGATGTACGATGGAGAAGCAACCGATGATTTGCACTTCAGGACCTTCCCGGAGAGCGGCCCGTTCACTTTCGTCATGTACAGTGATACCCAGGACCAGCCCGGGTACAGCCAGCTCGAACGGCACAAGCTCGTAGCAGATCGGATCGCCGAGGAAGAGAATGTACTCTTCGTGTTGAACTCTGGTGACCTTGTAAACGACGCTTCGGACATGGAGAACTGGGACCGGTACTTTGCAGCCGGAAGTACCATGATGACCACGATTCCGGTCTTCCCAGCGCAAGGCAACCATGACAACAACGATCCAAACTATTTCGATAACTATGGCATGCAAGCCAACTACTCGTTTGATTGTGCCGATGCGCATTTCACGGTGCTGGATAGCAATACCTGGGCTGATGTATCCGGTCAGGGGATGTGGCTTGCCGACGATCTGCAGACCGATAAACCGTTCAGATTCGTCTCTTTCCACTATCCTCCCTACAGTTCAGATTCCAAGCACTTTGGTGGCTGGTTAAACATACGGGAAGAATGGGGAGACGAGCTCACCGAAGGAGAGGTCATGGCTGTCTTCAACGGGCATGTACACGCTTATGAGCGGTTCCTCGTAGATGGCATCCAGTATTTTGTCTCCGGAACAGGAGGCGGCCCATCGTATAATCTCGCAATCCCACGGAGTGAATATTCCCAAAACAGCCTGGAATATGTGCTTGCCTACCTCCGTGTGAGGGTGGATCCGGATACCGGGACTGCCACAGCAGATCTGATCCGGGTCGCCGATATTTCACCGGATCTTCATAGCATCACTACCCTGTACCCGCCAAATGCGATCTTTGAGACGGTGGTGATGACGCTGAATACTCCTCCCATCCTTGATTCCATGGTCGCAACCATGGAACCCACACCGATAAATAGCGAGATTACAGTAAACGCGTACTTCAGAGATCCCTCCGATACTCACACCGCGATCTTTGACTGGGGAGATGGAACCAGCTCCGAAGGGGTAGTTGATGAACAGACCGGGACGGTAACTTATGGCTCTGTTACGGGAGCCCATATCTATTCACAACCAGGCCTGTATTCGGTGAGCCTAGTTCTTACTGACCGTTGGGGTGAAACAGCGACAATCAACTACCAGTATGTGATCATCTATGACTCTGATGGCGGACAAGTGAATGGTGGAGGCATCATCCAGGTAACGGCAGGAGATTGGCATTACAACCCTGATTCAAGTGGAAAAGCGAGCTTCAGCCTGAACGGCAAATACAACAAGGGAATCCCGTCAGGGAATATTAATCTGATTTTTATGGATGCCAAGACGCAGTTCAAGGCCGAGTATCTGGATTACGTGGTCATAGAGAATGGTACCGCCTACCTCCATGGATATGCGAGTATCGATAAGAGTTCGCCCGATTCTGAGTTCATGCTCGTAGTGCAGGATGGTAAAATAACGGGCGGAGAGGACACCTACCGGCTCCAGGTCTGGGATAATCTCGGTCAAAATAAAATATTCGACAACGCTCCTGAAGCGGGTGACCGGATCAATCCGGACGCTGTTCCCATTAGCGGTGGGTCGATTGTCATCCAGGTAAAGTGACTGAAATAACCAGCCAGAAAAAATTTCTTTTTTTGCCGCCCATTCACTGGAGTGCCCTTGGAAAAATCATTTGATTTTCTCAACCAAGTACCTCATTCATTTTTCTGTTCTTCCTGTAGCGCGCCGTAGAGATTTAACTGTTTATCAGTTGGTATTTACATAATTAATCTGTTAATTGAGTATTAACCGATTAACTTACTAGTAATCAGTGGGAAATCAGAAAACGATCAATGATCAAATGAAATCTGATAAAAACGTATTAATTCGTGAATAGAAGGTCCTAATAGAGGTTTTAATTTGATAAGGATAATTTAATAGTATTGAAATTTTCTTTTTGTAAACAATAATCCTTTTAAAACCTACCAACGAAATTTTCCTTTGTCTCTAGTCGGTTTTAGAAATTCCCCCAGAATGAGGTGCATTGTGAAAGAAATGAAGAATGTATGGGCAATCCTGCTCATCGTGATTGCAGCACTGGTGCTGACGGCACCGGTTACTGCAGCAACCACCTCGCTTACCATCACCAAGCTGGCAAGCGATGGCACGACCGTTCTTGATACGAGAACGGTTGACTACAACTGGATGATGACCAACCTCCCTGTGTTAGGCGATGGGACTACCCATTACTATGCCCAGGGACCAGTCATGAAAGATGATCCCGATCCAGTGATTGAAGAACTCATCCGCTGGAATGTAACCGAAGATACCAACGTCCTTGAAAAGGACATGGGTGCGATCAGGGGGACCAATGTTAAAGACCTCTGTGACCTCGTCGGAGGAATGAACGCTGGCGAGACGATCCAGGTCAAGGCACCTGACGGTTTCAACAAGTACTTCGCATACAAGAACGTGTACGAGTACTCCGACCGGGAGGGGCCGATGGCGATTGCCTGGGAAAAGAACGGCCTCTACCCTGACACGGGCTATTCCGATGGCATGAGGCTGGTCTGGTTCGCTGACAACTCCATAAATCCATGGGGTGTCCACGCTTTAGGGAACTGGGACTGGCATGAGGCTGCTGATTCGGCATATTGGTACTATTATGTGAGTGGAGCCGAAAGTTACCCCACCACAACTGGCCTTTCAGTCCAAACTGTCTCCGAAATCATCATCTTCAGCGATGACCCCGCCCCTTCGATGGACGTCCTCTTTGATGGCACAGTCATGCTCACCCCTGGAGAGACCTTTGATGTAGTCCCCTATAACAACTTGACGGCTATATTTACTGTCAGCCGGACTACACCGTTAGGTGCGCTGGATGTAGCCGCGACCACAGCCGGATTCACCTATGATGTGACGGATAAGAACTACGCCACTTCAGGAGCCCTGTTGCTTGATAATGTGGGCACCTACCTCCGTGACAAAACGAACGGTATCTACTGGTATGCCTACGTCAACGATGTTTACAAGGACGGGTACAACAACCCTGCCGGCGGCCTGAACCTTATCGAGCTGAATGACGGTGACAAGGTCGAGTTCTATTACGCGGCCGGTATTGCAGATCCGGCAGATCTCGCTGCCGTAAAGGCAGCAGCTACCGCCGCGGTGAAGATCATCGCCGACACCACCCCTGGCCCGGTCATGGACGTGCTCTTTGATGGCACGGTAGTCCTCACCCCTGGAGAGACCTTTGATAAGGTAGCCTACAACACAGGTACAACCTATACTGTCAGCCGGACTACACCGTTAGGTGCGCTGGATGTAGCTGCAACCACAGCCGGATTCACCTATGATGTGACGGATAAGAACTACGCCACTTCAGGAGCCCTGCTGCTTGATAATGTGGGCACCTACCTCCGTGACAAAACGAACGGTATCTACTGGTATGCCTACGTCAACGATGTTTACAAGGACGGGTACAACAACCCTGCCGGCGGCCTGAACCTTATCGAGTTGAATGACGGTGACAAGGTCGAGTTCTACTACGCGGCCGGTATCACCGACCCTGCTGACCTTGCCACAGTAAAGGGAGCAGCCACCGCCGCGGTGAAGACCGTTGCTTCAACTGGCGTCATTCCAACTGACTGGTCCATCGTCCTCGATGGTGCAAAGACAGAGATCGTGACGAAGAGCTACTTTGAGTCCGGTCTTGCCTGTGCTGCATCCGGTCACCAGGTCTTCTGGACCGATGGGGATGGGAATGTATGGGGTGGCGTACCGCTTTGGGTGCTTGCTGGCATGGTGGATGACGATCCCGATGTTGGGCCGCTCCACTTTAACTTCAACGATGACCTTGCCACACAGCATTATGAAGTGAAGGTGATCAGCTCCGATGGATGGTCAGCGGTCTTCGACAGTGCTGATGTCGCCCAGAGCAGCGACTACCTCGTGGCTAACACCATGAATGGTGAACCGCTCATCTACGGCGGTGAGAAGCCTTCGTGGCCGCTTCACCTGAAGGGCGCAGCGGTCCTCGGGGGCCAGCAGGTAGGCGGCATTGTCCGCATCGAGCTGAACAACCTCCCGGAGCCACCTGCCGGCTGGACCCTGTCCATGCTTGGTGAGGTGGGCGATGTAATCACCCAGGAAGAGTTTGAAGAAGGTCTCGCCTGTCCCGTCGCCGGCCACTCCATAGAGTGGACGGATGCAGAGGGCAATGTCTGGTCCGGCATGCCTCTCTGGCTCGTCTTGGGTGCGGTGGACGACATCGAGCTATCCAACAGCTATACTTTCAATGACGATGTGGCAGCAGCCGGATACACTGTGAAGGTAACAGCATCTGACGGGTTCAGCAAAACCTTTTCCAGTGCCGCTATTACCCGCAACAATAGCTACATTGTCGCAAACAAGATGAATGACTTGCCGCTCGATGCAAGTATATTCCCGCTCCGCTTAGTAGGGGCTGGCGTTACGAAATCTGATGGCTCACTCGGTGGATCAGCAGTGGGGAAGATCGCCCAGATCGAGATCCTCGAGCTCCAGACACCCCCAGCTGAACCGGGTAGTTACAACCTTGCCGTCAAAGGAAAGATCACCGATGTCTTCTCCCAAATCGAGATCGAAGACGGACTTGCCTGCCCGTCATCAGGACACCTGGTGACCTGGACACAGGAGATCAAGGACACCAGTGGAACCATCATCGAGACCCATGAATGGTCCGGTATCCCGCTCTGGTTCCTGGCCGGCTGGGTCGATGACCGGGTCCCGCACGAGTTCAACGCGGTCCAGGCCTCTGCAGGGTACAAAATCACGGTAAGAGCAGCAGACGGGTATGCCAAAGACTTCCCGTCTGCTGACGTGGCCTGGAGCGATGATTATATCGTTGCCACCATGAAGGACGGCGCCCCGCTGCCCACAGACAAGTGGCCGCTCCAGCTGGTCGGTGACGCACTGGCCAATACGGACGGAACGCTCGGAGGGATGAGCGTCTCGAAGATCGCCGAGATTGAGCTGACTGAATTTGGAGTCCCGACCGAAATCCCGAAGGTCCATATTGTTAAGTACGCTGCCGATGGAATGACGGTCATTGACGAGGTTACCGTTGATTATACCCAACTGCAGGAGCAGTTCACGGTTGTCGGTGATGGGGAGACCCAGTACAGGTACCAGGGTGTCACCATGGACCCGGAGGATATCTGGGGAGAGACTGATGAGACCAAGGGCGGGTTCAAGGTCTCCAATGCCGTGAAAGGTACCCGGGTAGCAGACCTGGTGAGCCTTGTCGGCGGTATGGGCGAAGGCACGGATATCGTGTTCGTTGCCAGTGACGGTTTCAAGACAACCCTGCCGTACACGTGCATTTACACCACCCCTGAGATCCAGGCACGGCAGGGTGATGCGATTCTCGCATGGTATGCCGATGGGAACTATGTGCCTGGCTATGCAGACGGTATGAGGCTCTTTTTCATGCCCGAGGATACCATCTACGGTCAATGGGACATGCACGAGACCATCCCGGCAGGGTACTGGCACTACTACTACCAGGCATACATGCCCCCAAGTCCCTACGCACCAGGTATTCTCTATCCCTCCTGTGCAGGGCTTTCGGCGAAGTACATAACCGAGATCAAGGTCTACACGACACCGGAGTCGACCTGGGACCTCCACCTTGATGGAACAAGGGTTGGAGGAATTGAGCATACGATCGCAAAGGGCTATTTCGAAGCAGCACTTGCCTGCCAGATGGGGGCAAACCACGATGCGAGTTACACTGATGCCAGCGGGAACATCTGGACCGGCATGCCGCTCTGGTTCCTCCAGGGATTCGTGGACGATGCCGACCAGCACTCCAACAATGCCTACAACGAGGCACTTGCATTGGAGGGCTACGATATCATCGTGATGGCATCCGATGGCTACAACAAGACCTTCAGTAGCGTTGACACGGTCCGCAGCACGGGATATATCCTGGCTAACACGCTCAATGGATACCATATCCCTGAGGCTGACGCCAGTTGGCCTCTTCGGCTTCTCGGAGACGATGTCCCCAAGAAGGACAATGTCAAGAAAGTCAGTGACATCATCCTGAACTTCAAGCCAAATGTGTCCATGGCGTATCCGAGCCAGGAATCGCTCTGGCCTGTGAACAAGGATTACGTGAATGTCACTATCGAAGGAGTTACCGATCCTTACGATGAAGTCACTATCTCCATCATATCGATCACCAGTGATGAGCCAACCACGGCCGGAGGAAAGAACCAGGCCCCCGATGCCGATCCCTCATGCATCGGTACTGACACCGCCAGGATCCGTGCTGAGAGGATAGGGTCTGGAAATGGACGCGTATACGAGATCTCCTTCGTGGCGACCGACAGCATGGGCGTATCAATGGAAGGCACCGTGAACGTCTTTGTCCCACACGACCAGGGCATGGTCTCCGAGTGCATTGACGACGGCCAGATGTACGACGCCACAGCGATAAACTGACCGATCTCGCAAGAGAACAATGGCCATCTGAAAAAGATGGCATAACCCTTTTTTTTATCCTTTGAAACAGGATTATGGGGCATTATAGAATCCTGAAATCAAGTCTGATAAAAAGCGATCAGGTGGAGCATTGTTTCGATGAATGTTGGGGATCAGGACAAACCGCTCGCGGATCGCATGGATGACACTTGGTTCGAAAAATGGAAACGTGGAGGAGTGGGCATCATGATCCTTCATCCCCCCCGTCTGATATCCCGCCACTCTCCCCGACTCCGTCTCCATCATCTCCCCCGGTCGGCACGCTGATCCCGCAATGGTACTCGTCTTCTGTGCACCAGACCTCGATCTCGGGCGATTCGGGGGTCCCCCCAAGCGGCCGTTCCCGCCCGGGAACCACCTGCTCTTCACGGACCACCTGCCCGTTCTTCATCCGGTAGACAAGCCGGAACTCCCACGTGTCCCCGAGCGTAACCGCCCGGTTGAAATAGACCTCCCGGGCGAAACCATAGGAGCAGTAGAGGGCGGGAGAGATCTCAAACAGGACTCCCCGCATGTAGCGTTTGACGTACCAACGGAGGTCAGCAACAAGGGAGAGTGCACTACCAAGTGACGCAACCGTGATGGCAACCCCTGACGGGGTCTCCACCGGGCGGTAGAAACGGAGTGCCTCCCGGCTCGTCTCAGAGCTTGAGAGTTCATGGTACAGGGCGACGCCATCCCTGGGAAGGAAGAGGACGTTCATGGATCTGTTGCAGATACTTTGGTCACCCGGAATTTATAGGCTCCCCGGTTGGATACCAATCAGCGAAGGAAAGGGGTGCTGATCACGATACTGACGGACAGCGGTACAACCAGTTTCAGGAGATCCCTCCGCTTGGAGGAACATCGTAAAAAAGCGGGGCAATTCGTCCGGCCATGCCGGGGAGGAGACGATGTATTTACGCCGGAGTAGGTGCGACTGCTGTATCATCGGGCCATGCTGGTGAGGAGAGGTGCATAACAAATGCGGGACCCGGAAGAGTCTCTGGATGTCATCCGGTATGGCAACCGCTGCTTCATGACGCAACATCCATGAATCAAGGACAAAAAAAGGGATTATGTGTACATCCGGAGATCCGTGACGACCTCCGCTTTCACTTTCCGGACTGCTTTCTCAAAGTCCTCCTCAGAGACCCCGTCCGCTTCCCTCCGGACCGCCATCATGCCGGCCTCACGGCAGACCGCCTGGAGATCAGCCCCCGTCGCGTTTTCGGTCATGTCGACAATCCGGTCGAGATCCACATCGATCAAAGTCATCTTTCTCGAGTGTATCCCGAGGATTGCCTTCCGGCCGGCCTTGTCAGGGAGAGGGATTGCAATGACCCTGTCGAAGCGACCGGGGCGGAGGAGGGCCGGATCCAGCATGTCGACGCGGTTGGTGGCAGCCATGATCCGGACATCGCCCCGGTTATCGAAACCGTCCATCTCCGCGAGGAGCTGCATCAGTGTGCGCTGGACCTCGGCACTTCCTGACGTGCCATCGTTGGTACGGGTGCTCCCGACTGCATCGATCTCGTCAATGAAGACGATCGTAGGTGCCTTTTCCCGGGCAAGGGAGAAGAGCTCGCGGACCAGCTGTGCCCCTTCGCCGATGTATTTGTGGACGAGCTCGCTCCCTGACATCCGGATGAACGTCGCCTTCGCCTCATGGGCAACCGCCTTTGCAATCAGGGTTTTTCCCGTTCCCGGCGGACCGTAGAGCAGGATCCCCTTCGGGGGTTCCACCCCGATCCGTGCGAAGATCTCGGGCTTGGTGAGCGGATACTCCACCGCTTCCCGCACCTCCTCGATCTCCTTCTCGAGTCCGCCAACATGATCAAAGGTCATGTCCGGCGACTCCTCGAGTTCCATCACCCGGACCCGGGAGTCAAAAATGTTCCCGACGATGCGGACGATAGAGAGTGCGTTGTTGACCGCGACCTTGGTCCCCGGCTTGAGCTGGCTGAAGAGCTCATCGTTCACGTGCGTGATATATTCCTGGTTATTCCCCTGCTGCCTGAGGTATACCTCGCCTTTTCCCAAAAGATCGATCACTACGGCGACAAAAAGGGGCATCCTCTTGAGCTGATTGTTCTCCCGCTTGAGCTGGGCATTGTCCCGGGCCAGCTCATCGTTCCTCACCTTGAGGTCAAGGAGCTGGGACTCGAGGTCCTGTGCCTTCAGCTGCCAGCTGAGTTCAGACTCACCCGATGGGGTGAGGATGGTTTCTTCCATTATACTATTATATTCGGATTCCTACCATTTATTAGGTGTGATTTTGATAGTCCATGGGCGAGGGATATCACGGGGGAGAGGGACAGGCGAGCTCCTCGTCAGTCCTGCTGCCATCTCCTTCCTCTCCGGAGTTGATCCTGACACGGGTATCATCGTTGAGAAGGGGCATCCTCTTGAAGGGGAGAGCATCACCGGAAAGGTGCTCGCCTTCCCACATGGGAAAGGATCGACGGTAGGATCGTATGTCCTCTATGCCCTGAAGAGGAACAAAAAAGCCCCTGCGGGCATCATCAATACAAGGGCGGATCCCATCATAGCGGTAGGTGCGATCATGGGCAAGATCCCCATGGTAGACCAACCTGAAAAGGACATCATGCAACTCCGGAACGGGACCTGCATCACCGTAGATGGCGATACGGGAACGATCGAATACGATCAGGATGGCATATCCTGAACCCCCAGGTTGAACAATTTTTTAAACCTGTTCGATTTATATAATCTCTGCTATGCAGAACCAGGTTCTGTTCTTCATCCTTCTGTCGGCTATGGCTCTCCTCTGTGCAGGCTGCACGGAAAGTATCCCCGGAATACCCCCGGGCAGCCAACCGGACAGTATGACACCGGGTCCGACCGTCACCATGCCGCCCGGCCAGTCAGTCACGGTCCAGATAAACGAGAAAGATCCCATAACAGCGACCATCAAAGTCATCTTTGCCGGGGGAGAAGGACAGATCGCCACCAGGGATATCCTTGTCCGCCTCACGCGGTCGGATGGAAAGGTGATTATCGAGCACCTTACGGCCGAGATGCAGGAAGAGGTGGAGATCCAGGGGACGAAGGAGTCCGACCGGATCGAGGTGTATGTGACACTGAATACCGGGAAGACCTATAAGATCATCGACCAGCTCGTGCCTTACCGGACCCGGGGATAGCGCCCCCTTCCTTTTTTTATCCCGGACAAGACAATACCACAGGAATGAAGGTACACTGGAGGTTCACCAGCGGGACCAGGAATACCTACGCCGCCCTCTATGCGGCGTGCGAACGTGAGGGGATCCTGCTTTCGCCTGTCAGTGCACCAGCCCCTGATATCACCTGTTACAGCCTCAGTTCGCTGAATGCCCCTTCCCTTCTAACGGAGATTGAAGCGGGGGGCTGTATCACCATTGCAGGAGGACCCTACGCTACGGCATGCTACCGGGAAGTGGCAGAGAAGGCGGACTACGTGGTTGTCGGGGAAGGCGAACGTACCCTGCCGGAACTCCTCTTTGCGATCGAAAAGGGAACCGCCGATACGGTCCCGGGAGTTGCCACCCGCCACGGCTTCCGGCCTGCCGACAGCATGGTCCGTCTTGATGCCTGGCCCCCGTTCTCGCAGATGAAAGGATACGTGGAGCTTTCCAGGGGATGCCCATTCTCCTGCGCCTATTGCCAGACCCCGAGGATCTTCGGCCATGCCATGCGGCATAGGAGCATCGATGAGGTTGCCCGGTACGCCTCGCGGTACCGGGATGCACGGTTCGTTACGCCGAATGCCCTCGCCTATGGTTCAGACGGCAGAAGCCCCTGCCTCGCCAAGGTGGAACGGCTCCTGAAACGGCTCCGGAACAATATCTATCTCGGGACGTTTCCAAGCGAGGTCCGGCCCGAGTTCGTTTCCGAAGAGGCACTCTCCCTGATCACCAGGTATTGTGCCAACACCAGTCTTCAGTTCGGCGCCCAGTCAGGGAGTGACAGCGTGCTTGAGCATCTGAAGCGCGGGCACTCGGTCGATGATGTCATCCATGCGGTGGAGTTGTGCCGCGATGCCGGCCTGAAGCCGGTGGTCGACGTGATCGTAGGATTTCCTTTTGAGACTGCCGAAGACCAGCGCGCGACGGCCGATCTGATCCGCTGGATCAGCACATGCGGGACGGTCCACGCGCACCTCTTTCTCCCGTTGCCAGGAACTCCTCTCGAAAAGACCAGCCCGGTCCCGCTCATCCCTGAGCTCTCCCACCTGCTCGGATCGCTTGCACTGAAGGGGAAAGTAACCGGATCATGGAGGGATCCAAGGATATCCTTTTGTGGTTCATGTTCGAATGATAGAGCATGATGGATGTCCTGCTTCTGGCAGACCTTCACGGTGAATACGGAAAACTCGATCCATTCCTTGATCTGAATCCCGATGCAGTCTTTATTGCCGGGGATCTTACCAACATGGGTCCTGCCGAATCGGTGACCGACGTTCTTGACAGAATCGATGTTCCTTGCTTTGCAGTTCCTGGTAACTGCGATCCACGGGAGACGATCGATGTCCTGGAACAGTCCGACTGTGTCTGCCTCCATGGCGCACAGATCAACCTTGGAAAGATCTCGATCTGCGGGATTGGAGGGTCGAATCCCACCCCCTTCAGCACGCCCTTTGAACTGACCGACAAGCAGATCGATGACCTTCTTCACAAGGTCCTCCAAAAGCGCGAACTGGCGATGCACAACGTCCTGATCAGCCATGCACCTCCCTACGGCCTTCTCGACCAGGCAAATGGGAACCATGTCGGGAGCCAGAGTGTGCGCCGTCACCTCACCTGCTTCGACCTGGTCTGCTGTGCCCATATCCACGAGGAGCGGGGCATCGCGATCGAAGAGGGGGTAAAAGTGGTCAACCCGGGTATGGCGGCGCTGGGCGACGGAGCCATGATCCACTTCGGCAACGAACCGAAAGAGATCGAGATCGAACTGATCACGGTCTAGACGGGAGCAGCTCCAGATATATGGTGAGGATAGGTTCCCCCTCTACCCCGGGATCGAACTGATCACGGTCTAGACGGGAGCAGCTCCAGATATATGGTGAGGATAGGTTCCCCCTCTACCCCGGGATCGAACTGATCGCGGGCTAGATGGGAGCAGCTCCAGATATATGGTGAAGATAGGTTCCCCCTCTACCCCTGGATCGAACTGATCACGGGCTAGACAGGAGCAGCTCCAGATATATGGTGAGAATCGGCTCTCCCTCTACCTCGGGATCGAACTGATCACGGTGCAGACTGGAGCAGCTCCAGATACGAGGAGAGGATCGGCTCTCCCTCTACCCCGAGCTCCTCAGCGATCTCACGGATAAATTCCTCAGGATGGTCGTATTCCGGACTCCCCGGCGCTTCGATCTCGACAAACGATCCGAGGCCCTTCACCTCATCGAGTGACACGGTAGCTCCGCGGTAGGAATAATATTCCCTCCATTTCTCTACCTCAGCTGCGGGGAAAAATCCAAGACGGGAGAGGATCAGCTCTATCATATCCCCTGATTCCACGACACAGTTCAGTTCCTCTCTGGCCTTGAGCCGGAACTCCTTTCTTTTCTCACCTTTGTAGGTGAGGATGCAGGACCCCCCGGCGTACCGCAGCCGGAGCGCTTCATCGGTCTGGCGAAAATCCCGGCGGGGGGAGTTGTAATAGATGTCCCGCTCATGAACCCGTTCAGGAACGCCCTCATAACAATTGAGGAGCCGCTCCCGGATGGGTGCAAGGTCAGGAACCCGGGCTTTTATCTCGACTTCAAGCATGCCGTTTCCACAGGTATGTCTCTTCATCGCTATGTTAGCCTGTTGGTTGGTGGAGGAGAACGGGTGGTTCTGGGGATACCAATGGTTATGTATCTGCGGAATATAACTGATTGGTATGAAACCGGTCTTGATCTGCCTCTTCCTGATAGGGCTCTCTCTTGCGGGTTCGGTATCGGCTTCCGGGGATGCATCTGACTATGACTGGTATGGCTTGCTCATTGAAGCAAATCCATATGCAGGATGCCCCAGCTGTGTCTTCGCCTACGATAATGATGGCCTCCTCAATCCCAATCCCTACGCTGGGTGCCCCACCTGTGTCTTTGCATACGATGATGACGGGCTCGCTGACCCCAATCCCTACGCTGGGTGCCCCACCTGTGTCTTTGCCTATGATGATGACGGGCTCGCTGACCCTAACCCCTACGCTGGGTGCCCCACCTGTGTCTTTGCCTATGATGATGACGGGCTCGCTGACCCTAATCCCTACGCTGAGTGCCCCACCTGTTCTTTCATATTCGACACAGGTATCGAATCAGACCTGAACTCCCCGGACAGCTGCCCGACCTGTGGAACTACGCAATCCTCCCTGAAAACCGGGTACTCCTCCCTTAGCATATCATCGAATAATGCACCCGGATCCACACGCTACTCATTTGCAAACGGGACTCCCATCCCTTCGGATTATCTCTGTCCCATCCATGGGATTTACTGCCCGGATGACCCCCGTCCCATCGAAGATCGGCCGGGGTATGCAGAGATTGTGTCCTATGAAAAGCCTGCCATGGTCTCACGGACCCTCCCGGAGACCACAGCGGAGTTTATGGATCTGTTCACTACTGCAGTGTCGATCCCAAAATCGGGTCGCCTTGATGGAATCCTCTACCGGCCTCGTTAGGGCTATCCCTCTTTTTTCAGATTAAAGTCTTGTCAGATCTCTTCCGAATCAACGCCTTTGTCTTCGTCCGGTTCCTCGGGACGTGATACCACTACCAGGGATTCATCCTCTCCCCTTGGCTGAGGATACTGCATGGGCACCCTGGGGCATACACCCATTCCTGATCCAGGGTGGATACAATAATGTGATATCCCGCCCTTGTATGAGGAAGAGGTTCAGTTCATGGCACTACAGGAAGGAGACTTTATTACCTTGAGTTATACCGGCAGTATCGCAGGGAGCGTTTTTGATACCACCGATGAAGAGGTAGCAAAGGAGGCAGGGATTTACACCCCGGAGGGACTGTATGGCCCGGTGACCATCCGTGTCGGGAGCCACCATGTTATCCTCGGCCTTGACGAAGCCCTCGTTGGAAAAGAGGTGGGATTTGAAGGCGAGGTCGATGTCGGACCGGACAAGGCGTTCGGCCCTCATGATCCAAAGAAAGTGGAGGCGTTCAACAAGAATGCCTTCAAGGACAAGCCGAGGCTCGGTATGCACCTCAGCGTGGAGGAGAAGGGAGAGGGGACCGTTGTCGATGTCATCGGCAACAGGGTCCTCCTTGACTTCAATCACCCCTTTGCCGGCAAGGAGCTCCATTACTGGTACAGGATCGAAAGCCAGGTGACCTCAGTCGAGGAGAAGGTTAACGGGCTGATTCGCCTCTATGCCGGCAGGGACATGGAGACCGCGTTTGCTGAGGGCATACTCACGATCACCCTCCCGCCTGGTATCAACTATGATCGCCGCTGGGTGCTCTGGAGAAGCCGGGTCATCGGGGAATCGCTCGAACATATCCCGGAGATCAACGAGATTACCCTCGTCGAGACATTTAAGAGGAAAGAAGAAGCGGAGTAACCCGCCACCACTCTTTTTTTCAGATTCGCGTATTGTTCACCCTTTTTGAGGCGTCATAGTCAGAATACCGTCCGTATCGAATCAGCCGGCACCATCCGCCAGCGAACAGCCATTCACGTTCCAGGATGCCGGATCCCCTCAATCGTTCTCCGGAATAATGGATGCCATCAGCTAGGCTATCATGTCAGAGAACGATAGTACTGTGGTAATCGTATGCGGGCAAACGAACCAAGAAATCCCCAGAAATATTGGCAGGAGGATTACAATAAGTGGTGGAACCGGATGAACGGCACCCCTTTGAAAGAGAATCCCGTGATTGTCGGTTCTGAACGGAAAAAGTAGGATCACTCTGAAAACGTTTCTTTTTTCTTCTCCCTTCATGCCATTCATGCAAGATATCCTCCCAGAGAGATTGTCCCGTCTGCTATGTGAGCGATGAACAGGATACCGGAAGAAGATGTGGGGTAATTCATCCTGCCTATGGAATGGAGGTGACCCGTGTTTGGAGCATCCAGTGAAAACAGGGAGCACCCGAACCCGTCAGTTAAGAGCTGATGGACGGAATGATAGCATGATACAATAATAGGTGACTTTTCAAGGGAGAGGTAAAACATGGACATTGGAGTTTTTTTTTGAATTCTGTCGCACTGATTCGTAGTTCCTTCCGGAAAAAATGAAAAAAATCCCTGCTCAGTCAGTGTCCCTGTACTCAGGCCGGGTGATCCCGCCAAAACCAGAGATGCATCTTACGTCACCGAACGTCTGGGGAACAAACCGAAACCTCTTTTATGGGAATTGCACAATGAAGTTCTGTTCTGCATAGAACATTCGCCCCACCTGGAGCACAGCGGGATCTCTCATGAGAGCCTTCCAGAAGGGTTTTATGGTGCAGGACAAAACCCTCCGCGAGTTCTGCAACTCGCGCTACCTTGAAAAAGCCTGGTCACCTCGGCCTCCCCTTTCGCCGGGGTGATGAAGGCATTTTTCTTCCTGATGATGTGAAGGAGCAGAGCCTCCGCATGACGACTCCCCCGGATTTTCTGATTCACTTCTTTCTTATTGCCGATTACTGATCGTTTTCTTATTCGGGGTATCGGACCTGCTCAAGGGATAGACCTGAAATAACGACGACCAGAAACCACCATTCCGGCATGAATCCATTTCTGGCAGAGAATGAGCGGGGTCTTGTCCCGGCGTTATGCTGCACCCTCACTTTCACCCTGCCCGGGGCACAGCCTGTAGAGATAGGTGAGGAGATTGATTGATCATGAGCGGTGATCCGCCTCTCCTCAGATGCCCCAGCTGTGGCTCGCTGCTGACGTCCGCGATCGGAGATACGGGCATGTGGGAATGCCACTACCATCTCTGCCATGCGGTCTTCCCGGCATTCATTTCCGGCGATGCGTTTCAGGACTCCCAGGTCGTGGCAGAAGCTACTCCTCCCTACCTGCCTGGAGAACAGCAACACAGATCGAAATCTCTTTGATAATTGTCAGACAATTCTGTTCTGTTCTGCAAGGACACCATGCAACCTTCTGGTGCACCACAGGATTCCTGGTTCCAGGGATCTTCACCTGGTTGGTTGATCGGTGCAGAACAACCCTCCGTGCGAGTGCAGGAACTCGCGCCACCTTGAATGCCTGGATCACCTCGGTCGCCTGGTAAGGCCGGGGTGACGATGGCGTTTCTGTTCTTTACGGGGATGACTCCCGGTCTTATCATTCATAAAAAGCATCTTTCGGTGCAGGATCCACCCCCCGTCACGAAGTTCGTGGGGCAGATGCCTGAATATGGCTTTCCGCCGTTATCCTGACACCCCACATCCTAGTGAGGAGTAAACAGTCCCTGGGATCGATGCCCTTATCCGTTCAGATAGTTCCTTTTCAGATTCTCGTAAAGGCGTTCCACCTGCTCTACTGCCGTCCCCGTAGAGCAGGAAGGATTGAGCAGCTCCCCGGAATCGGTGCCCTTATCCGTTCAGATAGTTCCTTTTCAGATTCTCGTAAAGGCGTTCCACCTGCTGTACTGCCGTCCCCGTATAGCGGTCAGGATTGAGCAGATCATGGATCTCCTGGCGGGAGAGACACCGGACGGCAGCAGGATCCTGTGCGAGTATCTCGTCAAGCGGCTTCCCCTCTGCAAGGGCCTTCATGCTCGCGACACGGACCATCTCGTGGGCCAGCTGCCGGTCCATCCCTTTCCCGGCAAGCGCGATCATCACGGACTCGGCCATGTTCACCCCGTGGAGGAGGTCGAGGTTTTTCCGGATGTTCTCCTCCCGGATGACCAGCCCTTCCAGCACCCCGGTGAGAAGCCTGGTGCAGTGGTCGGCAAGGATGGTCGCCTCGGGAAAGATCACCCGCTCGCAGGAGGAGTTCGTGAGGTCGCGCTCGTCCCAGAGGGTGTTGTTCTGGAGGGCCGGCTCGACTGCCGACCGGATCACCCGCGCCAGCCCGCAGACCTGCTCACTCCTGATGGGATTCCTCTTGTGGGGCATCGTGCTCGACCCGACCTGCTTCTTCCCGAACGCCTCCTCAACCTCGGCGATCTCGGTCCGCTGCAGGGTCCGGAGCGCGATCCCGATCTTGTCAAGGGTCGTTGCCACGTTGGCAAGGAACATGAAATACTCGGCGTACCGGTCGCGTGCGATCACCTGGTTTGATACCGCTACCGGGACGAGCCCGAGGAGTTCCATCATCCGTTCCTGGATCTCAATCCCCCTCTCCCCAAGAGCCGCCTGCGTCCCCACGGCACCGGTGAGCTGCCCGACCGCGACCCGGGGGGTGAGCTCGGACAACCGGTCCAGGTGCCGCGCTATCTCAGCCGCCCAGATGGCAAACCGGAGGCCATAGGTTGTCGGCACCCCGATCTGGCCATGCGTGCGGGCAGCACAGACGAGATACCGCGTGTCATGGCTGTGTTGCAGCAGGACGGCAAGGAGGTCCCGGAGTTTTGCATTGAGGATCCCGAGCGATTCCTTCAGCTGGAGCCCGGTTGCGGTATCGAGGATGTCGTTTGAGGTCGCGCCGTAATGCACCCATCCCCCGGATTCCCCGCACACCTCGGCGATCGCTTTCACGATTGCCATCATGTCATGGTTGATCTCGGCCTCGATCTCCTTGGCCCGGGAGAGGGATGCCCGTTTTGCGTTCTCTCCGATACGATCGGCAGCAGCCTCCGGGACCAGCCCGAAGTCGGCCCCCGCCCTGGCGAGAGCTGCCTCCGCCCGGACGATGCAGGCAAACCGGTTCTCCTCGGTCCAGACCGCACGCATCTCGGGAGTTCCGTACCGGTAATCGATGGGATGGATCGCCATATGCTGAAAGATTCTCCTTTGGAAGAATAAAAAACAGTCCGGGACAAAGAGTAGGTGATGGAGAATCCGGACGCCTATTTCCCGTACGAGTCATATCGCCCGCACCAGAAGGAGATGCTGGCAAGCGTGGCAGCATGTGCACGGCAGGGCGGGATTGCCATGATCGATGCCCCGACCGGGAGCGGAAAATCGAGCGTGGTCGCAGCACTCCTCGCGGAGCGCTCCGGGAGGAAGATCTTTGTCGCGGTCCGGACGATCAGCCAGCTGAACACGTTTATCAGGGAACTCGAACTGATCCGGAAGAAGAAACGGCCGATCTCCTACTCCTATCTGATCGGGAAGCGGAGCCTCTGCATGCTTCCCGGGCAGGGGGACATCTATCGGAGGTGCGAGGGAGTCAAGGCCGTATCAACCAGCCTGATGCGGGAGAGGGCAGAGAAGGGATCGCTCGTCCCCTCTAAAGATCCCGTCATTACCCAGCAGATCCGAAAGCTCGATGAGGAACACCCGGTCATCTGCCCCTACTATATCCGGAGCAGGGTGTTTTTGACCGGGGAGGGGAGCGGTCTCCGGATGGTCCCCTCCACGCCGCTGAAAGCCAAGGCAGAGCGGGTCTCGCGGGAGCTTGCCCGCCCGGCCGAGCTCCGGGATATCGGTGCCGGGATCTGTCCCTATGAAATGCTCCTCCTCGCCGCCCAGCGGTCTGATGTCATCGTCGTGAATTATCACCACATCTTCGATGAGGATATCAGGAATCAGCTTTATGGATCGCTTGGGATCGAACCGGCTGATGCGATGCTCCTGATCGATGAAGCCCACAACTGCGGCGAGGTGATGACCGGGATCATGAACGTCGTGGTCGGTGAGCAGGTCCTTGCCCAGGCCGACCGGGAGATTGCTGCGATTCGCCGCCATCTGAAGAGCGCAGCGGCCATCGGGCAGATCATTTCGAATATCGCCCTCTTCATGCAGGGGCTGAAGAACTCGCACGAGACGGAGGACTGGTTTGATCCTGCCATCTTTGACCGGATGGTGGTCCGGGGCTCTCTCTACAGGGACATGGCCGAGGTGGTCGAAGACCTGATGAAGATCAGCGAATACATCAAGGAGAAGAACATGATGGCCGGCGAGTATTCCATGAGTGCCACGGAGATGCTCACCGCATTCCTCGTCAGGATCTCCTGCTCGTCGACCGATCCGGGATACCTGACGGTGTACCGGAAAGAGGAGCCGGATATCTTCCTCGAGGTGAGGAGCATCGACCCCTCAGACCGGCTCCGTGACCTCGCCCTGTCCCACCACTGCACTGTCCTCATATCGGGAACGCTGGCGCCGCTCGAGTCCTACCAGCGGTACTTTTTCGGCGACCTGCCGGTCACCGGCTGCTCGCTCCCGAACACGTTCCCGAAGAAGAACCGGATGGTCCTCTGCGCAGGGGACATCACGACCGCGTTCTCGATGCGCGAGAACCGGGAGAACTCGGCCCGGGTCGCCCAGTATATCCAGCATTTTGCGCGGCTGAAGGGGAATATCGCGGTCTACTTCCCTTCCTACCAGATCCTCGACACCTATGCCCGGCTGCTCGCTGCTCCCCTTGCCTCCCGGAACCTGATCATCGAGCCGAAGGATGCGAGGGATGCCGGGGAGGCGCTTACGACGTTCCTCTCGCTCCCCTCCCGGGGGAAGTCCGGGATCCTCTTTGCGGTTGCCGGCGGAAAATGGAGCGAGGGGCTCGATTACCGGGG
>Ga0116171_10000292_pt1 | contig 53690 bp, 48 predicted proteins | sample AD_JPNHW2_MetaG_FD_89798 | JGI IMG/M metagenome (GOLD analysis project Ga0116171, IMG submission 89798) | Active sludge microbial communities of municipal wastewater-treating anaerobic digesters from Japan - AD_JPNHW2_MetaG | ecosystem: Engineered > Bioreactor > Anaerobic > Digestate | place... | reverse complement strand
TGCTCGGGCAGTTGAAACCCGGTGGAATAATGGTTATCCCGGTGGGCATGGCCGATATTCAAAAAATGATCACGGTCACTAAGACCGAAAAAGGTGAGGTAATCATAAAAGAACATGGTACATTTCGTTTTGTACCTTTACTTGAAGATAAAGCTGATGATAAATAGTGTCTATAAGAAAACTCGTGTTTGTATAAAGAAAACGTCAGGTTTGAGGCTTGCGAAGCGACAAAAAGCGGAGTTTACTGTTGTAAAAGAGCATTTTTGTAGCAAGCGTAACGAAAAAATTGGCATTTTCCTACAAACACTAAATAAAATCGGATTATGTGCGGTATTGCAGGTATCCTGAAATTAGACACTGCTGCCCCTGGTATAGCATCGTCGCTGCATAAAATGGCCGACAGCATCAGGCATCGCGGGCCGGATGACGAAGGGTATGTCTGTTTTGGCGGTAATAATATTTATGTATGCGGTGGCAGGGATACGCAAACTGCCTCGCGCGAGATGAAGCTACCCTATGCTGCTCAACACGATATTGATGCTGTGGGAGCTGATCCAACTCTTGGGCTGGCGCACCGAAGGCTGTCTATTATTGATTTATCTTCAGCGGGACATCAGCCCATGTGCAACGATAATAAAACGATATGGGTTGTTTTTAACGGGGAGATTTATAATTATTGGGAGATCCGCGAAGAACTGGAAGAAAACGCTGTACACTTTGTTTCTTCCACTGATGTGGAAGTGATGCTGAAAGCCTATGAATACTGGGGCATGCGTTTCCTTGATAAGCTTAATGGAATGTGGTCGTTTGTTTTGTACGATCTGAATTCAAATTTTCTTATCGGATGCCGCGACCGCTTTGGTGTCAAGCCGCTATACTATTACAATTCGAAACAATTCTTCGCTTTTGCCTCTGAACAGAAAGCCTTGTTGCAACTACCTGTCAACACCAGCGTTAACCCCGATGCTGTTTTTGATTATCTGGTGAACAGCCGTATAGAGCATACTGAAAATGGGCTTTACTCGAATATTATGGAATTGATGCCCGCACATTATTTTATATATGATTTGAATTCCAATCAGTTTGAAATCACAAAATATTATAACCTGAGTTATAATAAAAGCCGCGAAAACTTTAGTGCCGAAAAATGCGCAGCCATTGTCAGCCAGGTTGAAGAAAAGATCAACCATGCTGTTACTATTCGTCTCCGGTCGGATGTAAATGTTGGTTTTTGCCTGAGCGGTGGTATCGACAGCAGCAGTATTATTGGCGTTTCGCAAAAGATCAATGCGCAGCATCCGCTCCGCCAGCTGAACGGAACACTTCATGCATTTACAGCAAGCTGCGACGATGATTCGGTTAATGAGTCACGCTGGGCTGAGCAGGTAGTTAACAAACACCGGATGAACTGGCATAAATATGCGTGTACGTCCTCTGATTTATTTGATGAACTGGAGAAAATCATTTATTACCAGGATTCACCGTTATTTTCGACCAGCACGTATGCCCAGAGTTCTGTGATGAAACTTGCCCATGAGCACAACATTACCATTTTGCTCGACGGGCAGGGCGGCGACGAACTTTTTGCCGGATATGTGCCTTTTTTTATTTCTTATTATTTTGAGTTACTGCACCGGTTTCAAATGAAAACCCTCGGTTCCGAAATTGGAAATTTGAAATACTCCCCGCTGAATTTTAATATATTTTTGCGGTCGATGGGAAAGGTCCTGCTGAGCGATATGTTGCCAGCAACTTTACAAAGCAAACTCGCAACGAATAATCATAAAGAATTATCTTTTCTCAATAAAAATTTATTGGAATCCGGGTTGGCCGGTGTAACCTTAAATAGCGGATACAGCAGCAAAGACCTTAATTCCGCCTTATTTGATTATTTTACAAACGGCTATCTGCGAAACCTGCTGCGCTGGGAAGACCGCTGTTCCATGCAGTATTCGGTGGAATCGCGTACGCCTTTTGCGGATGATTTTGAGCTGATAGAATATGTATTTTCGTTACCTTCTGTGTATAAAATTCATAAAGGCCGGAGCAAATATTTGTTGCGCGAAGCCATGGTTGATGTGCTGCCTGAGAGCATTTACAGGCGTTCCGACAAACTGGGCTTTTCCACGCCTCAGTCACTGTGGCTCTTACAATCAGAAAAGAAGATGAAAGCTATAATCAGTGAACTGGCGGTGCTGGATACCGAAAAGTTTGTGAACGTCAACAACATACTTGAAAACTGGGACACTGTTTTTTCCGGAACCAAGAACCCAAAGTTGATGGATTTTACCTGGCGGTACATGAATTTTTTAATGTGGCGAAAAGTTAACGGGCTTTAAGATATTGCCGTAGCACGGCTTCAAGCCGTACTACGGCAATATCAAATTTATTATATTTGCATTTAGCAAACAAAGTATGGACAGAGAAAGCGCAAGAGAACGAATAGCAGAACTTACCGCTGAGATAAACCTTCATAATTACAGGTATTACTCCCTTTCGGCACCCACCATTTCGGATTACGAATTTGATATGTTGCTCGAAGAATTGATAAAACTTGAGAACGAGTATCCGGAATACGCCGCTCCTGATTCTCCGACAAAAAGAGTGGGCGGTGAAATAACCCGGAATTTTAAACAGGTGGTTCATAAAAATCCCATGTTGTCATTGGGAAACACCTATTCTGAAGAAGAAATTTCCGAATTTGACCAGCGTGTCCACAAACTTTTACCCGGGGAAGAAGTAGAATATGTTTGTGAACTCAAATACGATGGCGTTGCTATTGGACTGACCTATGAGAATGGCTCGTTGAAATATGCCGTAACCCGCGGCGATGGCGTGCAGGGCGATGATGTTACCACCAATGTTAAAACGATTAAAAGCATTCCTTTGCGTTTGTTTGGCAATGATTTTCCACCCGAATTTGAGATACGCGGCGAAATTGTAATGCCCCGTCCTGAGTTTGAACGCCTGAATGATGAACGCGTGGAAATTGGGGAACAACCTTTTGCAAACCCGCGCAATGCCGCATCCGGAAGTATTAAGATGCAGGATTCGTCAGAAGTGTCCAAACGTGCGTTGGATTGTTATCTGTATTTGCTTTTCGGGGAAAAGCTTCCGTTCGAAACCCATTACGACAACCTGATGAAGGCCCGGGAATGGGGCTTTAAAATCCCGATATATATTGCCAAATGTAAAACGATAAACGAAATATTCGATTTTATTAATTACTGGGATAAGGCCCGGGATGAGCTTTCCATTGACATTGACGGGATTGTTATTAAAGTTAATTCGTACGATCAGCAGCGGCGCCTGGGGCTCACAGCAAAGTCCCCGCGCTGGGCAATAGCCTATAAATTCAAAGCCAAGCAGGCACTTACCCGTTTGCTCTCCGTCGATTTTCAGGTTGGGCGAACCGGCGCTGTAACGCCCGTTGCCAACCTGGAGCCTGTTCAACTTGCCGGCACCGTTGTGAAGCGGGCAACACTTCATAATGCTGATATTATCAAAAAACTTGATATTCGGGTCGGCGACATGGTATTTGTTGAAAAAGGCGGAGAGATCATTCCGAAGATCGTCAATGTGGATATGTCGCAGCGTGATCCGGAAAGTAAGGAGCTTCAGTTTATTACCAACTGCCCTGAATGCGGATCCAGGCTGGAACGCATCGAAGGTGAAGCAGCGAACTACTGCCCGAACGAAAGCGGTTGCCCGCCGCAGATAAAAGGAAAGATTGAACATTTTATCAGCCGCAAAGCCATGAATATTGATAGCCTGGGAGAAGGGAAGGTTGGAATTATGTTTGATAACGGCCTGGTGCATAATATTGCAGACCTGTACGATCTGAAAGCAGATGACTTGCTTGGATTAGAGAAAGAATATGTTTCTGAAGGACAGGATAAAACACGTGTTGTGAAATTCAGGGAAAAAACGGTGCAGAATATTATTAAAGGTATTGAAGATTCGAAAAGTGTTCCTTTTGAACGTGTTCTTTATGCCTTGGGGATCAGGTATGTCGGGGAAACCGTGGCGAAAAAGCTGGCGCTTCATTTCAATACAATTGAAGAACTGCAGAAAGCCGACTTTGATGAATTGAAACAAGCGGAGGAAATCGGGGATAAAATTGCTGCAAGTATCAGGGATTATTTTAATGATATTGTAAACATTAATACGATTGAACGGCTGAAGCAAAAAGGACTGCAATTCTCACTTGAAAGACCGGAAATACAGTTGCTGTCTGATAAACTGAAAGGTAAAACCTTTGTGGTTTCAGGCGTTTTCAGTGTTTCACGGGATGAAATTAAAGACCTGATCGAAAAACATGGCGGCAGGAATGCGGGGTCAATTTCTGCAAAGACCAGTTTTGTTCTTGCGGGAGACAAGATGGGCCCTGAAAAAAAGAAAAAAGCTGAAAAACTTAACGTTCAGATTATCTCTGAAGATGAGTTTTATGCCATGATTAGTTGATAAAATCTTATATTTGCTTCATAAATATCGGACATGAAAATAGAACATTGCATCAGGGAATCCATAGAAGTAAAAAAACGCATGCTTGATGATGTAAAGCTTATCAACACTATTGAGAATATCAGTATAAAAGCAGCCGGAGTATTGAAAAACCATGGAAGGATCTTGTTATGTGGTAACGGAGGCAGTGCCGCCGATGCCCAGCATATTGCCGCAGAACTTTCCGGACGCTATACTTTTGACAGGGAACCGCTGGATGCAGAGGCGCTCCACGTAAATACTTCGTATGTAACAGCGGTTGCCAACGATTATTCATTCAACGATGTATATTCACGCCTTGTGAAAGCAAAAGGAAGGGCAGGAGACATACTGATCGCCATTTCCACATCAGGCAATTCCCAAAATATTATAAACGCTGTTGAAGCCGCCAAAGAAATTGGGATGGTGACCGTTGGTTTCACGGGCGAAAAAGGCGGGAAAATGAAAGATCTCGTGGATTACCTGGTCAATATCCCATCCGATGATACACCACGCATACAGGAAGCACATATTTTAGCAGGGCATATTTTTTGCCAGGCAGTCGAAGAAAATATTTTCAAACCTTGATACATTCAATCATCCATTTAATGTTTCCCAGAATTACCGACCCTCAGGCCTGGACTTTATTTCTTGACCGTGATGGCGTTATTAACAAAAAACTTCCGGGTGATTATGTTAAATCATGGGATGAATTTGAATTTCTGCCTGGTGTGTTGACATCCCTGGTGCAATTAAGAAAATATTTCAACCGGATAGTGATAGTAACCAACCAGCAGGGAATAGGCAAAGGCATTATGAATTTTTCCGATCTTAAAGCGATACACGATCAAATGCTCGATGAAATTGAACAAAACGGCGGGTTGATTGATGCCATTTATTTTTGCCCCGACCTGGAAAATAGCCTGAGCAGAAACCGTAAACCTGAGACAGGCATGGCAATGCGGGCAAAAAAAGAGTTCCCTGAAATTGAGTTTAAAAATTCTGTTATGGTGGGAGATGCATTAAGCGATATGGATTTTGCCGGAAAGCTTGGCATGGTGGCAGTTTACCTTGGCACAGATAAACAAATCATCGACAATAATAAAAATAAGATCGATTACGTTTTTAATAATCTTAAAGAATTTGCTGATTTTTTATATGAAAACAACCAAAAATAAAAATTTATTTTTAATCCTGTTTTTATTCGTTTTTTCAGGGATTATCAACGCACAACCTACAAATAAGACGGATTCTCTTGGCCGCAAACAGGGATACTGGAAAAAAATTGTCGCCGATACCCTGAAATACGAGGGGAATTTTATCAACGATAAACCCACCGGTGAATTCAAATATTATTACCCAAACGGGAAAATAAAAGCTGTTACGGCCTATTCTGACAGTGGGCGCAGAGCCCAGACCATTATGTATTTTAACAACGGTAAAAAAAATGCAGAAGGGTTGTATGTCAACAAGATGAAAGACGGACTGTGGATTTATTATGGTACCAACGAAGTGAAGATTTCTGAAGAAAATTATAAAAATGGGGTAAAAGAAGGTACCTGGAAGTATTTCTATGATGATGGTAAAATTAACAGGGTCGAAAATTATAAAAACAACCTGCTAAACGGTGAAAGCCTGGATTTTTATGCAGACAGTATCCTGAAAATAAAATGTTCATTCCTGAACAATAAACTTAATGGCAAATATCAATATTTCTATATTTCAGGAAAGATACTATTGACCGGAAGCTATAAAAATGACCTCAAGGAAGGTGAATGGATGTTTTTTGACGAAAATGGGCTGGGGAATAGGAAACTGCTATATAAAGAAGGATCTCTTGTGAAAGAGGAAATACTGGTGTCTTCAAAAGGTATGAATACCTTTGTTGCTGTGGGCGATATTGCTTATTGCTATACGGAAAAAAATGAAGTCCACATCAAGAAAAGTTCGGGTGAAGAGTTTATTGCCACCACTTCGCTGGATGACCTGGAAAAGCTGCTTGATCAGTTCAATTTTTTCAGGATCAGCCCAGACTTTGTCATCGCAAGATGGTCACTTAAAAACAGAAAAGATTTTAATAAAGAAAATCCGGTACTGGTTCTCAATCCTGACCCCGGGAAACCAGTGAAGGTGCATCCCGACAAGATCGAAGCCTTTATGTCGTGGGCTTCGTTGATGAAATATGAATAATAAAAGTCAAAAAGGGCGGGTGCTGGTAGCCATGAGTGGCGGCGTCGACAGCTCCGTTGCAGCTATTTTATTGCAGGAACAGGGGTATGAACTTGTGGGTATTACCATGAAGGTATGGGATTACGAATCATCCTGCTCCTCCATCAAAGAAAGCGGATGTTGCAGCCTGGATGCGGTAAACGATGCGAGAAAAGTCGCTGTAAATCTTGGATTTCCACATTATACGCTTGACCTGAAAAAGGAATTTGAAGAAAAGGTCATAAGCAATTTTATTTACGAATACATGAATGCCCGCACACCCAATCCCTGCGTACTCTGTAATAAGCTCATGAAATGGGAAGATTTGCTTCAAAAGGCGGATGAACTGGATTGTCAGTTTATTGCTACGGGCCATTATGCCCGTATCGCTTTTGAAAACGAACGATATTTTTTACGTAAAGGCCTGGATGACAATAAAGACCAGACATATGTGCTCTGGGGCCTGAGTCAGCGCCATTTGAGCCGTACCATTTTTCCGTTGGGGTCTTATCATAAAAAAGATATTAAACAGCTTGCCCAAAAACATGGACTAACCCGTATAGCCGAAAAAAGCGAAAGTTACGAGATATGTTTTATTCCTGATAACGATTACCGCGGGTTCCTGAAAAGGCGTGTTGCCGGACTGGAAGCTAAAGTGGATGGCGGAAATTTTCTGGATGAAAATGGAAAAATTCTGGGCAAACATCACGGATACCCCTTTTATACCATAGGGCAGCGCAAGGGGCTGGAAGTGGCTGTGGGGCATCCGCTTTATGTGAAAGCGATCAATGCCGCGGAAAACACAGTCGTGTTGGCTGAACGGGAAAGCTTGTTGCAGGCGGAACTATACGCCGATCAGATCAATCTGATGAAATATGCGGATATTGCCGAAATGAAAGGCGTGGTCAGCCGGATACGTTATAAAGATAAAGGTGCCCTAAGCACCCTAAAAAAGCAGGACGATATGATACATGTCCTGTTTGATGAACCGGTAGCCGCTGTTACTCCCGGCCAATCCGTAGTTTTTTACGAAGGCGATGATGTGATCGGAGGAGGAATTATTAAATGAAATCACAGTATTTTTTGTAACTTCGCATAAAGTTTGATTATGAAGTACTTCAGGTTTTTGTTTGTCATCATAATTATTCCGGTATTTTTTTCATCCTGCAAAAAAGAAACGGCTGAGCCGGTGGAGATGGGATATAAATATTTTCCTGTAAATACCGGGCATTGGGTAATCTACAATGTGGATTCGATCAGTTACAACGATTTTACCGGTGAAACAGATTCCTTCCGTTACCAGATAAAAGAATATGTCGAATCAGTTTTCATTGATAATTCGGGGCGGACAAGCCAGCGGCTTGAGCGATACATCAGGTATTCCGAAACTGCCGACTGGACCATCAAAGATGTATGGTTTGAAACGTTGACCGCTTCCTGTGCTGAACGTGTAGAAGAAAATTTGCGTATGGTAAAACTGATATTCCCGGTAGAAGAGTCACAGACATGGGATGGGAACGCCTATAATACGCTTGGTGCCCAGACCTATAAATTTCAGGATGTTCATACCCCTGCCGTGATAAACAATGTTTCCCTTGATTCAACACTCACGGTTATTCAAAAGAGCAGTACCACTCTTATCAGCGAAGACTTCCAGCAAGAAATTTATTCGGTCAATATCGGCATGGTTTATAAAAAATATGTTTCATTGGTTAAGGAACCTACTGGCGAAATCACTAGTGGCATTGACTATTCATACACTTTGCAATCATACGGAAATTAACACTTATAAAAATGAAAAAGATTTTTCTTACAGCTGCTTTATGCTTTATTATATTCATAGTTGGAGCGCAGAATGTTGTTTCAAAATACCGGGTAACTTTTACGGATAAAAATAATTCGCCTTATTCCATCGAAAATCCTTCTCAATATTTATCTGAACGGGCCATCGAACGGCGCACACGTCAGAATATTCAGATACAACCCAATGATTTGCCGGTTAATTCCTGGTATATTGACAGTGTCAGAAATACCGGAGCGGTGGTTTATACAGTTTCAAAATGGTTTAACTGCATTACGATCCGTACCACTGACACTGCTGTTTTGGCAAAAATATTGGCCTTTCCGTTTGTTACAGGTATAGATTCCCTGGCCGAAAGTACCGTGAAAAAAGGCGAAAAGCTGAAAAGGAGGGAAGATACGATGGAGGGAACTAAAAGCCTGGATGGATTATTTGCATTTAATGACATAAGTAGCACAAAGAATTTGGAAAATCAGGAATCCATGTTTGGTGCCGACAGGTTTGATTATGGAAAGGCTTATAACCAAGCGCATATGATTGGCACCGACTACCTTCACAATCAGAATTATTGCGGCCAGGGGATGGTCATTGCCATCCTGGATGCTGGCTTTTTTAATGTCGATTCCATTGCTGTTTTTGATTCTCTTTGGCATAACAACCAGATTTTAGGTACTAAGGATTTTGTTCAGCCCGGCGGTGATGTTTTTAGCCGCAGTACGCACGGCATGATGGTTTTGTCGATCATAGGCGGAAATGTCCCCGGTACTCTGGTGGGGACGGCTCCAAAAGCAAAGTTCTGGCTGTTGCGTTCTGAAGATTCCGACAGTGAATATCCGGTTGAAGAAGACAATTGGGTTGCCGCAGCGGAATTTGCCGATAGCGTAGGCGTTGATGTGATAAATTCTTCGCTGGGCTACACCGATTTTTTTAATCCTGACTGGGATCATTCCTATGCGCAAATGAACGGCAATAGTGCCAGATCATCAATTGGGGCTAAATTAGCTGCCAGCAAAGGTATTCTTGTTTGTAACAGTGCCGGAAATTCCGGGAATGGCCCCTGGCATTATGTGGGTGCACCGGCAGATGCCGAAAATATTCTGACTGTGGGCGCTGTGGATCAAAATGGTAAAATAGCTGCATTCAGCTCACGCGGGCCAACATCAGATGGGCGAATCAAGCCCTCAGTATGTGCCATCGGGCAGGGAACATTTGTATCATCAGTTTCCGGGACTGCCATGTCAGGAAATGGAACTTCATTTTCTTCACCGGTAATGGCCGGATCAGTGGCTTGCTTATGGCAGGCAAACCGCTCCATGAGTAATCTTAAAATTATGGAGGCTGTTATTGCTTCTTCAAGCAGGTTTATGGATCCTGACTCCGATTATGGTTATGGTATTCCCAACATGGCAGCCGCCAATATCATCCTGAAAGGGGGCGAAATTCATAATCTTGATAATGAAAACGCCATTACTGTTGCCCCAAATCCCTTCACAGATTCTTTTCAGATCGTTTTTTATTCAAAAGATACTTCAGCTGTTGATGTCCAACTTGTGGATCTGTCAGGAAAAATTGTTTATGAAAGAACCAAAATTTCAAGAACACCGGGATGTAACTATATTAATGTGGCCCTTGCTGATGAATTGGCCAAAGGATATTACATGCTAAAAGTTGTATCTGAAACAAATACCTTTACCTCGAAAATAATGAAGATACAATAGGGTTAGATGATTTTTTTTATTTTCTTTTGTTACCGTAGCCGGGAACGCCCCTTGTGTTTCGTTTGTTTTTAATAATGTAATTTTTATTGATGGGGATAATGTTCTTTTTTAATTTTTTCTGATAAGGAGAATGATATCTTTTTACCATGGCTGTTCGCCTGCGTTTAATCATTCGTTTATAACGGTAGTGCCTGTTGCACGAATCAAATGCAATTTCTGCAATAAAAACCGCCAGTAATAATATGTACCATTTTTTTAAGTACTTCATAACTCGTTATTATCTTTTTTTCGAGAACCCTTTTACAGTATAAATATCAGACAGTAAAACTAATAATATTTTTTAACAAACAAATAAAAAAAATATCGACTTTATTTTAATATCGTGTTATACTGCTTATCTCAAATTAATGTTACAAAAGAAAAACATTTTTTTTTACAAAAAACAGAAAAATGAAAAATAATAATAACATTTTTATTAAAAAGTATATGAAATCACATAAAATCATTACAAATAACTTTTTTCATTCGATAAACAGTTGAAAAAATATTTTTCGTTTTCATTTTTTTTTATATTTTTGAACAAAACTAAATACCATTATGATGAAAAAAATTTCATTTTTTGTTTTAATACTGTCCATGACAGTCATTAATATTCATTCTGTTTTCGGGCAGTTGAGCGGTAGTTTGGTCATTGGTGGCGCACCATCTGATTATTTAACATTTTCTGATGCTGTTTCTTCTCTAAATACCGTGGGTGTAGCCGGGAATGTTGTATTTGATGTAAAACCCGGTACTTATACCGAACAATTTTCAATAAATCAGATCACAGGTGCCGGTCAATCAGCTACTATTACGTTTCAACCTCAAAATGGGGACAGTACTTCCGTTATTCTTCAGTTCCCGTCTTCTTCCGGGTCAGCAAACAATTATACAGTACAACTGAATGGCGCCGATTATATTACATTTGACAAGTTGACGATTAAAAGATCCGACACCCTGAAATATTGCAAAGTTGTTGATTTTGCCGGAGGGGCCAGAAAGAATACATTTTCGAATTGTATTATTGAAGGTAACGCCAATCCTGGTAATACGCAACTTATCAGTACTGTCATTGGCTCTAACAATACAGGGTTTAAGAGCCGCAATACCTTTCAGAACAACATCATCAGAAATGGTTCTTATGGGCTTTATTTTGTTGGACAGAACAGCACTACACCCGATTCTAATATTCTAGTCAGGAATAATAAATTTATCAATCAAACCAATCAGGGAATTCATATAGAATCCCATCGTTTTGCCTTTATCGAAGCCAATGAGGTGGTAAATAATACCACCAATAATTCTTATAATGCAATTTTTCTGCGTTATTCAAACGACACCATGCGCATTGTACAAAACAAAATTGCGTTAACCGTTGGTTACGGGATATACATCTGGAACTGCAACGAAGCAATAACAGCTGATGCACTGATTGCGAACAATTTTATTTCTGTTGGCGGATCTTCAAATGCCATTGGAATTTATATTTTGAGCAGTAAACGCCTGCACATATTGCATAACAGTATTAATATTTATAATACCGTTACCATTCAGGGATCATGTATTCATATCAACGGGAGTTCTACGGCAAACCTGTATATAAAAAATAATATTTTTGCTAATGCGGGAACAGGACAGGGGTATACCTATTATGTTGCCGGCACCACGAACACCCCAATTGCTGAAGCTAATTATAACGACTTGTTTGTTAACAGCGGAGTGTGGATTGGATATTGGAAAACCGCCGGTGTAACATCACTTGCCAATTGGCGTACCACATCTTCTCAGGACGCTAATTCCTTTATTGCAAACCCCAATTATTTTTCTGACAGCGACCTGCATACGGTCAGTGGCGGTGTTAATGGAATGGGGACACCTAATTTATCCCCATTTGTTATTACTACTGATATTGATAACAATATGAGAGATGCCTCCACCCCTGATGTGGGGGCTGATGAATTCAATGTCGGCGATCTGGGGATAACTAAAATTGAATTACCTGCGGCAGGAGTTTATTGCAAAAACACCGCTTTCAATGTAAAAGTTTTTATTACCAATCATGACGTTACCGGCTATAATGGCAATGTCCCTGTTTACTATAAAGTTGGCGGCTCAGCTACTGTCAATGAAACAGCCATGAACCTTACTATTCCTGCTGGTGATTCTGTGTCTTATACTTTTGCAACGGACGAAATTGTCCCTACAGCGGGGAATTTTAAACTTTTGGCCGGCACAGACCTGGAAGCAGATAACAATATAAATAATGACACCATGAGCAGGATGGTTGAGGTAATTGAGCCAGCGGTGGCAAATTTTACTTATGTTCCCGGCATTTATGAGGTGGTTTTTACTAATACCTCAACTAATGCAGTAAGTTATTCCTGGGATTTTGGAGATGGAAATAATTCAGTTGAACAAAACCCGACCCATACTTATACCGGCGCCGGTAACTACATGGTGGTACTTGAAAGTTCAAATATATGCTCAAGCGATACAGCCTCTCAACTAATCAGTCTTTCAGGTGTCAATGAACTTAGTGAGGTTTACGGAATTAATTGGTGGCCTAATCCTGCAACCAATTATTTGAATTTCGAATTTGCAAATTGCAAAGCAAATTTAAGAGCCATAACCTTATTCAATAGTTCTGGAGAATTGATTTTGAGGAAATTTTTAGAAAGTAATAATACCTTGCAAACCATTGATATTTCATTCATGAATAACGGAATGTATGTTATAATGTTCGAATTTGGAAATAAAATTTTATATCAAAAAGTATTGATAAACAAATAATAAGGGCTGATTTTACCTGGCTCCTTTGATTTTGTAGCAAAAAATGCTTGCCGGTTTGCAGAAAATTGTATTTTTGTAAAAGTGTAATTGATCATTACTTCTGAATGGCCTCATTTCAATAAGTAATGCATCAGACATGGGTTTAACATAGCATGATAAGGAAATTTTTTATTACGTTGGTAGTTGGTTTTTCAGGGTTATTCATACCTTGCTCCCTTTCATATGCTCAGGAAAACGGAGAGCCTTTTGAGATTATTGAGAGTGCGAACGACAGTATTGATCTTCATTCGAATTTTTATGATGATACCGATTCGTTATCTGAGTATTTTCCGGCAAGTGAGCTCTATGAATCCTGGGATAATAATGGGATATATTATCCGCATATGGATTTTTCGAAAAAAACAGATACAACCATATTGCCTTTATGTGACGGAAAAACCAACTTTTTTGTGCCACCAGTAAAAGGACGTATCAATTCAGAGTATGGATACCGGCACCGGCGTTTCCATTATGGTATTGATATTGACCTTAATACCGGAGACAGCGTTAAATGTGCGTTTGATGGGATGGTTAGGGTTTCAAAATATCACCGTGGTTACGGTAATGTTATTGTAGTGAGGCATTTTAATGGCCTCGAAACAGTTTACGGGCATTTATCCGGTTCAAGGGTTCGGGAAAACCAGATGGTTAAGGCCGGTACCTTGCTCGGTTATGGAGGCAGCACCGGCCATTCCACAGGCCCGCATCTGCATCTGGAAATCCGTTATCTCGGTACACCAATGAACCCCAAAAAAGTAATTGACTTTGATAAGTTTAAATTATTAAATGATACCCTGTACATTACGAACAGGACCTTTGATAAATCACGCAGTAAGACATATGCCAGTAAATCAAACTCATCCGGAAAAAGTACCTATAAAGGTACCGGTAGTTATCACTATGTGAAAAAGGGTGATACGCTGGGACATATTGCTGCGAAATACGGCACTTCTGTTGCAACCCTATGCAAGCTAAATAAACTTTCACAGAAAAGCCTCCTGCAGATCGGGCAGAAAATCCGAATACGTTGATTTATCAACACCCTTTTTTTTATAACTATTTTCTCTCAGGTGTCGGGTGAACTAAAAATAGATTACTTTTGTTTCCGAAATGGTGTCCGTAGAAATTAATTTTACGGTAAAGGGAATCAGGTGAAATGCCTGAACAGTACCCGCTGCTGTAGGTCCTATTAAACTTGTAGGCACTCTTTGTCACTGTTCGCTCACCGGCGAATGGGAAGACGCCTGAAAGGGGACAAGTCAGAAAACCTGCCGTTTCATGAACATATTATTTAAGGCTTTCGGGGAAAAAAGCTTAAATGGATAACATTATAAAATTATCTGTTTTTTTCTCAAAACGCTTTTAAATAATACAAAAAGATTTGTATTGTGAAAAAAGGTGCCCTGATTTATGTTTTCTTTCTTTGGCTTGGCGTCGGCGCTGCAGCCCAGAAAAACCTTACCGATACCATTCTTCCTTTAACAGGTGTGGAAGTGAAAACAGACCGTTTTTCAAATACCCTGGGCGGTGTAAAAATTGAGGAGATCGATACGGTTTCCATGAGAACTTTTTCGGAGGGTAATGTAAGCCAGCTCCTGTTACAAAACTCCTCTGTGTATATTAAATCAAATGGTATCACAGGATTAAGTTCTGTATCAATAAGAGGTACAGGAACCTCACAAACAGCCGTTTTATGGAACGGATTCAATATTCAGAACCCTATGAATGGCGGCATGGATATTTCGCTGATCCCGGTAAATTTTATGAATAAAATTTCCATCCAGTACAATGGCATGGCGGCATTATATGGCGGAGGGGCCATGGGTGGTGCCATTCACCTCACCAACGAACTTGAGTACGACAAAGGCTTGGATGTTTCCATCGGAGGATCATACGGCAGTTTCGGAAATTATTCGGTCAATATGAAGTTAGGCCTGAGCAGGAAGAAAACGTCTTTCATGGTAAAAGCGTTTTACCAGGAAGGTAAAAATGATTTCACATTTATTAATGATGCCAGCCTGGGCTCACCAAAGGTCCGTCAGACTAATGCTGAAATGGTCAGCTATGGTGTAATGCATGATAAAGCCTATAAAATAAATGATAACAACCTGCTGACTTTTCGTTTGTGGATACAGGACAGCAAAAGGCAGATCCCGCCATTAATGACACAGGAATTCAGCAGCGCCTGCCAGCGTGATGAGTTTTTCCGGCCATCGCTGGAGTGGGTCAACAAAGGGAAAAAGTATAAATTATTTGTACGGACCGCTGTGCTTATCGACAATTATAAGTATGCCGATCCCGACAAACAGATAAATTCTTCAAGCGGAACAACAGCATCGGTTTCCGAAAGTGAAATTTATTTCAAATTATTCCCTTATCACACCATGAATGTGGGCGTTCACTATAAATATACATCCGGGTATTGTGATTATTATATTCAGAAACAATCACAACAGGAAATTTCTGCTTTCGTCTCCTACACGGCAACAGGGAAAAGCGATAAATGGAAACTGAACCTTGGTTTGCGTGAAGAATACAGTAACAACAGCTTTGTCCCCGTTTTACCTTCAGCGGCAATGGATATTAAGTTGTATAAGGATATGTTTTTATATGTCAACTTCAGCAGAAATTACAGGATACCCACACTTAACGATTTATACTGGAACCCGGGAGGCAACCCTGACCTGAAACCTGAAAGCGGCTTTGCAGAGGAATTAGGGATCAGGTACCAGAAAACCTGGGATAAATTCACGCTCAAATACATGGTTTCCGGCTTCAACAATAATACGCGGAACTGGATCATCTGGCTGCCGGAATCGTCTTATTGGTCACCTGAGAATATCCAGGCTGTGTGGAGCAGAGGCGCAGAATTAAATGTGAATTTAGCTGCTGATGTAAAAAAACTCGGTTTAATTTTTTCAGGAAAGGCGGCCTATGTGAAAGCTACTGTTGAAAAAAGCAATAACGAAAGCGCCCTTGGCCATCAGTTGATTTATACGCCCGAATGTATTGCAAATGGAAGTATAAATATAATTTACAAAACCTTTAATTTTAATATCAACGTGGAATACAATTCCAGATGCTACACTTCCCCGGATAACCTGGATTTTATTGCCCACTATATGCTTGGAAATTTTTATGCTTCCAAGGATTTTTATTTTAAAAATTTCGGGTTTAATATTTTTCTGCAGGTCCATAATTTCTGGAATCAAAAATATCAAGCCATTGCCTGGCAGGCGATGCCTGGCATAAATTTCAAAACAGGAGTCCAAATAAATTTTAAACATTCTTTAAAGAAAAAAACATGAAAAAATTTTTTAGTTTTATCAGCGCATGTGCCGTTATAAGTATTCTTATTTCAGGCAACCAGTTAAAAGCACAGACCATTTCTGACTTTGAGGACCTTACCTTGCCGGCAGACAGTTTCTGGAACGGATCGGATTTTACCGGCGGTTTTAACGATGGGAACGCTTTTTTTACCAATACATTTCTTTATGATTCGCTTTACGGCGGATACTGGGCCAGCGGATTTGCCTATTCCAATATGAAAGATTCAACGAATGGAAGCTATACCAACCTTTATAGTGCAAGGGCTGGTGTGGGGTATAACGACTCTCCGAATTACGGCGTGGGCCAGAATTATGCGATGCTGAAATTAACCGGAAATGCTGCGGGAAAGGTTGTGGATGGGTTTTATGTCAGCAATACTACGTATGCTGCCCTCAGCATGCAAAATGGTGACGCGTTTGCCAAGAAATTTGGTGGCGTTTCCGGAGATGATCCCGACTGGTTTAAGTTAAGTATTACCGGTTATCTCGGCGGCAGTCCTGTTGGAGATACGGTGCATTTTTACCTCGCTGATTACAGATTTGCCGACAATTCACAGGATTATATTTTGAAAACCTGGCAATGGGTGAATCTTAGGCCATTAGATAACATTGACAGCCTTATCTTCCTTTTAAGCTCTTCGGATACGGGCCAGTTTGGTATGAATACACCGCCTTTCTTTTGCCTTGATAATTTTGAAACACTTGATTCCCCTGCAAGTATTGACAAAATAGAGGCTAATAATTTTTCAGTTTATCCGAATCCGGCAGATGGCTACATTTATATTGAACCGGTTAATAACAATATCATTCATAAGCTGTTTATTCGCGATATTTGCGGGAGAACTCTGATGAACCTTGAAAATGTTGATCCTAAAAATTACCTTGATATAAGTAATTTTGCAAAAGGGACGTATATTCTTACCATAGATGGTACTTCACAGAAACTGATTGTCAGGTAATATGAAAAAATATATTCTGGTATTTTTCACATCGTGTCTTTTCCCTATTGCAGTTTTCGCACAGTTTCCTCCTGCCGCAGGGCAGGCGGGCAGTACAGCCATTTCTAAGGACAGCGCCATTTTTACGTCCTGGGCCACCCGCTGTGAAATTCACCGGGGTTGGCAGAATATCGCCGATACTTCTCTTGGAAAAGCCGATGTGGGTGATAGTTCGATGGCATTAGGCATGGCCGGAACCAATGGCGTCGTGAGCCTTGGAGATGCCGGTTTCGCGGTGCTCACATTTGACAGGCCTGTTGAAAACGGCGAATCATGGGATTTTGCCGTTTTTGAGAATTCCTTTTCCGACCTGTTTCTTGAACTGGCCTTTGTGGAGGTGAGTTCCGACGGCATACATTATTTTCGGTTCCCATCAACTTCTTTAACAGATACGATGGTTCAGGTTGGCGCATTTGATGAACTTGATCCGACGAAAATCAATAACCTGGCCGGGAAATACCGGGCCTTGTATGGCACTCCCTTTGACTTGCAGGAGCTTGATGGAATCCCGGGACTTGATATCAATAATATTACCCATGTGAAAATAATTGATGTTGTTGGCTCGCTTGATTCAAACTTTGTTTCGTACGACGCTTATAACCATAAAATCAATGATCCCTGGCCGACACCTTTTAATTCTTCCGGCTTTGACCTGGATGCAGTTGGGGTCATTCATCAGGCGCCTGCTGCTGTTCCTGAAGATATGTTTGTAACGAATATTTCGGTCTATCCCAACCCTGCCAATGGAATACTGCACATTAGGTTTATGAATGAAAATCAATATTCAGTGATTTCCTTAACCACAATTAAGGGCGAAATAATAAAAGAAATCCGTCGTTTCGGGTTGGATGAAACGATTGACTTGTCAGGCGTTCCGGCAGGTATTTATATTTTATCTGTAAAAGATAATCAAACGGTTTACTGCAAAAAAATAATTAAATACTGATATGAAAAAGTATCCTTTTATTTTACTTCTCGCTGCTTTTCTGATGTTCCTTGCCGGTTCATGCAAAAAAGAAACACCACCGGATGACGATAATACTGATATCACCACCAACCATGGTGTCTTCATTGTGAATGAAGGTAATTTTCAGTGGAGTAATGCCTCCGTTACTTTTTATGATTTTGCCAACGGCAATTATGTCGAAAATATTTTCCAGCAAGTCAATAACAGGCCGCTGGGCGATGTGGCCCAATCGATCTGTATTTATAATGGGTTGGCATACATTGTCGTGAACAATTCAAACAAGATTGAGGTGGTAAACCTGAGCAATTTTGCATCCACCGCCGTGATCAGCGGGCTTGTTTCCCCGCGTTATTTTTTGCCGGTGAGTGCAGCGAAGGCCTATGTCACCGACCTGTACAGCAACAGTATCAGCATTATTGATTTAAATACCAATGCAAAAACAGGTGAAATAATGTGCAAAGGAAGTACTGAAGAAATGGTGTTGCACGACCAAACTGTTTTTGTAACGAATACCAGAAAAGACAAGATTTATCTGATCAATACGATGACGGATGAGATTACCGACAGCATTCAGGTGGGTTTTGCCTCCAATTCGCTCCAATTGGATAAAAATGGAAAATTATGGGTGATGTGTGCCGGGGATCAGACAAACAGTATTAATGCATCACTTTACCAAGTGGATGTTCAGCAAAAGGTTGTTGAACAAAGCTTCCAGCTTGGTACTCCCCTGAATATCTGGGATAAAATGAGAATGAACACAACCAAAGACACCATTTATTATTTGTGTAACGGCGTTTATCGCATGCCTGTTGCTGATACTGTTTTGCCCGATGAGACATTTATTCAACAAGGAAGCAGCTTGTTTCACGGGCTGGCGGTCAATCCGTTAAATAACAACATTTTTGTAGCCGACGCCGTTGATTACGTTCAGAAGGGCAGGGTTAATTATTACGATGCAAATGGGACGTTGCTGGGAACCATCAATACAGGGATAATACCCGTAGATTTTTATTTTTATTAAGAAACTGCTTCTAAAGCCTGTCCAGATATACAATTCCATTCAGGTGGTCGATCTCATGCTGAAAAATAACAGCAGTGAAATTACTTCCTGAATAACCTTCAATAAGCTCGGTATTATGAGTCCCGTCGGGCCTGTCGTAATCTACCACAACAGCAGAATAGCGATGGCTTGTTCCGGACATGCCGGGAACAGACAAACATCCATCACCGACAAAACTGATGGCCTTATTGGAATAGAGGATGATTTTCGGATTCAGGTAACATTCAAAAGGCATCCCGGTCTTGTCGCGGCGCTGAACCCAGATGATGTTACGGTTAATTCCCACCTGCGGGGCGGCAATCCCGACGCCATCCTCGGCAAGTACCGTTACCTTCATCCGTGCGGTTAGCCGGTTCAGGGTAGCGGTATCGTTAAAATTAACATCAATGGATTGTTTCCGTAAAATGAGTGAGTCAGCATGGATAAAATAGTTCATCACGTACATGGCAGAATCACTGCTGTTGTTGTAAATGAGCGCTTTTTCCGCATCGGTAAATGCCAGTTCATCAACCGGTGTATTATCTTCAGGCTCGTCTTTTTTGCATTGGCCGAAAACCAGCATGGTGCTGAACAGCAGAATAATCAAATAAAACCTGGAATCTATTTTCATTTTTCTAAAATTGGTTTAATACCTGCAAATATAAAATTATTTGCTTACAAAACAATGAAACAAAAGATTGATCATCAATGGATTTAAACCGGGTTTTATGTTGGGGGAAATTATTAAAGCTCTATTGGGTAACGGTAGCATCCCTAAATTTGTTTTTTATGATTTGCGTCAAAACAAACCATTTAGTTAAATCATGAAAAATAATAACTTTGTACATCTGATCATCGAAAATAAAAGGAGACATGAAACTAATTTCTATCGTAATACCTTGCTATAATGAAGGCGAGAATGTGGACCTTATTTGTAACAAAATATTTGAAAACGACTTATCCGAAAGTAAAGTCGAAATATTATTTGTGGATGACGGCAGCATGGACGACACATTATCACGGATTAAACGCCTGTCAGAAATTTATACCGATAAGGTAAATTACATTTCATTATCCCGGAATTTTGGTCATCAGAATGCTTTATTTGCAGGCATTTCAAAAGCAAAAGGCGATTGTGTCATCATGATGGACAGTGACTTGCAGCATCCGGTGGAATTAATACCGGAGATGATCAAAAAATGGAACGAAGGTTATGAGATTGTTTATACAATCCGGGAGAAGGATCCTTCACTTTCTTTCTTTAAAAATGCCACATCCAAAATCTACTATAAACTGCTGAATGCTTTTTCTGATGTTCAGGTTGATGCCGGAGCAGCTGATTTCAGGCTGATTGACAAGAAAGTAGCAACTGTGTTACAACAGGATATCAATGAGAGTTTTTTGTTTTTAAGGGGCATTTTTAATTGGGTTGGCTTCAACAGGTACGCCATAACTTATAAACCAAACAAACGGGTTTCGGGCGAAACAAAATACACCTTTAAAAAAATGCTGACACTGGCAACCAGCGGTATATTTTCGTTTTCTATTAAACCTTTGAAGTTGGCTACCTACCTGGGATTGATCGTGTCTGCACTGTCATTTTGTTATGGGTTTTACGCGCTGATGATGAATATTTTTTCAGATAAAACGGTCAGCGGCTGGACCTCCGTAATTATCAGTGTATTGTTTGTTGGCGGTATCATTATGATTTTGCTTGGGATTATCGGCGAATATATTGGCCGGATATATCTGGAAGTCAAAAAACGGCCTCGGTTTCTAATCAAGGAAACCAATTATTGAAAAAGGCGTATGATTTATCTGATGTCAATAACATTGTAAAAATGATAACTATTTATTACGGTATTAAATTCCCCAAAGCTTTAACTTTTTAATATTTTTTCTGATGTTCTTCAATAAACTTAAAAAAAATTTGAAAAGGATTAAAATCCCTCAAAACATAAAATTTAGTCTCATTATAATTAGTATTGCTTTTTTATATAATTTTCAAAGCATCATAAAGTATCCTCCATATTCTACGCACCGCTGGAGACAGGCGGATGCTTATTCCATTACTTTGAATTATTATGAGGAAGGAATGGGTTTTTTTGAGCCCAAAATGCATTTTCAGGGCTCAATTGAAGGAAGGGGAGTGGGAGAATTTCCGATTATTTATTTTTTGAATGCATGTATATGGAAAATTACCTCTCCAAATTACATAACATTCCGGTTGATTAATCTTATCATTGTCTTTTTGGGTCTGCTCTGTTTGTTTAAGACAGCCTTGTTCATCCTAAAAGATTTTTTTTGGGCCTGTGCCATTCCTTTGATCTTAATTTCCTCACCACTTTTTGCGTATTATTCAAATAACTTTCTTGTGAATGTACCTGCACTTAGTTTTATTTTTATTGCGTGGTATTTTCTTACTTTGTTTTCTTCAGGAAAAAAGATGCGGTACTTATGGTTTTCTGTTGTATTTATGGCGCTTTCTTTCCTGTTGAGGCCTTCAATGATAATAGCTGTTACGCCGGTATTTTTACTATTATTTCTGGAATTATTCGGGCTGCTCAAATCGAACATTTTTTATAAAAAAACCATTCACCTGCCGGTATTATTATTGCCGGTTGTTATATCTATTGCCTGGATACTGTTTTCAAAACATTATAATGAGGTAAATAATTCCGAATATTTTCTGACCACCATCAGGCCTTCCTGGAAAGCTGAGAATGTTGAACATATCTGGTCGCAATTTTATAATGTTATTTTACCTGTTTTTCATTTTCCCGGAATGTTATTTATTATAACTACATTGTTAATTGGCATGATGGTCACATGGAAAAAGCAAAACAAATATTTTTTAATTTTTACGTTAACGCTTAGTCTGGAATTGATTTTTTATATTATGCTTTGGTTTGAAAATCTTGATGTTCATGATTATTATTTGATAGAACTATTCCTGATCATTGCACCCTTGTTCATAGGCTTTTTATTATTTCTTAAAAATGAAAACCCACATATTTTTTATTCGAAAAAAATCAAAATACTGGTATTTATTGTTCTTCTATTTTTCACATATTCTTGCGCCATAAAAGTGAGAATCAAATATAATGTTGACCATCCGATTTTCGGGACGCATATTGTTTTATCTGAAGAAGAAATAAAATATTGGGAGTATATTAAGTGGGATAATGATACCAGGTACAAAGCTTATGAAACGGTAACTCCTTACATCCGTTCTCTGGGAATCAACCGCAAGGATATCGTGGTCAGCATTACAGATCCAAGCCCAAATATTTCCTTGTCACTCATGGATCAGAAAGGATTTACTTCGCTTTATTATACCGACATGTCCGAAGATGAACGGATCAGGATGTTTATCCAGAGAGGTGCAAAATACCTGTTTATCAATGATCCAAAACTATATGAAAATCCAAAATTAGCTGATTTTACAAAAAATAAAATCGGTCAATTTATGAATATTGATATATACGATCTTCGGGGTGTTCGATTTTGAAAAGGTTAACAAAAGCAGATGATTTTAAAGTGAATAAAAATTATTCAGGAATACCTGAAAGGCAAATTTCAATATCATCAAAATAAACATTTTTACCACTTCCAGGATTAAAAACATAAATGGAGAGGTCCTTACCATCCATATTTTGCGGGACTACAATTTCTGATGAAATCTGTTGCCAGTCTTTGGATTCTCGAGTATCTGTCATTGAATTAAAATTATAATAATCATCAGGATTGGCCGCGGATATGCATATTCCGGCATCACTGCCAGTTTCTGAATATCGCCAGACTGTTACTCTGATGATCTGATTTGCATGTACAGCCTGAATAATGGCCGTAAAACCATAGCGGTTATTCTCATCCAGAAAAATGGAGAATTTGCCGCTGTGCGATTTCAATTGGGTTCTTAAATTTGTATTAGCAAATTTAATCAGGTTGGGGGTGCTTCTAAAAAAATTAGTGTCTATATCCAATGCTTCTGCATTGCAGGAGATTTTTTTGCAAGGTAAATATTTGTTACTGATATCGTAAATGGAAATATTTTGATATTGCCCAATTTTATTAGAAAGTACCTTATTAATAATCGAATCATGCAACAATGTAGTATCACTAAGAACAAAATATTTTATTTTAAGGTCTTTATAATAATCCAGATATTTCAATAATTCCACCCCGTTATCCCTTGGTACCGGAACACCCCATTGACCCATCAGGTATAAGGTAACATTAGGAGTTGGGTCGGGAAATGTAAACACAGGATCTTTTTCGCTTATCCCGATAGAACGTAAATATGGGGTAATGGTTTCGAAAGCTTTTCTTTCAATCGGATAAATCCAATGCTGGTATTTATATGCATCAACTTCATGCCTTGAAAGCAAAGCGGAATATTCGTAATCCGGGTTGTTGCCATCCGCATACCTGGCGCCAATTTTTACATGCCCCCAATAAATAGATATCAGGACAATAACCAACATGGGGATTTTCAGTTTTAGCGATCGAAATAATCCGGGATAATCTGTCTTAAGATATTTAAAAAAAGTAAGGCAGGTTGCCGGGATAAAGATCAAATAGTTTATCAGGTGGTAATCATGGTCATTGTATGCCTGAAACCATAATGACATTCCTGAAATACAGGTAATGAAAATGAAAATATTAATAATGATTAATCGGGAGTCTTGTTTTTTATAGTTCAGAATAACAATTATGAAAAATGTCATTATGGTGAACAATCCCAAAATATTGAAATAATTACCTGACTGATAATCTAAAAGAATTCGGAATGTCAATATTATTTTTGCGAATTCTAAATCCCAGATGGGTAAAAGGCCGGTCTGAAATAATTTACTATCCGTAGGGCCAAAATGGATTTCATTGTAATTAATGGCGTAAATATACCAGGTAAGTACAATGGTACAAACTAAAATAAAAAGAATAAGAGTTACCAGCGGTTTTTTAAAAAGTGGTTTTTCAAATCGTTTTATTTTAGTCCATTCGAGTATGAAAAGGCTTAGCAGAATAAGAAAACTGATACCGGATGTTATTTTGATCAGCATAGCCAGACAAAAAAATGCCAGCACGCAAATCAGGTTAATAAGTTTGTAATTATGAAGATACCTGATAAAAAAATACCAGCCAATAAAAGCAAAACTCAGGCCCGGAACGTCAGTTAAGAAATTGTTTCCATAATAAATCAGAATGGGTGAAGAAAATAACCATAAAGGAAGGATGATCTGCCAGAAAGGCTCATTAAGTATGTACTGGAAAACTTTGAAAAGGGCGAGCAATCCCAGAAACATGATCAGAACTACGAATAATCTGTAAATCCACTCATGATAACCGAAAACTTTCCATAGTTGTGCAACGATAAAATATATTATCGGGAATTCAGCTGTCGCCTTACCTTCGAAGTTTTTTCCGGTTTTATAGTTGATCTGAGGTTTGAAAAAATCATTACCACATTTATAGTAGTTGTAAGTAAACGAAAGGCAGTCGCATTGCCTGTGCTGATGAATGGATGTTGGCCGGTATGTGAAAATTTTATCATACCTATAAAAAAAACACAATACGGTGAAAAAGAGTATAAAAAGCACTAAACTGTATTTCGCGGATAATAGTTTTTTCATATTACGAAAGCCCAAAAGTTATTTTTATCCCTTTATAAATCATTGCAAATATACATAAACCTGATAAAAACTTCTTGTTTTGAATGTTTCGTCTAAGGGTGTCAGGAATTCATTGCAAAACACCAAATATAACAAAGCGATCCGGTGCTGCTGTGGGAGTATGGCCATTGAATAGTTTTCAATAATAAATTTGGCGGATTACATGCAGTTTTTACAAATAATACAGTTTTATTTTGATATTCTTTCATAGTCTTTTAACAATTCAGCAAACTCACTTAATATCATAGCCGTGGCTCCCCAGATGGTCAAATCCTTAACATCATAATATAAGGTGTCAAATTCACTTCCGTTTTGGATGCGGATCTTTTTTGAACGGACATTTTTGTTTCCTGCAAATTCATTGATTTCAACCGGAATGATTTTTTTTACTTCATGTTTATCGGGGACCAGTTCGTTCATTTCTGTACAATAGGCAATAAAGGGCCTTACCCTGAAATTGCTGGGGGGAATATACAGATCGGTGAGGCTCCCAATGATATGAACCCTGTCGGGTTGCAAACCAATTTCTTCTTCAGTTTCGCGAAGCGCCGTATGTTCAAGTGACCCATCTGATGTATGATAACTGCCCCCCGGAAAAGAGATCTGGTCGCTGTGTACACCTTTATATGTATGCCTTTGGGTAAGGATCGTGCATATTTTATTATGGTCTTCGAAAAGCAGTAACAAAACGCTGCTTTTCCTGGCCTTCTCAGGAATAGGATCGAATTCCGGTAATCGTACCAATGGCAGCATTTTAAAGTGTGCCTGCTTACCGGGAAGTTCGTGAGCTAGTCTAATTTTTAGAAAATCAGTTAATTGTATAAGTCCTGACATGGTTTCAAATAAATTTTGTGGTCGTTTATCAGATTATGAAAGCAACTTTTTATGATAAAAATGGTAATTATAGTTACTAACAAATTGGGGTGTTAGTAAAAATTTCATAAAAAATGTTAAAATGAAAAAAATATTATTACCTTTGCGGAGTTAAAATTGAAATTAATAACCAAAAAAAAAGAAACATGAAAAAATTATTTAGTTTAGTAATTGCAGCTATCGTAGTTGTAGCATTCGCATCATGCGGCGACAAAGCAAACACTCCAGAAGCAGTGGCAGAAAAATATCTGAACCACCTGAACAAAAAAGAATTTGACGAAGCTAAGAAAATTGCTACTGAAGAAACCGGCCAAATGCTTGATATGATGAAAAGTTTTTCAGGTGTTGGTGGTGCTCAGGAAGTAAAAGAAGTAAAAATTGAAAACCTGAAATGCGAAACAACTGAAGATAAATCAGTATGTAAATACACCGCTGAAGGTAAAGAAGAAAGCCTTGATTTAGTAAAAAAAGATGGCAAATGGTTAGTTGATCAGAAAAAAGAAGGTGCTGGCGAAACTCCAACCACTGAAGAAGTACCAGCAGATTCAACTGCAACTACTGAAGCTCCTGCCGAATAATTAATAGTTGTACTATGCGCATTGATAAATGAAAAGAACAATTGTAATAATTTTCATTATCATTTTATCGATAGCAGCATCATTAAGGTTGTTCCTGTATGCCTATGAACATCATAGCATGCAGGAACAATCTTTTTATAGATATACCCTGTCCAAAGAAGAATTGGCTAAAATCCAGGACGGTGACATCATTCTACGACATGGTTACGGGCTGGTCAGCGATATGATCGTGGAGCAACTGGATGAAAAGTATGATATTTCTCATTGCTCTATTGTTTGTAAAACTGATACTAATTATACGGTGATCCATTCCGTTTCCAGCTCGCTTTCAGATGTAGACGGAGTGCAATCACAGGACCTGAAAAATTTTATTAACGAAAGCCAGTATAATTCTGTTATTGTAATCCGGTATAAGCCAAAAATTGATAAGCCGCGGTCGGCAATCAGCCGTAAGGCAAAATATTATCTTGGCCAGCATATCCCGTTTGACAATGCCTTTGATATAAATGATAGTTCTGAATTTTACTGCACGGAACTATTGTGGAAAGTCATCCTGAACGAATACGGCGATGACATTATGCAGGGTAAAAACAACGAACGTAAAGACCATTTGCGCTTCGATACCTTTCTCGATACCACAAGATTTGACATAATAATTAACCACCACCTCAGAAAAAAATCCTGAAGCGCGCCGGTTAATTTTTCTAATCTTTCAACCGCACATCTGCATTTCCTTCCTGAACAGTCCAGCAAATGGAGTCACACACATAATTCTCAATTTTTTTTACATTATCCCCACCGATACCATAAATGATTTTATCTCCTGAAACATAACGGGCAGAAACGGTATAATAATGATCCGGATCAAGCAAGGCCGAATATGTTGAAGTAGTTGCCGTATCAGTCAAAACAATTATATTGTCTTCAAATTTTCCCTGATAAATAGTGATCGGGACTTTAGGGTTTTCGTTATTGATGGTAAGTTTGATATTCAAAGCCACCAGGCTTGGCTCTGAAGTATTACAGTCGGAATAATCATAGTTCGCACAGTCCTGGGAGTTGCTGAAATAGCTGTTTTGTTCGCAAGCCTGCATAAGAATAAGACAACTCAGCAAGATAAAATAGTGGAGCGTATTAAATGTTTTCATCATTCAGTCCAGTATATGTTTTTTTGAAGTTTGTTTTTTGATAAGTTGATAGAAAGGCCTGCTGTTATTGTTATCCAGTGGTTCATACCGTTGTAAATTCCCAGATCGCAGTATTCGTAAGCGGCTTTTAAAAACCATGTTTTAAACATGTAACTGTAACCGGCACCGGGTGTGAATACAAAACGGCCTTCAGGCTTTCGGCTGAGGCCCTGGTAAGAGCCAAAAGTATATAAGCCCCTGGCACGTATAAAAATTCCCTGACGGTGGTTGTTGTTTTTTGTTTTAAAACGGATCAGTTTTTCAGCGCCAAGGTATACATACCTTCGTTTTTCCCAAAGCTGCAGGTACTCATTTTCTGAAAGTGGTTCCAGTACCCGCTTTTGTGCCACCCGTCCGTTCAGGCCAAATTCAAAACTGAGATCGTATTTTGAATCATATATCCCAATGCCTGCACCCATGAAGTAGTCTTTGGTGCTGAAGGAACCAATATTATAATTCAATGTTAATTTGTTGAAAAACGGCCAGAAGGAGCCGTGCATCCCTAATTTTTTAAGCTTTTTTACAATCGGTTTTTGGTTATAAATCCTCGCATAATCAACCATGTTGATTGAAGGATGATCTTTGAAATAAGTTTTAAAGTCGGATTGATGCCTGATCAGGGTATCGGCCAGCAAGCCGTCGTTGTTCTGTATAGCCACTGTGAAAGGTGTAAACCCGGAGTAATCTTTTGTATTAACATCAGCATTGTAGCTGCAAAGCAAGGATACAATGTCGGAATTACCGAAATAGGATGCAGCCAGTAAGGCATCCGTTCCATCCTGTGCCTTAATAACATGCTGTGCACCGTTTTTCAGCAGGTAGTCCACCATATCGTAGAGATTATATGAAGCGGCATACATTAACGCTGTGACCCCATATTCATCCGTTGCGTTGATATCAGCGCCATATACCAAAAGCAGGTAAACGATCTCCTGATAATTTTGCATGGCGGCGCTCATCAGAGCAGTACGCCCGTTGGCGGGTTTCAGGTTGGGGTCCGCCATATTATACAATAATATCTTTACGATCTCTGTAAAACCTTTTTCCGAGGCGTACATGAGTGCAGAAATACCTTCGTCGGTAGCGGCATTAACATCAGCACTGTCTGCAAGCAGTTGTGAAACCTCCTTGGCATCTCCTTTATAAACTGCCAGGAGTAATTTTTTGTTTACATCTGCCTGCTCCTGCGCATGAAGTATTTGGAATGAAAATATTAAAAATACTAAGAAAAAAAAACGATAGGTGATTTTCATAAAAAGGAAAATGTGGTTACATTTGTTATTATCATGAAATAACTAAACTCAAAATTATAAATTTAATTATTAATTTTGATAAAAAATTGACTATGAAACTACTTGACGGAAAAACAGCCTTAATTACAGGCGCCTCCAGGGGGATCGGAAAAGCAATCGCCCTTGCCTTTGCCAACAACGGATGTAACATTGCATTTACAGACCTGTTTTACGATGAATCCATGACAAAATTGGAAAAAGAACTACTCGAAATTGGAGTAAAAGCAAAAGGTTATGCTTCTGATGCAAGCTCCTTTACGAAGAGCGAAGAAACAGTAAACCAGATCATCAGCGACTTTGCTGTCATTGACATTCTTGTTAATAATGCAGGCATAACCCGTGATAATTTATTACTCAGAATGAACGAAGCCGATTGGGATATGGTGATAAATATCAATCTGAAATCGGTGTTCAACCTTACTAAAGCATGCCAGAAGATCATGTTAAAACAACGATTCGGATCGATCATTAATATGAGCTCTGTGGTAGGAGTGAGCGGTAATGCCGGGCAGTCAAACTATTCGGCATCCAAGGCTGGAATTATCGGCTTTACAAAATCTATAGCCAAAGAACTGGGGTCACGTAATATCCGTTGCAATGCCATCGCACCGGGATTTATAGAAACAGAGATGACTCATAAAATTCCTGAAGAAGCCAGAATAAAATGGCTCAATGATATTCCGTTGAAACGCCCGGGGACACCTGTTGATGTTGCTAATGCGGCTTTGTTCCTAGCATCTGACTTGTCTTCTTATGTGAACGGACAGGTGATCAATGTCTGTGGAGGAATGAATACCTAATCTTTGTAATAGTTCCTGAAAAAAAAGCGGATCCGCTGGAAATGGTTTAGTATAAGCTTTTGTTGGCTTTGGTAAACAAGGGCGTGATGTACCTCAGGGAGACTTCCAGTCCTCCTGCGCTCTTGCTTGCTGCAGCCAGCTTCGATGTGTTGACATCATAACTTAATGAAAGCAGGAAATTCCGCCATTCTAACTGTCCGGAAACGATGAATGCATCTTTCAGACGATAGTACACACCTAATGCAACTGCCGTTTCTGATATAAAGCTCGTATATTTTGACGGATCGTTAAGCCTGTATCTGAATAAGGACCCAAAGATCACTTCGTTGGACGGGCCCTGCATAAACCATGCAGCAGTCGGTACCAAGGCAAAGTTGGAATTTGAAAAACCAATAAAAGAATTTGCATGTACGGTTAATTTCATTTTCATCTTGTTGGATGAAATATCAGAAAATGTTTGCTTAGGCCTGTTCAAATGCATAAGTGAAACTCCCACACTTACTTTTTTAGAATCATTGGCAGATAAAGTAGTGGCGTTGGAATTATAGGACCAAAGCAATCCGGCTCCTATGTCTCCATAAAATAAACTATTAAAAGACATAGTTTCGTTTGTAGGTAATGACGGATTATAACCGTCGGTATAGCTGGGATCGTATTGACTGTCCCAATGCATGGTACCCATGTTTACTCTTTTTTGGGCAAAGCCGCCCTGTATAGCTGCGGTAAGTACATTAAACCTGTTTAGAGGTAAATGATAGGCCACTGAAATATTTACCATGGTTTGCCCCATTTTATTGTCACCCGCCTGATCATTGAAAAGCTGAAACCCAAGGCCAAGAACACCTCCATTGAGCTTTCCTTTTAATATGCCTGCATCATATGAGAGCCCATACGTAGTATATGAACGGGAAACACTTTTCCATTGGCTTTTGTAATTCGCAATAATCCGGTGATCGGCATTAAATGCTCCAGCCAGTGCAGGGTTTAACGATAAGGGGGCGTAGTTAAACTGTGAAAAATGTATGTCCTGTCCAATCACAAAATAAGAACTTAAAATAAGTCCGGTAAGTATTAATATTTTTTTCATTTTTACAAGTGATTGTTATATTAATAAAGGTTTTTGTTACCTGCCGTAGCTACTGTCGGAGAATATCTTAATGACACTTCAAAGCCCCCCGATCCATTACTTACATTAGAAAATTTAGAGATGTTGATATCATAGCTTAATCCGAGTAAAAAGTTTTTCCAGTCAAGCTGTGCCATTAAAACCACGGCATCACCAACCCTATAAAAGCCGCCAATGCTGATAAAAGTTTCCGGATTGAATTTGGTGTAATAAGAGCTATTACCCAACCTGTATGAGAAAAGGCTGCCCAATAATATATCATAGGCCTCTCCCTGTATGAAAGCAACTCCGGACGGCTGGAGTGAAAACTTACTGCCCTTAAAACCGATGGAAGAATTGACATGGAATGCGAATTTCATCCGTTCCCTAAAAGTGTTATCGTTTCCGATTGGATAATAGTAATAAGTCTGCCTTGGGCGGTTGATATGAAAAATGGCTAATCCTGCCGTAACTTTTTTTGTTTCCGGAGTATTAACAGTTGACTGCTTTGAATTGTAATGCCAAAGTATACCTGCGGAAAAATCACCATAATCAATATTTACAAAAGGCGAGGATTCATTAGTTGGGAGTGATGGGTTGTAGCCACCGGGGGAAAACGGATCGTACTGGCTCCCGTATATCATCTTTGAAACCGTTGTCCTGCGCTGTCCCCAACCGGTTTGAAGCCCCACCGCAAGCATATTATTGGCGTTAATACCCAGATGATAAGCCGCTGTCAGCTTTACTTCTGTGACCCCTAAATTTACATCGCCGGACTGGTCGTTGAACACCTGGAGCCCGACAGCTAAAAAGCTGGATTTGAGTTTTTTCTTTAAAAAACCAACATCATACGATAAACCATAGGTCATGTATGCTTTTGTGACCAATTTCCATTGGCTGCGGTAATTCGCAATGATCCTATGGTTACCCGCAAAAGCTCCGGTTAGCGCCGGGTTTGTCTGCATGGGTGTATTGTTGAACTGCGAAAAATGCATGTCCTGGGCCGAAACAGTATAAGAAATAACAATAATGATAAGTGTATGTATAATTTTTTTCATAAATGCTGATTTATCGGATTAATGTGAAATTCCCCTTTATCCTGTCCACTTCACCATCTCTGTAAATGACATCAATGTAATAAATATAGGTTCCCTGTTCAGCCTTCTGGCCATTAATTTCTCCGTTCCATTCTGATTGTCCGTCGGTGGTCTCAAATACTTTTTTTCCCCAACGGTCGTAAATATACATGTGAAAATCTTTCAAATTGGTGCTTCTTACAATCAGGACGTCATTGGCCCCGTCTTCGTTGGGAGTGAAAATATTAGGTATAAAAACATAGTTCTCAGCACAAACTTCTTCAACAGTGATATAATCGGTTATAACAAGCGTGTCATTACCGCTGGCATTTCCTACGATCAAGGTCACATCATAGTTACCCGGATTATTGTATAAAATACTTGGGGGCGTGTTTAACGTATCCGTCTCAGGAGTCCCGCCTTCAAATATCCAAATGCACGAGTTGGTGTTGTGACCGGTTGATAAATTTGTAAAAGTCACAAATTGTCCCGGGCAAATGACCGTATCGCTGGTTGCGAAATTTGCAACCGGTAAAACTTTTGTGTTTATCTTAGGGCCTTCATTGCCTTGTTTTTCATTCTGGGCAAAAATACCCCGGCTGAAAAATAATACGAAAACCAGCTGTAACAGTAATACTTTTTTCATACAAATAGTAGTAAATTTCTTCCTGATAATTTTCTGAATCAAAGATAGAAAAAAATATATTAGTTACACAAACATTATTGTATCAATTTTTTTAAATGATATTTAAATACATAAGTCTGAATGGTTGAACGAACAGCGTGTGCATTTTTTTTATATTTTTGCTTTTGATTTAAAACAAGTTTTGATAACAATCTCTGCTTTTATTTAATTGATAGCTGGTCTTATGTTGCTGTTTATTGCTGATTTTCTTTCGTTCCAGATTACCGATGTCATTGATATTTTATTGGTGGCCTTGTTGCTTTATCAGATCTACCGGCTGATGAAAGGGACTGCTGCTATCAATATTTTTATCGGTATCGTTTCGATATATTTTGTTTGGAAACTTGTCAATTTGCTCCAGCTGAATTTGCTTTCTGAAATTCTCGGACAGTTTGTGAGTGTGGGCGTTATAGCGCTGATTGTAGTTTTTCAGCGTGAAATCCGCCAGTTTTTATTGTTGCTTGGCTCCCCGCGTTTTTTGTCCCGCCGGCAAAAGTGGTTGGCATTCTGGAAACTCAATGTACAGCAAAGCGGCATTATTAATCTCGACCATATTGTAAAAGTTTGTGAAACATTTGCATCATCGAGGACAGGGGCCTTAATCGTGATTTCAAAAAGAAGTAACCTTGATGAATATGTGAATACCGGCGAGTTGATTGATGCCAGGATCTCAGAGCAACTTATTGAAAATATCTTTTATAAAAACAGCCCGTTGCATGATGGGGCCATTATTATTTCAGGAAACCGCATCGTTGCTGCCAGATGTGTGTTGCCGCTGACGCGAAATGAAAAATTCCCCAACACATTGGGCTTGAGGCACAGGGCGGCTGTTGGTATTTCCGAAATTACGGATTCCATTACCATTGTGGTCTCTGAGCAAACCGGACATATTTCATACACCAAAAACGGAACACTTTACGCTAATATCAAAGCGGAAGCATTAAAGGTTTTTCTCGAATTGGAATATGCCTGATAGGGATAGCTTCATTCCAACCGTATCAGTTTCAGGATTTTTTCAAGATAATACGCATCAGTTTCATCAAATGAATTGATTTCCTTGCTGTCAACATCCAATACTGCCACGGTATCTCCCAGTCTGTTGTGAAGTGGCACCACAATTTCTGATTTTGACCTTGAGTCGCAGGCAATGTGTCCGGGAAAGGCATGAACATCAGGGACAATAATGGTTTTGTTTTGGTTCACTGCCGCCCAGCAAACGCCGGTATTTTTTGGAAGCAGCTGGCAGGCCAGCGGGCCCTGGTAAGTGACAACAATCAGATTTTCCGGTTCAACCCGGTAAAACCCGCACCAAAAGAAATAGGTTAATTTATGATAAAGGACAGCCGAAATGGTGGCCATTTGAGCGTTAATGTCGTCAGTTTTGCCCAATAGATCAGAAAGTTGCTTATAGAGGCGTTCGTAACGAAGGGATTTTGAATTTTCTTTCATAATGTGGATGTTTAAATAAAAAAACCGTTTCCGAACGGCAGAAACGGTCTTTTTATAATAGGATTCACCTGATAATTATTTTTTCTTTTCAGCAAGAGCTGCAGAATCCGACTTTTGTTTCATTTTCAATTCAATTTCTTTAACGATTTGTTCGGGAGTCTTTCCAAGGTTATCAATGGAAATCATGGCGTCGTCGGCAAGGTCATGTTTTGGAAATTTCTGAAGAAAATCGGTATAGGCGGTCCGTGCTTTACTGATATTTTTGATATTATTATCATAAATAAAAGCTTTGAGGAAATAAGTTTCCGGTAGTTTGGAATAGCCTTGATAATCTTTAATGACACGGTCCAGCAACGTTATGGCTTCTTCATTCTGGGCAACGCTCATCTGAAGGCTGGCGGCGCGGTATAAATATTCGGGAGCCAGCGAATCTTTTGAATGCTTATCGGCAAATTTCAAATAAAGGGCAACCATTTCATTTACCTTGGTTTTGTCGGGAATGGGATTATCTGCGGTAAATAACGTCTTTTCCTTTTCGGTGATTTCTTTTATCATTTTTTCCCTCGATTGTGTACAACCGGCAAGAAGTACCCCAATAATAATGCAGCTGATAAGTTTAATTGTTCTCATATGGATGGAATTTTTTTAGTTAATATGTTTCTTTTGTGACGGAAATATCATTTTATATTTTGGCTTGATCACCCCTTTAGAGATGTCGGTAAGTTTGCGTTTGATGATCATCTTTTTCAGGGAACTCAGGCGGTCCACAAATAAAATACCTTCTGTATGATCGTATTCATGCTGGATGACACGGGAGCGGATGCCTGAAAAAGTTTCGGAATGAAAAACAAAATTTTCATCGTAATAGTCAATCTGGATGGTTTCGCATCTCATAACATCTTCCCTTACTTCAGGTACACAGAGGCAACCTTCGTTAAAGGCCCATTCTTTACCGCTGGATTCGTTGATTACCGCATTGATAAATACACGTTTGAAGCCTTTGCCATCCGGATAATCTTCAGCAAAAGGGCTGGTGTCGACAACAAAGAGCCGTATATTAAGTCCTACCTGAGGTGCGGCAAGGCCCACGCCAACAGAGGCGTACATGGTTTCAAACATATCGTCGATAAGTTTTTTTAAATCAGGATAATCAGGCTCAATGTTCACTGATTTTTTTCGCAGGGAAGGAGTCCCGTAAGCAAGAATCGGAAGTTTCATAAGTTAATGGTGTAAGGTTTCCATGTATGATTGTAAAATTATGGTGGCGCTTATGGTGTCTACCAAAGCTTTGTCGCGGCGTTTTTTCTTACTGATACCCGAATCTATCATGGTTTGAAAAGCCATTTTGGAAGTGAAACGTTCATCGAGGCGGATTATTGGAATTTTCGGATATTGTTTCTGAAAATTTTTCACAAATGGCCCGATAAATTTTTCGGATTCCGATTCGGTATTGTTCATTTGCATGGGCTTGCCGATAATAACAAGTTCTATTTTTTCTTTATTAAAATAATCTTTTAAAAACGGCATCAATTCAGCTGTGCCTACAGTGGTAAGAGAGTTGGCAATAATCTTAAGTTCATCGGTTACTGCAAGCCCGCATCTTTTTTGTCCGTAATCAATAGCTAAAATTCGTCCCATAATAATAATGACCGCAAAGTTACAAATTTTGACACAAACTCTTAATGAAACCAATGATTTGTTTATAATAACATGATCATAAATGTATTTTTTTTAACTTTGACCACTTGCTAAAAAACACCTAAATATGTATCAGGATTTAAAGTTGTCGATAGAAGCAGCCTGGGACGACAGGATGTTGCTTAAAAATGAAAACACCTGTACCGCCATCCGTTCGGTTATTGATTTACTGGATCTGGGAAAAATCCGCGTCTGTGAACCTGCCGGTGATTCCTGGGTGTTGAATGAATGGGTGAAAAAGGCCGTGTTGCTTTATTTTCCTATTCAGCAGATGGAAACCATGGAAGTTGGCCCATTGGAATTCCGGGATAAAATAAAACTGAAGAAGAATTTAGAATCCCTGGGTGTTCGGATAGTCCCTCATGGATTGGCCCGTTACGGTTCTTTCCTGGCTCCGGGCGTGGTGATGATGCCGTCCTATGTGAATATCGGCGCTTATGTCGACAGTGGTACCATGGTGGATACCTGGGCTACGGTGGGTTCATGTGCACAAATCGGAAAAAATGTCCATTTGAGCGGCGGCGTGGGTATTGGCGGTGTGCTGGAACCCGTCCAGGCAGCTCCTGTGATTATCGAAGATCATTGTTTTATAGGCTCCCGGGCTATAGTTGTTGAAGGCGTTCATGTAAAAACCGAAGCCGTCCTTGGAGCAAATGTGGTCATCACAAAATCCACCAAGATCATTGATGTCAGCGGTAAAGAACCTGTTGAATTTCATGGCTTCATTCCCGAGCGCTCCGTGGTAATTCCGGGCACTTACCTGAAAGAATTTCCTGCCGGGAAATACCCGGTTGCCTGTGCGCTGATCATTGGCAAACGCAAGGAATCCACCAACCTGAAAACATCGCTGAACGAAGCATTACGCGATTTTAACCTGTCTGTTTAAAAAGTCTTTTATGAGTATAGAAGATAACCTTAGAAATCTATTAAAAACCATCCCGGATCATGTAAAGCTGGTTGCAGTTTCCAAAACCCAGCCGGTTGAGCGGATCCTGCTTGCCTATAATGCCGGCCAGCGGATCTTCGGAGAGAACAAGGTGCAGGAATTAACGGAAAAGCAAACGCAATTGCCTAATGATATTAAATGGCATATGCTGGGACACCTGCAAACCAATAAGGTAAAATATATCGCACCGTTTGTTTCACTCATACACAGCGTGGACAGCATGAAATTACTGAAAGAAATTGACAAAGAAGCGGCAAAAAACAAGCGGATGATCGATTGCCTGTTGGAGTTTTACATTGCAAGGGAAGAAAGCAAATTCGGGTTGTCTATGGAAGAAGCCCTGGATATACTGAATTCAGAAGATTACCAAAACATGAGTAACATCAGGATCTGCGGCGTTATGGGAATAGCCAGCTTTGTGGACGACCCGGCCATTGTTCGGGCTGAGTTCAAAACACTATCGGGAATTTTTTCCGAATTGAAATCGGAATTTTTCCCTGACAAGGAATATTTTTCTGAAATATCTATCGGCATGAGCAGCGATTACCGGATTGCCATTGAAGAAGGCGCTACCATGGTGCGGATTGGTACAGCTATTTTTGGTGAACGGGACTATTCTAAATGAAATAACTGTGTGTAAAAAGCTTTATTTAACAATCATTGTTTCTTTACTGTGCTTGTTTGGTGCAAAAGCACAAATCGGGATCAGCTATTTTTTTCCAGAAAAAGGCACTTTCTCATTTCCGGTAGCTCCATTTTATTACAGCTATCCAATTCAGCCGGTTAAATACCTCAGATTAATTCCAACAGGCTCTATTTATAGTATTGGCGGGATGTCTGTCAGGGGAATCCCGGCCGAATATGACAATTCCAAACCGTTGACAGGCCCGTTTTATGCTTTGGTGCTTAGTTTTATGCCGGCTTTATCCATTCCGATAAAAAATGTGGATATTGATCTGGGAGCAGGGTATTTCGGGGCTTACCAGTTTTTTCAGAAAATCAATTACGCGAATATGGATCGTATGATGCAGAAATACGAAGGCTGGGATGCCTGTTCTTCTGATTTTACCTTTAAAAATAATATTTCGCACGGTTTTATTTTTGGACTGACCGTCACTATCTGGATCAATAAAAATGTGGCGATAAGCCCGGGACTGGCCTATTATTACGGGGGAAGCAAACTGGATTTGAAAGGTACCTACACCGGCGGTAAAATCAATGATCCGGTGGTAACAAAGTATGTTGAATTTCCTGATTCAAAACTGAATTTTCGGGGTTTTGAAGCCCAGATCGGAGTGAGTTTTTAATTTTTATGAAAACATTTAGGCTTTGTTTTTTTTTATTATTGGCGATCACCTTAAATTCATGCGGGATTGCCACACGGATTTTATTCTATAACAAAGCAGAACTTGATGATTATAAAAAATTTCCCAACCGGCAGATACACAAAGGTGATTATACGTTCCGTTTTTATGAAAAAAACGCTACAAATAAGCTAGACTGCACGATCCCTTCAGAACTGTATCAGGATCAGCCGGGGTCTTTTGAAGACATTCTGAAATCAGACAAAACCGTGGCTTTCCTGATTATCCGGAACGATAGTATCATGTACGAAAATTATTTTGACGGTTACGGCAAATCAGAAATCATAAATTCATTTTCCATAGCGAAATCGTTTGTAGCTGTCCTTGCCGGTATTGCTGTTAGTGAGGGCTATTTAAAAGATATTCATGTAAAAGTTACGGATTATGTTCCTGAACTTAAAGGTGATGGTTTCGGTCAGATAACCTTGGAACACTTGCTGAATATGTGTTCCGGAATCAAATACAACGACGGAATTTTAATTCCTTATACCAACGTGGCCACCTATTATTACGGGACTCACCTGTTGAGTTATCTGAAGCATTTGAAAATGAAACAAAAACCGGGTGTCAAATTTGAATATAAGGATGTAAACACCCAATTATTAAGCATCATTATTTCGCGTGCTACCGGAAAAACGTTATCAGCATATTTGCAGGAAAAAATCTGGATCCCGCTTGGTATGGAAAGCGATGCTAATTGGGTTGTTGATAATAGGAAAAATGGAATTGAACGCTCATTTTGCTGCCTGAATGCCGTCGCACGCGATTATGCCAAGTTGGGAAGGCTTTGTATGAACAAAGGAAAATGGGAGGGTGACCAGATTGTACCTGAGGAATGGATGGAAAAATGCGCCCACCCTTCGATACCCGGGTTTAATGAATATTCCTATGATTTTTGGCAATACAAAAACGATACGTATTTTGCAAACGGCTATCGCGGACAGTTTGTTTTTGTAAACCCGAAAACGAATACGATCATTGTCCGTCTTGGTGATAAAGAAAAAAATGTAAAATGGAAAGAAATGCTGTATTACCTTTCTGAACTCAAACAATTTTGAATCATTTGTAATAATTCTTAGAAAACCCCTGTGCGGTTTTTTTTCCGGCCCATACTTGTAACAGGCCTTTCCACATGCCCAGCCCGTACGCGATGATCTGAATGTATAATGTGATGATCGAGAGCAATGAGGTTTTAAGATTTTTATAAGTGGCAAAAGATTGGAAAAACGCAATGGCTGCTATGCCGACCATTCCTGCAGCAACAATCAGCCAAAGCCATTTCGGGAAAAACGGAAAGGGCGTGAGAATAACAAGTAATACGAACCCCGCAATGAGCAATGCGGGAATAAAATGCACCGGTTTGAACATCTGTTTGTCAATGCGTCCCAGGTTCACACGGGCAACGCCCCAGTTGAATATCTGCTTGTAAAACCGTTTCAGCGAGGTGCGGCGTTTATGGTAAACAAAAGCATTGGCTATCAGTCCAACTTTAAAACCGTTATTGTAAATCCGTGATGAAAACTCCATATCCTGTCCGTGCCGCAGGCTTCCCATGCCGCCAATTGTTTCGTAGACTTTTTTCGAAATGCCCATGTTGAAACTGCGCGGGTAGAATTTTTTCTGCACGGATTTTTTACTTCCGCGCGTACCGCCGGTTCCGATGAAGGAGGTCATGGAATAGTTGATGGCTTTCAGCAAAGGAGAAAAACTTTCATGGCAGGTGTCGGGGCCTCCCCAGGCATCCAGGGCGTTTTTTGTGATTTCTTCATCTGTTTTCCGCAGCCATTCCGGTGGCAACATACAATCCGAATCAACAAAAATAAAATAGTCCCCTTGCGATTCACGCATGCCGCGGTTGCGGGCTTCACCGGGACCTTTGTTCTGTTGAAAAAGATAACGGATATTTAACCCCGATCCGGAATGATAATTTTTTATAAAATCTTCAGTGCCATCGGTTGAACCGTCGTCCGAAATCACAAATTCAAACTGTTCTCTCGGAAAATCAAGCTTCTCAGCCGAATCCAGCAGTTCTTTAATTTCTTCCAGCCGGTTATATGTTGCTATAATAATGGAATATTTCATCTTATTTGTCATTGCGCCTCTGCGTCTCCGCCGCGGCGGAGCGTCTCTGCGAGAACATTAAATAAAAAAATGTTGTTTTGTTTTTCTTTCCTTTCACTGCGTCTTTGCGTCTCTGCGAGAACATTAAATAAAAAAATTGACTTTTGTTTCTGTTTCCCTTTCTCTGCGTCTCCGCCGCGGCGGAGCATCTCTGCGAGAACATTAAATAAAAAATAATGTTGTTTTGTTTTTCTTTCCTTTCATTGCGTCTTTACGAGAATAATTATCAAAAATAGTTTTTAAGGTCAGCTTCTTTTGTTTTGTAATTGTCCGAATCTATGTACATCTTCTGCCAGATAGCCAATCCCGTCACGATCCACAAATAATTATAATGCCAGCGCATCTTCGGATGTGGCGAATGGTCCAGTATCCGCTTGATGTACCGGTAATTAAAAATTCCTTGTTTCTCTATAAATTCAGGTGTGAGAATAGCTTCGGCCGTACTTTTTAAATCTTTTTGAAATTGAATATAAGGATTGACACTGAACCCCCACTTTTTCTTGCTGATGATTTTTGGCGGAAGCTTTTGTGCCATGGCTTTGCGGAACAGGTATTTGGTCTGGTTGTTTTTTATTTTAAGGTGAACCGGAATGGAAAAACCAAAATTTACCAAATCCAGATCAAGGAACGGAACGCGCTCTTCTACAGAATTGGCCATCGACATGCGGTCTTCCGTAAGCAGGTAATCATTGACCATTTTGCTCTGAAACTCGGTGAATAACACCTGATCCAGCGCATTTAAATGTTTGGAACGTTCAAAGAATTCATCAAATTCGGTATGGACTTTCTGACATTGTTCCTGCATTTGTTTGTAAAAATCCTGATGGTATATCTCTTTGTAAAAGCCGTTATCGTAATCCCATACATTACGCAGAATCAGATAAAAACGTTCTATATCGCCAATGGCAAGCAACATTTGCAACCCCCGCCGGTATTCATCTACTGACAAGATATGCGTGGGGCTTTGCATGTTGAACAACAGCCTGGATTTCCAACGGAAAACTTGTTGCAGCCAGGCAGGTGTGTGCTTATGATATTTGTTGAACGGATAAATAAATTTATGGATGTCGTATCCGGCAAAAAGTTCGTCGCCGCCCAGCCCGCCAAGGACAACCGTAATATCTTTTCTTACAAATTTCGACATGTTGAAACCCTGCAACAGGTTTATTTTAGGTTCTTCGGCGTGCCATATCACTTCCGGGAATTGCTGCATCGGGTTCAACGTAAGGCTGAGCGTATGATGGTTGGTGCTGAAATGCTTTGCTATTTGCTCCGCATCAGGAAATTCATCCGTTGGTTCGTTGAAACCCATGGTAAACGTGTTGATCTGCGGCACACCAAGTTCATGCATTTTTTGAACTATGGTTGACGAATCCATTCCTCCCGAAAGGTAAACGCCCAGCGGAACATCGCTCATCAATTGCCGGTCGATAGCCTGTTTGATGTAAAAATGCATTTTTTCAACGGCTTCATCTTCGTTCATTTTTAAATCCACCTCGGGCTTTAACTCCCAGTAGCGTTGAATATGAATCTGGCCGTTTTCAAACAACAAAAAATGGGCAGGCGGCAGGCGTTTAATTCCATCAAAAAGTGTTTCGTTTCTTTGGGTATAGCGCAGGTTCAGGTGGGAGTGGAGCGCGTTTAAATTTATGTTGCGGCTGACAGCCGGATGCAGCAATATACTTTTTTGTTCCGAGCCGAAGATCAGCAATCCGTTATGGAAGTAATAATGTACAGGTTTTACGCCAAAATGGTCGCGTACCAGCAGCAGCCGGTCGTTGTTCTTGTCTAACAAGGCAAAAGCAAAAATGCCGTTCAGCTTGTGAAAAAACGTACTGCCTTCTTCCTCGTATAAATGCACAATTACCTCGGTATCACTGGTGGTGTAGAACGTATGTCCTTTCTTTACCAGCGCTTCTTTTAGTTCTTTGTAATTGTATATTTCACCATTAAAAATAATGCAGATGCTTTTGTCTTCATTGAAAATAGGCTGGTTGCCGGTGTTCAGGTCTATGATGGAAAGACGGCGGTGGCCCAGGCAGAAATCTTTATAGGTATGAACGGAGAAATCATCCGGGCCGCGGTGCTCGATAATTTTGAGCATATCCACCATCAGGGATGAATTGTCTTTGTTTTTTTCAACGATGCCGCAGATGCCACACATAATATTATTCGGATTGAAGAACAAAGATAGAATATTTTAATTTTAGTATTAGCATTTTAGATTTCAAAACCTGGTGTTGTGATATTTTAATTAATTGTTTTGTGAAATTTTTGTACGTTTGTTTCAAAAGAACATTATGCCAGTAACTATAAAAATTGTCAGTTCAAAATCTGAACTTAAAAAATTCATCTATTACCCGCTTGAGCTTCATAAAGATCACAAAAACTGGGTTCCTCCAATATTTTCTGAAGAATTTGCCTTTTATGATCCTACCAAAAATAAAAGCCTGCTTACCAACGAGCACATTCTGGCTCTTGCTTATGAAAATAACCGCATTATCGGGCGGGTAATGGGCATTATCAACAAACATTATAATGAGATTTATAATATTAAAGATGCCCGTTTTTTTGCCATCGAATGCATCAATGATCAGCAGGTGATGCATGAGCTGATTGAATTTATAAAAAAATGGGCAGTATCCAAAGGAATGACCCGGCTGGTAGGGCCTTACGGATTTTCTGACAAAGACCCACAGGGTTTTATGATCGAAGGGTATGATCAAATGCCTTTAATTGCCACGAATTTCAATTTTCCATACATGGTTCAGTTATTGGAAAATGAAGGATTTTCAAAGGAGGTGGATTGTTTGTCATATAAAATGATGATCCCCGATACCATTCCTGAATTGTACGATCAGATTCTGCAACGCACACTGAAAAATCATAGGTTGAGACTGCTGGAATTTAAACACAAGCGCGACCTGAAGCAGTATATCGTCCCGGTATTTCGGCTGGTAAATCAAGCTTACAGCCCGATTTACGGTTTTGTGCCGCTGGACGAACAGGAAATGAAAGAAATGGCCGAAAAGTATTTTATGATACTTGACTGTGAATTCGTAAAAGTGATCCTCGACGAAAACAACGAAGTCGCTGCTTTTATTGTTGCCATTCCGAACATGAGCAAAGGAATTATAAAAGCCAAAGGGAAATTATTCCCGTTCGGATTTATCCATATTTTAAAAGCTGCCAGGAACACCGACCAGCTTGATTTATTTCTTGGCGCTGTGAAGGATAAGTATCGCAACCTGGGACTGGACGCCATGATGGGAAAAAGTGTCTTCGAATCAGCTTACAAAAGAAATCTCAAAATTATTGACAGCCACCTGATTTTAGAAAATAATGAGCTGATGAAGGCTGAAATTGAGAAACTTGGCGGTGTTGTTTATAAAAGATACAGGGTTTATCAGAAAAATATTTGATAAGTTTTCACAGTGTATAATCCAAATAATTTAGAAATACTTATACAATACTATTGAATTGTAAAAAAAAAGCCGGAGAAAACCGGCTTTTTTGAATTGGATTAATTTTTCACGCTACTATCATTTCAATTGAAAATGGATCGGTAACGTCATTTTGGAATTGGTGTTTTTACCATTTTGTTTTCCGGGTTTCCATTTTTTGTTCATCATTTTTACAACTCGCACTGCTTCTTCATCACAGCCACCGCCAATGCCTCTTTTCACGGTGACATTCGCGACGCTGCCGTCAGCTTTAACAGTGAATTCAATATAAACAGTACCTGAAATTCCTTTGGTTTTTGCCTCTGCCGGATAGACCAGGTGAAGTTTAATAAACGCGTCCATAGCCGTTTGTCCTCCAATAAATTCAGGCATTTCTTCAACAGCATTAAAAACTACCGGGCTTTGTTCTTCGGTATCATCAAGCTCAACCTTACGTTCCATAACAACACCGTGCGAAGGCATTACTTTCATGCACGACTTGTTACCGCTGGCAGATCCATACCCGCCTACTGCATAATCGCTCACGTTTTCCGGTAATGGCAGAGGCTGTTTAACGGTAGCCTGTTTGCCTCCTTTGTTTCTGACAATAGAATCTATGGCAATAAATGAGGTGTAGTTGGTCAGCAGGTTATATTTTAAACCCAGTCCGGTGATTTGTTCGGTAAGTTTGGGATCGTTGGCTGCATTGTTGAAATCGTCCAGCATCCTTATCTTTTGCCTTGCCCACAAATATTTCAGCGCCCTGTTCGAAGGTGATGCTTCGGCTTTGCTGACGTCCAGCACGTATTCAAAATCTTCCTTACCGCTTTTACCTGTAATTTTAATCTTTCCAGTTGGATTTCCTTTCCATTTACCGAAAATGATCACCGGCCGCTCGGCAAGCACATCGGGAACATTGGATGGTTCCAGATCATAAACGTCAAAACCTTCATACGTTACTTTTATATCCGTCAACACCGGGCTTTGAATATATGACCTGAATTTTTCTGCTTTAGCGTCAGCTTCTTCCTGTTTGGTTACAATAAATGATTCCCCCATACCTGCATGGGCAATGCCTTCAATCAGAAAACGGTTTACCGAAGATCCAATGCCAAAGGCAAAGAAATTGGCTTTGTTGAGGTTGTTTTGTATCAGTTCAAACGATTCTTTTTCAACATCCACATAACCGTCAGTGGCAATGACGAACGTTCTCGAAAACCCTTTTTGTTTTTCTACAGACAAGGCTTTTTTCAGGGCTGTCAGGAGTTCTGTACCGCCCGACCCTTGCTGTTCATCAATCATTTTTAAAGCCTTTTTCAGGTTTTCTTCGGTAGCAAAAACCGATTGCGGCATGAACATATTGGCGCATCCGGCAAACAACAATACATTGAACTTGTCCGTGGAACGTAGGTTTTTAATAAGGTTTTCCAACACTTTTTTAGACGTTTCAATCGGATAACCGTTCATGGAACCGGATACGTCCATGATGAAAATATATTCCCTGGGAGGTATCTGGTCAACGGTGGGTTTTGGAGGTGGCTGCACCATGGCCAGGAAAAAATTTTCGCCCGGGCTAACGTTTTTGTAAAGCAAGAGCCCTGATTCTATTTTGTTGTCCGCAAGGCGGTATTGCACAATCACATCACGGTTGCCCTCCGATGTTCCTGTGTTTTTTAATTTCAGCATGGCAGAAGCCGGATTCTCGTAGTTGATCGTCATCTCGTGCGACGGGCAGCGGACATCTTTTATCGGCATGCCGGCAGCGAGGTTGATCCCGATGTTGAAGCTATAGTCTGGCTTTTCACCGGCATGTGTGTATGGATTTGACACCCATTTGTCATTGGTAGAAGCAGTAGCTTCGGGTTTGTTTGAATAGCGCGGGCCGACGACAGTCGGATATACAAATTCATAAACACCTTGTTCAGGGATCAAAAGTTCGGTGTAACACATTTCAATACTGATGGTGTCGCCGGGCATGATGTTGGCGACATTCATCTGAAACACGTTGGGACGCTGTTGTTCCAGCAGGGACGCGTTTTTTCCTTCACTTTTGGCCTGGTCGTATTCCTGCCGTGCCTTCTGCTTTTCCTGAATTTTGGCCGTAATCAGCCGGTCGCCGACTTTCATTTTCATGCTGTATACGGCGGCACGCGTGGAAGCCGGGAAAATATAAATGGCTTCTATGACGTTTTTTCCACTGTTTACATACACCTGTTTCACGGTGACATCGGCAATAACACCGGCTATGTTCACATCGGCCGAAGTGGCTTTCAATGGCAACTGCTCGGTTTCGCTGCCTTCACTTTTTACAAAAAAGTAAGGCGACAATGTTTTGTCATCATCTTCTCCTGTTGTTTTAACAATCAGTGATTTGTTGTTTACCAAGGCCAGTTTGTCATTTGTTCTGTAACTAATTTGTGAAATGATGCTGGCCGGAATGATGAAGAAAAGAAACAGCAGTATGCAACTTACTGCCAGATTTTGATTGAAAAATTTTTGTGTTTTCATGGCTTTGGGATTTAAAATAATTAGTATCAGAAATTATTGAATGTGGTTAAGATGTTATTTTAAAATTTTTCCATAAAATTTTTTAATAAACTTAGTTGATGGCTGAAGATCAGATATTCGTGTTAATGAAACCGGCCATTCAAAATCAGTAAAGCGTACCATTATTCAAGTTAAAGGTGGCCGGATAGTTATTGTTTTACTTTCAATTGAAATTCTATGAATTCCTCCCCGGTACTTAAATTCAAATTATGCTTTCAGGTTTGAAATTGTATTTGGCTATACACATTATTTGTATTTTTACACAAATATTTTTGAATGGTACAGAATATCGAAAAAATCGAACAGTCACTCTCAAAAGTTCTGGCATACGCTGACAGCCACGATTACAAAGGCTATAACAAATACGATGCACTCGATAGTAAATTCCTCTGGTTTATGTCCTTTGGAAGCAAGTTTTTGCGCCTGTTATACAGCCAGGTGGTGATGCGTGCCCCGGTCAATATCAGGCCGCTGTTTTTTGTCCCCCAAACCCGCAATCCGAAAGGTATAGCACTGTTTTCACTGGCTTATATGAACCGCTACAAAGCACATGGGAATGCAAAAGATCTTGCAGAAGCCGAACTTCTACTTGATTGGCTTTTGCAAAATCCATCCAAAACAGAATGGGGAATGTGCTGGGGTTATCAGCACCCATGGCAGGATGTTGGCTTTTTTGCACCGGCCCACCTGCCCAACCGCGTGGTAACCTATTTTGTTACAACTGCTATGATGGACGCCTATGAAATTACCGGAAACGAAAAATACCTGCAAGCATCAGAATCTGCGCTTACATTTTTGTTAAAAGCTCCAAAAGTGCTGTACGAAGATGATACTATGAAATGCCTGAGTTATGTGCCTTCCGAAAAGATCAACTGGATCGTGATGGACGTTAGCATACTAACGGGATCTATCGTGGCGCGTGTAAATAAATATCTTAAAGATGAAGATCTTGCAAAAGAAGCGCGCAAACTGGTGAATTTTGTTGTCGACAAACAAACTGATTACGGCGCCTGGTACTACACGCATCCGGCCGGTGACCACCCGCGCAAACATGATAATTACCACACCGGTTATATTGTAGACGCTATCCTTGATTACATGGACCATTCCGGCGATCAGTCTTTTATGGAGCAATACCTGAAGGGCGTGAAATATTATAAAGAGAATTTGTTTTTACCCGATGGCGCGCCCAAATGGGCCAACGACAAGACGTATCCCTTTGATGTGCACGGATCCGCACAAGGAATTATCTCCTTTGTGAAAGCCTCACGGTTTGATAAAAGCTATGTTGAACTGGCTGAAAAGATCGCCAACTGGGCCATAGATAATATGCAAAACCAGAAAAAAGGATTTTTCTACTATCAGAAAACGTCGTTATTCCGTAAACCTTATACACTGATGCGCTGGTCGTGTGGATGGATGGGCCGGGGACTAAGTGAGTTGGTAAATAGTAAATTATAATTAAATTCAGAATGCAGAATTCAGAATGCAGAATTCGGAATTGAGAATTCAGAATAAATTTGGAATTAAATTTAAATTTTATCTTTTATGGTTGATTTTGATTTAAAATTACGAAAAAGAAAATTTGCGATTCAGGTTTTCAGGTTTGCTGAAAAAATGCCGAGAACCATTGGTAATGATATTGTTTCTAAACAAATCATTCGATCATCAAGTTCCGTTGCTGCTAATTACAGATCAGTTAATCGTGCAAAATCTCAGGCAGATTTTATTAATAAGCTGGTTATTGTCCAGAAAGAGGCTGATGAAACATTATTCTGGCTGGAATTTATATCTGATTTGGAAATTATTACAAATAAATTGGAATTAACCTCCCTGATGAATGAAAGTGAACAAATTTTATCTATTATTACAAAATCAATAATTACTTCAAAAAATAAATTTAAAAAATAGTTTGTTTTCAAAATTTCCCAATTAAAAAATAATTTACGTGTTAAAAATAATTCTGAAATTTGACTTCTGATCCGCCGCGGCGGACTGACTTCTGAAATCTAACTTCTGAAATCTAACTTCTGAAATCTAACTTCTGAAATCTGACTTCTGAACTAATATGAAAAAAGTCCTTTTTATAACATACTATTGGCCGCCGGCAGGCGGTGCGCCTATCAACAGGATACTGAAGTTTTATCAATACCTGCATGAGTTCGGCTGGGAACCTGTAATACTCACTACCGAAGGTGGCGACTTCCCTTTTGAAGATGAAAGTTTATTGAAAGAAGTTAAGCCGGAAACAAAGATATATCGATCTAAAGGCTTGAGCCTGCATAAAATCTTCAGCAAGGTGTCGCCGAAATCAAAAAAGAATTTTGTGCCTTATGGATTTACCGATGCCTCAAAAAGTTCGTTTATGGACAAATTGTCGCGCTGGGTGAAATACAACTTTATTCCGGATACACGCTTCCCCTGGTATTTCTCGACGGTGCGCAAGGCAGTAAAAATTATCAATGATGAAAAAATTGACCTGATCTTCAGTTCATCACCGCCGCAGACCAACCACCTGATCGCCCGCAAAGCTGCCAGAAAGACCGGCTTGCCCTGGGTTGCCGACTTCCGTGATCCGTGGACCGATGTGTTTTGGTTGCTGAATAATTCAATTCGCTGGAAATGCATACATAATATTGACAAACGAATTGAACGGAAAACCATTGCGAAAATGGATGCCGTGATAACTGTCGGGCCTTCACTTGTCGAAATACTTCAGCGCAAGACGTCCAAAAAGATCAACCTGATCAGCAATGGTTACGATGATAAATACTTTGCGGGCTTCCATTACAAACCCAATCAAAAATTCAGGATTACTTATGCCGGCAGCCTGAGCAAAGAGCAGGACCCTGTTTGTTTTTTCAATGCGCTGGAATTGCTGAAAGACAACAAGGATTTTTATGAAAATTCAGAATTGTTGTTTCTGGGCAATTTCCCCGTGTACCTCAAAGACCTGATTGAAAAATCATCGTATAAGGAAAAAACCATTTTTCTTCCGTATACTTTTTATACAGATTCTCTGGAAAGCATTGCTAATTCTGAATTGTTGCTCTTGATCGTCCCTAAAACCTCCGATAATAAATGCATCATCACCAGCAAACTTTTTGATTATATGGGAGCACAGCGGCCAGTGCTGGCTTTTGGCCCGACAGACGGTGATGCAGCTGTGATCCTAAGTGATGCGGGAGCCGGCGCCATTTATGATTATCCCGATAGCCGGAATGCGGCAGATTTTATTCTTAAGAATTTTTCTGCATGGAAAAACAAAGAAGAAAGTACATTGGTTCAGAAAGAAAAAATAGAACGCTTCACCCGCCGCAACCTGACCAAACAGTTAGCTGAAATTTTTGATAATGCCGTTAACTCCTGAGTTCAGCAATACCTCAATCCTAATTCTGCCCTGTCCGGCTGATCCGCCATCTGGCGGACGTTCAGGCGGGCTTCCTAATTCTGAATTCACATCCGCCGCGGCGGACTGCATTTTCACTTCTGCCTTCTAATTCTGCCTTCATAATTCTGAATTCATACTTCATACTTCTGCCTTCCTAAAATTCTATCCTATACGATGCCACCGGAATCAAAGGCAAATCCTGAATGTAATCAATCTCATTGGTGTATGGATTGAAGCGGATTCCGGCAATATTTTTCCGGTTCAGAATATTTCCCAGCTCAAACGAGAATTCATGAGAACATTTTTTTGCATTCAGCCGGTAACGTAAGCGGAAATCAATTTTGAAAAAATCTTTGGTCTTTTTTGTAAAAGCCAAAGAGTCAATATACACAGCACGGTGCTGTATAGCTGATTGTTCCAAATCAATAGGAGTGTAGCGCTGCCCGCCGATCTCAACAAGCTTTAAACTAAAACCGATGATGCTGTTTTTCTTCTTTCCGATCTTAAATTCTTTCCCGCCAAGCAAATTAAAAGCATAATTGCTGTTATACCTGGTGTTTCGTTTAACACCGTTTGCATCAAAATATTTTGAGTCGTACACCGAAGCGGTGAACAAAATATAATACCCGTGGCTTAGGAATTTTTCGACCGTCAGTTCCGTACCATAGTTTCTCCCGCTTCCTTTATTGACAAGGATTTTGTTGGCAAAGGCATTATCGGAATTACTGAAATTCACCAATGATAAAACCGGATTGTCAGTCGCAACAGGTATTTGCCGTAAATCCTGATAATAGATTTCTAATTTAGATCGCCAGAATTCTGAGAACAACCAGTCATAGCTTAGAACAGCCTGATAACTTTTTGTGAAGTCAAGAGAACTATTCGGGTGAGTGATCTCGCTGCCGGAAAGAACCTCCGCATAATATATTTGCGAAGGTTGTGTCTGTCCGTGAATCCCGAAGCCCAGGGTTAATGCGTGCCGGTTGTTTATGGCCCATCGGAATGCAAGCCGCGGCTCAAAACTCAACCGGCCGTTGTTCAGCAGGTACAAAGCATGAAATCCCGGAGTTACAGAGAATTTTTCATTGATGGTATACTTGTACTGCATATACGCCTGTAAGAGATTGATGCTGCCCTTGTAATCATTGACGGTGTGTTTGGTTTGTCCGCCATTGTATGTATAATAATAGGAGTTGTCTGTAAAATTCTGATTTTTGAAAATGATACCGGTCCTGATGATGTGCCTGACATTTATTTTGCTGTTGAACAACACCGACACGATATTATTTTGCTGGGTTGTTGACAACCTGTTCAGTTGATATACCTTGTAATCACTGCCTGTTGAATCTTCCTTATAATCGGGATTGAACCAGGACGAAGAAACAATGGTTTTAAAGTACGAACTTTTTCCTACGGGGCAGAACCATGTCAAGGCACTCACAGCGGTGCGCGAACCTGAAACATCACCAAAACGGTCGCCATCATTAACCCATTCGCCTGAATCTTTGGGAGCTTTGTAAATGGCTTTGCTGATGCCGCCAACACCGAACAAGGAAATGTACCCTTTCTTCAACGGAAAATTCAGTTTAAACGAAAGGTCCTGAAAATCGGGTGATGCGTCAACAATTTTTATCCCGATCAATCGTAATAAAGCCACCGTAGAATAACTGTACGAAGCCAGATAGGAAGCTTGTTTGCCTTTAACAAAAGGGCCTTCGGCGCCGACTTCCACGCCTCTTGCCCCGATCTGAGCGATGTATTCCCGCTTCTCATTATTTCCGTTCCGGAGTTTCAGGTCGAAGATGGCCGCCGTAGCATTGCCGTATTCCGGGGCAAAGGCGCCCGACAGGAAATCAGAATTGTCCAGAAGGTTGTTGTTGATCATGCTGATGGCGCCACCTGAGCTGCCAACTTCGGCAAAGTGGTTCGGGTTGGGAATTTCAACGCCGTCGAGCCTCCATAAAATTCCCATTGGAGAATTTCCCCGGACCACGATATCGTTGCGTTCGTCGGAAGCCACAGAAACACCTGCAAAATTTGAAGCCATGCGCGAAATATCGCCCCATGCGCCGGCATATTTGTTGGTTTCTTCCACAGAAAACTGCCGGGTGCTGATCACCGACATCTCATTGATGTTGTTTTGTTTCTCGTTTTTTGCGGAGATGACCACTTCGTTGCTGGTATATATTTTTTCATGGAGCCCGATGTTTAAAACCATTTCATGTGCTGAGCTCACCTCAATATTGTTCAACACGTATTCATCATAACCCAAAAAGGACACTTTCAGGCTTTGCCGGCCTATCGGAACATTTTCCAGGCGAAATTTTCCATTTAAATCTGTGGTGGCTCCTTTAATAGGGTTTGAGTTGACTAATATTACGTTTGCCCCGGGCAGCGGTGCTTTCGTTTCATTGTCGGTAACAGTTCCGCGTATGGTTTGAAATAAATTCTGGGAAAACCCTGAGCACGAAAGAAATAATAACAGAAAAAGAAAAATTACACGGGTTTTCATTGAAATAGTCAGGAATTTGCCAATCAAAGTTAATAAAAAACTACGATTTTTTAGCTGATAAATAAATTCTGTATAATTTAGTAAAAAAAACGGTATGAAAAAAATAGGATTAATAAGTCTTGTAATACTTATTACTGTAAGTGCATGTAAAACGTCTCAAACAAGCAAAAGCGGCGATGCCGAGAAAAAATTTGTTTCCACGTTCCTTACTTATATGGATCATGAAAAAGGCCCCTTGCGGGATGAGATGATGGCGTGTATCTCGCCCACTTACATTAAAGATAACGGGATTAACACCAAGACGATGAAAGTCAATAATTATTCGATATGGGGCTTTAATATTGATTATTACGTGGCTGCTGACGGCATGGTAGTTACCAAAGTCTGGGGCGAAGAAAAAAAATGGATCCACCAGCTTGAATTTAAAGTGGTAAAAGAAAAGGGTCAATTGTACCTGATGCCTTCGAGACATAGCGATGCATATATTGATCCGTGGTTTGCTGCAAAGACATATGTAAAGGAATAAGAAGAAGTCAAAGTCAGAATTATGAAGTCAGAATTAGGAATCCGTTGTGGCGGATTACGATTGAGGCTTTGGGGCGGAGCAGAATAATTTTTGGTGCTGAAATGAGTTGTTGATTTTTTTTGAATTACTTGAATGCTTGTTGGCGGATATTAGGATTTTTAATGAAAATATGATACTAAATGGTGAATAAAACGTACCAACTATTGGTATGATTTGTTTACTTTTAGTGATGGGATAAATTAGTTAGTGCCAATGCTAAAAAAAACAATTATGAAAAAGAATTTAATCTTTGTTTTGGCTTTCTTCCTACTAATTAAATTAGGTCATGGTCAAAAGGATTGGCGTTGTATAATTAATTTCGAGAATTATTTATATTGCTATGAAGACACCTTAGTGGTTGATAATGGCAATAATCATAATAATGATTGGGAAATCGGTCAACCTAATAAAACAACATTCCAAAGCGCTTATTCAGCACCTAATGCTATTGTGACAAAACTTGATACATCTTATTCAATTAATGACACTTCTTCTTTTATTATTCTCCATGTTGCAGATATGGCACTAAATGATTATGGGACAATGTGGATTGATGCCGTTTATAGAATCAATTCGGATACTTTGACAGATTATGGAACGATTGAGTTTTCTCCTGACAATGGATTAACTTGGATTGATCTAATGACTGACACAGTTTATTCGCAACAGGGAATATATCATTGGACTAACGTAAAGCCAGTATTTTCAGGTAATTCTTCAGGGTGGCAATCGTTTGATTTATGGATAACAGATCATAATCATACATTCAATTTAATCTTTGGCGACACTGTTTTGTTTAGATTTACATTTATAAGTGACAGCATTCAAACTTATAAAGATGGATGGATGATTGACGATATTGATATTAATGATTGGTACGAAGGCATTCCTGATCTCAATTCCATGCAAGGAAATATAATTATTTATCCAAACCCGATTTCTTCACAAGCCGTTTTCACATTCGACTACCCCT
>Ga0116171_10000291_pt1 | contig 53805 bp, 48 predicted proteins | sample AD_JPNHW2_MetaG_FD_89798 | JGI IMG/M metagenome (GOLD analysis project Ga0116171, IMG submission 89798) | Active sludge microbial communities of municipal wastewater-treating anaerobic digesters from Japan - AD_JPNHW2_MetaG | ecosystem: Engineered > Bioreactor > Anaerobic > Digestate | place... | reverse complement strand
GCAAAACGCAAAAGGGTGGCTGAATTCTCAGCCACCCTTTTTTTATCCTTGCACCAAAGCGAAGGGTCCGCCAGAGGGATCCGATTTACTTGGAGGTAGCGGCCTGGGCTTCGGCTTTCATTGCGTCGCCGGCGGTGATGGCGATCTCGACGCGGCGGTTCTGGGCGCGTCCCTCGGGGGTATCGTTGCTCGCCACCGGCTGGGATTCGCCATAGCCCATGATGGTGAAGCGGCTGATATCGACGTTGCTTTTGGCCAGGAAGGAGGCTACGGCATGTGCGCGGGATTCGGAGAGTTTCTGGTTGTAGGCCTCTTCGCCCTGGGAGTCGGCGTGTCCCTCGATGAGCAGGACGGTGTCGCTGTATTTGTTCAGGGTAGTGGCAAGCTCCGCCAGATCGTTCTGGGCGGCCGGTTTCAGCACCGATTTGCCCGAATCGAAGAGCAAGCCGGATTTGAGGGTGACCTGGATGCCTTCACCGACGCGCTCGACCTTGGCATCGGCGAGCTGCTGCTCGATTTCAGCGGCCTGCTTGTCCATCTTGTTGCCGATATAGGCGCCCGCTGCGCCGCCGACCGCTGCGCCGATGATGGCGCCGAGGACAGAATTGCCGAACTGGTTGCCGATTACGGCGCCAACCGCGCCACCACCAGCGGTGCCGACTGCAGCGCCCTTGGTCGTTTTATTCATGCTTGAGCAGGCAATAATGCTTAACGAGAGTAAAACGACCAATAGATAAGTGAATACCTTACGCATGACAACCTCCACTAAGAGATGATTTGCGCGACAGATAGACTAAGAATCGGGTCAAGATATCCCCACGAAATGGTGTTCGCGCATCGCATAAGCGAAATAACTTACAAGAATGCTGCGAATAATGCAAGAAAAATGTGCCCATCAGCGGGCGTAGAACTCGACCATTCGGGTGATCGCTGCTTCGCAGACCCTGCAGAAATGATCCCGGGCATTGCTGATCATCAGGCAATCCATCATCGGACGGTACAGGCCCCGGGAGGCATAGCCGGCTCCCTCAAAGGCCCCTACCTTGTCCTCGAGGGCGGCGAATTTCTGTTTTTCTGCGGCGAGCTGCTCCCCCAGTTTCTTGCCTTTGTCCAGGAAGGATTTTTTCAGTTTCTCGAGCTCCTTCTCACCCGCTCCGCCCTTTTTGGCGGCTTGCACGGCTTTGTCCATCGCCCTGCCGTTCTCCATGAGCGCGATCTGCAGGCTGTCTCGCATGCTCTTCCCATACTCGGTGGGCAGAGTGATGCCCGGCGAGAGCATGGACTGCCACTTGATATGGGCTGGGTCGAGAAGGGCGGTGATGTTGGGTTCGAGCGGCTCGATGCCCTTGGGATAGAACTCGTTATAGGCGACATCCGAGGTGTAATACTCGTCGGCGAGCCCGGCAAAGGCGTGACCGAACTCATGGATGAACACCCGTTTGCTGAGGGCATGATCGACGGTGGTGCAGCAATAGTCATTATAGATGCCACCACCGCCGTAGCGGCTGCTGTTGACCAGGACAATGATGGCGTCATAGGGGGCCTGGCTGGCGATACGCCGCAGCAGGTGGCCATCCTCGATGAGCATATAACGGTCGAGGTCGAAGGAGTTGAAGGAGGCATTGAGCAGGGTATTCTTCCAGGAGCCCTGGCGGGGTTCGTCCATGCCGCGTTCGGGCGAGGCGATGAACAGGCCACGAATGTTGATTTGCTCCCGCAGCCCGGAGTAGGGCGCGACCGAGAAGAGAAAATCGCGCATCTTGTCGACGTCGCCATGGAATTTAGCCTGGTCCGCCGCGGTATAGCCTTCAGCGATGAAGAGCAGGTCCGCTTTCAGTGCGGGGTCGCCGCTGAGATGGGAGGCATAGATCTCGCCGGCTGGCGCGCTCTCGGTGTTGATATGATAATCGGCCGGATCGATGCGGAGCATGAAGAAGGGGGCGGAGAGATTGTTCTTGTCGCGTTTTTCCAGAACGAAATTAGCCGGGTGTTTGGGCAGGGGGATACGCACGGCGCGCCGGAAGGTGCGCTTGACGCCCTCGATGGCCGGGTTGGTGGTGCGGTATTCGCCGAACATGCAGTCCATGCCGCTCGAATAGATCAGCGTATTGGAGGCGATGTCGAAAAGCTTGATGGTATAGCGGCCGTTGTTGAAGGGATCGATCAGGCTGTTCCGGCTCGCCGGCCAAAGGGGTTCACGCAGGATTGCTCCAGCCGAGATGATCTCTTCGCTGGCGTCGCCGGTCTGGAAGAGTTCGAGGCGCAGGGCCCCGGCGTCGAAAAAGGTGTCGAAATCGGGCGCGGTCTGAGCGACGGCCGCGGCGATTTTGAGGGTCAGTAGAAACAGGATGAGTTTGCGCATGCGGGGATCTCCGGCAGCAAGGGTGAAGGGTTGATTATATGATCAGGGTTGCTGAGGCTCAGGCACGCCGAAAGGATGCACCACACCCGGGTCGCGCGCCAGCCAGACGGCCATTTCGCCGCGGCCGCGATGGGCCCAGGCGTAATAGGGGATGGCTGTAGCGGAAAGGTCGCTGACCTGGACCGGCGCTCCCGCCTCCTGGCGGTAGCTTTTGACAGTGGTCTGCAGCACCTCGACACCCTTGAGCAGGTCATCGCGCCACAGACTGGTTACCGGGGCGTCGTCCGGCAGCAGCAGATTGCGGACATGTCCGGTGGCCACATCCGGCCATTCGAAGCAATAGACGATGGGGCCGCGCTCCAGGGCCACCCGGCCGCGGTCGGCGGCGACGCTGTCATGGGCGACAACGCGGCGCACCGCCATCGGCAGGGTCAGCTCGACCCAGTCGCCGGGTTTCCAGGCGCGCTTGATCCGGGCGAATCCCTCTGCCATCTCGAGAGGTGCGGGCTTGCCATTGATCTCGAGCGTGACCCTGGCGGCGGTGGGGTCGAGATAGCGATACAGATCGCCCGGCAGGGGGTGGCCCAGGGCCCACTCCGGAATGCGCAGGTGCAGGGTGAAGCGGGCGCCATCGGGCGGCGGCGTGATGAGGAGCTGGATCCGGCCGTCCCAGGGATAGGCGCTGACCTGTCTGATCTGCAGCGCCTTGCCTGAGAGATCGAATTCCGCGCTGCTCTCGGCATAGAGATTGACATAGAGCTGGTCGTCGCGGATGGCATACAGATAGCCGGGGATGGAGGCCAGAAAGCGTGTGATGTTGCCGGGGCAGCAGGCGCAGCCGAACCACTCCTTGCGCTCATGCTGGCCGGCGGATTCGAGGGGATTGGGGTAGAAAAAGTGGGTGCCGTCGAGAGCGACGCCGGAGAGCAGGCCGTTGTAGAGGGTGCGCTCGAGAACATCGAGATACTTCGCCTGGCCATGCAGCAGGAAGAGGCGATAGTTCCAGTAGACGTTGGCGATGGAGGCGCAGGTCTCGTTATAGGCGGTCATGTTGGGGAGTTCGTAGTTTTTGCCGAAGGCCTCCCCATCGCTGGTGGCGCCGATGCCGCCGGTGAGATGGATTTTTTTACCGGTGACATTGTCCCAGATGCGGTCGATGGCCTGGAGGTACGGCTGGTCGCCGGTGAGGGCGGCGACGTCGGCGATACCCGCATACATATAGCCGGCGCGCACGGCGTGGCCGACGGCCTCGCTCTGTTGCACGATAGGGATGTGGTCCTGGCTGTAGGGACCGTAGAGTTCGCGCCCGCCGGTCGCCTTGCCGCGGATGTCGAGGAAAAAGCGGGCGGTCTGGAGATATTTTTCATTGCCGGTGATGCGGTAGAGCTTGACCAGGCCCATTTCAATGACCTGATGGCCGGGGGGGACCTCGACCTTGCCGGGGCCGAAGGTGGCGCAGATGAGGTCGGCATATTTCACGGCGACATCGAAGAGATTGCGCTTGCCGGTGGCCTGATAATGCGCAGCCGCCGCCTCAAAGAGATGCCCGGCGTTGTAGAGCTCATGGCTCATGAATTCGTGGGACCAGCGGGTTTTGCCGCTCCACTCCTCGAGGTAGGGAGCCTTGTTGGTGCGCGCTGTATAGAGATAACCGTCCTTCTCCTGGGCGGCGGCGATCAGGGTGATGAGGCTGTCGAGGTAGGCCTCGAGTTTCGGATCCTTCTGCACCGCCAGGGTGTAGGAGGCGCCTTCGATGATCTTGTAAACGTCGCTGTCATCGAAGGGATATTGTCCCTGCTGCTGACCCTGGATCAGGCCGCCGGCCAGGGCAAAGTTGGCAATGCGGCCGGTCTTTGCGGATTCGGCGAAGGCGTGGGGGATGGTGACGGTGCGGTTGGTCTCGATGCGAGGCGCCCAGAACTGGTCCTCGATGTGGACCCGGGTAAAGGGCACCGGCTGGATGGGGTAATCTCTGGTCTGTTGCTGCGCGCAAGCGAGCAGGAGCAGGACGCCAGGAAGGATGCAGAAGTATAGATGGCGCATGGACTTCTCCGTGTTGGGATTGACAAGCCCGGGTGGGTCCGGCCGCTCGTTCCGGCTGTGGTGCTTAGGGCCGGAGTGCGTTCGGATTTGCCGGTACCTCGAGGAGCACTGGAGAGGCTCCCGTCATGCAGCGGGTGGGGCGATCTCCCGGACAGAGGACGTTAGTTTTTGGTGGCGCTCAGGATCAGGTATAATCCCAGTCCGGCGGCGATCAATTCCCACGGGAAATGATTATCTTCGAAGCTGTTTCCGGGGAGGGTGCGTTCATTGACGGCCTTGGTCGAATCGTGGATCTCATCAAAGAGCAGCAGGCGTTCGCCGCACCCCTCCTGGCACTGGTAAGTGAGTCCGCCATAGACCAGATTGTTGTTTTTTTGGTTGTACTCCATGACGAATTTGCCGCTCTTGGGATCAGGGGTGAAGACAAGGTAATTCAGATACTCATTATCGAAATTGATATGCAGCCGCATCGGTTCCCAGTTGAGGTTGAGATTGCGATACTGTACTTTGGGCAGAATGGCATAAATCTTGTGCTCCGGAATGATCTCGATACACTTGCCGGGGAGGTTCTTCCTGATATGCAGAACCTCCTGGTATTTGGTTTCGTTGGTGTGGAGGGTGTGTTCGCCCTCGTAGATCTTTTTACTCCATTCGCTATAGTCGGCCTGGAGCGTCAGATCCTCGGAGATGAAGAACTGCAGCTGGGTGAGATCGGCATCCTTGAGCCGGTAACGATCGACGAGTGTCTTTGTCAGGACGTCAAGGGATTCGTATCTCCATAAGTGAATACAGCCGTGACCACAAAAAATCATAAGGAGCAAAAAAAGGGAAAGAGGAATAAATGAGGGCTGGAGAAGGGGCTTGCTGTTGGGGCGAAAAGGACGATTCCGCATCCGAACTCCCTGCCACATGCTGTTTAAAATCCATAACCTGAAGCCGGCGGCCGCGGGCCGGCCCAACTGAACAGCTTGATAAAAAATAACGAGTTCAATCTTCTGATGCAAGGATAAATTTTCCCCGGGGGAGCAATGTCCCTCAGAGGAAAAACGGAAAAACTCTGCGCGTCGACAATGCTGGTGACCAGAACAGGGAGCGCTGTACCCCTGGGGGTAGAAACAAAAAACCCCGCTCCATGCGGAGCGGGGTTCAAGTTTGTCGTTATCAAGCCTAGAGCTTGGTGACGTTATTGGCCTGGAGGCCCTTCTGGCCCTGGGTGACCTCGAACTCAACCTGGTCGCCCTCATCCAGCGACTTGTAGCCGGTGCCCTGGATGGCATTAAAATGCACAAACACGTCGCCACCCTGTTCTCTGGTGATGAAACCGTAGCCCTTGGAGGCGTTGAACCACTTGACTGTTCCTTTTTCCATCTTTACAATCCTTGCCAAAAAAGGTATCCGATACCGCGTACCACTTTTGACGCTTGTTCCGGGCCGTCCATCCTAACGGGCTGACACAGAAGGGCGTTTGAAAAAGTGTACCTTATTTATCTATTACTTTACAATTAATTAACTAAAAAAGCAAGAAAAATGTTCAATTTTTATGCGATCCCGGAACGCCCGGCGCAGCGCCCTTGGGGCGGCATGGCGCCGGGCGCCAGGGTATCTCAGCGCTGCACCCGGGCGGATCCGCCTTTGGCGAAAGCCTCGACCTCGGCGAGGCGGGCCATGGTGACATCGCCGGGGAAGGTGGTCAGCAGTGCGCCGTGTGCCCAGCCGAGGCGGAGGGCCTCCTCCGGGTCGCGGCCGTTGATCAGACCGTAGATCAGTCCGGCCGCGAAACCGTCGCCGCCGCCGATGCGGTCGAGCACATCCAGGGTGCAGACGGGCGAGACGTAGCGGTCGCCCTTGAGCCAGAGTACCGCGCCCCAGTCATGGCGGTTGCTCGACCGCACCTCGCGCAGCGTGGTGGCCACCGCCTTGATGTTGGGGAACTCTTTGACGACCTTTTCGATCATGGCAAAGAAGGCCTCGCTCTTGATCTCCGATCGGGCGCCCGCCGCGGGGCCGGGAATGCCGAGGCCGAGCTGCATGTCCTCCTCGTTGCCGATCAGGACGTCGATTTCGGAGACGATGCTGCGCAGCACCTGTTGGGCTTTCTGGAGGCCGCCGATCGGTGCCCAGAGCTTGGCGCGGTAGTTGAGATCGAAGGAGTTGATCGCTCCGGCCTTGCGCGCCGCGCGCATTCCCTCGAGGATCAGTTCCGAGGTGGTTCCGGAGAGGGCGGCGAAGATGCCGCCGGAGTGAAACCAGCGCACGCCGCCGGCGAGGATGCCGGCCCAGTCGATGTCGCCGGGCTTGAGCAAGGCGCCGGCCTCGTTAGAGCGGTTATAAAAGACCACCGGGGGGCGGACCCCCATACCGAGGTCGCTGTAGACGGTGGCCATGTTGGGGCCGCGCACGCCGTCGTGGTCGAACCACTTGTAAAAGGGGTGCACGCCCATCTCGCGTACCCGCGCCTGGATCATCTCGCCGATGGGGTACTTGACCATGGCGGAGGCGATGCCGGTCGCAAGCCCAAAGCAGTCGGAGAGGTTGGCGGCGACATTATATTCGCCGCCGGAGACATGGACGTCGAAGCGGCGCGCCTTGCGGAAGGGGATGACCCCGGGATCGAGACGGTGGACCAGGGCGCCGACCGAGAGAAAGTCCAGATCACAGCGGTCCTGGCGAATATCGAGTTTTTGCATGGGTTCTCCTTGGGTGCAGTTCAATAGCATATTGCCGGAGTCGCCGCTGCGGGCGCATGGCGGCCGAGGCAACGGCATTCCGGCTGGATTCACGCGCCCGGTGGCAGCCAGCCGCAGCCGGACGAAGGGTGGCAGCGCTGTGGGCTAGAGCCACTCGGTGTGAAAGAACTGGCCGCGCGGCGCATCGTTGCGCTCATAGGTATGGGCGCCGAAGTAGTCGCGCTGCGCCTGGAGCAGATTGGCGGGCAAGCGGCCGCTGCGGTAGCCGTCGTAATAGGCCAGGGCGCTGGAGAAGGCCGGGATGGAGAGGCCATGTTCGACGGCCGTGCTGACCACGCTGCGCCAGGCCTGGTGATGGCGGGCCAACGCCTCGCGGAAATAAGGGGCGAGGAGGAGGTTGGGCAGGTCGGGCTGGTCGTCGAAGGCCTGTTTGATTTTTTCCAGGAACTGGGCGCGGATGATACAGCCGCCGCGCCAGAGCAGGGCGATCTGACCGAAATGGAGGCCATAGCCAAACTCCTTCGAGGCGGCGGCCATGAGCTGAAAGCCCTGGGCGTAGGAGCAGATTTTGGCGGCGTAGAGGGCCGAGCGGATCTGCTCGATGAAGGCCTTCTTGTCGCCACTAAAGCGGGCGGCGGGACCGGGCAGAAGGCGGGCGGCGGCGACGCGTTCCTCCTTGATGGCGCTGAGGGTGCGGGCGAAAACCGCTTCGGCGATGGTCGGCGCGGGGACGCCGAGATCGAGGGCGACCTGGCTGGTCCACTTGCCGGTTCCCTTTTGTCCGGCGGTGTCGAGGATGACCTCGATCATCGGCCGGCCGGTGCGGTCATCCGTTTTGGCCATGATGTCCGCGGTGATCTCGATCAGATAGCTGTTTAGTTCGCCCTGGTTCCATTCGGCGAAGACCTTTTGCATCTCCGCGGCGCTCAGGCCGAGCAGCTGTTCCATGAGGAAATAGGCCTCGCAGATCATCTGCATGTCGCCATACTCGATGCCGTTATGGACCATCTTGACGAAATGGCCGGCCCCGCCGTTGCCGACCCATTCGCAGCAGGGGGTGCCGTCGGCCACTTTGGCTGCGATGGCCTGGAGGATGGGTTTGACGTGCGGCCATGCCGCAGGGGAGCCCCCCGGCATGATTGAAGGTCCGCGCAAGGCGCCCTCTTCGCCGCCGCTGACTCCGGTCCCGATATAGTGGAAACCCTGGGCGGTGAGTTCTTTGGTGCGGCGCTCGGTGTCGGGGAAGTAGGTATTGCCGCCGTCGATGAGGATGTCGCCCGGGCTCAGATGCGGGGTTAACTCATGGATGACCGCATCGACCGGCTTGCCGGCCGGGACCATCATTAAAATCTTGCGGGGGCTTTCCAGGGCCTGGAGAAATTCCGCCATGCTTGCGCAGACGGTCATCTGCTTTCCGGAAAATTTTTCGGCTGCGTTCTGCCGCTGTTTGAGGTCGAGGTCAAAGCCGGCGACGGGATACCCGTGGCGCTCGATATTGAGAGCGAGGTTGCGGCCCATAACGCCAAGGCCGACCACCCCGATGGCAAAAGATTTCATGCTGGTATTCCTCCGGCTCGGTCAAATGGTCATGGCGGTATAGCCGCCGTCCACACGGATGAGGGCGCCGGTGACGAAGGAGGCCGCCTTGTGCGAGGCCATCCAGATCACCGCCCCGATCAGTTCCTCGGCATCGCCGAAGCGCCCCATCGGCGTATGGTGCATAATATCGGCCGTGCGCTCGGGAGTGAGGATTTTGCGATTCTGCTCGGCCGGGAAGAAGCCGGGGGCCAGGGCGTTGACGCGGACTTTGAAGGGAGCCCATTCGCGGGCGAGATTGCGGGTGAGGTTGTTGATCCCCGCCTTGCTGATGCTGTAGGTGAAAACCTTGGAGAGTGGAATCTCCGAGGAGGCCGAAGAGATGTTGATGATGCTGCCTCCTTCGCCCTGCTCGATCATGATTTTGCCGAAGAGCTGGCAGGCGAGAAAGATGCTCTTGAGATTGATGCGCATGATGCGGTCGTATTCCTCCTCCTCGATCTCGAGGAAGGGCGTGGATGAATTGATGCCCGGGGCATTGATGAGGATGTCGATGCGGCCGAGCTTGGCGAGGATGGTGTCGGCGGCGGCGCGCAGATCCTGCTTGCTTGAAGCATCCACCTTGACGGCCAGGCTTTTCACGCCGTATTTTTTACATTCCTCGGACTGTTTCTGCGCATTCTCGAGGTTGAGATCGAGAATGGCGATGTCCGCCCCGGCGCGCGCGAGGCCTTCCGCCATTTTTCCGGCAAGGACGCCACCGCCGCCGACGATGACGGCGGTCTTGCCCTTCAACCCGAACATTTCTTCAATGTAGCTCATGCTGGTACTCCTTTTTTGATTCTCACGAGGCGCCAAGACACAAAGAAAAGTAAATCAAACTAAAACATGGGAATAGACCTCAACTCTTTCCCGGCCTGACTCTGTGGCTGCGCATTTGTAAGGGCTATTTCTTGCATGAATATGTTACAGAAAAATCCGGCGCAGATGGCGCTCATAGATATTGGTGGTGACGTTTTTGGCGATGATCGGGCGGAACTGGTCCAGAGCCTGAAGATAGCGCTCGCCCATCTCGGCGGCCACTTTGTAGCCGACATGGATGAGCTGGCGGAAATGGGGATTATAGAGCGGCTGGCTCTGGTCGTGCCGCAACACGGCGGCGTAGCGGGCGGCCTCCCAGCCGTCGACCGCGTCCGGCGCCGGGAGGCGGTCGGGATCGATGTTGATGACCGTCGCATAGGGCTTACAGAGTTCCTCAAAGCGCGCATGGGCATGGCGGTAGATGGCCTTGGCCAGGACCAGTCCCTCGCCCCCGGCTTCGGCCAGTCCGATGACCTCCTCCAGCCAGGTGGTGCCGGCGGTCTTGAGATGGAGGCCGGCGCCGAAGCGCTTCAGGGCGGCGTTGATCGGTCCGTAGAGGGCAAACTTGTCGCTGCCGGAATGGACGCTCAGTTTGAGGCCGGCCGGGAGGTTGAAGCGCTCGATCGCAGAGGCGATGACCGCCAGGTCCGCCGCGAATTCACGGGTGAACTGGTGGACCTCCCCGACATAATCGACCCCCTTGTTGAAGCGGCCGGTGAATTTCGGGGCGATGGTCGCGACCGGAATTTCCTTCCAGGCGATGGCGGCGAGGATGAAAAAGAGCTCGACCGGGGTTTGCGGAGCATTGGTCTCGTCCATCGAGATCTCGACGACAAAAGGCTGCTCTTTCTTTTGTGCAGCGATGTGGCGATAGATGCGCTGCGCCTCCTCGATAGCGAAGAGGTAGTTGGCGCCGATCGTGGCGATCTGTTCGCTGGTGACGGTGAGCGGTTCGGGAATCATCGGGATATGCAAGGCGCCGGCGAATTTCCGGTTGCGTTCGACAAATTCTTCGAGGGTTGATTTCTCGGCGCTTTGGCCGATAAAGTCGGCCACATCGATGGTGAAAAAGTCGCTGGCGGTGATGAAGTGGTCGACGGTTTTCATGCCGACATGGTCAGCATCGACGAAGTAGGGCTCCTGCCAGTCCAGGGCGCGGACCGCGGCATCCGCCTCGGCCCGGGTATCGGCGGGTTTGCTGTTGATGATGGCATGTTCGCGATAGGATTTGTTCCAGACCGGGGTCACGTTGACCCCTTCCTTCCGGAGGAGCTGCAGGGCCTGCAGCTGTGCTTCACCCTGACGGCCGAAGCGGTCGCCGATGCCGATTGAATATTTTCCCAGAGTCATCGTGTGCTCCATGGTTTAGAATTTGTAGGTCTTTTTAACCAGATCGTAGGCGAGGGCGCGGCTGAGGCGGCGCGCATCGCTGAGGTCGATGATATGACGGGCGGCCAGTCCTGCGAGAAAGTTGCAGTCGATCCGCCGCGCCAGGTCGTGGCGCGCCGGAATGGAGGGGAAGGCCCGGGTGTCATCAACAAAGCCGGTGGTGTTGTAGAATCCGGCGGTTTCGGTCACCTGCTGGCGGTAGCGGGTCATTCCCTCGATGCTGTCGTGGAACCACCATGACGGCCCCAGCTTCATGGCGGGATAATGGCCGGCCAGGGGGGCGAGCTCACGCGCGTAGCTGGTTTCGTCCAGGGTGAAGACGACCAGGGTCAGGCGGGGATCGTTGCCGTATTTGTTGAGCAAGGGCATGAGATTGCGGGTATATTCGGTCTGCACCGGAATGTCACAGCCCTTGTCGGGGCCGAAGCGCCGGTAAATCTTGTCGTTGTGGTTACGCAAGGCACCGGGATGGAGCTGCATCACCAGGCCGTCCTCGATGCTCATCCGCGCCATCTCCATGATCATGTGGGCAGTGAAGCGAGCAGCTTCGGCCTGGCCGGCCTGGCCTTTCAAGGCCGCCTGGAAGAAGGTTTCCGCCTCGGCCGGGGTGAGTTCGTGGGTATGCGGGGATTCGACGCCCTGGTCGGTCGAAGCGGCGCCCATCGACTTGAAGAAGGCGCGGCGCTCTTCGATGGCGGTGATAAAGCCGGCATAGGAGGTGATCTCGCGGCCGCAAACGGCGCCGAGTTCGGCGATGGCCTGGGACCAGGCGGGATTGGCCAGATTGGTTACGGCGTCCGGGCGGAAGGCGGGCAGGACGCGCCCGCGCCAGCCGGCGTCGCGCATCGCCTGGTGCTCGGTGAGGCGGTCGGCGGCGGCATCGGTGGTCGTGAGGATCTCGATGTTCATGCGCTCAAAGAGGGCGCGCGGCAGGAATTCCGGCGAGCGCAATTTTTCCTGGATCTGGTCGTAGATGGGCATGGCCGTGCTGCCGTCGAGTTTCTCCCTGATGCCGAAGAGCACAGCGAGCTCGTGGTTGAGCCAGACGCCGGTGGGGGTTCCGGCAAAGAGATAATAGTTTTCCGCAAAGATCTGCCAGATGCGGCGATGATCGCTGGCCACCGGCGTGCCGTCGATGGTGGGAACGCCGAGGCTCTCCAGCTCGATGCCCTGGGAGTAGAGCATGCGGAAGATGTAATGGTCCGGGATGAGGATCAGCTCCGCCGGGTCGGGGAAGGGCCGGTTTTGCGAAAAGAGTTTGGGATCGACATGGCCGTGGGGACTGACGATCGGCAGCTCCTTGACCCCCTCGTAGAGGTCGCGGGCGATGCGGCGAATGGCTGGATCGGAATCGAAAAAGCGATGGTCATCGAGAATAAGGGGCTCAGTCATCTCTCAATTCCTTATATAAGGTGGTGGCGTGCTGGCGCGCAGGAGGTGCGTTCGACCAGCCGGGCTTCGAACAAAACGATCTGGGGGCTCGAGTCATTGTCATTTTCGAGGGCCTGAATGATGCGTGTGGCGGCGGAACAGCCGATCTCGTAGGCGGGCACATGGATGGTGGTCAGGGGGATGCGATAGCATTGGGAGAAATCGAGGTCATCGCAGCCGATGACCGAGACGGCTTGCGGCACGTCGATTTCCAGAGTGGTCAGGGCGTTGATCAGGCCGATGGCGACGAGGTCGTTGTAGCAAAAGACCGCGGTCGGATGGGGCCCGGGACGGCGGAAGAGGGCAAGTCCGGCCTGAAAGCCGAGTTCGCGTTCGGAGCCGGCGGGGAGGATGAATTCCGGCCGCACCGGCAGGCCGTGATCCATCAGGGCCTGCTGATAGCCCTGCTGGCGTTCCGCGCTGTGGCTGGAGTAGGAGGGGCCGGCGAAGTAGGCGATATCGCGGTGGCCGAGGCCGATGAGGCAGGCGACGGCGTTGCGCGCGGCCTGGACGTTATCGATATCGACGACCGTGGTGTGATAGTTCTTGACCTGGCCGAGCATGACCAGAGGATAGTGATCGCGCTGAAGGTCGGCGAGCCAGGTGAAATCACAGTCGGGGCCCTGGAGGGGGGAGATGATCAGTCCGCCGACGCGCTGGCTGGTGAGGGCGTCGATGCTTTGGCGTTCCTGGGCCGGGGAGAGTTCCGAGCTGCCGAGGAGGACGGTATAGTCATGTTCGCGGCAGATATCGAAGACGCCCTTCATGATGCGGGCGAAGTAGGGATTATCGATTTCCTTGATGACCAGGCCGATGGAGCGGGTTTTACGGTTGGAGAGGGAGCGGGCGAGTTCATTGGGGCGGTAGTTGAATTTTTTGATGACCGCGAGGACGCGGGCGTGGGTTTGCGGGGAGATACCCGGGCGGTCGTTGAGGACAGCCGAGACAGTGGCCTTGGAGACCCGGGCGAGCTGGGCGATATCGGCGATGGTTGGGCGCATGCTTAAACCGATTATTTAAAGCGTAAATAAAATTATTATAATAAACTATATGAAGTAATCTGAACCGGTTCAGTAACCTTAATTTAGCAGATTTGCCGTCAATGTCAAGAATTATTTGCGCCGTGTACCCCCCGAAATCTTGTTCCCACCTGACACCTCGCGCCATGAACCCCCCGAAATCTCGTTCCCACCTGACCTCTTGCGCCGTGTACCCCCCGAAATCTTGTTCCCACCTGACCTCTTGCGCCGTGTACCCCCCGAAATCTTGTTCCCACCTGACACCTTGCGCCGTGTACCCCCCGAAATCTTGTTCCCACCTGACCTCTTGCGCCGTGTACCCCCCGAAATCTTGTTCCCACCTGACACCTTGCGCCGGTGCGGGAAGGGCAGAATAAAAGGAAAATTGTGACGCCGCTCATACCGGCCGGGATAATTTTCTCCAATTCATTGAGTTTCCCTCTCGCTACCACCGCGGGCCAGCCGGGGTTGCCGCGGTTTTTCCCCAAACTTCCATCTCGCTACCACCGCGGGCCAGCCGGGGTTGCCGCGGTTTTTCCCCAAACTTCCATCTCGCCACCACCGCGGGCCAGCCGGGGTTGCCGCGGTTTTTCCCCAAACTTCCATCTCGCCACCACCGCGGGCCAGCCGGTGATGCCGCGGTTTTTCCTAAAACTTCCATCTCGCTACCACCGCGGGCCAGCCGATGATGCCGCGGTTTTTCCCCAAATGGACGTTTTTTCCGTATTATAGTATGCAGACTGGCTTTGGTCAGGCAGCCAAGCCCGGGGTTCGGGCTGAACAGGAGCACTTTTTAAGGTGGGATAGGCTATGAAGATATTGCAGCGGTTTGGCAAGCTGGGTGGGGTTGCGGGGCTCTTGCTGCTGGCGGGCCCGCACAACGCGGCGGCAGGCACCAATCTCCTCCAGGTGCGGGATGCCTTTTATTCAACGGGCCAGACGGTGATCGTCTATATCGATGTGACCAATGAAGATGTGTTCAGGGGTTTTCAACTGGACATAAAGTTGCCGGCGGGGCTCTCCTTTGATGGTTCCTCTTGTGCACTTGCGGACCGTAAACAAACCCATTCACTGTATTGCTTTATACAGCCGACAGGCGACTGGAGATTTATCAGTTTTGCTTCGCCAAACGCCAATTTTCTGGGCCATACCGGGGCGGTCATGCAGATGACCTGTACGGCCACAGGAGGGGCTGGAACCTATATCATCTCCATCTCGGGTGTGAGTTTAACCGGCACTGATAATACGCATTTGCCCTTAACCTCCCAGGGCGGCCAGATCATCGTTTTCAATCCCGCCAACGCCGCCAAGGCCCGGATCGTCAACCGCCTGGAAGGCTGGAACATCACCGGCGGGATGAACAATACCCTGGCCATGGACGGCCGCCTCCCCTTGACCTCCCCCTACCCCCAGGCCCCGCGCACCGCCAGCAGTATGCCGACGAACATCGCCGACTGGATCCTGCTCGAGCTGCGCACCTCGCCCAGCGGCGCGGCGGTCTACCGGCAGTCCTATTTGCTGCGCACCGACGGCGCTCTCGCTGAACTGGACGGCGTCACCTCTAACCTTACTCTGGGCGTCCCGACCGGGAGCTACTGGATCGTCCTGCGCCACCGCAACCATGCGGCGGTCATGAGTGCGGCGGCGCAGAGCTTGGTGACCACCGTTTCCACCTTCGATTTTGGCAGCGCTGCCAGCCAGTATTATGGCGGCGGCGGCACCCTCAGCATCGGCCGCTATGTCATGCCTGCCGGCGATATCGACCAGGACGGCCACATCACCAGCAAGGACTACCTCCTCTGGTACAAGAAAAAGCTCGCCGCCCCGGCGGCCGGCTATTATCTCGAGGACCTCAACGGTGATGGGGTGGTCACCGATGCCGATTTTACCCTCTGGCAGACCAATGCCCGGGCAGGTCTCGACTCCCGCGTGCCCTGAACGCTAGACCTCAGGGCCGTAGCTGCCGGTGATGTATTTCTCCAGCTGCTGAATGGTGAATTCGTGGTCGGAAATGACCGTTTTGACCACATCCCCGATCGAAATCACCCCGATCAGCTCTCCCTTGTCCAGCACCGGCAAATGGCGGATGCGTTTGGCGGTCATCAGGGCCATGATCTCGTTGATACTCTGCGCCGGTTCGGCATAATAGACACGCCGCGTCATCAGCTCGCCGACCTGGCTTTCCCGCGTCGTCCGGCCACGCAGGCTCACCTTGCGCGCATAGTCCCGTTCCGAAAAGATCCCCACGACTTGCTTTCCTTCCACGACGATCAGGGCCCCGATATCCAGCTCTGCGAGTTTTTGCAGGGCTTCAAGGGTTGTCGCCTGCGGCGTTATCGTGGCCACCCCCGCCGGCTTGCCTTGTAACAGCTGTTTGACGGTCGTCATGCTGCCTCCTTGCTGGTCCTTTCCCGCTATAACAGAAAAGGCAGGAAATGCCATTCCTGCCTTTGCGGTTTACTGCAGCATGCCGTCGCCGGCTGCCGTATTTTACCGGTCACAGCTTGTAGAGATACTCTTCGATCTCGCCGACGAGGTCGAGAAACGGCTTGCTGCGTTTCATCTCGCGGGTGCGCGGCCAGGGCAATCCGACCTTGAAGGACTGGGCCAATTGGGCCGGCTTGCCCCCCATGATGTAGATGTCCGTTCCGAGAAAGACGGCCTGGTCGATATTGTGGGTGACGAGAATGACGGTGGACTGGAGCCGCTGCCAGAGGTCGGCGATGAGCAGGTCGATCTGCAGGGCGGTCTCATTGTCAAGGCCGCGGTTGGGCTCATCCATGAGGATAATGCCGGGATTGGCGATGAGGCCGCGGGCGATGACCACGCGCTGGAGCTGTCCGCCCGAGAGTTTGCCGAACTTGGCGAATTTGTTCTCGTGGCCTTCGAGGCCGACCGCCTTGATCATGGTCATGGCGCGATCGGCTGCTTCCGCCTTGGGCACCCCCTTAAAAAGGAGGGGGAGCATGACGTTTTTGAGCACGGTGAAATGCTCGAGGGCACTGGGCTGCTGGAAGATGACGCTGATCGGCACCGACTGGTCGCGCTCGCGGCCGTGGATGAGAACCTGCCCCGAGGTTGGCTGTTTCAGCCCGGCGATATAATTGAGGATGGTGGTCTTGCCGCAGCCGGATTTGCCGAGAATCACCACGAACTCGCCCTTGTCGGGAATGTCCTCGATCAGCAGATTAAAATCCTTGATGATATAGCTTTGGCCCTGATCATAGCTGGTGCTGATCTCCTTCAACTCGATGATATCGGGGAGATTGGTGTTGGTGAAATCGGGAGTCATAGGGTGCCACCTCAGGCGTATTTAAAGGGGAAGATCAAGCGATCGATGAAGCGCATGAGCAGATCGAAGCAAAAGCCCACCCCCACCATGATCAGGATGAGCATATAGAGCTTTTCCACCTGGTTCTGGCGCATGTAGAGGTTATAGATCAAGGCGCCGATACCGCCCTCCTGCTTGTTGATCAATTCCACATAGACGGCATAGGTCCAGCTGATGGCGACGATGTTGATGAAATCGGTAAAGACCCGGGAGAGGACGTTGGGGATGAACACGCTCTTGATAGTCTGCCATGTGTTGGCCCCGAGAGTGCGCACGGCATCGACGTAGACCTGCGGCGTCTCCTGGATGCGGGAGATGACAGCGGTGATGAGGTAGACCAGGATGGCGAAGGTCAGGAACTGGATCTTCATGACCATATAGAGGCCGAAGGCCGCCATGAAAAGAACAATGGTGGCCGTCAGCGGGATATAGCGCGTCGCGGTGATATAGCTGCCGAAGAGGGCATTGAGCAGGGGAAAGAGGCCGATGGCAAATCCGATGGGCAAGGCGATGGCGGCGCCCTCAATCCAGCTGGTGACGTTCATAAAGACGGTCAGGCCGAGGTGGTGGAAGAGCCCGTCGCGGGTGATCAGTTCCGGGATGCACCCGAGAATGGCAAAGGGTGAGGGGATGATATTGGGATTGAAAAGGCCCAGGCGAACCGCCAGCCACCAGAAGAGGATGATGACTGCGGCACCGAGAATGGCGATCTGGATTTTCTGACTTTTGGGCAGTTCGCCGCGCAGCTCGAACAATGGGGATGACATGGTGCCTCCGGGATGGAGTGGGATCGATGCCGCCGAGCGGCCGGAGATCCTGCGGATCAAGCCGGCCCCTGTGGCAGCCGGCTTGATCCGGGACGGATTAAAGCAGCGAGCACTCGGCGCGGCGGTTGAGCGCCTTGCCTTCTTCGGTTGAATTGGTGGCGATCGGCTGATCGGGTCCCTTGCCGTCGAAGATGAACTGGTTGCGGCTCAGGCCGTAAGTGTCGACGAAAAATTCGACGATGGCCTTGGCACGGCGGCGTGACAGGTCGATGTTGTATTCACGGCCGCCGACATTGTCGGTGTGGCCGACGATGCGGAAGCGCGAACTCGCGTTCATGGCGACGATCTGGCCATATTCGTTCTTCAACTTGAGGGCCTCGAGGGGTTCGAGCACGGCCGAGTTGAAACCGAAATTGACCCGCACATTCTTGGTGGCCACAGCGGTCCTGGTGTACATCTCCGATGTCGGCGGCGTGAAGGATGCCGGTGCCTGGGCGGCATTCGCCGCGCCGGTGAGCTGAATCGCCTGCACCAGGCTCACATCGGAGACGTTGCGCCAGCCCGGCAGGTTGGGAGAGGCCAGGCCAAGCTCGCTGTAGGCCTGGCGGGCCTCGTCATAGACCATCTCCGCGGTCACCCCCTTGAAGGAGGGATTGAGACCGAAGAAGGCGACGTTGTCCCCGTAGGTGGCAAAGCGGAGGTTGCCGAAGGTATCGAGCCAGTACTCTTCGGTCGTGCCGCTGTACCCGGCGGTCATGATACTGGCGGCGTGGCGGCGGGCGCTTTGATCGACATTGAGTTCCGCGGCCCCTTTCATCCAGCCTTCGACAAAATGCTGGAGATCGGTGTGGCGTTTTTCGATCAGCTCTTGCTTGGCGAACATGATGCCGAAGAGCATCTCCGATGCCTCCTTGGTGCTCTTGAGCACATGGGCGCCGGGGACGCGTTCGCGCGCGGCGATATCATCGGGAGACCAGCCCACGGCGGCATCGAGTTGGCCGACTTCGAACGCCTTGAAAACCTGCGGAACCTCGACAAATTCGATCGCCTTGACATCCTTGAGCGTCATGTTGGCCGCTTTGAGCATATTGATCAGCAGCCACTGGGAGGGCGAGCCGGGGACGTAGCCCACCTTGCGGCCGGCCAGATCGGCAACCGATTTAACCGCAGGCGAAGCGATGATCACGTCGGCGCCCTGGGATTTGTCGGTCAGATAGAAAATGCGCGGCTTGTAGGTGAGCAGTTCCTGCAGGCCGATCGGATAGGAGTCGACAGTGAGCACGACCACATCGACCTGGTCGGTTTTCCAGGCCTGAATAGCGTCGGAGAGGATATCGATGACGGTGAATTTGACATTAAGCCCGTACTCCTTTTTGTAGCGCGAATCGGGGTTGGGGCTCATGCCGTTGTTGAAATAGGGCCCGGGGGTCATGCCCGAGTAGGTCACCAGGTGTACCCGCAGCTCCTGTTTGCTGCTACCTTCGGGCAGGAATTTCCAGGCGGCGAAGCCGACGGCGGCGATGATCAGCAGGCCAATGAGAAATTTGGCAAAGAAGGTCAGTCCGCCTTTGCTCGGGGTGGCACCAAAGGGTTGGTCGGCCATGGTATGCTCCTTGTATCTTGGAATCGGTTCATTCTCCGGTGCTGGCAAGCCTCCTGATTTGCAAGGCGCGCAGCCAGCCGGAGGGTTCTATCGGACTACCAGCTGTATTTTTTCTTATCGTCCTCGCCCGCGGATTTGGCGGGCATGATGGGCACCAGTTCGCGTTTATCGCCGGCAGTGACGAGGGCCACCGCCTGGGCGGGATCGCCGGTAGAGAGTGCCTGTCCGGCTTTGCCGATGTCCTCGGCCTGCTGCAGCAGCTGATCGCTGGCGGTGTCCCACTGATCGAGGGTTTTCATCATCGCGTCCTCGCTGACCATATCGTTGAGCTCGGGTTCGGCGAGGAACTGGGGTGCGACCTGCATGAAACGGTCGACCTGACCGGTGAAGAGGGCGATCTGGCCCTGGACATATTTGACCGACATTTCATAGATGTTGCTGTGGGCATCACCGCCGAGGACGCTTGAGGTCGCCTGGGTGGCTTTGGCCATGGCCTGGGCTTCGTTGTAGTCGGCGGCCAGGGTGTCGGCGAAAAATTTGGTTTTGTCGCGGTAGAATTCGAAGGCCTGCTGCATTTTTTTCATGATCTCGCAATACTTTTCGGCGCGTTCATAGCGCTTTTTTGACTTTTCGAGATTCGATTGCAGCATGCCGGCTTCGCTGCTGATCTTCTGGAACTGGAAGCGTTTGTCCTCATCGGTCCAGGCGCCCTTGGCGAAGAAGCGGTCCTTGAGGGCATCGGCCTGTTTGATGCGTTCGCGGATCTGGCTCTCATAGTTTTCGATATTGCTCTTGATGCCGTTACGGATGCCGTATACACGGTCGGCGGCACTCTGGATCGTCTCGAGTTTTTCGCCGAGATACTCATTGACATAGGCGTAGATCACATCGAGCGGTCCGCTTTTGATCAGCAGGCCGGTGAACCAGCGGTAGAACTTGGCGCGCCAGAACCAGAGGATCGAGCGAAATTGTTTGCTCGAGACCACCCACCAGATCAGGGCGGCGAGTGCCATGAGGCCGCCGAGGACCATGGCCCTACTGGTCAGGGTGATGGCGCGGCCGAGCAGGGTGATCAGGTAAGGGGAGACGGCATAAAATCCGGCGGCCAGGCCGATAGCGACGAGGAAGAGTCCGAATCGTCCGATGGTGGTCTCTTTTTTCGATACGAAGCTCGAAACCTTGTCTGCGCCCGGCAGGGTGGGCATATCGCTCATGGAATCCTCCGTTACTTGTTGAGTTTTTGCAGGTTGGTCGCCAATCGTTCGCGCAGGGCCGTAAAATTCTGCTGATGGCGTTCCAGCGCGTTGTGAAAACTGGCTTCGCGTTCGCGTTTCTTTTGTTCGATCTGGCTGATCTCGTTTTCCGTCACCAGCTGGTCGGAGAGGAGCTGGGATTTTTCATTTTCCAGGCGTTTTTTTTCTTCGGTGCGGGCGGCAATGAAGGCGTCGAGTTCGTTCTGGATTTCGACGAGGCGGTTTTCGCGGCTGCTGATGCCCTGCTTGAGATCAGTGATCTTTTGCCGCACGCCGGCCAGTTTCTGCTTGAAGCCTTCCTCGTTTTGGGTGGTGAATTCCGCCTCTTCCTGACGAAGGGTTTTGATCACCGCATCGAGAGCCTGGAGCACGTGGGCGACGTTGAGATCCTGCTGGCGCGCCTTGAGGGCGGTTTGGGCCGCATGAAAGGCGAGCTGGTCGCGGGTGGCCTGGTCGAGAGCGGGAAACTTGTCCGTGAGGTCGGCTAGCTGAAGGTTGAACTCAGCGAAGGCCGAGGGCATTTTTTTACCCATCTCCTGCTCGATCTCCCTGAAAAAGGAGGAATCCGCCGCGGCCGTCGCCGGTCCGGTGGCGAGGGGTGGGATGGGGGCAGGATTGAGGGGCGGGGATAGGGTTGGGCCCAGATTCGGTGCCAGGTCTGGTCCCAAATCTTGCGGCGCGGTTTCCTTTTCGCGCCAAAAAACGGAGATGGCTTTTTTTCCCAGGTTCTTCAGGTCCGCCATGGTCTTTGTGCCCCGAGGTTAAGTCCTCTATTTAGAATTAAGTATACTCAATTCATAGCACAAAGGCAACGAATTCGTTGCCTTTTTTTACACTGCAGGGTACTGATTTTTGCATAAGCAATTATAGCTTACGCAAGCGGGCGGGGAATGTTCCGGGAAATCGGCACAGCCGGGAATTCGCGCGGAGAAGGGTCACTCTTTTTTGACGAATTCGGCGTCGATGCGGAGGTTGACCTCATCGCTGACCACGACGCCGCCGTTATCGAGCTTGGCATTCCAGGTGATGCCGAAATCCATGCGTTTGAGGGTTCCCGTGGCCGTGAGGCCGATGCGTTCATGGCCGCCGCTGTCCGTGATTTTGCCGGTGATTTCGAAATCGAGAGCGATTTCGCGGGTGATGCCATGCATGGTGAGATCGCCCCAGGCGAGATAGTGATCGCCTTTTTTCTCGATCTTTCTGGTTTTGAAGAGGATCTCCGGCCAGGTGGCGACATCAAAAAAACTGGCGCTGCGCAAGTCCGCGTCGCGCCGTGCGTTGGCGGTGTTGATGCTGGCGACCTTGATCACACCCTCGACCGAGGATTGGGTAATGTCCTGAGCATCATAAAGAATTTTGCCGGTATACTCGGAGAAGGTGCCATACACGGTGGAAATGACCATATGTTTAACGGAAAAGCCGATCTGGCTGTGGGCGGTATCGATGGTATATTCCTGGCCGGCGTGCGCGCCGGCGGCGGAAAGAGCGACCAGCACCATAAACACTCGGGGGTTCATGGAATGCCTCCTTTATCTGCGGCCATGGCAAGGCCTGTACAATGTAGACTTACATACGAAAAAACGCTTGCGGGTAATGGAATATTCCAAAGCAGGATGGCGCAACGGGTGTCTGGCAAGGAGGCTCATGCCATGCAGGGAGAGGGGGGTGTTTTACTCGGCTTCGTACTCGGCACAGGTGGGCTGCAGGGTATGTCCGCAGCGTTGCCAGTGTTGGCAGCTCTGGCAGATGGAATTATCGTAGGTGGTGCGGAACCAGTGGCCGTTGGTCTGGATCCAGTCCATGATAAAGGCGGGGCCGGGATCGGCTTGAATCCGGCAGCCTTCGCACCATTTGTCGATCTTGATCTTGTTGATCTGGATCTGCATGAATTTGGTCATAAAGCGATGGCGGCAACCTTCTCTTTAAAAAAATAAACCGTTTCAAACGATTTAAATATAAGCTATTTTTTCAAAAAAGAAAGGAAAAACTGCAGTGTACCGGTTTTTTAGTGCACATTCTGAGGTCCACGCAGCAGTCTCGCCGGCAGCCCGACCAGGGCGCGCAGGAGATCGAGCAGTCCTTCGACGGCGATGCCGAAAATGCGCAGCGGCAGCGTCAGCAGCCAGACCAGCGGATAGAGGATGAGGGCCAGTAGGGCCAGGGGCCAGCAGAAGACCAGCAGCAGCAGCCAAAGCAGGAATTTTGTCATGGACGCATCTCCGGAATGTACAGGTTCTTCAGGATCGGCCGGATCCAGCCGCGCTCAGGTGGCGATCCGGGCCGGTGCCGGAATTGAGAACCGAGCCGGTGCCGGGGCGGTTCATCGCCGCTCAGTGCCGTGCACTACCTCGCCTTTCTGTCTACGCAAAGGCTAGCGCGATGTTCCACATCCGCCCTCTCCTTTTTAGCTTGAATGGAGGTTTGAAAATGTGTATGTTACATCGGTCCTCTCACCTGGATCCACACCCTCACAACCGACAGGAGGCGCGCATGGCCCTTCATCCGCTCGCCGGCAAGCCGGCGCCACGGGAGCTGCTTGCCAACATCCCGCGACTGGTGGCCGACTATTATACCCGCCGTCCCGACGTGACCGATCCCGGGCAACGCGTGGTCTTTGGCACCTCAGGCCACCGCGGGGTCTCCAGCAATAACACCTTCAACGAAGCACATGTGTTAGCCATCAGCCAGGCGATCTGCGACACTCGCCGTGAGCAGGGCATCAGCGGCCCGCTGTTTCTCGGCATGGATACGCATGCCCTTTCGGAGCCGGCCTTCATCACCGCCGTGGAAGTGTTGGCCGCCAATGGGGTGAGCCTGATCCTGCAGCAGGGGCGCGGCTACATCCCCACTCCGGTGATCTCCCATGCGATCATCACCTGGAACCGCGGCCGCCGTGCCGATCTGGCCGACGGTGTGGTGATCACCCCCTCCCATAATCCGCCGACCGATGGCGGCTTCAAGTACAATCCGCCGCATGGCGGTCCGGCCGACAGCACTGCGACCGGGATCATCCAGGCGCAAGCCAACCGGCTTCTGGATGCGGATCTGGCCGGGGTGAAGCGCCTCTCCTTTGAGCGGGCGATGGCGTTGGCGACTACCCATGAGCAGGATTTGATCGGCGCCTATGTCGAGGATCTCGAGGCGGTGGTCGATCTCGAGGCCATCGCGGCCTCGAATCTCAAACTGGGCGTTGATCCCATGGGCGGAGCCTCGGTTGGGCTCTGGAGGGAGATCGCCGATCGCCACCACCTCCAGATCGAGGTGGTCAATCCCGCCGTCGATCCGGCCTTTGGTTTCATGACCGTGGACAAGGACGGCAAGATTCGCATGGATTGCTCCTCGCCCTTCGCCATGGCGCGCCTGGTCGGTTTGCGCGAGCAGTATGATGTCGCTTTCGGCAATGATCCGGATGCCGACCGGCACGGCATCGTCTGCCGCAGTGCCGGTCTGATGAATCCGAACCACTATCTCGCCGTGGCGATCTGGTATCTCTTTCAGCAGCGCCAGGCCTGGGCGCAGGATGCGGCGGTCGGCAAGACGCTGGTCTCCAGCTCGATGATCGACCGGGTGACCCGCTCCCTGGGGCGGCGCGTCGCCGAGGTGCCGGTGGGATTCAAGTGGTTCGTCGCCGGGCTGACGGATGGCTCGTATGGGTTCGGCGGCGAAGAGAGTGCGGGGGCCTCCTTCCTGCGCCGCGACGGCAGCGTCTGGACGACGGATAAGGACGGGATCATTCTCAATCTGCTGGCAGCCGAGATCACCGCGAACACCGGCCGGGATCCCGGCGAGATCTATCGCTCCCTGGAGGAGCGCTTCGGCCATTCGGTCTATGAGCGTATCGATGCGCCTGCGGATGCGGCGCAACGCACGGCGTTGGCCAACCTGTCGCCGGCGATGGTGCGTTCTGCAACCCTGGCGGGCGAGCCGATTGTCGACAAGCTGACGCGCGCTCCGGGCAACGGCGCAGCCATTGGCGGCCTGAAAGTGGTGACGGAGAACGGCTGGTTCGCGGCGCGGCCCTCCGGCACCGAGGATATTTACAAGATCTATGCAGAGAGTTTCAAGGGGCGGGACCATCTGCGGCGCATACAGGAAGAGGCGCAGGCCATGGTGATGGAGGCGCTGCAGCCGTCGTAAGGCCGGCGCAGAAAGGGCGCTGCCGTCGCGGCCGCGCCCGGCACGAGGGGCGCGCTTGGAACGGCGGTACTGCTATTCGATGATGGCGCTGGCGACGATGTTGGCGATGGTGCTGCGCATGCTGTCGACCTCGCCGTCGTCTTTGGGGTGGACCCGGTTGCTCAGGATGATGATATAGGTCCGGGTTTTGGGATCGATCCAGATGGAGGTGCCGGTATAGCCGGTGTGGCCAAAGCCGCCGTCCGGGAGCAGGTCGCCGCCGACCCAGGATTGTCCCTGTTTGACGACCCAGCCATAGCCGCGCGCGGCCTTGGCCGGGGTGTCGATGACCTGGGTCATGCGCGCCACCGTGACCGGGCTGAGGATGCGCGTCTCGCCGAGGATGCCGCCATTGAGCATCATCTGGCAGTAGCGCGCGAGATCGCTGGCGGTGGAGAAGAGCCCGGCGTTGCCGGAGATCCCCCCTTGCAGGCGGGCGAGGGGATCATGGACTATGCCGCGCAGGGGCAAGCCGTTGGCCTGCACCTCGGTGGGCACGCAGGTCAGCCGCAGAGTCTCGTCGGGATTGAAAGTGGTATAGTGCATCCCGAGGGGTTCGAAAATGTTCTCCCTGGCGAAGGCGCTGACATCCTGACCGGTGACGGCCATGATGATGCGGTTGAGAGTGATAAAGCCGAGGCAGCTGTAGGTATAGGCCTCGCCGGGAGGGCTGAGCTTGGGGAGTTTGGCGATATAATCCACCAGGGCCGCGGTCGTGCAGGGAGTGCCAAGTACCTCAGCCGCCTTGTCGGCGTTGGTATAGGAGGGGAGGCCGGAGGTATGGGTGAGCAGGTGCCAGATGCGCGCCTCCTCCGCCAGGGTGCTGTCGGGACGGACGTAGCGTGAAAAACCGGGTACATACTCCGAAACCCGGTCGGTCAGGCGGAGCTGGCCACGCTCGGCGAGGATCATGATCGAGGTGGCGGTGGCGACCGGTTTGGTCACCGAGGCGAGATCGAACATCATTTCCGGCTGCATCCGCAGGGTGTCCGGCACCAGCTGGCAGTTGCCATAGGCACGGTGCAGCACCTTTTCGCCGCCGTGACTGACCAGAACGACGGCCCCGGGGATATCACCGCGATCGATGGCCAGCTGCACCGCCTTGTCGATGAGGGCGAGCCGGGCGAGGTTCACGCCGCCCTTGCGCACCGGCGCGGCTTGGCCCAGAGCCAGACCCCAGGCGAACAGAACCAGCAAGCCCCCTAAACGATACCATTTCATACGGCCTCCCGGGATGGTCCGCGGACTGAACTACAGGGTAGAATAAAGAAATTGGACGCCAATAGCAAGCAAAATGTGGCTTGCTGGATCCCGCGGGCAGTGGACGACGGCGGGTGCACGCACGGGTCTTGGGCCGGGTTTACGAGCAGGGCTGGTGGGCAGCGGGAGGGGCGGCCATGTCGCGGGGCAATGCCGCCGCAAGGGGGAGAAAATTGCCTTGGAAATCGGCGATTATTTTATTATAATACCAATTACCATTCACGGTTCGAGCAGAGATAACTCTATAGATTATCATGGAGTTTGATCGTGAGAGTATACCTAATGATCCCCTTGTGCTGCGCCCTCCTGTTGCCCGGCTGCAATGGCCACAATACCCGGGCTGCCCGACGCTTCATCGATGAACATGTCGCCAGGATCGCCCCTGTGGCCCAGGCGGCCAACCTCGCCTACTGGGAGGCGGCTACCTCCGGCGAGGCGAAAGCCTATGACCGCTACGCCGAACTCGAGCTGCAAAAGCGCCGGATTTACAGCAATCCCGAAGAGTATGCCTTTATCAAAAAGATGAAGGAGCAGGGCGGGTTGAAGGATCCGGTCCTGGCGCGCGAGATTGAACTCCTCTATCTGAGTTATCTACCCAACCAGATGGAGCCGGAGCTGTTGCGGGAGATCACGAGCCTGAGCGCGGAGGTGGAGAAGCAATTCAGCACGTTCCGCGGCACCGCCGGCAAAAAGCGGCTCACCGGCAACGAAATCGAGGCGATCCTGAAAACCGAGAAACGCACGGCGGTGCGGCGGGAGGCCTGGCTGGCGAGCAAGCAGGTGGGTGCCGCGGTGGCCCCGGACTTGCTGCGGCTGGTCCGCCTGCGCAACAAGGCGGCGCAAAAACTCGGTTTCAGGAATTACCATGCCCTCTCGCTGGCGGCGGGTGAGCAGGATCAAAAGGAGCTCGACAAGATCTTCGAGGAGCTCTATGATCTCACCAATGCGCCCTTTTTTGCCCTCAAGCAGCAGCTCGATGCCGAGCTGGCGCAGCGCTTTCATATTCGCATCGAGGAGCTGCAGCCCTGGCATTATCAGGATCCCTTTTTCCAGGAATCGCCGATGTTGCAGGATGTGGATCTTGATGGCTATTACGCCGGCAAGGATGTCAAGCAGCTGGCGGCCCGGTTCTACCAGGGCATCGGTCTGCCGATCGATTCGGTTCTGATCCGCAGCGATCTCTATGAGCGCGAGGGCAAGAACCCGCATGCCTTTTGTACCGACATCGACCGTGCCGGGGATGTCCGTATTCTCTGCAATCTCACCGACAGCGAGCGCTGGATGGAGACCATGCTGCACGAGGCGGGCCACGGGGTATATAGCTATTACCTGGATCGTTCCCTGCCCTGGCTGCTGCGCCAGGAGGCCCATGCCTTCACCACCGAGGCGATCGCGAACTTTTTCGGCCGCCTCAGCCGTAATCCGTGGTGGATGGAGCAGATGCTGGGTCTGCCGCCGGAGCAGCGGCTGAAGCTGGAGCAGGTGAGCGGCACCTATGCGCGGCTCAAGCAGCTGATCTTTTCGCGCTGGGCGATGGTGATGTACGAATTTGAAAAAGAGCTGTATGCCGATCCCGATCAGGATCTGAATGCCCTGTGGTGGACGCTGGTGGAGAAATACCAGGGGATCAAGAAACCGGCCGGCCGCGACGAGCCCGACTGGGCGGCCAAGATTCACTTTACGATTGCGCCGTGTTATTATCATAACTATGTGCTGGGGGAATTGCTGGCCTCGCAGCTGCATGCCAGCCTGGTCAAGTCGGTGCTGCCCGAGGGTGGGGGCAAGAGTGCCAGCTATGTCGGTTCGGTCCAGGCCGGAGCCTGGCTACGGAGCCGGGTTTTCGCCGCCGGGGCGCTCTATCCCTGGGATGAGATGATCAAGCGGGCCACCGGCGAGCCGCTGACCGCGCGTTATTTCGTCGCGCAGTTTGTCAACTGAGGTGCACATGAACAATCACAATGGTGCGATGATCCGCATGATGCCGGATGGCACCGAGAAGCAGTACAATCCCTTCACCGGCACCGAGGTTTGGCACATTCCCGGCCGCAAGAACCGGCCGATCTTCACGGGCATTCCCGATACAGCGCAGCGGATCAAGGGCGATCACCGCGATGTCTGCAATTTTTGTCCCGCGCGCTATCTGATGACACCCCCGGAAAAGGCGCGCCTCGTCCTCCAGGATGGGCAATGGGTGACCCAGTCCCGTCTCAGCCCGGTGGAGGTGGTCAAGGGGACGGCGGAGTTTCGCCGCATCCCCAATCTTTTCGAGATTGTTTCGATCAATTACTGGAAGAAGAATTTCCAGTATCATCTCAACGAGAAGAACCGCGCCTGGAAGGAGAATTATCTGTCACTGCCCGAGGGGCGGCAGCATGTGCTGGAGATCGTCAATCTCAAGCTGAGATACTCCGGATTGAGCGATGCCGAGATCGGAGCGGTGACCGAGGACGAAAAGATCGAGCTGGCGGATGCCTTTTTCGGGGGCGGGCATGAGCTGATCGTGCCGCGCCGGCATTTTGTCGAGGGCGCCGAATATGATACCCAGCTGGCCTCCTCCGGCGAGCTCTCCAGCGAGGAGCATTACCAGTATTTCCGCTTCACGATCGAAGCGATGAACGAGGTCTATGCTGACAACCGGTACTGCCGCTACGTTGCGGTCTATCAGAATTGGCGCAAGGAGGCCGGCGCCTCCTTCGATCACCTCCACACCCAGATCGTCGGCCTGGACGAGTGGGGGGTCTCGCTGGAGCGCGAGCTCAAGCTGATGGTCACCAACCGCAACATGTACAACGAATATGCTGCCAATTTTGCCGCCCTCAATAATAACGTGATTTGTGAGAACGACCATGCGATGGCCTTCGTCGATCTGGGGCACCGCTATCCGACGATTGCGATCTACTCCAAGAGTGTCAACTGCCGTCCGCGGGAGCACACCCCTGCAGAGCTGCGCGGGGTCAGCGATCTGGTCCATGCCATTCATGCGGCGACAGGATCGCAGATTTCGTGCAATGAAGAGTGGTATTACATGCCCAACGACAGCATCATCCCCATTCCCTGGCATATCCTGATCAAGTGGCGGGTCAATATTCCGGCCGGCTTTGAGGGGGGGACCAAGATTTACGTCAATCCGATGTCACTGAGCGAGCTGCGCGACAAGCTGGTGCCGCGACTCTTCGACCTGCGCGCGAAGGGCAAGCTGGGATGGCTTCGTATCGCCGAGGAATGCCCGGTCAAGCCCAACTCGCTCAAGTATTATCAGCGGACGATCGAGTAGGATGGCCCTCGTGCGCATCGCGAGATCAAGGCGGCGGCGCCGGCCGCTCCCGGCTCCGGAGTTGCCGCTGCGGGCCATGAAGCGGCTGCTGCGGGCCATGGGGCTGCCGCTGCGGTCCATGGGACTGCAGTGCCTGACCATGGATCCGCCGGATCCGGACCCAGCGATCCGCGCCGGCTGGCGATTCGCCTCCTCCGGGCGCGTCTGGCTGCTGCTCGCGCTCGGGCTGCTGGCGGTCGGCTGTAAAACGCCCTTCAGCACCCGTGAACCCGAAACGCCCATAACTACCCAGTCGACCTGGGTGCAGCCGACCTCGCCGAGCCTGGTGATGATCAACCTGCGTACGGCGATTGCGGAGCGTAACAGCCAGAATTATCTGCGTTGCCTGGCCGACAGCGCCCAGGTGCGCGCTGCGTTCTCGTATGTGCCGGAATCAGCGGTCGGGGCGGCCAATCCCGGGCTTTTTTCCCGCTGGGGCAAGGAGAGCGAGCGCAATTATCTCAACCAGCTGCTGGCCTACGTGCCTGCCGATTCGGTCAGCTCGCTGACCTTGAACCTCATCCAGGAGAATACCTTTCAGGATTCGGTGGTGTTGGTGGAGGAGTATGTGTTGACCGTGGCACACCGGCATCAGGATGAGGCCCCGCGGCGCATGCAAGGCCAGGCGGAGTTCCGCCTGGTGCGGTCGAGCGAGGAGCTTTGGTACATCCGCAGCTGGGCGGACCACGCTACCGGCGATCATCCCACCTGGAGCGCGTTGCGCGCCTATTATGGCAAATAGACATGGATAAGAGAACGCGACTGCACTGGGCCCTGGGCACCCTCGGTCTCTTGTTGCTGGTCATCAACGGCTATATTCTCTGGAAGTCCCCGGCGGACAAGCGCCAGGTGCTTCCGGAGCAGGGGCGGCCGCCGGCAGAGCAGCAGAGCGGGGCGACCACAGGGCGCGAACCCCGGGTTCAACCCCATCCGGAGGCAGAGCCTCCGGCGGATCCGCGCGACCGGGCTTCGCAGGAAGAGGTTGATCAGGTGGGCGAGGCGCTGCGCAAGGCGCTGGACGCCTACCGCATGCAGGCACCAGCGGTGCGCAAGTCGGAAGATACCTTTTCCGCCTCGATTCCCCGCGACCTGAACATTCACCGTCTCACCTTTACCCTGATCGAGGAGCTCGACAAGGTCGACGGCGAGATTTTGCGCATCGTTGAGGACCGGCGCAAGGGGCGGCTGGAATATACGGTCGCTGTGGATGGCGATTGGGCCTGCCGTATCGTCCTGATGCGGCGTGAGTCGATCAATGTCGTCTCCGGCCGCATCGCGATCATCATCGATGACTTTGGCTACGCCTACAATGATCTGGCCAAAAAGTTCCTCTTTTTCCCCAAACCGCTGACGATCGCGATCCTGCCCGGCCTGAAAGCGACCAGTCTGGTGGCGCGGGATGCCCGGCTGGCGAACCGGGAGATCCTGGTCCACATGCCCATGGAGCCGAACAAAGCCAAATGGTCGGATGAAGGCTATACCCTGCTTGCCGGACAGGATGCCGGAACCGTGCGGCTGCGCGTGCGTGCAGCCCTGGCACAGCTGCCCGGCGCCCTCGGTCTCAATAACCACGAAGGCTCCAGGGTCACCCAGGACCGGGCGATGATGCGGACGGTGATGGCGGAGTTGAAGCGGCAGAATAAAATTTTTATCGACAGCCGCACCAGTTCGCAGAGTGTGGCCCTGGCGGCAGCGCGGGAGGCCGGCGTCCGCGCTGCGTCCAACCAGTTTTTTCTTGATGCCGAGGATGACGAGGATTTTATCGAGGCGCAGATGAACAAGGCGGCAGCGATGGCATCCCGGCAAGGCCAGGTGATCGCCATCGGCCATATGCGCAAACGCACCTACCGGGTGCTGGAGCGGATGATCCCCGCCCTCGAGCAACAGGGGATCCGCTTTGTCTACATCTCGGAAGCGTTTTAACGCCCCGCGCCCGCGTCCGTTGCAGGGCCATGGCGTTGGGGTTGCCGCGGTGAATTGAACCCATTGCGAGGTTTGTCATGCCCAGGTTATGTCTCTGTGTCAATCAGGTTGCGCGGCTGCGCAATCTCAATCGCAAGAAAGAACCGGATCCGCTGCAGGTGGCCATGGCGGCCGAGCTGGCCGGCATCGACGGCATTGTGGTGCAGCTGCGCGAGGATCGCGCCGATATCGACGACCGCGATCTGCGGGTGCTGAAGGAGGTCGTCAAGAGCCATCTGAACCTGGCCATTCCCCTGCAGGAGGTCATGGTGCAGAAGGCCCTGCAGCTGTTGCCCGACATGGTGACGCTTCTGCCGGTGCTCCAGGAGAACGAGGGGGAGGAGGTTGCGCTCAACGTCGAGGCCTCGCTTGATTATTTCGAAGAGGCGGCGGCCGCTTTGCGCGCCCATAACATTGTCGTCAGCGCTCTGGTGGCGGTCGATCCGGCGCAGGTGCGCGCGGCGGCGCGGGCGGGTGCTGACTATGTCCAGTTCAATACCACCCTGCTGGCGGGTGCGGAAGATCTCGGTTTCCTCAACGAGCAGATCGAGCGGCTGCGTGCGGTGGCCGCCGCAGCGAACAAGCTGGGGCTCGGTGTCGCCGCCGGGCGTGGTCTGGGCTATCAGAACATCCGCGATATCGCCGGCATCCCGCTGGTCGAGGAAATCAACGTCGGGAGGGCGCTCCTCGCCCGCGCCATGCTGGTTGGCGTCGACCGTGCCATCGCCGTCATGAAATCCCAAACCGAACACAGATAGGTCCCCCCATGGAAAAAAAAGTGCTCTCGCTCTTTCCCGAATTCGGCTTGATCGAGGATCCCCTTTTGCGCGCCAATACCCTGGCCTGCTGGCTCGAAGCGATGCGGCGCGGCGGCTGGGAGGCCGAGGATCTCGACCGCATCCCCTTCACGCTGCTCATCCCCGACTGCAGGGTTAGTTACCGTACCCACGTTCAGGCGGTGGCGCAGACGGCTATCGCAGCGGCCCGGGTTCTGGCGGCCCATTATGTCCCCTATTACACCCTCTCGATGGATCTGATCGTCAGCGGCAGCCTGCTGCATGACATCGGCAAGCTGCTCGAATACCGTTGCGTGGAGGGCAAGTTCACCAAGAGCAGCAACGGCAAACTGCTGCGTCATCCCTTCAGCGGCGCCAATCTGGCCGCGCGTTACGATCTTCCCGACGAGATCGTCCATATTATCGCCGTGCATGCCAAAGAAGGGGATGGCGGCTACCGGACGCCCGAGGCAGTGATCATCCATCATGCCGATTTTATGAATTTTGAACCGTTGAAACCCTGATGAGGATCTGTCATGGAATTCCCTGTTGAACCCTTCCGGATCAAGGTTGTCGAACCGCTGCGCTGCACCACCCGGGAGGAGCGCGACCGCCTGATCCGGGAGGCAGGATACAATCTCTTTGCCTTGCCGGCGGAGAGCGTTTATATTGATCTGCTCACCGACAGCGGCACTTCGGCGATGAGCGACCATCAATGGGCCGGGATCATGCTCGGCGATGAATCGTATGCGGGCAGCAAGAACTGGCTCCACTTCGAGGAAACCATCCGCCGCCTTTTCGGTTTCAGGCATGTCATCCCCACGCATCAGGGGCGCTCGGCCGAAAATCTGCTTTTTGCGACCTCGATCAAGAGCGGCGATCTGATCCCCAATAACATCCATTTTGACACCACCCGCGCCAATGTTCTGCACAAGGGGGGCGTGCCGCTCGATCTGGTCATCGACGCGGCGATGCACCCCGACAAGGAGCATCCCTTCAAGGGCAATATGGATCCCGCCCGGCTCGAGCGCGCCTTTCAGGTGCACGGCGCGGACAAGATTCCGCTGGTGATGGTCACCGTGACCAACAACAGCGCCGGAGGCCAGCCGGTATCGATGGAGAACATTCGCCAGATCAGTGCCATCGCCAAAAGGTATCACAAGCCTTTCATCATCGACGCCTGCCGCTACGCTGAAAACTGCTGGTTCATCAAGAAGCGCGAACCGGGCTATGCGGACAAGAGCCTGCCGGAGATCGCGGCGGAACTTTTTGCGCATGCCGATGGTTGCACCATGAGCGCCAAAAAGGATGCCTTGGTCAACATTGGGGGCTTTCTCGCCCTGAATGACGAGGCGTGGAGCGAAAAGGTCAAGAATTTGCTGATCCTGCTCGAGGGTTTCCCCACCTATGGCGGCCTTGCCGGGCGCGACCTTGAGGCCATCGCCCGCGGCCTGGGGGAGGGACTGGATGAGGAGTATCTCACCTACCGCATCGGCCAGGTCCAGGCCCTGGGCGCCCGGCTTGATCAGGCCGGGGTTCCCTTCGTCAAGCCTGCCGGCGGGCATGCCATCTTTCTCAATGCCAGCGCGATGCTGCCGCATATTCCGCGGCCGCAATTTCCGGCGCAGGCCCTGGCGGTGGCGCTCTATCGCGAAGCGGGCATCCGCGCGGTCGAGATCGGCGGGCTGATGTTTGGCGAAAAGGATGATCAGGGTGGTGAAAAGTACCCCGAGCTCGAGCTGGTGCGGCTGGCCATTCCGCGGCGGGTCTATACCTCGCGGCATCTCGAGTATGTCGCCGAGGCGGTGATCGAGGTCGCGCGCCACCCCGAGCAGGTCAAGGGATTGCACCTGGTGCATGAAGCGCCGCTGCTGCGCCACTTCACCGCGCTGCTGGAGGAGGTCGGGTGATCCGGGCGTTGCTGTTCGATTTCGACGGAGTGATCGCCGATTCAGCCGATCGGCATATGCGCGCCTGGCAGGAAGTGCTGCCGCCGCTGGGGATCGAGCCGGTGGCGCTGGTCTTGCGGCGGCATGAGGGTGAGCCGGCCTGGCGCATTGCGCAGGAGATGTGCGCCCATGGCGGTTTAAAGATCGACGAGGCCAAGGCGCGCCGGCTGGCGCAGCTTAAAAATAGCCATTTTCGTAGCCAGAGCACGCCGCCGATCTACCCTGGCGCGCTCGAGATCGTCGAGTATGCCTCCCGCTCCGGCATCCGGACGGCGGTGGTGACCGGGACCTCGCGGGAGAATCTGCAGCACATTCTCGGCGACGAACTCAGCCGTTTTGATGCGCTCTTTGGCGACGGGGATTTCGCGCAGCCCAAGCCCTGGCCCGATCCCTATCTGACGGCGATGCGCCATTTCGGGCTCACGCCGGGGGAGTGTGTGGTGGTCGAAAACGCGCCCATGGGCATCCGCGCCGCCAAAGCGGCCGGGCTCTTTTGTGTGGCCTTGCAGACCACCCTGCCGCCCGAGGAGCTGACGCAGGCCGATCTGATCTTGCCTGATCATGCCGCCCTGCTGCAGTGGCTGGTGCACCGCCAGAAAGTGCTTGACTAATAGGATTTTTGTGGTTATTTTATAATATCTTAATTGAACTGGATGAGGAGGCCGCCTATTTACCTTCGTTAAAGATTTCTATGCAGTGATGGTCATCTCGCTCTCTTTGACGAATGGTTAAGGCGCTTTTTTAGTTATCCGAATGTCTCCGGGTGAAGCGTGCATGCCATCTTCGCTCTGGACATTCGGATTTTTTTTAACCTTCAGGAACCTGTATGCATCGATCCTTTCTGCTCTTGATTTCCATGCTGTTACTCGCCGGCTGCAGCACGCGGGATCTGCCCACGCCGTCGACAACGGCGCCGGTGGTGCTGAAAGAGGTTCTGCTCCCCGAAAAGCTCGGCGCGCAGCAGCTTTACCGCATCGAGATCGCTGTCTCCGGCGCCGCCGATTCGGTGCGGCTGGAGGCGGCGCCCCTGAACGCTGCGGCGCCGGAACGGACGCTTTATCTTTACGATGACGGCGGGGCGCGGCATTCGCTGGATGGCGACCGGGTGGCCTTCGATGGCATTTTCACGCAGCTGCTGCACTGGCAGCCGGCGGCCGCCGGCGGCCAGGAGTACCGGCTCCACTTCCAGGCTCTCCAGGGCGGTCAGAGCGCAGGCGAGCCTCTCGAGGAGATCCGCCGTAGCGGAGATCTGAGCGCGCCGGTCCTCACCCGGCTCATCCTGCCGGACACCCTGCAAAGCGGGTTCAGCGGCCTTCGGCTGCTGCAGGCGATGGTCACGGATTCGAGCGGCGCGAGCGATGTCGCGCGCGTGGAGGTTCGCGGCAGCGCAACGGGCAAGGCAGCCTTCGATACTCTGCTCTATGACGATGGCACGCATGGTGATATCACTGCCGCCGACGGCCTCTTCACGCTGGCGGTCGACCGCACCTTCTGTGCCCGGAAGAGCGGTGCCTACACCTTTGCCTTCACGGCGGTGGACAAGTCCGGGCTTAAAAGCGCTGTCCGCAGTGCCGAGATGGTGCTGGTCAACGGGGCCCCCCTCCTGATCGGTCTCAGTGCCCCCGAATCGGTGACCCGCCCGGCCAGCGGCATCAGCACCCATCTGGTCACCATCCAGGTTGAGGAACCGCAAGGGCTGCAAGACGTCAACCGGGTGCTGCTGCGCGCCTATAATCCCGACGGCAGCGGCTTCAACAACAATCCCTTTGTCATGTACGATAATGGTCTCGCGCTGGACATCAACCGCTGGGACCTCGGGTATCGCGGCGACCAGGTGGCCAGGGACGGGGTCTATTCGATGACCGTCATCTTCGATGCCAGCAAAGCGTTGGGGGCCTACCGCCTCACCTTTGTCGCTGAGGACTGGGCCGGTCAGCAGAGCGAGCTGGTGACGCATTCGATTATGCTGGAGTAACGCTCCGCCCCCTGCGTTGACCGCGCTGCCGCATGGCCTGCGCGCCAAACTGTGCAAGTGCGCCGGCTGCCAACGTTCAGGCTGGCTGTTTTTGACCCGGCCGTTGCGCTTCTTACTTGCGGCCGATGATTTCACTTAACCAAGAGTATGAAACCGATGCGAATGAGACAGCTGATCATTTTTATGGCCCTGCTTCCCGCGATTCTCGTTGCCGGGGTGATCACGACACACCGCCTCGGCGGTGCCGCCGCGCAAAAAAGCGGCCTGGCGGGCAATGGCATCACCGATATCGCCGCCGACAATGGCCATCTCTGGCTGGGGACGGGCAATGGTCTGAGCCGGCTTGATCTGGCCACCAACGAATTTACCAGCTATGCGCAGGCAGCGGGACTGGGACATGGCAGCGTCGCCGCCCTCTGGGTGCATGGGGATACCCTGATCGTCGCCACGGCCACGGACACCGTCACCAAGGTGGATCCCGCGGCTCTCCCCAAGGGGACGGGCATCAGTTTTTCTTTCGATGGCGGCACCACCTGGCGGCACGTGGCGCAGCCCGGTGCCACGCCGATCCAGAACCTGACCTATGATATCGCGGTCGTCGCCAACACCGTCTGGATCGTCTGTTACGGCGGGGGCGTGCTTAAATCGGAGGATTGGGGGCAAAGCTGGAGCGAAGCGCCGCCGGATACCTTCAATTTTGATCCCTATGGCCGCTACAACCACCGCGGTTTTTCCGCGACAGCCGGGGGGGGCACGCTCTGGATCGGCACCGCCGAGGGGATCAACAAGAGCACCGACAACGGCGCCACCTGGACCAATTTCAATCATGTCAGCCAGCCGGAGCCGATCTCCGGCAATTTTGTCGTCGGGCTCGGCCTGCAGCAGACCGGCGGCCGGGAGATCATCTGGGGTGCGACCTGGACCGCTGAAGGGGAGGGCGAATACAATGCGGTCTCCTTCTCGCAGGATGGCGGGCTGACCTGGAGCACGGTTCTGCGCGATGAAAAGGCGCACAATTTTGCCTTTGATGATTCGGTGGTCTATGTCGCTACCGACAACGGCCTCTATGTTTCCTTCGACCTGGGCGAACGCTGGTACCTCTACCCCGTGATGCGCGATGCGCAGGATGGCGACCGGGTCCTCAGTACCGAGGCCTATTCCGCCTTTGCCCGTGATGGCGTGCTGTGGGCGGGCATGGCCGATGGCCTGGCGCGCACCGCCGACAACGGTTTCACCTGGGACATCCAGCGCGCCTTTGTCAGGACCGGGCAGGGCGGCGAGGCGCGCACCTACGCCTATCCCAACCCCTTCTCGCCGATGCGCCAGAATCTGCTCGGCGGCGACGGTTATATCCGCTTTCAATACAACACCCGGGCTGCGACGCGGGTAACGGTGAAGGTTTTCGACTTTGCGATGGATCTGGTGGCCACGGTTGTGCAGGATGCCTACCGCATCGGCCCGGCCGACTGCGCCGAACTCTGGAATGGCCGCAACGATTATGGCGATCTCGTGGCCAATGGCGCCTATTTCTACAGCGTTGCGATCGAGGGGGACGGCACCTATTGGGGCAAGGTGCTGGTCGTAAACTAGACGGTTCAGGATAAGGGAACATGATGAAGAAAGTATGTGCGATCGCCGGCACCCTGGTGCTGCTGGCCCAGGCCGTTGTGGCTGCGGAGGGGGATGGCGGCTATGCCGGTGCATTTTTGCGCATGGGCATCGGGGCGCGCGCCAAAGCCATGGGCGATGCCTTTTCGGCGGTGGCCGAGGATGCCTTCGCCGGGATTTATAATCCGGCGCTGCTGCCGCATCTCAAGGGGCGGCAGGCGGCGCTGTCGTATGCCTTTTTGCCGCTCGACCGCAAGCTCGATTACATCGGCTATGCCCAGCCGGTCCGCCCCGGGGCGGCCGGGGGCGAGGAGCGGGCACCCTTGCGTGCCGGATTTGCCCTGGCCTGGATCCACGCCGGCGTGGAGGGCATCGAGGGGCGCGACCTGGCCGGGAATTATACCCAGGACTACTCCTTCTCCGAGAACGCCTTTTTTCTCTCGTTCGCCTTGAGCCCGGCCGAGCGCTTTTCCTTGGGGGTCAGCGGCAAGATTCTCTACGGGCGCATGCCCGGGGTCAATAACGACGAATCCGCCATCACCTCGATGGGGCTTGGCGTCGATTTCGGCGCCTACTACCGGCTCTGCGAGGATCTGAGCCTCGGCGTGGTGCTGCGCGACAATCTCTCCAAATATACCTGGAATACCGAAAAGGTCTGGGAGCGCGGCACCAGTGTCAACGACAAATTCCCGCGAACGACGCGCCTGGCCGCGGCCTGGCGGCCACCGCTGCGCTGGCTGCTGGTCACCGCCGAAGCGGAGGAGTCGCAAAAGCAGAATCCGCGCTACCACTTTGGCGCCGAAGCGGTGCTGCCGGAGGCCGGCGCTGTGCGCCTCGGCCTGGACGACGGGCAGCTGGTCGCCGGTTTCGGCGTCGCACTCAAGGTCTACGGCAAATCGATGATGCTGAATTATGCCTATGCCGCTCCCGGCGAGGCGCCGCGCGCGGATCATATCTTTTCCTGGAACGTGAATCTATGATGTCAACCAAGAAGACGGGAAGGACGATGAGTGTGCAAACCAAGAGGATAGCCGGCGTGCTGCTGGTGCTGCTGCTTCAGGCCGCCGCAGTCCGGGCGCAGTGGCAGAGCGGTTTTGCCGTCCTGCAGATCGGCACTGGCGCACGCGCCGCAGCGATGGGCGAGGCCTTCGCCGCCGTCGCCGGTGATGCCAGCGCCCCCTTCTGGAATCCGGCAGGCGCTGCCGGCGCCGGGCGCTTCCAGGCGCATCTGGCCCACAACGAGTGGATCCAGGAGGTATCCCACGACGCCGCGGCGGTGCTCTTCCCGATCCGCTCCGTCACTTTCGGCGTGCACGCCCTTGTCGTCTCGGTGCCCGATATCGAGCAGCGCTATTATCCCAGCGAAGAGCCGTTGAGCACGTTTTCCGCGCATGATGTCGTTTTCGGGATGACCTTCGCCCGCAAGTTCGGGGAGAATCTCGCCCTGGGGGGCAATCTGCGCTATCTCAATGAAACGATCTTGAGCGAAGCCGCCAGCGGCTACAGTGTCGATCTGGGACTTCTCTGCCGGACCCCGCTCAAGGCCGTGACCGCCGGGGTGGTGGCGCAGCATCTCGGGGCAACACAGGAAATGGTGACGCAAAAGATCACCCTGCCGCACACCCTGCGGGCGGGTATCGCCTATGCCCTGCCACTGGGCGCTGCGGATGCGCCCTGGCTGCTGACCGCCGATTATGTCGCGATCCGGCATCAGCAGAGTCATCTGCAGGTGGGGGCGGAGATCCGGCCGCTGCCGAAGCTGGCCCTGCGGGCGGGGTATCAGACCGGTTACGTTTCGCGCGATTTCAGCGCCGGATTCGGCGTGCACCTGGGACAGATCGCCATCGATTATGCCTGGGTCCCCTTTCAGGAGGAGCTGGGGCGGGCGCACCGCTTTTCGGTCTCCCTCGGCTCGTGATTTTTTTTCTTGCATAGACAAATGAAAATAGGTATAATAAAATTTTAGATTTCAACGACGGCAAACAAAACGAGGTGTGACCCATGGCCAAGTACAAAATTGCCCTACTGCCGGGCGATGGCATCGGCAAGGATGTGATGGATGCTGCACAGGTCGTTCTGGACAAGCTGGCGCTGGACGCTGAATATATACCTGGAGATATCGGCTGGGACTTTTGGTGCAAGGAGGGCGATCCGCTTCCCAAACGCACCACCGATCTGCTGAAAAGCACCGACTGCGCCCTTTTCGGCGCGATCACCTCCAAACCCAAGGAAGAGGCCGAAGCCGAGCTGGCTCCGGAGCTGAAGGGCAAGGGATTCATTTACGCCAGTCCGATCGTCCGGCTGCGGCAGGAGTTCAATCTGCGCACCAACCTTCGTCCCTGCAAGGCTTACCGCGGCAATCCCCTCAATTTCCGCGACGATATCGATATCGTGGTCTTTCGCGAGAACACCGAAGATCTCTATGCCGGGGTTGAATTTCATCCCCTGCCCGCCGAGGTGATGCAGACCCTGGTCAAGCACAACAAAAAGATGAAGCGGTTCGAGTCGGTGCCTCTTGAGGATATTGCGGTTTCGTTGCGCATCAATACCCGCCAGGGCTGCCGCAATATTATCCGCGATGCCTTCGAATATGCCCAAAAGTACGGCTATAAAACCGTTACCGTCGTGGAAAAGCCGAATGTGGTGCGCGAGACCAGCGGTCTGATGGTGCGCGAGGCGCGCAAGATCGCCGCGGAGTATCCCGGCATCGCCCTGTGGGAGGCGAACATCGATGCCATGTGCATGTGGCTGATCAAGAATCCGCAGGATTACGGGGTGCTGGTGACCAGCAACCTTTTCGGCGATATCATCTCCGACCTTTGCGCCCAGTTGATCGGCGGGCTGGGATTCAGCTCGAGCGGCAACATCGGCGATCGCTACGCCGTTTTCGAGCCGACGCACGGCTCGGCGCCCAAATACGCCGGCCAGTACAAGGTCAATCCCATGGCGATGTTGTTCACGGTCAAGCTGATGCTCGACTGGCTGGGCGAGACCGCCATGGCGCAAAAGCTGGAGGCGGCATGTGCGGCGGTGATCGCCGAGGGCCGGGTGCGCACCTATGATATGGGCGGAGTGAGCACCAGCCTCGATGTCGCCCGCGCTGTAGCCGGGCGGCTGTAAGCCGGCCCGGTGTTGGATGAACCCTACCTAAGTGAAATGAGCAAGATGAACAAAAACATACTCCGCTTTTTGGGCCTGTCGGTGGTGTGCCTGGTCATCGGTATCGCCTTCACCCACTTTGGGGATAACGAAGCCTATCCCCAGGATAATATTCGGGCCGACCTTGACCGTTTTGTCGAGGTATTCGCCTATGTCAAGCGTTATTATGTCGAGCCGGTGGAGAGCGACAAGCTGATCACCGGCGCGATCGAGGGCCTTCTGGCCAAGCTGGATCCGCACTCGGTGTACATCCCCAAAAAGAGTCTGGAGAAGGTCAACGAGCAGTTCGAGGGTTCATTCGAGGGCATCGGCATCGAATTCATTGTCCTGAACAAGATCCTGACGGTGGTTTCGCCGATCCCCGGCGGTCCCTCGGAGGCGGTGGGCGTGCTGCCCGGCGACCAGATCGTGCGCATCGATGGGACCTCCGCCTACGGGATCACCGAGGATGAGGTCTTTAAAAAGCTGCGCGGTCCCAAGGGGAGCAAGGTCAAGGTGGTGATTTCGCGCACCTCGCTTGCCGAGCCCTTCGAGGTGGAGATCGTGCGCGATAAAATTCCGATCAACAGCCTCTACTCGGCCTTTATGATGGACGATGGCAAGACCGGCTACATCTGGCTGGCCCGCTTTGCCAAAACCACATCGGACGAGCTGGAGACGGCGCTGAAGGATTTGCGCAGCCAGGGCATGGAGCGGCTCATTTTCGATCTGCGCTCCAACTCCGGCGGTCTCCTCGAGCAAGCGGTGGAAGTTGCGGACAAGTTCATCCCTGCCGGCCAGAAGCTCGTCTACACCCGCGGCCGTCTCAGCGGCGCCGATGAGGATTTCTTTTCGAGCGACGCCGGCGATCAGCCGAGGATGCCGATGATCGTCATGATCAGTCATGGCTCGGCCAGCGCTTCGGAGATCGTCGCCGGGGCGATCCAGGATCTCGACCGCGGTCTGGTGGTCGGGCAGACCAGCTTCGGCAAGGGGCTGGTGCAGAATCAGATCGGCTTGAAGGATGGATCGGCGCTGCGCCTGACGGTAGCGCGCTATTATACGCCGAGCGGGCGATTGATTCAACGGCCCTATACTGACGGACTGGCCGATTATTATGCTGCGGGCTACGACGATGAGGATACCAACGCTCCGGCGGCGGCGGATTCCGGGCGCACCGTCTACAGAACCCGTGCCGGCCGGGTGGTTTATGGGGGCGGCGGCATTACCCCGGACAGCACCCTGAAGCCGGAGCGGATCACCCGTTTCACCAACGGCCTTTTCGGCAGCCGGATCTTCTTCGAGCTCGGCTCGAAATACGGCACGGCCTTGCGCGGCAAGTATACCAATTTCGCAGTCTTTCGCGCCAAATACAGCGTCGGGGAGGAGATCGTCCCCGACCTCAAGGAGCTGCTCAAGAAGAACAAGATCGAGTTCAGCGAGGAGGCTTACAAAAAAGATCAGGTCTTCATCAAGGCCATGGTCAAGGCCGAAGTGGCGCGTTCGCTGTGGGACAGCAAGCACTATTACCAGGTCTTGCGCAGTGAAGATCCGGAGGTGATCGCGGCAGAGGGTTTGATGCCGCAGGCAGCGGCCATCCTCAAGCAGGGCGGATGGTAAGAGATGGAAGAGCGGCCGCCGCAAAGCCCGTGGGTGCGGAGAGGGTCCCTGGCGCTGCTGGTGCTGGCCTTGCTGGACGCCGCCTGTTTCAATCCCTTTGCGCCGGAGCTGGAGCGTAATGCCGGCGGCGGCTTGCGCATCACCGGGCAGACGACCCCGGAGGAGGTGCTTGAGAATTTTGTCTACGCCTATACGCTGAAGGATTCGCTGGTTTACGACGGCCTGCTCGACAGCTCCTTCGTTTTTGTCTATTTCGATCCCAATCTGGGTTCCTCCGGCCTTTATGCCTCCTGGAATCGCGATGTCGAGCTCAGAACCACCGGTCGGCTGTTTCGCAATTTCGAAACCCTCACCCTGGTCTGGGATTCGACCATTTACGAGAACGTCGATGCGACGTCCGCCGAGCTAGCCAAAACCCTGCATCTGCATCTTTTCGGCAGCCGGGGAGAGTTCAATCTCACCGGTAACGCCATCTTCAACATGCGCAAGAGCGCCTTTGATCAGAAATGGCGCATTACCCGTTGGAAAGATGAATCGCAAATGTAGGTGAAATACTGATTGACTTGTTCGCGCACTATTTAGTATTTTATAGATATTGGGTTTGACGGGATGTGTAAGTGACAGGATGGTCATTCTCGCTTAATACGGGACCGCTGTGATCACTGAAGAACAAAAGAAGCGATTTGAAGAGATCGCCTTTGAGTATATGGACTCCCTCTACAGCACGGCACTGCGCATGACGCGCAATACCGCAGAAGCGGAAGATCTGGTGCAGGATACCTATCTGCGCGCCTTCCGCTTTTTCAGCAAATTCGAGGAGGGGACCAATTTCAAAGCCTGGATCTTTAAAATTCTCACCAATACGTTCATCAACAAGTACCGCAAAAAGATCCGCACCCCCCAGCAAGTGCAGCTGGACAAGGTCGAATTCGGCCTCGAGAGCGAGGATGCGCAGAAAGCCGTCAAGGAGTGGGGCGGCTTTGATGAGGCCAATTATGCGGAACTCTTCGATGACGACATCAAAGCCGCGCTGGCGCAGCTCTCCGATGAATTCCGCATGGTTATTCTTTTGGCCGATGTCGAGGGATTTGCCTACAAGGAGATCGCCGAGATTATCGACCGTCCCATCGGCACGGTGATGTCGCGCCTTTTTCGCGGCCGGCGCATGCTGCAAAAGGTTCTCGAAAAGTATGCCCGCAATGAAGGCTATATCGGTTCCAAAGGACGATCTACCGGTCTGGGACGTGTATGAAACGAACAGCGTTCTTTTTCCTTTTTCTTTTGCTGGCCGCCGGCACCGTAACCGCACAGGGCCTCACAGAGCCGGAGGTTCTTGCCCTTACGGCGCGTCTGGCGCCGGTGCAGTCCGCTGCGGGGGGCGAAATTCAGGTCGATGTGACCGCCCGGATCGCTTCCGGATTGCATATCAACTCCAGCCTGCCCACCGCTGATTTTCTCATCCCCACCCAGCTGCAGTTCACCCCCTCTCCCCTATTCCATACCGGGACGGTGCTTTACCCCAAGCCCTTGTACCGGAAATTCGCCTTTTATCCCGAGGAACTCTCGGTCTATGAGGGCGAGGTGCATTTTTCCTGCCCGATCCGGATTTTGCCGCAAGCCGCGCCCGGCCGGGTCGTCCTCGAGGGCGTACTCTCGTATCAGGGCTGCAATGAGAATCTCTGCTTCTCCCCCGCCGAGAAACGGTTTTCCCTGCCGCTGGAGATTCTCCCGGCGGCTGCTGCGGCTGCTGCGGCTGTGCCGGAGAAGGCCTCCCTTGGCGCCGGGGGCGGGAAGAATACCTCCGGCGCGGATCCGGCCGCTATGCGGGGGGAGGGGAAGGAGCTGAAGCTGACCCAGGATGAACGGCGCGCCCTGGAGATCCTGGAAAAGGGATTATTTTACGCCCTGGCCGCTTTTTTTGTGATCGGTCTGGCGCTGAATTTGACGCCCTGTGTCTATCCGGTCATCCCGTTGACGGTCAGCTATTTTGGCGGCCGCAGTGGTCGCAGCCGTGGTTCGAGCCTGGTCAATGCCCTTTTTTATCTTGCCGGTATCGCTCTTTCCTTCGCTCTGCTGGGGATTCTCTCCGGGCTGGCCGGCAAGCAGTGGGGATTTCTCTTTCAGAGCCCGTGGTTTGTCGCGGTGGTGGTCACCATCATTTTGCTGATGGCGGCGAGCATGTTCGGGGCTTTTGAGATCAATGTGCCCACCAGCCTTTTGACCCGTTTCGGCGGCGCTCGCGAGGGGCTCTGGGGCGCCCTGATCATGGGTTTGACAGTCGGGGTGATCATCGCCCCGTGTGCGGCGGGCATCATTATCGGCCTGGTGGGACTGGTGGCCAAGCTGGGTCTGGTGGCTAAGGGGGGATTACTCTTTTTTGCCATGGGCTTGGGGCTGGGCATGCCGTATCTGGTCCTGGCGACCTTTTCCGGGCTGCTCGATCGCCTGCCGCAGTCGGGCATGTGGATGCTGTGGGTGAAAAAATTCTTCGGATTTCTGCTGATCGGCGTGGCGCTCTATTTTGTGACGCCCCAGCTCGAGCTGATCCAGGACCGGCTGTTTTTCCTGCTCGGGCTGCTTGGAGTTGTTGCGGGGCTGCTGCTCGGTTTTATCGGCCATGAAGCGCAGACGCGGGGATTCCGCTGGTTTCGCAAGATTATCGGGACCTTGATGATTCTTCTGGGTCTGCATTGGCTCAACGGATCGATACATGCCAAACCTTCCGATCTGCCCTGGATCCACTACACGGATCAGAGTCCCGAAGTACTGGCGGCTCCAGGCAAACCCGTCTTCATCGATTTTTACGCCGACTGGTGCGCTCCCTGCAAGCAGCTCGACCGTGAGACCTTTAGCGATCCCCGGGTGAAGGAGCTGCTGGCGAATTTCACCCTGGTCAAGGTCGATTGCACCAAGCCCGATGCCAAGACCCGGGCGTTCATGAACCATTTTGCCGTCAGTGGCATGCCGACGCTCCTCTACCTGGCCCCCTCCGGGGAGGAGTTGGCCGATCTGCGTGAAATCGGCTTTATTCCCCCTGAAAAGATGCTGGCCAGTTTGCAGCGGGCCTTGCAGTCCAGATGAACCTATCTGGAGGGCCACATCGACCCTCCAGCATCCCCAGCTTCTCCCCCTTTTGAATCTGATTGAAAAATTGCGGAAAAATTGCGATATTTCTGGATGATGTTTAACTTGTTCGGGACCTTTACGTGGAACTGAAAAAAGTCAAATTTATTCATAATCCCAAATCGGGACTGATGCGGCGGCCATGGCTCGTTCGCAAGGTGATTGACAGCGAGCTGGCCGGGGCGCCTTTCGTCTATGAGTATGTCGAGACCGCCTATCGGGGGCATGCCCACGAGATGGCGCAGGAAGCTGCTGCGGAGGGGTATGACGCGGTTGTGGCGATCGGGGGTGATGGCACGGTGAATGAGGTCGGTTCAGCGCTGCTCTTCACCGACACCGCGCTCGGGATCATCCCCGCGGGTTCCGGCAACGGCCTGGCGCGCGGCCTCTCCATTCCCATGGCCATCCGGCGCGCGGTTCGCACCCTGCTGCATGGCCGGATCCGCACCATCGATGCCGGAACCATTCAGGATCGTATCTTTTTTATCGTCACCGGGCTGGGTTTTGATGCCCTGGTCGGCAAGCTCTTTGATGACCGCAGCCTGCGTGGCCCACTCCCCTATTTCTATATCGGTGTGCGCGAGTTCTTTTTTTTCCGGCCCGAGACTTTCCGGCTGGAATTCGACGGCCGGACGGTCGAACGCTCGGCCCTGCTGGTGACTGTTGCCAACACACCACAATGGGGCCTGGGCGCGATCATCTCGCCCAAGGCCGAGCCGGATGACGGTCTGCTCGATGTCTGCCTCATCCGCAACATCACCTGGGTTCGCGCGCTCATTCACCTTCCCAAGCTCTTTACCGGCCGCATCGAGGAGGTGCGGGAATACGAGCGCTATCAGACCACGGCCCTGCGCATTTCGCGGCCCAAACCGGGGCCGTTTCATGTGGATGGCGAACCCGTCGAGGCCGGCCGCGCGGTTGAGATCGGGGTCAAGCCCCGCGCCCTGAAGGTGATCGTCCCGCTCCGCAAACGCGCGCCGCTACCGGTTCGCGCTATCTCCAGAGCCCGCGCCTGGCAGAAGCAGCTGCTGCAGCCATGAGCCGGCAAGCGCGGCCGGCCTCGGGAAAAATACAAAAGAGCTGAAACTTTTTTGTAATTGCAGAGTCTGATAGATAGAACAGCCTTAACGGAAGCGGCGAGGTAGTCCCATGCAATGGCTGCAAAAAGGGGCCATCACGGTTTTTGTGCTGGCCCTCTCGTCTCTCATTTTTATCGTCCTGACCAGCGATAAAAAAATACGCCAGCAGGTGTTGCGGCCCACGCTCGAGGCCCTCGGGGAGCAGCTCTTTGCCGCGGTTCAGGATGATGTCGAAAAGGATCGTCTCGAGGCGCGTTACAAGACCTTTGTGGATGAGGCGGAGGAGCAGGCGATCGCGCCGGAAAAGGTGGAAAAGGTCGCGGCGCGGATTCTCAATTTGCGCAGCCGCGACTCGGTCATCTCATCGGCCGATGCCCTGAAGATGCTGGATGAGGCGCATGCGGCGCCGGCGCCGGACGATCCGGCGGCGATGATCCGCGGCCGGGAGGTGCCGCACGCCTCAAGCGGATTCCAGATCGGGACGGAGCGGCTGACGCCGTCCACATGGTCCAAGGAAGAGATGGCACGGCGGCTGAAGGCGATGCAGGAATTCCAGAAGCAGATGGAACTGCTGTCGCGCAAGCAGGAAAAGCAAAAGGAGTGGGAAAGCCGCTATCATTTTCAGCCCAGCGACAGCGGCTTGCGGGTCATGGTCGATCTCAAGCTGCGCGACGCGCTCGTCGGCCGGGATTCGCTCCTGATCATGCAGCTGCGCGATCTGGAAAAGAAGCGCTGGCTGCGCTGGGGGGCGAGTGTCCCGCCGCCCCCGCTGCCGGGCCACCCGGGCGATACGCTGCGGGTGAACATCATGCCGCAGGAGTGGGCCGCCTGGGGTGAAAAGGTGGCGCGCGCCTACAGCGATACAGCTTTTCTGCGCAAACTGCAGCGGCAAGGCGCGAGCAGCGGCCGTCATGGATTCAAGATCGAGGTAGCGCCCGTCTGGCCGGATTCGAGCGGTACGCCACAGCCCTGAGGCGCCAGCCAGCGGAGCCCATAGCGGAGAGGGATAGAGGCCTGACCAAGTTGTCAGGCCTTTTTTTTATGAGGTACTGGAGTTGATCCGGGCGCTATTTGAGCAGGACGAGGACAAAGCTGGCGAGAGCGAGAATGAGGGCGAGGGCGGCGATCCAGAGCAGGGCGGTGATCCGGGAGGCCATGAACTCCAGCCCTTCGGCCAGGCTTTGCTGCTGTTCGGACATCTTTTTGACCAGTTCGGCCTGGAGTTCTTCGTTTTCCTCCAGCCGTTCCACCCGCTGCAGGACGCCCTCGGGGGTGTCGGCAAAGGCGCGGGGCATTTGCCGGGGCTTGCCCGAAGCAGCCATGAGTTCGCGTGCGGTACGAATAATGGCGGGGAGGGCGGCGAGAACATTTTTCCAGGGTACGACGGAGAGGGCGGAACCGATCCCCATGAAACCTCCAGATTGTATGAGGGTTCGAAATTCAATTCAAGCGCGATTACACTGGAAAATGCGAATTTTTCTCTATTTTTCCAATCGATTTCTGAGCTTTTGCTTTGCAGGGAATAGTTTTGTATATTATGCAGCAGGCACCGTTGGAGAGGAATTTACTGCAAAGGATTCGCAATGAAGCTGGTGGAATGTGTTCCCAATTTCAGTGAAGGCCGGGATGCGGGCCGGATCGAGCAGATCGCCGCAGCGATCCGGGGTTGTGAGGGGGTCAAGCTGCTCGATATTGATGCCGGCAAGGATACCAATCGCACGGTCATGACCGTTGTCGGCGCTCCCGATGCGGTCGCGGCGGCGGCCTTTGCCGCCATTGCCCGGGCGGCCGAAGTGATCGACATGTCGCGGCACAAGGGGGCCCATCCGCGCATGGGGGCCACCGATGTCTGTCCGTTCATCCCGGTCAGCGGCGTGACCATGGCCGAATGCGCCGAGCTGGCGCGTCATGTGGGCGAACGGGTCGGGCGGGAGCTGGCCATTCCGGTCTATCTCTATGAGGCGGCAGCGGCTTTTCCGCAGCGCCGCAATCTCGCCGACATTCGCGCCGGCGAATATGAGGGATTGCCGGACAAGCTCGCGGATCCCGCCTGGCAGCCCGATTTTGGCCCGGCGCAATTTCATGCCCGGGCGGGGGCGACGGTCATCGGCGCGCGCGAATTTCTCATTGCCTATAATATCAACCTTAATACCCGCGATTCGCGCCTCGCCAACGAGATCGCCGGCCGGATCCGCGAGACCGGCCGCCCGCAGAAGGATGAACAGGGCAAGATCCTCCGCGACGCTGCCGGCGAGGCGCTGCGCCATCCCGGCCTCTTTCAGGCCTGCAAGGCGGTGGGCTGGTATATGGAGGATTTCGGCCGGGCGCAGATTTCGATTAACCTCACCAACTACCGGATCACGCCGCCGCATCTGGTCTTCGATGCCTGTTGCCGGCTCGCGGAGGAGATGGGCGCGCGGGTGACCGGCAGTGAACTGGTCGGCTTGATCCCGCTTGAGGCGATGCTCGAGGCGGGGCGCTATTTCCTGCGCAAGCAGGGGCGGAGCACCGGCGTGGCGGAGGAGGAGCTGGTCCATATCGCTGTGCTCTCGCTGGGATTGGACGAGCTCTATCCCTTTGCCGCCGAGAAAAAGATCATCGAGTATCAACTGCGCGAGCAGGGGGCGCTGGTGAGCATGACTCTGGCCGGATTCACGCGGCTGCTGGCGAGCGAGGCCCCGGCACCCGGCGGCGGCAGTGTTGCGGCGCTGTGCGGCGCCTTGAGCAGCGCGCTCACGGCCATGGTGGGCGCCCTGACACATGGCAAAAAGGGATATGAAGCCCATGCGCAGGAGATGGAGGAGATCGGCATCGCGGCCCAGACGCTCAAGGATGATTTCCTCCTCGATGTCGACCGGGACACCGCCGCCTTCAACCAGGTGATGGAGGCGTTCAAGCTGCCGAAAAAGAGCGACGAGGAGAAAGCGGCGCGCGCCGCCGCCATTGAAGCGGCGACCCGCGGTGCGACGCTGGTGCCCCTGGCGGTGCTGCGGCGCTGCCTGCCGGCGGTACAACTGGCGCACAAGGCGGTGCAGCATGGCAACAAGAACTCGATCAGTGACGCCGGGGTTGCTGCTCTGGCCGGCCAGACCGCGGCCGAAGGCGCCTATTTCAATGTCTGCATCAACCTGGCCGGGCTGGGCGATGCCGATTTCAAAACGGCGACACGCGCGGAAGCGGAGGCGCTGCGGACGCAGATCAGCGCTGAGGTGGCGGCGGCCGTCCGCCTCGTCGAGGAGAGTTTCAGCTGAAGCCGGCCTGATTCCCTGTTCGTATTGATGTTCAGAGCACGAGCGTGTACCAGGATACATCTATTCAATTGGGGCGGAGCATTACCTCATATCCCATACAGGAGTGCCTATGACCCAGGGAACAGCACCATCCGGGCGTCTGAGTTCACTTGACGCGTTGCGGGGATTTGATATGTTCTGGATCGCCGGTGGGGAGTGGCTCATCGCGGCTCTTGCCGCCTGGACAGGCTGGCCGGTTTTTGTCTGGGCGCACACGCAGATGGAGCATGTCGACTGGAACGGCTTTCACTTCTACGACATGATCTTCCCGCTCTTCCTGTTCATCGCCGGTGTTTCCATGCCCTTCTCACTGGCCAAGCGGCGCGAGCGCGGCGAGAGCATGAAGAGCATCTACCGCCACCTTGTGATGCGCCTGATTGTGCTGGTCCTCCTCGGGGCCATTTACAACGGTCTGCTGCGTTTCGATTTCGCCCAGCAGCGTTACGCCAGCGTGCTCGCGCGCATCGGGTTCGGCTGGTTCTTTGCCGCGCTGATCTTTCTGCACACCCGGCCGAGGGGGCAGGCCCTGTGGCTGGCCGGCATTTTGCTCGGGTATTGGGCGATGATGAAGCTCATCCCGGTGCCGGGATTCGGAGCAGGTGTACTGACGCAGGAAGGGAGTCTGGCGGGCTGGATCGACCGGCTGTTTTGCCCGGGGGTGCTTTATCTGGGCAATCACGATCCGGAGGGGATTCTTTCGACCATTCCCGCCGTCGGCACCGCCCTGCTCGGCGTGCTCGCCGGGCAGCTGCTGCGCGGCAGAATACTCGATCTCCCGCCGCTGCGGAAGGGCCTGCTGTTGCTGGCCGCCGGTCTGACCGGCCTGGCCCTCGGGCAGCTGTGGAATATCGTATTCCCGATCAACAAAAACCTCTGGACCAGCTCCTTTGTCCTTTATGCCGGTGGCTGGAGCCTGATCTTGCTGGCGGTTTTTTATCTGATCATCGATGTCCGTGGCTATAAAAAATGGGCTTTCCCCTTCATCGTCATCGGACTCAACTCCATCACCGTTTATATGCTCAATTCGGGCATCGTCAATTTCGATCAGATGGGACGCTATTTCTTCACCGGCGTGGCCGGGCTTTTCCCCGAGGCCTTCCAGCCGGTCGTTTTCAGCTCCGCCGCTCTGCTCTGCATGTGGCTGGTGCTTTATCTGCTCTACAAGCATAAGATATTCCTGCGGGTCTGAGCGGGAGCCGAGCCGGCGTCACGCGGGGTTGTGGTGGGCGGGACTGGAGCGGCTTTGCGTTGCGGCGGGCGCGAGCGGAGCAGGGGGTTGCGGCGGTTTAGCGGCGTACCAGCGCCGCCATGTAGAAACCGTCGCCGTCGCTGGTGTCCGGATCGAGGCGTTGTGTGGCGGCCAGGGTAAAACTCCCCCGTGCGGTTTCGAGAAAGGCGGCCACCTGATCCTCGCCTTCGCACGGGAAGAGGCTGCAGGTGGCATAGACGAGCCGGCCGCCCGGCCGGACCATGCGGCTGTAATAGCTCAGGATGTGCTGCTGCTGCGCGAGCAGCCGGGGCAGCTCTTCCGGCCGCAGGTGCCATCTGGCGTCGGGATTGCGGCGCCAGACGCCGGTTCCCGAACAGGGCACGTCGAGCAGGAGGCGGTCGGCCGAGCCGGCCAGCCGCTTGATGGTCTTGGTCGAGGTAATGGGGCGGGCCTCGATGCATCCGGCGCCGGCGCGGCGGGCGCGGCGTTCGAGTTCCGCCAGTTTTTCTCCCGCGGTGTCGAGAGCGATGATGCGGCCGCGGTTGCGCATCAAGGCGGCCAGGTGCAGGGTTTTGCCGCCATGACCGGCACAGCCATCGATCACCCGCATGCCCGGCCGGGCTTCCACAAAGTGACTCACCGCCTGTGAGGCGGTATCCTGCATCTCAAACCATCCCTTGTTAAACTCCTCCCAGGAAAACAGCGGCGCAAATCCCTCGAGGGCCAGGGCATCCGGTGCCCTATCCACTCGATGGCAGGCTGCGCCGTGGCCGGAAACAGCAGCGGCGGCCCGAGCGATACTCGTCTTCAGGGCATTGACGCGCAGAACCGGCAGCGCCGGTTGATTGAGGGCCGCGAGAAGCGCTTGCCAGCGGCTGCCGCGTTCACGCTCGCCGAGCTGATCGAGCCAGTCCGGAAGGGATTCACGCACGGGCCGCAGGGTGGCGAAACGCGCGGCGCGCGCGATGATTTCGCGGTCCGTCGGTGTGGCCGCCGGGCGCTGCCCGCGCCAGAGTTGCCAGGTGGCATACAACGTCGGCGACACCACCGGCGCCGCGGCGGGATCCCCGCTCTCGAGGGCGGTCAGCCAGCGCGCATAGCGGATGATATCGTAAACCGCTGCAGCGATGGCGGCCCGTTCCACGCGGGCCAGGGTGGTCTGCTCCCTGAAGCAGTGCTGCAGGACCGCATCGGCGTAGCGGCCGCGCTCGAGGATGGCGGCACATGCGGCGAGGATGAGATCCGGGAGGTTCACAGCCGGAGTCATGCCTCGAAGCGGAGATAGCCGAAACGCCACGGCCGGTGAAAGGTGCCGAGCAGCACGGGACTCCAGGCAAAGAGTTCCTGATGGCCGGGCTGCGGCGAATCGATGCGGTAGAAATTGACCCGCCAGAGGTCGCCCGGGTGTGGCGGCTGGTGCGGCGCCCCGCAGAGGGCGGCGAAGGGGATGACGTATTCGGCGCTCCAGCCGGCGGCCATGCCGGGGCGGTCCGGCAGGCCACGGAGTGCGACGGCGGTGCGCAGACCTTCCGCCTCCCAGCCGGGCAGGCCGGTGAAGGGCGCATCCGGCTGCTCTTCCGTCCGGTGATTCAGGATGCAGGCGTCGAAGACGACATTTTTCGGGCTGACATTGATCTCGAAATACTGATGGGCGCATCCGGAGGGATTGATAAAAATCTCGACGCACTCCTGCTCATAAATGGGACCGTCATGCTCGAGAATATCCCCCCAAACATAATCATCCTGGCAATCAAAGGCGATATGGAGAGCGGCTTCGCTCCAGGCAGCGCGGAGGAGAGTGAAGAAGCGCCCGGGCTGGCCGCTGATCGCCTCGACGAGGTGAACCGCCGCGGCATCCTTCCAGAGAGGGTCCTCCAGGGTGCCGGTCAGCCGCAGCGGCCTTGCGACCCTGGGACAGTGCAACACGGGCAGGGAGTCGATAGCTGTTTGGGTCAAAGTAGATCTCCTTTCCGGATCAGGCCATGGCCTGTTCCGCCCGGCTGCCACTGAGGCGCAAATAGAGCTGCACCTGGGCGCCCAGGCCCAGGAGCCGCATGCCGGCGCGGAAGAGCATGAAAAGTTGCTGGCAGATGACGAGCAAGACGATAGTGGTCGCAGAAGCGCCGAGCTGCCGGGCGATCAGATGATACAGCAGAAGGCCGGCCAACGAGACGCCGGCGAGGATCAGCGCAAGAGTGAAGAGGCGGCCGAAATGGCTCCAGACGAAACGCAAGACGGGGCGCAGCAGGCGGCGGCTCTTTTTTTCATTCCGCGCGACCAGCAGGATGCGGGCATAATCGAAACACAGGCTCCAGAGCATCAGGCTGACGAAGCGGCCCGCCATCTTGACATAGCTGAACCAGAGGGTGATATCATCGCCTGGATCCTTTCCCCAGAAAAGGCGTTTGACTAGATTGGCAAGAAAGGGCAGCAGCAGGAGCACCAGCAGGAGCGGCAGGCTCCAGAGGAAGAGGCGGAAGATGCGGCCGAAATAGCGGCCGCAGGCATCCCAGAATTCGCGCGGCCGCCACGGGTGATCGCTGCCGAGCAGTTTAAGCGCGCCGCCGGAAAAGAAGAGCTGCAGCAGCCCATAGAGCGGAGCGAGAAGGAGCAGCAGGAGCAGCAGCGGTGTCAAGGCGCTGCCGCGGAAGGCAAAGAGCTCGATGAAAAAGGTCGCATCGAAGCCCTCCCCGAGCCGGGCGGCGGCGAGGGTATTTCCGGCCCACGCCGCTATGATCGAACGGGCGGGCAGGGCCACCAGGGCGGCCAGGATCAGGCCGGGCAGATAATAGAGAAGCCACAGCCGCTTGAGAGCAACGAGGCGGACCAGGGCAGCGCGCAACGCATGGAGCAGCATATAGAGTTCCTCAGTGCCGGTTACAGGTTCATGGAGAAAGCGGTGAGCAGGTTGAGCACCTGCGGCGCATCAAAGAGAAACTGCGTCCAGAACAGGAGCCGGGCGGTCCATTTGTTGAGACCGGCGGGCTGCGGATCGATGGTGCGGCTGTTGTTGGTGAGCTGCACATCCAGCGGGATTTTGTTCT